>Ga0066710_100003863_pt1 | contig 12985 bp, 11 predicted proteins | sample GraSoiAngelo_159_FD_79666 | JGI IMG/M metagenome (GOLD analysis project Ga0066710, IMG submission 79666) | Grasslands soil microbial communities from the Angelo Coastal Reserve, California, USA - 14_1009_16_40cm | ecosystem: Environmental > Terrestrial > Soil > Grasslands | place: USA...
CGGCCGGCGATCTTGATCGCGAGCGACTCGCGCCTGAGCCGCGAGCCGCCGCATGCCGGGCACGGTCGCTCGGCCATGAAATACTCGATCTCGCGACGCGTGTCTTCGGACACCGTGTCGCGGTAGCGTCGCTCCAGCACCTTGATCACGCCTTCGAAGCCGCGGTCGCCCTCCCCGTACAGGATCACGTCGCGCACGCTCTTCTTGAGCTTCGACCACGGCTGATCGAGCGAGAACTTGTACCTCTTCGCGAGCGCGTCCAGCGTTTGTCTGAAGTACGGGTTCTCGCGCCCGGCCCACGCCGCGAGCGCGCCGCCACGGAGCGAGCGCTCCGGATTCGGGATCAGACGATCGGGATCGATCTCCTCGCGCGTGCCGATGCCGCCGCACTCGGGGCAGGCGCCGTACGGGTTGTTGAACGAGAACATGCGCGGCGAGATTTCCGGCAGCGAGATGCCGCACTCGGCGCACGCGAGGCGCTCGGAGAAGACGAGCGGCGCGCCGGCGCCGTCGGCGTCCTCGACCAGCGCCACGCCGTCGGCCAGGCGAAGCGCGGTCTCGAGCGAGTCGGCGACGCGGGAGCCGACGGTGTCGCGGACGACGAGCCGGTCCACGACCACCTCGATCGTGTGCTTCTTGTTCTTGTCGAGATCGATCTCGCCGCCGAGCTCGCGGATCGTGCCGTTCACCCGCGCGCGGGTGAAGCCCTGGCGGGCGAGATCGAAGAAGAGCTTCTTGTACTCGCCCTTGCGCCCGCGCACGACCGGCGCCAGGACGAGCAGCCGGGTCCCGGCGGGGAGCGCCAGGACGCGATCGACCATCTGCTGGACGGTCTGCGCCGCGATCACGCGACCGCAGTCCGGGCACTGGGGGATGCCGACCCGCGCGAAGAGCACGCGCAGGTAGTCGTAGATCTCGGTGACCGTCCCGACGGTCGAGCGCGGATTCTTCGACGTCGTCTTCTGTTCGATCGAGATCGCCGGCGACAGGCCCTCGATCGAATCGACCTCGGGCTTTTCCATCTGCTCGAGGAATTGACGCGCGTACGCCGACAGCGACTCGACGTAGCGCCGCTGCCCTTCGGCGTAGATCGTGTCGAACGCCAGCGACGACTTGCCGGAGCCCGAGAGTCCCGTGATCACGACGAGCTGGTCCCGCGGGATCTCGAGATCGACGTTCTTCAAGTTGTGCTCGCGCGCGCCGCGGACGACGATCCGATCGCTTGCCATGGAGACCTATTCTGTCAGCGGCTTCCGCCGGCGGCAACCGTGAGGCGCGCGCGGAGCCGCTGAGTGTCTCCGCGAGGCTCCTGGGAACTGCGATGCGTCAATCGGCCGCGATGCGCGAGTTGGTCGCGGAATCCTGATTTCTGGCGCGAGGCGCCGGACGACCGCGGTGGCTTCGGCCCGGATCAGTCATGAACGTCATCGCGCGAGCCGGCGTGACTCAATCAGGCCTCGGCCACCGCGTCGCCGGCGGGTTCGTCGTGGCATCCGTCATCAGCAGCCACGGCCGTCCGTTTTTGTCGGCCGCGTCAGACGCGACGAGACATCAACCGCGTCGTCAGCCACGCGACAGGCCCCGCGATCAGTGCGATCGACGTGACACCGAGTGCTGGTGCTCGCACAGCGAGGACTGCCGCGGCGAGAACGAAGATGGTTGCGCCCGCGATCATGCCGATTCGGCGTGCTGTCGGATGGGTGCTCGCCAGCGCTGGCGCGGCGACCGTCGACGTCAGGAAGCCGCATCCGAGCAACAGGATCGTCCACGGGTCTGGAGACGACGACCACGCTGCCGCCGCCGCCAGCGTCACCGCAGTGCCCCACGTGAGTGGTGCCACGCCTCGGCGGCTCCACGGGACCGCCAGATCACGCATTCGGTGCCAGAGACCGCACGACGCCGCGGTGTAGAGCGCCAGCAACGCCACGCCGATCAGGATGACGATCGACGGGGCCCAGTGAGCCTCGACGACGAGCGGCGGCAGCTGCACCAGCGCGGTGAGCGGCCCGGCGCCGACGGAGAGATCCGGCGCCGCATACATCGCGTAGATGCCCCACACGGCGCCTGCGAGCGCGAACGCCAGAACAGCCAGGGGGCCACCGATGGCGAGAGTTCGGGTTCGGCACGGCGCGACGAGTGCGACCGCAGCGCCGATCACGGTGACCGCGAGCCCGACCATCCGCACGGCGGCTCGCGGCCGCGCCGATGCATGCGGTTGACTCCACGAGACGCCCGACGGGATCGGGCCGGGGATTCGCTTGCCGGTCTCGAAGCGCACCCGCGCCCCCGCCTGGAGCAGCAGCGCGTCCCCGGGGCGCAGCGTCAGCGCCTCGCCGCCATTCAACTGGCGCTCGCGCACCGCGAGCGCGCCCCCATCCCGCTCGATGAGGCGATACGTGCCGGCGGTCACGGCGGTGACCCGATGCACTTCGGTGAATTCGAGCGTCGTCGACCTCGGCAGTGCGTGGCCCTGCGTGACCCACAGGCTGCTCTCGTTGAAGACGAGCGCCGGACGCGAGGCGGCCCGCGTCCACGCCGTCCACGGCGGAAGACCGATCGCAGCGCCGACCAGGGCGATCGCGACCGCGGCGCCGGCCACTCCACACGCCGCGATGACTCCGGACCAGTCATCGTCTGCGCCGCCGACGACCAGCGGGATGAGCGCGAGCGCGCCGGCAGCGAGCGCAGCCGCCGCCCGATCGATGCCGATCAGGCGCGCCAGCTCGACGAGGATCAGTGCATTCGCCCACAGAAGGAGCGCAAGACCTGGGCCGGCGATGATCAGGCTGCTACGATCGAGCGACGCTCCACGAGATCGACGCAGCAGCGCCAGCAGCGGCGCGGCGACCGCGAGCAGCACGATGACGGGCGCGTCGGCGTCGCCGCTGAACGCGCGCGCCGCGACGCAGGCGAGCAGCGCGGGCCCGAGCCACGGCGTGAGCGCGGCAAGCGCGGTCATCGACGCGAGGTCAGCAGAGCGGCAATCGTCATCACGGCGCCGGCGACCGGCGCGATCCCGGCGTACCACCAGAGCAGGCTCACGCCAGCGAAACGGATGGCCGCCGGATCACGCGGGGCCGCGCTGAGAAGAATGGCGCCGGCGACGAGGAGCAGCAGCGTCACGACGGCGGCGGCGCGGTGCGCGTGGGGCATGACGACCGCGCGATTTTACTACGCGAGGTGCGCCGACTCGTCGAAGTAAGTGCTCACGGTCAGGCCCGGCCGAAGCTCGACGGCGCGCGGCTCTCGAACGTGACCCGTCGACCGTTCGGGTGGATGAAGCCGAGCCGCGTCGCGTGGAGGCACACACGTCTCCACGGATCACGGCGGCTGCCGTACGCGCGATCCCCGACGATCGGATGTCCGAGCGCAGCCAGCTGCGCCCGGATCTGTCCGCGCCTCCCCGTCACCAGCGAGACCTCGAGCAGGGTCGCGTCGCCGAAGCGGTCGCGCACCCGGTATCGGGTGATCGCCTCCTTGCCGGCGCGCCTGCCGGCTGACGACCGGACGCGCAGCGAACGATCCTCCTGGAGACGCGAGGTCAGCGTCCCCTCGGCCTCGCGGACGACACCTTCGACGCGTGCAAGGTAGACGCGCTCCGGCCTGCGCGCCTCGAACTGCGTCTGCAGCTTGCGCTTCGCCGGGAATGATTTGGCGAAGACCAGGAGCCCGGACGTCTCGCGATCGAGCCGATGCACGATGAACACGCGCCCTCCGCGCGTGCTCATCCAGTCCCGCAGGAGGCGATACGTCGTTCGCTCGCGCTGGTGCTCGGTGGCAATCGTGAGCAGTCCCGGCGGCTTGTCGACGACCAGGATGTCGTCGTCCTCGTGCACCAGCCGGAGCTCGGGCGGGAATGGCGCGGGCGGCGCGGCGCCCAGTTGCACCCGGTCGTCCGGGCGGACGGCGACGCCGCCCCGGCGCGCCACGACGCCATTGACACGGACGCGGCCGGCCTCGAGCCACGACTTGATGCTCCGGCGCGAGGCGTCGGGATAGAGCGAGCGCAGCCGCTCTGCCAGTGTGACGGCGTGCGCAGCACGAGACGGACCTCGCATGGCGAACTCTCCTGCCACCCGCTCCGGGCGCTCGAGACGAGGCGATCGGTCATCCATCAACTTCCAGGCAACTTCCAACTTCCAGGCAACTTTCGGGCAACATCCGGGCCCGCAGAACGGTGCGTTATGCTAGGACGTCCGCGTCCACGGCGCTATTCCCATTCCACGAGGGGGTCATGACGGAGAAGCTCGAAAGGGTCATGGTAGTCACCGCGCATCCCGACGACAGCGAATTCGGGGCGGCCGGCACGATCGCCAAACTGGTGAAGGAAGGCTGCGAGGTCACGTACGTGATCGTGACCAACGGCAACAAGGGATCGAGCGACCGCACCATGCCGCCGGAGCGGCTCGCGCGAATCCGGCAGGACGAGCAGCGGGCGGCGGCGCGCATGCTCGGCGTCGAGCGGGTCGAGTTCCTCGGCTACGAGGACGGTGAGGTCGAGGACACGCGCGCCACGCGCCTCGACGTCACGCGGCAGATCCGGCGCTGGCGGCCGGACCTCCTGATCACGATGAATCCGAACCGGACGTACAACCTCGGCGGCTCGCACCGGGATCACCGCATCGTCGCCGGGCTGGCGCTCGACTGCGTGTACCCGCTCGCGCGCGATCACATGGCCTTCCCCGAGCTGATGCCGGAATTCGAGCCGCACAAAGTGCGCGAGGTGTACGTGATGCAGTGGGAGAATCCGCACCTGGTCGTGGACATCTCCGAGACGATCGATCTCAAGCTGAAGGCGCTCGCCTGTCACGCGAGCCAGTTCAAGGACTTCGCCGGGCTCGAAAAGCGCGTCCGCGAACGGTCGGCGGAGCTCGGCAAGGCGCGCGGATTCGCCTACGCGGAAACCTTCGACCACATCGTCATGCAGCGGTGAGCGTGGTCACGCTCGCCCGTCGCAGTGGCCTGCTCGCTCTCCTTCTCCTCGTCGTCGCGGCCGGGTCGGCGTCCCGGGCCGCGCTCCCGATCTCTTCGCCGACCGCGGCGTCGCTCGCGGAAGCCGTCACGACGCTGGCCGCTCCGGACATGGAAGGCCGGGCATCCGGCACGCCGGGCGGCGAGCGCGCCGCGCGTCGGATCGCGCGGTGGTTGACCGACGCCGGCCTCCGCCCCGGCGGCGACGCAGGAACGTTTTTTCAATCGTTCGCCATTTCCAACGGTACGGTCGTTGCACCCGATTCCAGGTTCGACCTCCTCGCGCCGGGGCCGCAAGGACGTGACCCGGGGCAGACGCATTTCGCGCTGGAGCGTGACTGGCGACCTCATGGCGGCTCCGTCGCCACGAGCGTGAGCGGCGAGGTCGTGTTCGTGGGCTACGGAATCGTGACGGCGGACGGAACCCATGACGACTACACCGGTGTGGACGTGAACGATCGGATTGCTCTCGCGCTCGCGGGCGCTCCGCGGGGCGCGACGGCGACCGGAGCCTCGCGGCTCGAGAAGCTGATCGCGGCGCGACGGCACGGGGCCGCGGCGGTGCTGCTCGTCAACGACACGCTGCCCTCGGTGGCGAGCACGGCGACCGCTGCCGGCATGGTGTCCGCGAGCGTCACGCCGCGCGCCGCCGATGCGCTGCTGGCGCCGAGCGGCGCGACAACGGCAACGCTCGAGCGGGCCATCGCCCGCGGCACGACCTCCGCATTCGCCACCGGCACCCGAGCGAGGATCACCGTCGCACTCGGAAAGCAGGAACGCCGTGCCGAGAACGTCGTCGGCGTGCTGCCGGGCACCGACTCGGCGCTCGCCGGCGAGGCGGTCGTCGTCGGCGCGCATTGGGACCATCTCGGCGTCGTCGACGGCGCGATCCACCCTGGCGCCGACGACAACGCTTCGGGGACGGCCGTCGTGGTCGGTCTCGCGAAGAGCTTCGCCGCGGCGGGCGGCGCTCCGCGCACCCTCGTGTTCACCCTCTTCGCCGGCGAAGAGCTGGGACTGCTCGGCTCGCGGCATTACGTCGGTGATCCGGCGGTGCCGATGACGCGCACCGTCGCGATGGTCAATCTCGACATGGTCGGCCGCATGCGCGATCGGCAGCTCGAGATCGGCGGCGTCGACAGCGGCACGGGACTGCGCGAGATCGTTTCCGACGCCGTTCGAACGGCCGACCTGAAGTCGACGCTCCGCGGCGCACCGTATGCGCCGTCCGATCACGTCCGGTTCTACCGGAGCGGCACACCCGTGCTGTTCTTCCACACCGGCTCGCACGACGACTACCACAAGCCGTCCGATACGGCGGACCGCATCAATGCCGACGGCATGGCGCGGGTCGCCACCGTCGCCGCCGAGGTGATCGAACGCCTCGCGGCCGGTTCTCGTCCCTCGTACGTGGCGATGCCGCCCGAACGGCGCGAGCGGACGAGCGGTGGAGGTGGCGGCGGCGCGTTCCTCGGAATCGTCGCCGATCAGGGAGCCGGCGACGGCGTGCGCGTGGCCGACGTCATGCCGTCGAGCGCCGCCGAGCGCGGCGGTCTTCGTGAAGGCGACGTGCTCGTACGCCTCGCCGGCGCCTCGCTCGTGAGCTTCGACGATCTGAGAACCGCGCTGAAAGCGCGCAACCCGGGGGATCGCGTCGAGCTGCAGGTGCTCCGGAACGGCGACGACCGGACCGTCTCGATCACGCTCGGGGCGCGGTCGTGAGAGGCTCGGGAATGGCCGATCGCGATCCGCTGACCGCGACCACGCTCACCGAGATGATGCGCCGCCGCGCCGCGCTCACGCCGGACCAACAGTATTTCCACCTGTACGGCGAGGTCGTCACGTACGGCCGGCTGTGGGAGCAGAGCGGCCGGTACGCGGCGGGCCTCGCGCGGGCCGGCGTGCGCGAGAACGACAAGGTCGCGCTGATCTATCCGACCTGCGCGGAGTTCTTCTTCACGTTCTTCGGCGCCATGCGTCTCGGCGCGGTCCCGGTGCCGCTCTATCCCACGCTCGGCGTGGAGGGCACCGCCAACGTCCTGCGCGATTGCGAATCGGTCGCGGTCGCCACGATCGGCTGGTTTCGTAGCGAAGTCGACCGGAGCGTCGCGATGGCGCCCGACGTGCGATCGATCCTGGAGCCGCCCGATCTCGACGTCGACGACAGAGCGCCGGCGCTCGTCAGCCGCCGCGACAGCGATCTCGCGTTCATCCAGTACACGTCCGGGAGCACGGGACATCCGCGCGGCGTCGTGCTCGGGCACGACAACGTCGTCCCGACACTTCACTTCATGGGCGAAGCCGCGGGGTTGACGGCGGAGGACCGCATCGTCTCCTGGCTGCCGCTCTATCACGACATGGGCCTGATCGGGTGCGCGTTCACGCCGCCGCTCACGGCCGCGCCGCTCTGGCTGCTGCCGCCCGATCTCCGGAATCCGCGCCAGTGGCTCCAGCTGATCACCGAGATCCGCGCGACGTTCACCGTGTCGCCGGACTTCGGCTACCGCAACTGCGTGCGCCACGTCCGCGACACGTCGGATCTCGACCTGACCAGCCTCCGCGGCGCGCTCTCCGGCGCCGAGCCGGTGCGGCCGTCGACGATCGAGGCGTTCGAACGGCATTTTGGCGTGAAGAACTTGATCCTCCCGTGCTACGGCCTGGCCGAGGCGACGCTGGCCGTGGCGATCTGGCCGCGCGCGACGCCGCTCAAGCTCGATCCGAGTGGCCGGTTCCTGTCGGTCGGCCCACCCTGTCGCGGCGTGTCCGTGCGCATCACGACGCCGCTCGATGGGGATCCGCCTCAGCCGAGCGTCGAGATGCCGCCGGACGTCGAGGGCGAGATCTGCGTCAAGAGCCCGGGCGTGATGAAGGGCTACTACAACAACGAGCCGGCGACCGCGCGCGTGCTCGGGCCCGACGGCTGGCTCCGGACCGGCGATCTCGGATTCGTCGACCGCGAGGGCCTCCTGTTCGTCACCGGACGACTCAAAGACTTGATCGTCCTGAGCGGCGAGAACGTGGTCCCGAGCGACCTTGAGGAAGTGGTCGATCACGTCCCGGGAGTGCGCTACTCCGCGGCGGTGGCCATCGACAGCGAGCGCACGGGCACGCAACGGCTCTTCGTCGTCGCCGAGGTCAGGGACGAGAGCGCCGCTGCGGAGACCGCGCACGCCCTCGCGCGCACGATCGTCGCGCGCGTTCACCACGCGCGCGGGCATCGGCCTGCGCGTGTCCTGCTGGTGCGCGCCGGCACCATTCCGAAGACCTCCAGCGGCAAGATCCAGCGCTCCCGGCTCGCCGCGATGATCGAGGCGGACGGCCTGCGCGACCGGCTGATCTCCCCTCGCGAGCGCTAGCCTCCTTCACCACGGTTCGCGTTCTCGTTGACCGCTCACCGGCCCGGGTGTACTGAGAGGCCACTCTGCCCGGCGCAGCCAACGGTGGCGGCGTCGGCGAGATCGGGTCACTCCGCCCCATAACCAGCGAGGAGGCCTCCGATGAGCACCGAGTGGACACGTCGACAGGTGTTGGCTCAGATGGGGATCGCGGCCGCAGCCATCCACACTCTCGACCCGCACGAGCTCTGCTGCGTCGTGCCAGCCCACGCCCAGACCGCCGACAAGGAACTCTTCGAGCTGAAGAAGGTGGGCGACGGCGTGTACGCGGCGATCGCCGCGACGCGTTACAAGGTGAACTGCAACGCCGCGGTGATCCAGACCAACGACGGCGTGGTGATCGTGGACTCGCACTCGAAGCCGTCGGCGGCGCAGGCGCTCTACAAGGAGATCCAGGGCATCACGAAGCAGCCGGTCAAGAAGGTGATCAACACGCACTTCCACTGGGACCACTGGCAGGGAAACCAGGTGTATGCGGCGGCGAACCCCGGCGTCGAAGTGCTCGCATCCGAGCGGACCCGTGAGAATCTCACCCGACCGGACGCGGGCGTCGGCGGGGTGCCGTACATCGAAAAGCAGCTGGCCTCGTTGCCCGGAGAGATCGCCAAGCTCAAGGACGACATCTCGAAGGCGACCGCTCCGGACGTGAAAGCGCGCCTCGAGTCGAATCTCCAGCAAGCCGAGGCGTACCTTCAAGAGCTGAAGAGCCTCAAGCCGACGCTGCCCACGCGCACGGTCAGCAGCACCACGACGCTCCAGGAGGGAGGGCGCGAGATCCAGCTTCACGTGCTCGGGCGCGGGCACACGAACGGCGACCTCTTCATCTACCTGCCGAAGGAGAAAGTCGTCGCGACCGGCGACGCGCTGATCGACTGGATGCCCTTCCTGAACGACGGGTATCCCGAGGAGTGGCCGCAAACCCTGACCGCGCTCGAGAAGCTCGATTTCACCTCGATCATCCCGGGCCACGGCGAGGTGCGCCCGAAGAGCCATCTGGCCTTCTCCCGCGGCTACCTCACCGACCTGGTCGCGGCGGTGAAGAAGGCAGCGGCCGACGGCGCGACGCTGCCGGAGATGCAGAAGAGCGTGAGCGACCAGCTGGCGCCGAAGTACGAGCAGGGCATGTCGAAGTATCCGGTCGGGCAGTACCGGGACCGCGTCCCGGTGAACGTCGAGATGGTCTACAAGAAGGTCGTGAAGAAAGCGTAGCGGCCGAGCGACGCGGCCCGGCGTCGAGGCCGGGCCGCGTCCTTCTCAGATCCTCGCGCCCGCCTTGTTCCAGTCGTCCAGGAACTTCTTGAGCCCGATGTCCGTGAGCGGGTGCTTCATGAGCTGCTCGAGCACCGCGAACGGCATCGTCGCCACGTGCGCGCCCGCCTTCGCCGCGTCCACGACGTGTAGCGGGTTGCGGATCGAGGCGGCCAGCACCTGCGTCTTGAAGCCCTGCACGCGATAGATCTCGCAGATGTCCCGGATGAGATCCATGCCGACGTGCGCGATGTCGTCCAGCCGGCCGAGGAACGGGCTGATGTAGAACGCGCCGGCCTTGGCGGAGAGCAGCGCCTGCGTCGCCGAGAAACAGAGCGTCTGGTTCACACGGATGCCGCGGCCGGTCAGCGCCTTCACGGCCTTCAACCCGTCCTTCGTGAGCGGGCACTTGACGACGACGTTCTGCGCGATCTGCGAGAGCTCCTCGCCCTCCTTCACCATGCCCTCGAAGTCGGTGGCCACGACCTCCAGGCTGACGTCGCCCGGCACGATCGAGCAGATCTCCTCGACGTGCGGCCGGAACGGGCGCTTCTCCTTCGCGATGAGCGACGGGTTCGTCGTGACCCCGTCGACCACGCCGATGGCGACCCCTTCCTTGATCTCCGCGATGTTCGCCGTGTCGAGAAAGATCTTCATGAGGCCTTCTCCTTTTCGATGCGCACCGTCGTGCCGGCTCGCACGGGTTTGAAGATCCTGGGATCCCCGGAGACCCTGCCGACGACGTTCACGGCGCTCGCCGGCCGGATCTCGTTGCCGCGGCTCATTGGCGTGGGACCGAAGAAGATGCAGAACGCCTTCCCCGGGGGCCAGTACGCCAGATCGCCGAGCTCGACGACCTCGCGCGGAGACTCCGGCGCCGCGTCGAAGCGGATCGGGAAATAGATCTCGTCGCCCCACGTCTCGCAGGTGGCGACGATCGGCAGCGCGTCCCAGATCAGGCCGGCCGTCCGGGACTCGTTGAGCTGCGCGTCCGCCGTCACCGTTCCCGCCGTGATCCGGATCGCGCGGTCAGCCATGATTCGAGCCTAGTCCCCCCGTCGAAAGCAAGTCAAGGCGAGGTGTCACTCCCGAGGCGCGCACCGGCTTTTGCCGGGGCGCGTCCGAGCGTGGGGGGTCTGGGGGCCATTCCCGGCGCGTCCGCGCGCCTCTCGGGGCCCCCAGTACGATCAGTCAAGGCGAGGCGCGATCGTCGTCGCGCTCCTGGCGATAGACGGCGAGCGCGGCTTCGAGGGCCGCGCGATCCGGCACCGCGGACCAGCCGTCGGCGCTGACGGAGAGTCGCGCCGCGCAGGTCGCCGCGGCCGCAGCCTCCCAGGCGTCAGCGTCGAAGTGGTAGTGCGAGAGGAACGTCGCCGCGAACACGTCGCCGGCGCCGGTCGGATCGACTTCGGGAACCGCGCGCACCGGGACGTCGTACCGTTCACCGTTGATGTAGAGGAGGGCGCCGTCGCGGCCCGCGGTCAAGACACCGATCGGAACGCGCTCGAACCACTCGTTCGCCTGCGCCTCCACCCCGCGGACGTCCTCCGAGCTGAGGAAGAGGGCCTGGATGCGTCCGAGCAGATATTCCGGCGAATCCCATTCCACCGGGTCGACCACGCCGCCGGGGGATACCTGGCGCAGCCACCCCTGCGCGGCGGCGCCGAGCGACGCATCGCTGAACACGCCGGCCATCAGCGGATCGACCTCGCCGATGACGGGCGCCAGCAGCACCATCGGCGCCTCGAGCCAGTCCGCCGGCACGTCCTTCGCCGCGAGCGGCGCGGCGAGCGTCTGGATTCTCATCGTGCGAGCTCCGGCGTGCATCGCGTGCTCGAACACCGTGCTGTCCTCGGCCGGAATGCTGACGACCTCGATCTGCGGCGGGATGAGCTCGACCGGAAAATCGTCCGCGTGGCTGGTCAGGATCCCGACCGAGAGCCCGAGCCGATGCGCGGTGACCGCGGCGTAGAGCGCGGCGCCGCCCGGGCGGACGGCGTCGCCGAAACGGTCCAGCGTGACGTGTCCGATCGCGACGAAGTCGGGGGCGCTCACGCCGTCACACCATCGTCAGGCCGCCCGAAACGGAGATCGTCTGGCCGGTGATGAAGGCCGCGTCGTCCGACGAGAGGAACGCCACCGCCGGCGCGACGTCGTCGGGCACGCCGAGTCGGCCCCACGGGATCACGCGCTTCAAGCTCTCTCCGAGCTTCGGATTCTCCGCGACGAAGCTCTGGAAGAGCGGGGTGTCGGACGGGCCGGGGCACACGCAGTTCACGTTGATCCGGTGGCGCGCCACCTCGCGGGCGATAGTCTTGGTGAAGGCGATGACGCCGCCCTTGGCCGCGGAATACACCGCCTCGCCGGTGGAGCCGACGCGCCCGGCGTCGGAGGCGATGAAGACGATCCGGCCGTGCTGCTGCTTCATCATCGTCTCGAGGACGGCGCGGGTAAAAATAATGGCGGCCTTCAAATTGATCGCGAGGACCTTGTCCCAGAAGTCCTCGCTCGTCTCGACGAACGGCGCGGGACGATCCCAGCCGGCGTTGCTGACGGCGACGTGGAGCGCGCCCCAGCGGCCGACGACGTCGGCGACCGCGGCGTCGACCACGGCCTTCTTCGTCACGTCGACATCGTAGGCGCGGGCCGTGCCTCCGGCCGTCTCGATCGCTCGCGCCGTCTCACCCGCGCCCGTCTCGTTCACGTCGAAAATCGCGACGCGCGCGCCTTCCCGCGCCAGCGTCTCCGCGATGGCGCGGCCGATCCCGCTGGCCGCGCCGGTGACGATCGCGACGCGATCCGCGAGCTTCACAGCTTCATCTCTTTCGCGATGATCTCCCGCATGATCTCGCTGGTGCCGCCGCCGATCGTCAGGAGGCGCGCGTCGCGCGCGAAGCGCTCGATCGGGTACTCGCGCATGTAGCCATAGCCGCCGTGGAGCTGGACGCAGTGATAGGCGACCTGCTGCACCATCTCGGCGGTGTAGAGCTTCACCATCGAGATCTCGCGCACGCACTCCTCGCCCGCCTGGTATCTGAGGCACGCGGCGTACGTCATCCACCGGGCCGCCTCGATCGTGGTGGCCAGGTCAGCGATGCGGTGGCGGATCACCTGTTTCTCCGACAACGGAGCGCCGAACGCCTGGCGCTCCTTCACGTACACGATCGTGTCCTCCAGCGCACGCTGGGCCATGCTGACCGCGTGGAGGCCGGCCACGAGCCGTTCGCGCTGGAACACGCGCATCACCTCGTAGAACCCGACACCTTCTCGCCCGAGAAGATGCGTGGCCGGAACGCGGACGTCCTGGAACGCGAGCTCCGCGGTGTCGGAGGCGCGCATTCCCATCTTGTCGAGCGTGCGGCTGACGGTGA
>Ga0066710_100003864_pt1 | contig 12984 bp, 12 predicted proteins | sample GraSoiAngelo_159_FD_79666 | JGI IMG/M metagenome (GOLD analysis project Ga0066710, IMG submission 79666) | Grasslands soil microbial communities from the Angelo Coastal Reserve, California, USA - 14_1009_16_40cm | ecosystem: Environmental > Terrestrial > Soil > Grasslands | place: USA...
CGATCGCCATGCTCACCGTGGCCACAAGCAGCTCGGCGTCGGTTGCGACTATCCTTGGCTGCAGCTGCATGTAGCCGGGCCGCTCACAGCGTCAGGCTGGCGACCTCCTCGTCAATAGCGACGGAGCCGCCTTGCTCCCACGCCTGAGTCCACGTAGTCTCGTCAGTGGCGCTCCTACCGCGCCGCGCAATGACGCGGCGACGCCGAACAGCCGAGCCGCTTCCGTCGGCTGGCTGAGGACACCCGCCACGGCAGCCAGGCCTTCGATGCTTTCGGCGATACCGCGCTCATCGTCGAGCTCGTAGAAGGCGCTCAGGCTGTCAAAATACCGATCCCGTGCCTTGCCGTATTCGCCGCGGTAGAGCGCCATCAGCGCCAGATTGCTCAAGTCATGGGCCACGCCGCGCGAATCCTGAAGACGCTGGGCCAACGCGAGACTCTCGGAAAACAGGTCGCTCGCGCGCGGGTAGTCACCCAGAAGGTGCAGCGCCGGCGTTGGCGGTGGCCAAGGTGAACAGGTACCCAGCCATTCGATTCAGACTGATGTGGGCCTGATGAGCCTGACGAATCCCGACTGGGCATCCTCGTACCGCCCACGCTGCTGGTGGTCGCCGGCGTTCTGAGCGGAGCTGGGGGTGCGGTCTTAACACCGTCGACTCCGCAGCTCGAACGCACGCAGCTCAGCTGCGCTGCACCAGGATGATCCCGAGGGCGACCGCCACCAGGCCTAGTGCGTCGCTGGGCCCCACGGTTTCACCCAGGAACAGGGCGCCAAAGGCCAGGCCGAAAATCGGCGTGAGGAAGTAGAACGCGGAGACGCGGCTGGCCGCGCCGCGCGAGAGCAACGCGAACCACAGTAACGACGCGCCGACACTCAGCACTGCGACCAGGTACACGAACGACGTGACGACGGCGTCGGTCAGGCGGAACGCTGGATCGCCCTCCAGTAGCCACGCAACAGGAATCAGCACCAGTCCGGCTGTAACCAGCTGGATCGTGTTGATGGCCAGCAGGTCCATCGGACCGCGGGCGCGTTTGAACAGGATGGTGGACGCGGCATTGGAGCAAACGCCGAGAAATGACAGTGCCACTTCAGGGGGTCGATCGGTCGTCAGACCGCTGCGGGCAAGTGTGACAAACACCACTCCAGCAAAGCCGAGCAGCAGCCCAAGGCCCTTACGCCACGTCAACGGCTCTTTCAATAGCCAGGGCGCCACCAGCGCCAGCACGAGCGGATTGGTGCTCGCAACGATCGAGCCGACGCCGGCTGACAGCCCGAGGTTGAACGCGGAGTACGTCAGCCCCAGATACGCGGCGTTGGCCAGCACACCCAGCGCCGCGAAGATCAGCCAGTCGGAGCGTCGGACCGGGAAGGGTCGGCCGAGCCCTACGGCGATGGCGCCCATCACCAGGCCGGCGGCAAGAAAACGCGCGACCAGGAACCACAACGGCGGCGCAGCCGTCGCGCCGACCTTGCTCGGCACGTAAGCCGACGCCCACAGCACGATGTAGAAGACCGCCAGCGGCGCAGCGAAGCGCGTAGCCACGTGCGCCATGTCCCAACATGAGCGTACTGTGTTGACAGGCTTCGGAACGCTCTGCTAGCGTGGCCGCGCATTTAATCGGGGAAGGGGTTGTGCCAGGTCCCGGACTCGAACTGATAGGTCAAGAGGAAATCGACCAGGTCGTCGACGTGCTGCGGAGCGGCCATGTGGCGCGCTACGGCGACGACAACGACCCGACGTTTCTGGCCAAAGTCCAACAGCTCGAGAGTGAGATCAGCGCGTGCTCCTGCGTGCGTCACGCCGTCGCCGTCAACTCGGGCACAAGCGCGCTCTGGCTGATCATGGCCAGCCTGGGCATCGGACCCGGCGACGAGGTCATCGTCCCGGGCTTCACGTTCATCGCCAGCATCTCGGCGGTGGTGCACGTGCGGGCGCGGCCCGTGCTGGCGGAGATCGACGAATCGCTCAACCTGGACCCGCAGGACGTCGAATCCAGGATTACACCCCGCACACGCGCCATCCTCGCGGTGCACATGCTCGGCAATCCGGCCCGGCTGGCCGAGCTCCACGCAATCGCACAGCGCCACGGATTGTGGCTCATCGAGGATTGCGCCCAGGCTTTCGGCGCCTCCTACAGGGGTCGGCCTGTCGGAAGTATTGGAGTGGCTGGAGCGCTGAGCTTCAACATCTTCAAGACGATTACCTGCGGTGATGGCGGCATGCTCATCACCGACGACGGCGATCTCTACGAACGCGCCTTCGCGCTCCATGATCAGGGCCATCTTCCGCTGCGCAAAGGCGTCGAGATGGGCAGACGGGCCTTGCTGGGGCTCAATTTTCGGATGACCGAGCTGTCGGGCGCGGTGCTGCTCGCTCAGCTCCGCAAGCTCGATCGGATCCGCGATCACCTCCGTGCCCAGAAGGCGCTCTTCAAGTCCCGCCTTGCCGAGTTACCCGGTATACGCTTCCGCGATCTTCCCGACCCCAAGGGAGATCTGGCGACTTTTCTTACGGTCTTTTTCCCATCCGAAGAGATCGCTCGGCGCGTTGCGACGAAGCTGGAGACCAGAGTCGCTGCCGACTCGGGCTGGCACATCTACAACCACATGGAGCACCTGCTCGGGCTGCGCATGGCGACCGACAAGGGTTGTCCATTCAACTGCCCCAGCTATTTCAGTGAGCCGCCGGACTATAGGGCCGGCATGCTGCCGCGGACCGACGCGATCACCGCACGCACCCTGAACATTGGGATCGGAGTCGACGATCCGAACCTGGGCGCGGCATTTGGAGTGACCATGCACGACGGACCAGAGGAGGTTGAAGAACGGGCGGCCCGATTCATCGAGGTCGCAGGTCCACTACTTCGCTAACCGCTACATCACGGCGCCGCTGTCCCGCGGCGCTGCGCAGTTGCTACAGGGGGACGAGGGGGGAACACATGAGAATGACGAGAAGGCTTGCCGCCGCGAATCTCCTGGCTCTACTTATCGTGAGTTGCCAGGCAGCCGCACCTGCCGCTCCGCCCACCGCGGCACCCGCCGCACCTGCCGCCGCCGCTCCTGCCGCGGGCGGTTCCAACGTTGGCGGTTGCACCGTCACCAAAGACGTTCGCATCGCGGTTGTGACGCATGGCCAACCGACGTCCAACTTCTGGGCCGTGGTTCAGAATGGGGTGAAGCAGGCGCAAAAGGATCTGTGCATCACCGTTGAGTACAGCTCGCCGGAGACGTTTGACATGGTGCGCATGGGCGAGCTGATCGACGCGGCGGTGGCAAAAAAACCGGACGGACTGGTGGTATCGCTCCCTGACGCGAGTGCCCTGGGTCCGCACGTCAAGAAGGCCGTGGATGCCGGCATCCCGGTGGTTTCGATGAACTCCGGCAGCGACGTCTTTCAGAAGTTCGGGATCCTCACCCACGTCGGCTCCGATGAGGCGGTCGCTGGCATGGCGGGCGGACGCCGCCTCGGCGCAATGGGCGTGAAAAACGCGATTTGCGTCAACGACGAGGTCGGCAACGCCGCGCTCGACACGCGTTGCGAGGGCTTTACCAAGGGACTCGCCGAATCAGGCGCGAAGATGAAGGTGCTCGCCGCGCCAACCGGCGATCCGGTCGGCGTTCAAAACGCGGTCGCCGCGTCGCTCCAGTCGGATCCGACCATCGACGGCGTGGTCACCATGGGGCCCGACGGAGCGGTGCCCACCCTCAAGGCCATCAAAGCCGCCGATCGTCTGAAGACCGTGAAAATGGCGACATTCGACCTCGGCCCCGACACGCTTCAGGCGGTCCAGGGCGGGGAGATGCAATTCGCCATCGACCAGCAGCAATTCCTGCAGGGCTACATGCCGGTCCTGTTGCTGATGCTCTACAAGCAGTACTTGCTGATGCCGGGCGGTGGACAGCCCATCCTCAGCGGGCCGAACTTCGTGACGAAGGACACCGCGGCGACCGTTCTGTCGCTGTCGAAGAACGGCATCCGCTAGCCCCGTGACGACGACGGCGAGCGTTGCAGTCCGCACGGACGAACGCGTTCGACGGGTCGGCTGGCTGCGCCTGTTGCCAGCTCGACCCGAGCTCGGGGCCGTGCTTGGCACCTTCGTGGTGTGGGCGTTGTTCGCGGCGTGGTCCGGCTCACGCGGCTTTCTGACGATCGCCGGCACCGCCAACTACCTCCAGATCGCCGCCCAGCTCGGGATAATCGGCTCAGTCGCGGCATTGCTGATCATCTCAGGCGAGTTCGACCTCTCGATGGGCTCGATGATCGGGGCGACCGGCATGATCCTGGCGCTGTCGATCGCCCACTTCAACCAGCCGGTGTGGGTGGGTCTGCTTGCCGCGTTCGGCTTCGCGCTCGCCGTCGGCTTCATCAATGGCTACCTGGTGGTGAGAACCGGGCTGCCATCGTTCATCATCACCCTGGCCGGGTTCTTTGGCCTGCGTGGTCTGGCATTGGCGATGGCTCGACTGTTGACGGGCACCACCGTCGTCGGCAGCCTGGACTCGCATATCGCCGGCGACCCCGTCGCCATGCTGTTCACCGCGAGCGTGGACGGTTTTGCCGTTGTCATCGTCTGGTGGGCGCTGGTGGCCGCCATCTGTCACATCGTGTTGATGCGATCGCAGTTCGGCAATTGGATCTTCGGCTGCGGGGGCTCCGCCACCGCGGCGCGCAACCTCGGCGTGCCGGTCGAGCGAGTGAAGATCATCCTGTTTATGAGCACGGCCGCGGTGGCCTGCCTGCTGGCGTGCATCCAGGTCCTGGGCGTCGGCAGTGCGGACGCCAACCGCGGTGTACAGAAGGAGTTTGAGGCGATCATCACGGCGGTGATCGGCGGCACGCTGCTGAGCGGTGGTTACGGAACTGTGATCGGTACGATTTTCGGCGCGCTGACGCTGGCGATCACGCAGCAGGGACTGTTTTTCGCGGCGGTCGACGCCGAGTGGTACCGCGTGAGTCTCGCGGTCATCCTGCTCAGTGCTGTGCTCCTGAACCAGTACGTCCGCTTGCGCGCGGCGCGCACACGGCTGTGATGGAGTCGCCAGTGGAGATCGATGGACGCACGCCGATCATCGAGGTTCGCCACGTCTCGAAGTATTTCGGCACCGTCGTCGCCCTGGAGGACGTCTCGGTCAGCGTTCATCCTGGCGAGGTAGTCTGTCTGCTGGGCGACAACGGGGCCGGAAAGTCGACCCTGATCAAGGTCATGTCGGGTGTGTTTCCGCCTGATGCTGGCCAGCTCTTCGTCGACGGCGTGGAGGTCCACTTTCGATTCGCGCACGATGCGCGGCAGCGGGGCATCGCGACGGTCTATCAGGATCTGGCGGTGATGCCGTTGATGTCGGTGTCGAGGAACTTCTTCCTGGGCTCCGAAATTACCACAGGCTGGGGTTGGGGTCCGCTCCGCCAGTTCGACCGAAAGGCCGCCGATCGCATCGCACGCACCGAGCTGCTGAAGATGGGCATCGACCTGCGAGACACGTCCCAGCTGGCGGGGACACTTTCAGGCGGCGAGCGCCAGTCGCTGGCCATCGCGCGCGCGATTTACTTCGGCGCCCGGGTGGTCATCCTCGACGAGCCGACTTCGGCCCTGGGTATCAAGGAGGCCGCGGTTGTTTTGCGCTACATCGTGCAGGCGAAGGCGCGCGGATTGGGCGTGGTGCTGATCACCCACAACCCGAGTCATGCCTATCCCGTGGGAGATCATTTCACCATCCTCGATCGCGGACACAGCCTTGGCACGTATGCGAAAAACGACCTGCAGCCGGTGCGCTTGCTCGGCATGATGAGCGGTGGTGCGGAGCTCGAAGAGCTGACACACGAGCTCCAGCAGCTCGCGCGCTCGCTCGGCGTCGCGTCTGCGAGCTCCGAATGAACCATCCAGTCAAGAGTCGCCCCGAGCCGGCTCGCCGTGTCGCGGTGCCTGGCGTATCGGGCTACGTCGATCGCGTCGGCGTGCCTGCCGGGCAGTCGGCCCGCTTCCACGTCAACTCGCCCGCCGCTTATGAATTCTCGATCGTGCGGCTCGGCCAGCGGGCCATCCTGGACGCGACGGCAGACGAACCCGCCGATCGCGCCGACGTCGAGGTTATCTCCACGCGCCGTCACGCCAGCGCGACGCCGCAGACGCTCTCGGCCGGCTCGTATGTGTATGTACGCGGCGAGCCGATCCCACGCGGACCCCTGACGCTCGCAACGTGGCTGCGTCTGTGGCGTTTGCCAGTCATTGATGCCATCCAGTGGGCATGGTTCGGCATCCTGACTGACCTGGATTATCCGGAGACATGCCGCTTCGGGCTGCTGGTGGATCATCTGGGGCGCATCGGCGCGTACACGGGCGATGGTGGCCTGTTCCGCCACGAATGGCTGCACCTCACCGAACCGCTCATGGCCAGTCGGTTGGGGCACTGGGTGCACGTGGCCGCCACGCTCAGCGATCAGAGTCTGCAGATCTACGTGAATGGCGAGTCTGCGTATCGCACCGGCGGTCCGCTGCCGTCCGTCAGCGCACCCGGCGCAGCAGCGCGGCTGCGGATTGGAGCCAATGCCGAACAGGGCGCCGCCGACGACTTCCTTGACGGCGATCTGGCCCAGCCGTTCGTCGCAGCTTCCGCGCTCCAGCAGCCGGTTGTCGCGCGGGTGGCACATGATCGGGCTCGCACTCCGCTCGAGCAGTTGGCAATTGGGCCGCTGCACGCAGCGTGGCCCCTGGACGAGGAGCGCGGAGTGGAGGTGCATGACCTCTCCGGCAACGGTCGCCATGGGCAGATCGTGCAGGGTGGGACGTGGCAGATTGGAGGTCCGGCTCACGATACCTCGCGTGGTGTACCAGGCTACGATCCGCTGTCCGACCCGGACCGCGGGCATGGACTGCGCCTGTCGAGTGACGACCTGGTAGACGCGGAGTGGAGCGCTACCGACGAGTGGCTGGTCCCCGAAGATGCGGAATCGGGCCTGTACGCGGGCCGAATCCGGCTGGAGGGGCAGGATCCAGCGTCGGCTGTTTCAGTTGTTTTCGCCGTCGTTCGCACCCGCCCGCGGCGCCCGGACTCCATCGCGCTGCTGCTTGCAACAAATACCTGGTTCGCCTACGGCCGCCGCCCGACCGATGTGCTGCGCCTGGCTGGTTTGTCAGCCTCCTGCTACTCGAACCACATCAGCGGGCGTCCGTTCTTTCACGTGACAACCCTGGCGCCAATTCCGCGCGCTGACCCGTACGGGTTCGAATCGCTGCGAGCCGCCTTCACGCGTCATTCGCACCTGGTTCGGCCGGAGCGGTACGCCGAGGCATGGCTCGCAGCCGAAGGGTATGCGTACGAAGTCATCACCGATACCACGCTGCATGCCGAGCCAGATCTGCTGAAACACTTCGCGGCGCTGATGATCGTTGGCCACAGCGAGTACTGGACCGACGCGGAGCGTGACGGAGTGGCCGCGTTCCTGGCCGACGGAGGGCAGGTTGTTTCACTGTCCGGGAACACGCTGTGCTGGCGGACCAGCTTCAATGACGATCTGACGGTGCTCGAATCGCGCAAGGCCGTCACCTCGGAGGACGAGCGCTGGCTTTCGCCCGGTGAATGGGGTGAGCGCTGGCACAGTGACGATGGCCGCCCTGGATCCCTGTTTACCATGCTCGGCCGGCCCGGCTACGAGGTCCTTGGTCTCGATACCAAGGGCATGATCGACGACGGCACGCCGACAGCCTTTGACGCGTTCACCGTTCTGCAGCCGCAACACTTCCTTTTCCACGAACCGCTTGCGGTGCCGATCTCCGCGCTCGGCACGATCGGCGAGACCAACCTCAATGGACCTCGCGCGAGCGGCTACGAGTTCGATGCCACACCCCAGCAGGCTGGCCTGCTGGACGAGCCGCTTGCCGGCCAGGTACTTCTCGCGCGTGCCATGGGGCAGCGCAACATCGAGTGGCACGGCGGCCGGCAGCATGGTGGCGGTGACATCGCCTATTGGGAGCGGCCGGCCGGAGGCCGAGTCTTCAACGTGGGCAGCATCGGCCTGACGGGTGCACTGGCCGTGGACCCGGGCGTGCAACAACTCGTGCGCAACGTCCTCTTCCATTTCGGCGTGCGGCCGGACCCCGAGCGAGCTACGCCAGGTCGGTCAACCGCGGCATCACCTCGGTAGCCAGCAGACGCATCGACCTCCGCCAGCGGTCCGCATCGTCCCAATCGTGGGTGACCCACAGCAGCGTGCCGAAGCCCCCGACACGCTCGTACAGCTCGCGGATCTGGCTCGCGACTGACTCCGGATCACCGACCAGCCACATATTGTCGATCATGTAGTCCAGCGTCAGATCGCTCGTGGGCAGGTCGTCGCGGCACTTCCAGAGTGCATTCTGTCCGTTGCGACCGAACAACTTGAAGAAGTAGTCCTCATAGCCGCGCGCCAGTGAGCCACGCCGGGCGTACGCGCGTGCCGCCACGGTGGTGTCGTCGACGTAGATCTCGCGAGCGATCCGCCAGGTCGAACGGTCCGCGGTCCGCCCACCCTCGGCCGCCCCGCCGGCAACCTGGTCCCAGTGACTCTTGACGAATCGCGGGTGCACCAGATTGGACGACAGCGGTGCCCAACCGCGTTCACCCGCGGCGCGCATGAGCCGAGACTGGGCGGTCATGCCGGGCACGGCGATCGGCGGATGCGGCTTCTGGAACGGCTTCAGAGGCCCGCCCAGCCCCACGTCGGGAACCGGATTACGCACACGGATGGGCCAGAATTGCCCTGGCATGTCATAGGGCGGGTCCTGGGTCCACATCGCGAGGATGAGATCGATGGCGCGGAACATCAGCAGCTCCGGCAGTTGCCCGTCGATCCCGAATAGCTCCAGGTCGGTCGGCACGCGCCCGACGCCAATGCCGAAGTTGATTCGTCCCCCGGTGAGGTGGTCGAGCTGAGCCACGCGGTTGGCGGTGTTGGCCGGGTGGTGCTGCGCCATGAGCACCACACCGGTGCCGAAGCGGATGTGCTTCGTCTCGGGAAATACGCGCGCGATGAACTGGTCGGGGGCAGGAATATTCTCCCACGCCATCGTCGCGTGCTCGCCGATCCAGGCCTCGTGATAACCCAGCTCGTCGGCCAGCACCAACAGCTCGCGATCCTCCTCGTAGCACTGGGCGAGCGGCTTGTCGGGCGGATGGAGGGGCATCATGAACAGCCCAAGCTGCATCAGCGGATGTCGCCCATCTGCGCGAGAAGTGCCACCGCATCCTTAGGTTGCTGGTCGGTCATCGACAGCAGCGGTCGGCGTGGCGGACCGACCGGGCGACCAGCGCAGCCCACCTCCAGCACTTCGCGTGTGCTCGGCCCGAGCGCTCCGGCGATGACGGGGACTCGTCCGTTGACGATCTGCACCGTACGCTGCACGACGCGTCGCCGTTCGTGATCGTCCAGATTGAGGTACTCCCCGCAGCCACCGATCGCCACCACACCAGTAACACCTGACGCGAGGACGAATTCCAGATGCGAGGCGACCCGGTCCTCATCCAACGTCTCATCGGACCTGAAGGGAGTGACGAGGGCGGCGTGGATTCCGCGCGGGCGGAACGTCGATCCGCCAGACTCACTCATGCTGGTCCTTGCGGTCCTCCAGGAAGAGGTCGAACTCGTCGGCCACCTCTTCGAATCGGCTGAGTCGCTCGGCGGCTCGGTTGTGTCCTCGTCTGGCCAACTCGGAGACGAGCACGTTGACCACTGTCTGCGCGGCTACGCTCGAGGGGAAAAAGGACGTGCTGCGAATTGGCGTCGGGATCGTCAGCCAGGCGACGCGACCGGCCGGTGACAGCAGTCGATCGGTAACCGCGATGACGTCGGCTCCGCGACGCCGGGCGTACCTTGCTGCTTGCAGGATCTGCCGAGAATAGCGGGGTGTGGTGAAGATGATCATCACGTCGCCCGAATTGATGTGCGCGAGTCGGTCCGCCAGGCTACCGCCGAACAACGTCAACAGCTCCACGCTGTCTCCGAGGACCTGCTGAAAGAGGTGCCAGCAAGAATGCGCAACGCCGAATCCGCTGCGCATGCCGAGCACGAAAATTCGCTCCGCCGACAACAGCCGCTCGACCGCGGTATCGACAACTTCTGAGGTGAGGCTCTCCTGCAGCAGCTTGAGATTCTGGATTTCGAGGCCGATGATGGCGCTGGGGTCGTGGGTGTCCGTCCGAAGCCGCTGCTCCAACAGGTCGATGGGCGCCATGCGGGCCAGCAGCCCACCCTGAAGCTCCTGCCGAAGCTCGGGGTAGCCAGAATAGCCCAGCTCGGACGCGAGGCGAACGACCGTGGAGTCGCTGACGTTGGCGCGACGGCCGACGTCGGCGACGGGCAAAAAGGCCACGTCGTAGGGCGATTCGAGCAACAGACGGGCAACCCGCTGCTGGCCTGGGCTGAGGCGGTCGAAGGCCATGCGTAGCCGCTGCGCGAGGGGGTGGTCGGTGGGCAAACCAGCCTCTTGCAGCAACTGGTTCATAACCTCTGTATTCATGCAACGCCGGTTGCAGCGAGCCTAACAGGACGCGTAAGCTCCGGCAAGATGGCGAGAGGCGTCGCGCCGCATCGTCCCCTGGACCCGGTCTCACTCGAGATCGTGTGGCACCGCCTGATTGCCGTCGTCGATGAAGCCGCCACCAGCCTGGTGCGGACCTCCTTCTCTCCCATTGTACGAGAGTCGAACGACTTCTCGTGCGTACTGTACGACGCTCGCGGCAACGACATCGTCGAGAACACCATCGGTATTCCGTCCTTCAACATGACCCTTGGTCGGACCCTGCGGCACGTGCTTCGTCGTCGACCCCCGGATCGATGGCGGCGCGGCGACGTCGTCTTCACCAATGATCCCTGGATCGGCGCGGGTCACCTGCCTGACATCACCATTGTCGCGCCGATTTATGTGGACGACCGTTTGCTGGCATGGGTCGGCAGTATCGCTCACCACGTGGACGTCGGCGGCACTGGCTGGTCAGCCGACGCTAGCGAGGTGTTCGAGGAAGGTGTTCGGATTCCGCCACTGCTCCTGATGCGTCAGGGCGAGCTGAACGAGGATGTGCTCGAGCTCATCAGTGCGAACGTCCGGCAGCCCGACCGACTGCTTGGCGACCTGCTCGCGCAGGTCTCGGCCGGCGAGGTTGCCGGCCAACGGCTGCGCGAGCTGGTGCGTGATGCGGAGCTGACCGACCTGGAGACTGTCTCCGACCAGATCTGCCTGATCGGCGAAGAGTCGATGCGACGGGCGGTGGCCGCGGCTCCGGATGGGGTGTATCGTGCCGCGCTGGACCTCGACGGCACTGACGACGAGTCCATCCATGTGGAGGTGGCCGTCACCATCGAAGAGGATGCCGCGACCGTCGACTACAGCGGAACCTCGCCGCAGGTGCGCCAGGGCCTGAACTGTCCGATCAACTACACCGAGGCTTACACCTGCTATCCGCTCAAGTGCGTGTTTGATCCGCTCACCCCGCGCAACGAAGGCTCCTACCGCCGTGTGACTGTCGCGGCGACTGCAGGGTCGATCCTCAACCCGAGCTTTCCGGCGGCTGTCAATGCACGCCACATGGTCGGGCACTGTCTGGGCGGCCTGGTGTATCAGGCACTCGCGCCCGCGTTGCCCGAGCGCATTATCGCCGAATCAGGCAGCGCTCCAACGATGCGCGCGGTGATCTCGGGGGCGCGCGACGACGGTAGTCGCTTCAGCACGATCCTGTTCATCAACGGCGGCATGGGCGCTGGCGCAGGCTGCGCCGGCCTGTCGGCGACTTGCTTCCCGTCGAACGTGATTTCAGGCGCCATGGAGATGGTCGAGTCACTTGCCCCACTCCGCATCTGGCGAAAAGAGCTGGCGCCCGACACAGGTGGTGCCGGTGAATTCCCCGGCGGTCTCGGTCAGGTGGTGGAGGTGGAGCTACTCGGCTCGCGCGAATGCACCCTCTCGTTGTTTGTGGAGCGCAGGTGGCATCCCGCGCGCGGCGTGCTGGGGGGTCTGCCCGGTGCGCCTTCGGTGGTTGAATGGAACGGGCGGCAGGACGGCTTCCGTCTCAAAGGTCGCAATCGGATGCGCCCGGGCGATCGCCTGCTGCTGCGTTACCCCGGCGGTGGTGGTTACGGCGATCCGCACCACCGGGTGTCCGACGCAGTGCTGGCCGACGTCGAGTCCGGAGTATTGACGCCTGACAGGGCTCGGGAGCTTTACGCGAGCGGTGACTGAGCCGGTGGTGGCGGCGGTAGATGTTGGCGGAACCTTCACCGACGTCGCGGTCTGGCACGCCAGTCGCGCCTCGCTGCGCACGAACAAACGTCTCACCACACCAGTCGATCCGGCGCGCGCGGTGGTCGATGGCCTGGATGCGCTCGGATCGGCGATTGCTGCTGTTGTGCACGGCACGACGTTGCTTACCAACGCGCTGATCGAGCGACGCGGAGCCGTCGTCGGCCTGATTACGACCCACGGCTTTCGTGACGTTCTGGAGATCGGCAACGAGCTGCGCTACGACACCTTCGACCTGAAGCTGCGGCGACCGGATCCAATCGTTCCCCGCAGATTGCGGATGGCGGTGCCCGAACGTATGTCATCCGACGGCGAAGTCATTGTGCCGCTGGACCTTCGCGCCACAGAGGCGGCTGGTCGGTTCCTGGTGGAGCAGGGTGTTCAGGCCATCGCCATCGCGTTCGTAAACGCCTATGCAAATCCCGCGCACGAATAGGCGGCTGCGAGGCTTCTGAGCGGCCTGTATGCGGACATATCCATCAGTTCATCGTGGCAAGTCTCAACAGAAGCGCGGGAATCCTCGCGCTTGCCGACCACCACCGGCAATGCCTACTAACAGCCCTTCAGCGACGGATATCGTGGCAATCGCAACAGTCAGCTGCCATCGTCGTTGTTTCTCATGCTCTCCGATGGGACGATCTCAACGGTGGGCGCCGCACGACGATTGCCCATCTGCATGGTCGAATCGGGCCCGGCGGCTGGCACCATCGCCGC
>Ga0066710_100003866_pt1 | contig 12980 bp, 7 predicted proteins | sample GraSoiAngelo_159_FD_79666 | JGI IMG/M metagenome (GOLD analysis project Ga0066710, IMG submission 79666) | Grasslands soil microbial communities from the Angelo Coastal Reserve, California, USA - 14_1009_16_40cm | ecosystem: Environmental > Terrestrial > Soil > Grasslands | place: USA...
ACCGACGTTCAGGAGCACGGCGCCAACCAGCAGGTCTCCGATCGGCGCCTCTTCATGCAGCTGCACGTGTTCGGCGGCTGCCTCGACGCGAAGGCGCCGCTGCGGGCCCTCGAGTCGAGCCGCTTCGAGGCCGTGCTGTATCAGGACGCCAACGATCCGCGCGGGATCGCGGTGCTGGCGATGAACGAGGATCCGACGTTCTTCGTGAGCGGGCTCCGCGAGCTGCTCAACGCCGAGCCCTTCGCCGCGCTGGCGTCGAAGCCGGAGCTCACCATGTTCGGCCGGACCTACGCGTCGGGATTCGAAGCGGACCTGGACGAGTGGCTGCTGCGGCGCCCGCGGCGCACGGCGCTGAACCCGGCGTGGCCGTGGGGGATCTGGTACCCGCTGCGCCGCACCGGCGCCTTCAGCCGGCTCTCACCACAGGAGCAGGGCGCGATCATTCGGGAGCACAGCGTGCTGGGCCGCGCCTACGGCGACGCCGATCTCGCCCACGACGTTCGCCTGGCCTGCCACGGCCTCGACGTCCACGACAACGATTTCGTCATCGGCCTCGTCGGCCGCGAGCTGCATCCGCTCTCGCATCTCGTGCAGGCCATGCGCAAGACGGTCCAGACCTCGCAGTACCTCCAGACGCTCGGCCCGTTCTTCGTCGGCCACGCGCTCTGGCAGAGCCCGTACCGCTGACCCCGATGCCGGACCGCGTGATGCTCGCGAGCAGCCCCGGGTCCCGGATTCGGTCCATGCTTCTCGCTCTCGTGGTCATCGTGGCCGTCTGCGGTTGCGCCAGCACCAACTTCACGCCCGAGCAGGAGTGGGTGATGGCGAAGTTCGCGGACTGCAAAACGCGGACGAACGCAATCAACGTGAGGCTCGACCGTGTGGAGCCCGACGGAACCTGGCACACGTCGTCGGCGCAAACGCAAACCGAGCACAACCGCGTCGTCGAGTGCATGAACAGCGAGGCCGGATCGGAGCCCGTGTATCGCCGGCTGGCCGACGCCGGCAACTCTCGGGCCATGGCGGCGCTCGGCTGGATGTACGAGCGCGGGAGCGGCGGGCTGCCCCAGGACGATGCCGAGGCGGCGAAGTGGTATCGCAAGGCCGCTGACGCCGGCAACGTCGGCGCTATGACCAACCTCGCCGGCATGTACTCGCGCGGGCGCGGCGGGCTACCCCAAGACGACGCCGAGGCGGCGAAATGGTATCGCCGCGGCGCCGACGCCGGCAACCGGCGGGCCATGGCCGGCCTGGGCACGATGTACGAGGCCGGCCGCGGTGGACTCGAGAAGGATGAGTCCAGAGCGCTTGGATTGTACCGGAAGAGCGCGGAGGCCGGCGACAGCTACGGCATGTACTTGCTCGGCCGCGCGTACGAACGCGGCATCGGCGTCGGCGCGGATCGCGACCAGGCGATCCAGTGGTATCGAAAAGGCGCCGCGGGCGGCAGCGGGTCGGCCGCTCAGCGTCTGAAGGCGCTCGGACAATAGTCGGGCGGCGGGCTGAGGCTGGCGCTCAGCCGGTCACGACGCCGTCCAGCCAGCCCACGACGTCGCGAGCCAGTGTCCGCAGCGCGCGCCGGCTCAGCACGAGACCCCAGTGCGAGGCCCCTTCCACGCCGAGATACGAGGCCGGGAGCGCGAGGTCAGCATAGCGCTCGCGCGGCCACGAGCTGTCCGCTGTGCCCGTCACGATCAGCAACGGGCAGGGAAGCGATTCGATCACGATCCCGGCCTGTCGCTCGTCTCGCGCCAGCAAGGACTCGGGCGAGAGTGAGGCGAGCGCGATCCGCCGCTCTTCCAGGTCCAGATCAGGCATCGAGGGCTGCATCGCCGGATCGTCGTTGGTGATCCCGTACGTCTCGGCGCCGAAGGTGCCGACCCGCAGCGGCACAGCCGGGTCGCGGGCGGCTCGCGGCGTGCTGGGCGCAAGGCCGACGCACGCGACCGCCCGCGTCGCCGCGGCAGCCATCATGGCGACGAGCCCACCCATCGACCATCCGACCAGCACGGGGGGTCGCGCGAGGTCACGCGCCAGGGCGACGACGTCCGCCGCGTAGTCGGCCATTCGCGTGGTGCTCAGGTCGACCGTGGCGTGCTCGCCGTGGCCGCGCAGGTCGGGTGTGTGCACCGTCCAGCCGCGAGCTTCGAGCTCGCGCCGCCAGAACGTCCACACGCGCGCCGAGTTCGCCGCGCCGTGAACGAGCACGAGCGGGGCCCGCAGGTCGGCCGGGAGCGGACGACGGTCGGCGGTCATCGCGCAAGGAGAGTCTAGCTCCGTCGTACGCACGGGTCACTCGACTCACTGCCGCTCTCCGTGGGAGGATGGCGCCCGCGCGATGAGTCGAACCGAGACGGCCGTGGCCCGCGAAGCGAAACGGCGAGCGCTCGCGGTCCCCCTCGCCGCTCTGGTGGCAGCGCTGTTCCTTCCCACGATGTTCGCGGGTCTGCCGTTGGCCGGCCAACGAGCGCTGATCGTCACGGTGATCACGATCGTGCTGTGGACGGGCGAGCTCCTGGAGCCCGGCGTCGCCGCCCTCATCGGCGTGACGCTGCTGGCACTGAGCGCCGCGACCAGGAACCTGCGCGACGCGCTCCAGGGCTTCGCCAGCCCCGTGCCCTTCTTCCTGGTCGGCGTGTTGACGATGGGGGTGGCCGTCGTGCGCAGCGGGCTGGCCGAGCGCCTGGCCCGCACGATCCTCGAACGGGCGCGCGGGCGGAGCCTGACCGTTTATCTCCAGCTGGTGTTCTCGTTCCCGCTGCTGACGTTCATCCTCCCGTCCGCGACGACGCGCTCCGGGATCATGATCCACATCTACGACGAGTTGTTCGCCATCGGCGGCGTGCCGCGTGGCGCCGACGTCGCCAAGGCCGTCATGCTGGCGCTGTCCTCGATGAACCGCCTCGCCTCCACGACACTGCTCACCGGGGGCATCACGCCGGTCATGAGCGCGGCCATCATCGGCGGCATGTCGTGGAGCGGGTGGTTCACGCTGATGTCGGTGCCGTACTACGCGATCCTGCTCCTGGGCAGCGTGCTCACGTACACGCTCTACCGGCGCGGCCTCGACCGCGGGCTGCCCGCGCCCGAGCGCGCCCAGCGGCGGCCCATCTCCGGCGTCGAGTGGCGGACGACCGCGATCATCCTGGGAGCGTCTGCCCTGTGGCTCACCGATGGCATTCACCACCTGGACCCGGCGCTGCCGGCGCTGCTGGCCTTTGCCGCGCTGCTGACGCCGCGCCTGGGCCCGCTCGTCTGGTCCGATCTCGACCGCGGCGTCGGCTGGTCGAACTTCTTCGTCATCGCGGCATCGATCTCGCTCGCCCACGCGCTGGTGTCCAGCGGCGCCGCGCCGTGGCTCGGGCGCTTGCTGGTCGGCGGGCTGCCGTTCCTCGGCGAGAGCCCGCTTTCCGTCGTGGTGCTCCTGATGCTCGGCGCGACCGCGCTGCGCGTCCTGGTCCCGAACATTTCCGGGTTCCTGGCCCTGGCGCTGCCGATCGCGATGTCGGTCGGACGCGAGACCGGATTGAACCCGCTCGTGTGCGCGCTCGTGGTGATGATCACCGGCGACGCGGTCATCTACTACCCGGCGCAGAGCTCCTCCGCGCTCGTCATCTACGAGCGCGGACACGTGTCCGCCGGTGAGATGCTGCGCTTCGGCCTCTGGATGACGCTCGTCGGCTGGATCGCGATCCTGCTCGTCGCCCTACCGTGGTGGTCCTTCGTCGGCGAGCCGCTCCGTCAGTAGTTCGGTACCGCATCGCGAAAGGCTGCTCAAACAGGCCCAGATGCAAGGCGGCGCCCGAAGGCGCCACGCGAGCGTACTTCGAGTACGTGAGCGTGCCGCCGAGGGCGCCAACGAAGCAGATGGGCCTGTTTCAGCAGCCTTAAAGGAGAGGGGCGGGGAGGTCGGATCTGTCCATCAGGTACTGATCGACGCCCCGCGCGGCCGACCGCCCCTCGGCGATCGCCCAGACGATCAGCGACTGACCGCGCTGCATGTCGCCGCATGCGAACACGCCCGGCACGGACGTCATCCAGCTGGCGTCGCGCCAGACGTTGCCGCGCTCCGTCAGCTTGACGCCGAGGTCGGTCAGCATCCCCGGTCGCTCGGCGCCGAGGAATCCCATCGCGAGCAGCACGAGGTCGACGTCCAGCGTGAACTCGCTGCCGGCGATCGGCCTGAAGTCGATCCGGCCGCCCTCGCGCACCATGTCGACCTTCACCGCCTGGAGTTGCCTGACCCGCCCTTCGGCGTCGCCCGTGAAACGCTGGGTGGAGACCGAGTACACCCGGTCCCCGCCCTCCTCATGGGCGCCGGAGACGCGGAAGACGTTCGGCCACTGCGGCCACGGATTGTCGGCCGCACGCTCGTCCGGCGGCCTCGGGAGCAGCTCGAACTGGTGGACGGACACCGCGCCCTGACGGTGGACGGTGCCGAGGCAGTCGGCGCCGGTGTCGCCGCCGCCGATGATGACGACCCGCCTGCCCTGCGCCGTGATGAACGTCTCGTCGGGGATCGAGTCGCCCTCGCAGCGCCGATTCTGGAGCGTGAGGTACTCCATGGCGAAGTGGATTCCCCGCAGCTCACGCCCGGGCACCTGCAGATCGCGCGGCCAGCAGGCGCCGCCGGCCAGGACGAGCGCGTCGAACTCCCGCCGCAGCTCGCCGACCGCGACGTTGACGCCCACGTGACTGTTCGGCCGGAAGGCGACCCCGTCCTTCTCCATGAGCTGCAGCCGACGGTCGAGGAAGCGCTTCTCCATCTTGAACTCGGGGATCCCGTAGCGCAGCAGGCCGCCGATGCGATCGTCTCGCTCGAAGACCGTCACCGCGTGGCCGACCCGGTTGAGCTGCTCGGCGGCCGCGAGCCCCGCCGGGCCCGAGCCGATCACGGCGACCCGCTTCCCGGTCCGGAGGATGCGGGACTGCGGCCCGACCCAGCCTTCGTCGAATCCGCGCTCGACGATCGCCAGCTCGACGCCCTTGATCGTCACCGGGTCGTCGTTGATGCCCAGCACGCACGACCCTTCGCACGGCGCCGGACAGAGCCGCCCTGTCCACTCCGGGAAGTTGTTCGTCGCATGCAGGCGGTCGAGCGCCTCGTGCCAGTGGTTTTTGTAGACCAGGTCGTTCCAGTCCGGGATGATGTTGCCGAGCGGGCAGCCCTGGTGGCAGAAGGGGATCCCGCAGTCCATGCAGCGCGCGGCCTGCTTCCGGAGCTCCTCGTCCGGGTAAGGGAGGTAGACCTCCTTCCAGTCACGCAGCCGTTCGGCGACCGGGCGCGCCGGGGGCTTCTTCCGCTTGATCTCCAGGAAGCCGGTGACCTTACCCACTGCCGGTCCCGACGAGCTCGGCGAACGTCGGCGGCCGGCCTTCCGCGTGCGCCCGCGCCTCGGCCGCCAGCACGCGCTTATAGTCGCGGGGCATGATCTTCACGAAGCGAGCCTGCACGCTCATCCAGTCGCGCAGGATCCCGCTCGCGTAGGTCGAGCGGGTGTGCTCGACGTGGCGACGGATCAGGTCGCGCACCAGGCTGATCTCGTCGGCCTGAGCGAGCGGCTCGATGTCCACCATGCCAAGATTGCACCGGCGCTTGAAGTCGCCGTCCACGTCGAGGACGTACGCGATCCCACCCGACATGCCGGCCGCGAAGTTGCGCCCGGTCGGGCCCAGCACGACCACGCGCCCGCCCGTCATGTACTCGCACCCGTGGTCGCCCACGCCCTCGACAACCGCGTGCACGCCGCTGTTGCGCACGCAGAACCGCTCGCCGGCGACGCCCCGCACGTACGCTTCGCCGCTGGTCGAGCCGTAGAGCGCGACGTTGCCGATCACGATGTTCTCTTCGGCGACGAAGCTCGATGTACGCGGCGGATAGACGACGAGCTTGCCGCCGGAGAGCCCCTTGCCCCAGTAGTCGTTGGCGTCGCCCTCGAGCGTGAAGGTGATGCCGCGCGGCAGGAACGCGCCGAACGACTGGCCCGCGGAGCCCGTGAAGTGGACGCGGATCGTGTCGTCGGCCAGCCCGCGGCTCCCCCAGCGCTTGGTGACGTGGTAGCCCAGCATCGTGCCCACGGTCCGGTTGACGTTGCGGATCGGCAGCCGAAGCTCGACCGGCTTGCCGTGCTCGACAGCGCCGCGGCACGCCGGGATCAGGGTCGTGGCGTCCAGGGACTGATCGAGTGAATGATCCTGCGGCCGCACGCACCGGCGGGCGACCTCGGGCGGCATCTCCGGCTGATAGAGGATCGATGCGATGTCGAGCCCCCGCGCCTTCCAGTGGTCGAGCGCCTGCCTGAAGTCGAGGCGATCGACGCGCCCGATCATCTCGCCCATGGTGCGGAAGCCGAGCGCCGCCATGTGCTCGCGGACTTCCTCGGCAAGGAACCGGAAGAAGTTCACGACGTACTCGGGCCGGCCGCCGAAGCGCTTGCGGAGCTCCGGGTCCTGGGTGGCGATCCCGACCGGGCAGGTGTTGAGATGGCAGACGCGCATCATGATGCAGCCCAGCACGACCAGCGGCGCCGTGGAGAACCCGTATTCCTCGCCCCCGAGCAGCGCGGCGATGACCACGTCGCGCCCGGTCTTCATCTGGCCGTCCACCTGGACGACGATCCGGTCACGCAGCTTGTTCATCACTAAAACCTGCTGCGTCTCGGCGAGCCCCAGCTCCCACGGCACGCCGCCGTGCTTGATCGACGTGAGCGGCGAGGCGCCGGTGCCACCGTCGTGGCCGGAGATGAGGACGACGTCCGAGAAGGCCTTGGCCACCCCCGCCGCGACGGTGCCGACGCCGATCTCGGCGACGAGCTTCACGTGCACGCGCGCCTCGGGGTTGGCGTTCTTGAGATCGTGGATGAGCTGCTTGATGTCCTCGATCGAATAGATGTCGTGGTGCGGCGGCGGCGAGATCAGCTGCACGCCCGGCGTCGCGAAGCGGACCTTGGCGATCCAGGGATAGACCTTGCCGCCGGGAAGCTGTCCGCCCTCGCCGGGCTTGGCGCCCTGCGCCATCTTGATCTGCAGATCGGTCGCGTTCACGAGGTACTCGCTGGTCACGCCGAAGCGGCCCGAGGCCACTTGCTTGACCGCGCTGCGCCGCAAGTCACCGTTCGGATCGGGCGTATATCGGGCCGGGTCCTCGCCGCCCTCGCCCGTGTTGGACCGGCCGCCGATCCGATTCATCGCGATGGCCAGGGTCTCGTGGGCCTCCTGGCTGATCGAGCCGTACGACATCGCGCCGGTGGCGAAGCGCTTGAGGATCGACTCGACCGACTCGACCTCCGAGAGCGGCAGCGGCGCCGCCGCCGGCTTCAGCTCGATCAAGCCGCGGAGCGTCGCCAGCCGCCGGCTCTGGTCGTCGCAGAGCCGCGTGTAGTCCTTGAAGAGCGCGTAGCTCCCCGCACGGGTGGAGTGCTGGAGCCGCGCGATCATGTCGGGGTTGACCATGTGGTGCTCGCCGTCGCGGCGCCACTGGTACTCGCCGCCCCAGTCGAGCTCGGGCGCGCCGGCCGGCCGCGCCGGAAACGCGTGCTCGTGGCGCTGCCGCACCTCCTCGGCGACCACGTCGACGCCGATGCCCCCGACGCGCGAGACGGTGCCGGTGAAGTAGCGGTGGACGAAGTCTCCGTTCAGGCCGACCGCCTCGAAGATCTGGGCGCCACAATAGCTCTGCAGCGTCGAGATCCCCATCTTGGCCATGACCTTGAGGATCCCCTTGTTGAGGGCCTTGATGTAGTTCTTCACCGCCTTCGGGTGATCGGTGTCGGTGAGCAGCCCTTCGCGGATCATGTCGTGAAGCGTCTCGAACGCCACCCACGGATTGACCGCGCCCGCGCCGTAGCCGATCAGCAGGCACATGTGGTGCACTTCACGCGCATCGCCCGTCTCGACGACGAGGCCGCAGCGCGTGCGCTCGCCGCGACGGACCAGGTAGTGGTGCACCGCCGCGGTAGCGAGCAGGCTCGGGACCGCCGCCTTCTCGCGGTTGACGCCCCGATCCGACAGGATGATCACGTTGTGCCCGTCGGCGATCGCCCGGCTCGCGCGCCGCTGGAGGTCCTCGACGGCGCGCTCGAGCCCGGCGGCGCCCTCGGCCACCGGATAGAGCATCGGGAGCGTGCGGGCCTTGAAGCCGCGCTCGGCGACGTGCGCCAACTTGACCAGCTCCTCGTTCGAGAGCACCGGATCCTTCAGCACGATCTGACGGCACGACTCGGGCTCCGGCTTGAGGAGGTTGCGCTCGGGCCCGACCGTCGACTCCATCGAGGTCACCAGCTCCTCGCGGATCTGATCGAGCGGCGGGTTGGTGACCTGCGCGAACAGCTGCTTGAAGTAGTCGTAGAGCGGCCGCGGTCGGTCCGAGAGAACGGCCAGCGCCGTGTCGGTCCCCATCGAGCCGATCGCTTCCTCGCCGTTCTTGGCCATCGGGGCGAGCAGGATTCGCAGATCTTCGTGGGTGTAGCCGAACGCGATCTGCCGGGTGACCACGGTCTCGTGGTCGGGTTCGGGAAGCGAGTGCGCCGGCAGGTCCTCGAGCCGGACGAGGTTCTCGCGGAGCCAGTCGGCGTACGGGTGCTCGGCGGCCAGCTCGGCCTTGATCTCCTCGTCGTCGACGATGCGCCCCCGAGCGGTATCGACCAGGAAGATACGACCGGGGTGCAGGCGTTCCTTCAGCAGCACATTCTCGGGGGGAACGTCCAGCACACCGACCTCGGAGGCCATGATCACGAGACCGTCCTTGGTGACGTAGTAGCGCGAGGGCCGCAACCCGTTCCGATCGAGGACGGCGCCGATGACGGTGCCGTCGGTGAACGCGATCGACGCCGGCCCGTCCCACGGCTCCATCAACGAGGAGTGGTACTCGTAGAAGGCGCGGCGCTCGGCGCTCATCGACTCGTGGTTCTGCCAAGGCTCCGGGATCATCATGAGGATCGCGTGCGGCAGGGACCGCCCGGTCATCACGAGGAACTCGAGCACATTGTCGAAGGTCGCCGAGTCGGAGAGCCCGTCGCGCGTCACCGGCATGACCTTCGCGAGGTCCGCGCCGAGCGCGTCGGAGCGGCACAGCGCCTCGCGCGCCTTCATCCAGTTGATGTTGCCCCGCAGGGTGTTGATCTCCCCGTTGTGGGCGATGTAGCGGTACGGGTGGGCGAGGGGCCACGACGGGAACGTGTTGGTGCTGAACCGCTGGTGCACGAGGGCCAGCGCCGACTCCAGCTCGGGATCCGTGAGGTCCGGGTACATCGTCGCGATCTGGTCGGCGCTGAGCATGCCCTTGTAGATGAGCGTGTTCGAGGACAGGCTCGGCAGATAGGCGAACTTGTTCTCCGGGATGTCGAGGGCGGCCACCGCCTTCTCGAAGAGCTTCCGGATCACGTAGAGCTTCCGCTCGAACTGGGTGTGGTCGCGCACGTGGGGCCCGCGACCGACGAAGATCTGCTTGATCACCGGCTCGACCGAGCGCGCGGAGTCGCCGATGAGATGGTCGTCGGTGGGCACGGCGCGCCAGCCCAGCATCAGCTGGCCCTCTTCCTCGACGATCGTGTGCAGGAGCACCTGCACCTTCTCGCGCTGCTGGGAGTCGCGCGGCAAGAACACCAGGCCGCACCCGTACTCCGTGGCGGAGGGCAGGGCGATCTCCAGACGGGCGCACTCCCGCCGCAGGAACCGGTCGGGCATCTGCAGCAGGATGCCGGCGCCGTCGCCGGTGTTCGCCTCGCAGCCGCAGGCGCCGCGGTGCAGCAGGTTGATCAGCACCTGCAGGGCCTGGCTCACGATCGTGTGCGATCGCCGGCCCTGGATGTCGACGACGAAGCCGACTCCGCAGGAGTCATGCTCGAAGCGCGGGTCGTACAGACCCTGGGCGGCCGGCGGGCCCGATACGGGGGTAAGGCGCTGAACTTCCGTCATTGCTGCATCCCCTTTGTGAACGGTTGCACGATACTACTGGCATTTCCACTATTAGTCATCCCCCAAAAGTCGGATAGTAAGTATCAGATCAGCTTATAATCGCCGCGTGCATCTGGAGACCCTTCGCCTCTACTGCGACGTCGTCCGGCTCCGGTCCTTCTCGCGGGGCGCCGAGCAGAACTTCGTCTCCCAGTCGGCGGCGAGCCAGGCCATCCAGCAGCTCGAGGGCGAGCTGGGCGTCTCGCTGGTCGACCGCACCCAGCGCCCGTTCGTCGTCACGCCCGAGGGCCGGGCCTTCTCCGACGCGTGCCGCGGCTTGCTCGAGTCGTGGGAGAAGGCGAAGGCCGGGCTCGCCGCGGTGAAGGCCAGGGTCGACGGCACGGTGCGGGTGGCGGCGATCTACTCCGTTGGCCTGCACGACGTGAGCCGCCACATGCAACGGTTCATGTCGCTCTATCCGGAGGCGCGCGTCCAGCTCGAGTGCCTGCATCCCCACAAGGTCGTCGAAGCGGTGCGGGACGGCGAAGCCGACGTCGGGATCATGTCGTATCCGCCGGCGGACCGCACGTTCTCGATCGTGCCGCTGCGGTCCGAGCCCATGGCGTTCGTCTGCCACCCCAACCACCGCCTGGCGCGGCGTCGTGTCGTGACGCCGGCCGAGCTCGGCGGAGAGACGTTCATCGCCTTCGACGCCGGCCTCACGATTCGCAAGGCGATCGACAAGGCGCTCCGCCAACACAACGTCCGGGTCAACACCGTGATGGAGTTCGACAACATCGAGACGATCAAGCAGGCGATCATCATCGCGGCGGGCGTCTCGATCCTGCCCCGGCACACCGTGCAGAACGAGGCGTCGATCCGCACGCTGGCGGTGGTGCCGCTCAGCATTCCCCACCTGGTGCGTCCGGTCGGGCTGATCCACCGTCGAGCCAAGCCGCTCACGCCGACGGTGGAGCGGTTCATTCAGCTGCTCCGGGACGCCAACGAGGAGCCGGCGCGGGCCGCCGCGCGCTCGTGAGGGCCGGGCGCACCGTTGCCGACCTGCCGGGTGGAGGGTTACGATCGGCCCGGAGGAGGACACGTCATGGCTGGTGAGTTCGAGGACGAGTACTCCGCGACCATCGACGACGACCTGCGAGAGACCCGCGGCGCGCTGTTCGACGACACGATCGCGGTCCTGTCTCCGGCCGAGCCCATCTGCCTCTCCGAGACCGCCACCGTCCACGAGGCTATCCAGTGCATGCTGTCGCTCCGGCAGGCCGGCGTGCTGGTCACCGATGGCAGCGGGCGGCTCACGGGCATCTTCACCGAGCGCGACGTGCTGACCCGAGTCCTCGGCAAGAATCTTGAGGCGCGCCGCACGCCACTCGCCGACGTGATGACCCGCTCCCCCGAGGCGCTGACAGCGCGCGATCGGGTGGCCTACGCGGTCCATTGCATGAGCGTCGCGGGCTACCGGACGATCCCCCTGGTCGACCCGGACTCTCGCCCGATCGGCATCGTCACCGTGAACGACGTCATCCGCTGGCTGGCCGGCCTGTTTCCGGAGGAGGTGCTGAATCTCCGCCCCGGCGACACCCTCAAGAAGCCCCAGGACGTGGACGCCGGCTGATGGTGGTCCGAAACTCGTCGACGCCGGTGTGGTGGCCTGACCGCCGGGAGGAATCTTGCCCGCCCCGGCGGCCTCCGATAAAATGAGTGCTGGTCTGCCGGCGTTCGACTTGACGGCCGTCGGTGGCGTCCTCCGGAACGAATCTTCCCGCACCGGGCTCGCGGGATATGAGTGCGCAAGCTGAACGAGGAGACACGACAGGGATGAGCCAGATAGCGACTCCCGCCACAGGCGTTGAGAAGTCGCGAAAAGCGCTCGACCGCGCCGTGATCCGGTTCGCCGGGGACTCCGGCGACGGGATGCAGCTCACCGGGGAGCAATTCACGACCGAGTCGGCGTGGGCGGGCAACGACCTCGCCACGCTGCCGAACTTCCCGGCCGAGATCCGAGCACCGGCCGGTACGCTCTTCGGGGTCTCGAGCTTTCAGCTGCAGTTCGGCAGTCAGCGCGTCTACACCCCGGGCGATCGCCTCGACTGTCTGGTCGCCATGAACCCGGCCGCGCTCAAGGTCCACCTGCGGGATCTCAAGACGGGCGGGCTCCTGATCGTCAACACGCACGCGTTCGACAAGCGCAACCTGGACAAGGCCGGCTACGCCGCGAACCCGCTCGACGATCCGACGCTGGCCGAACGCTACCGTTTGCACAAGGTCGACATGACGGGTCTCACGCACGAGGCCATCAAGGACCTGCCCCTCAACACGAAGGAGAAGGACCGGACCAAGAACTTCTTCGCGCTCGGCCTGGTCTCCTGGATCTACACGCGGCCGCTCGAACCGACGCTGGCGTGGATCGAGAAGAGGTTCGCCAAGAACAAGGACATCGCCGAGGCCAACACCCGCGTGCTCAAGGCGGGCCACGCCTTCGGCGAGACGGCCGAGATCTTCGCCGAGCATTACGCCGTCGAGCCCGCCGAGATGGCGCCGGGGCTCTACCGGGCCATGACCGGCAATCGCGCGCTGGCCTGGGGCATCCTGGCGGCCGCGCAGCGCTCGAAGCTCCCCGTGGTCTATGGCGCCTATCCGATCACTCCCGCCAGCGACATCCTGCACGAGCTAGCCCTGCACAAGCGCTTCCGGGTGCGAACGATCCAGGCCGAGGACGAGATCGCGGCGGTCACCGCGGCGATCGGCGCCGCCTTTGGCGGGGCCATCGGCGTAACCGCGTCGAGCGGGCCCGGGATCGCCCTCAAGGGCGAGGGCATCGGCCTGGCCGTGACCGCGGAGCTCCCGCTCGTGGTCCTGAACATTCAACGGGCTGGCCCGTCGACGGGCATGCCCACGAAGACCGAGCAGGCCGACCTCATGCAGGCCCTCTACGGCCGCAACAGCGAGGCGCCGGTGATCGTGCTCGCCCCGGCCACGCCCGGCGACTGCTTCTACATCGCGTACGAGGCGGTGCGGATTGCCGCCAAGTACATGGTGCCGGTGATCGTGCTGAGCGACGGCTTCCT
>Ga0066710_100003867_pt1 | contig 12978 bp, 12 predicted proteins | sample GraSoiAngelo_159_FD_79666 | JGI IMG/M metagenome (GOLD analysis project Ga0066710, IMG submission 79666) | Grasslands soil microbial communities from the Angelo Coastal Reserve, California, USA - 14_1009_16_40cm | ecosystem: Environmental > Terrestrial > Soil > Grasslands | place: USA...
TCTGGGTCGAGGAAGAGAGGTAGGACTAGAACGGTTGTCAGACGCGCTCAACCAGGCCGCCCAGCGGGCCAGGGGAGACGTCCAGATCCTTCTAGAAAACATGGCTGGGCAGGCCAATAGTATGGGGTCAACGTTCAAGGATGTCAGAGAAATTCTGGGTAGTGTGAAGAGAAAGGAGCGGGTCGGCGTATGCGTGGACACCTGTCACTGCTATGCGGCTGGAATGGATCTGCATACTCAGAAGAGTGTGGATGCGACACTGGGAAGGTTCAATGATGTTATAGGATTTGACAGATTGAAGGTTGTCCATCTTAACGATTCCAAGTTTGGTCTGGGGTCTGGGAGGGACCGACATGAGCATGTCGGATTGGGCTACATTGGCCGTGAAGGGTTCAAAGCAATCCTGCACCACGAGGCGATTAGGGATCTTCCCTTGATTGTTGAGACTGATCAGGATGAGTTGGGGGACCATCAGGGGGATCTGCGAATGGTACGGAAACTGGCAAGGTGACAACGATTACACAAACGCGCTCACCTCAACCGGTTCATCAACTGATCAAAGATGCCTCTCACGCAGTTGACCGGGCGAGAAAGGATGATCCGACTGCACTGCAACAGATCAGTGATTCTACTGACGGCGATCCTTTCAGGGTCCTGATCTCAACCGTTCTCTCCCACCGGACCAAGGACCAGACCACCGCCGCCGCCTCAACACGACTCTTCGCTCGATACCCCGATGCCGAGAGCCTCTCGAAAGGCAATACCAGGACGATTTCCCGGCTCATCAAACCCGTCGGGTTCTATAGGACGAAAGCCAAGACGGTGAAGAAACTTGCGGGAATTATTCTCGCGAAGTACCATGGAAGGGTTCCTGAAGAAATGGAGGAGCTGTTGAGTCTACCTTCAGTGGGAAGAAAGACCGCTAACTGTGTTCTGGTCTATGGTTTCAAGAAACCGGCGATTCCGGTGGACACTCATGTCCACCGGATCTTCAACCGTATAGGAACGGTTTCGACTAAGACTCCTGAAGAGACCGAGCTGGAACTTGTCCGGGTAGTCGAGAAGCGTGACTGGCTGGAACTAAACGAAGTCTTTGTCAAGTTTGGACAAGTGGTCTGCAAGCCGATTGGACCCAAATGTCCCATCTGTCCCCTTAACGATCGCTGCAGGTATTACAGAGAGGTCTACACGAAGAAGAGATGAGTACTATTCACTGATCGCGTTTCGAACGAGGACACCCAATTTCTCCCGCTGCTCTTGGGTCATTCGCTTGCGCTCAGGAAAAGCAAGCCCATCAGGAGAGTCCCCGCGAAAGCGGGGAATAACGTGCACGTGCATGTGAAACACGTCTTGGGAGGCGGCCACCCCGTTGGATTGTCCGATGCTTATCCCATCAGCCTTTGATGCCTTTCCAACCCCTCTGGCAACCTTGGCCACTATCACGAACAATTGTCCTACCTCACTAGGAGGCATTTCCAACATGGTTGGGTAGTGCTTTTTAGGAACCACGAGGGTATGGGCAGGATTGATGGGGTAATGGTCCAAGAAGGCGAGCGAGCGCTCGTCCTCGTAGACTATCGTACTGGGTGCTTTTCGTCCGATGATTTTGCAGAATATGCAGTTTTCCAAGCTCGTCCACTGGGCGGATTTGTTTCTGATTCTTCTGAAAAGTCTTGGTTGATTACAGAAATGTGGGTGGTCACTTACTGTAGTTCTAGTCGCGGTTGGTCCCCGCCAAGCCTCGACTACGCCCTTAGCTGTTGCAAGTTCTCACAATCCTTCTCCACGAACCCAGAGGATTGCTGTCGAGCGGCCTGAGCGTAGAGATTGGGCTCTAAGCTTATTATCGGCGGTAGCACGATTCAGGCCGTCATAGCTCTGTTCGAGGCAGGAATGTCAGCCATTAGAGGACAGTTTGAGGTCTCGTGAGGACCCTTATCGTGGGTGCGGGACGAATAGGAATGCACCTGATAGGATACCTATCCTCCAATGACGAGAACAAGCTCACAGTTATCGAGAAGAAGAAGGAGCGCTGCCGCGAGGTCTCGAACAAGTTCGACGCGATAATTCTCAACGAGGACGGTTCAAAGCTAGACATTATGAAGAAGGCTGACGCCTCGCAAGCAGACCTAATGCTCGTCGCCACGGACGATGACCGGGTGAACATAGTCGTCACGAGGAATGCAAAAGAGGATTTTGGAGTTCCAAGAATCATCTCGGTAGCGAACAGTCCCAAGAACAAGGTACGACTCATTGAAGCCGGCGCGGATGTTGTGATTTGCCCCGTCGACCTGGCCCTTAGAGACTTCGAGAATGTCCTCCTGAAAGACCATCCGTTGACGCTAATGTACCGAGCAGAGCCAGACCTCAGGGTTGCCGAAATCACGGTCCCGATGACAGCGGCGATTATCGGGAAGAAAATTCACGAATTGAAAGTGCCTGAGAAATGCCGGATCGCCCTGGTCTCTAGGGGAGACACGTACATGTTTCCAGAGGTAGAGGTAGAGGTCATGTCGGGAGACAAGGTCTTGGTCTTGGGTGATGGACCTTCAGTTCAGAAGACTGTTGAACTCTTAAAATCTGCAGAGGTAGCCTAGCCAGGCCAGTCCACATGTTGGAAGGCTGGAAATGGCCGGAATACTCGACCTTGGAATACCAATTCAACTGACGATAATTACTGACATTCTACAGGTTGTGGTTATTCTCGTCCTCACCTATATTATTGTCCGGATTTTCCGGGTCATCGTGCGAAGGTTAGGAGGCACGGTTCCGAGTGGACTCGTCGCGAGCTTCCAGCAGATCGGGTCTTGGTCCATTTGGACAATCGGTATCATTGTGATTCTCAGCCAACTCCAGGTCAACACGACGATTCTACTCTTGATTCTCGGCCTTGGAGGAATAGCAGTGATCGTTGCCTACCAGGGCATTCTAGGCGATATTGGCGCGGCCCAGTTCATCTCCAACTACCAGGCATTCAAAGTCGGCGAATGGATAGAAGTCGAACATCACAACGGGAGGGTTATTGAGAGGAACCTGATACACACGAAGATCGTAACGCCTGATAACGAAATTGTTGTCATTCCAAACTCGCTACTCCTCAAACACTCGGTGATCAACCGAACCAGGTCGGGAGGTTTGAGGGTTCAGGTTCCCGTGTTCGTCAGGGCAGGATTTGATCTCAAGACCCTCGAGAATAAGCTGTTAGAGATAGGCGGGGAGATGAAGGTTGACTTGGTCCCAGAGAGCACTCCTCAGGTCCGCCTGGTCGAGGTTGACAGGGACAATGCTCGCTTCGTCCTACTCTTGCACATTGCCAACCCGGCAAAACGGGACCAGATACTATCAGATGTTCAGAGACGGGTCTATGAGGCGTTGCCGGAAATGGATGGCTGGAAGGGTCACGGGCATTGAATCCATATTAGCTAGCCCCTGATTTTCCATCAACAGTGATCTCTCCTCAATAGGAGTGCTCTTCCTGACAGCTTCTCCATCCAAGCCGGTTCCGAGGCGGGGTCTCAGGAGGACCTTGGGAATTGGGGGTTTATTCTCGATTGGATATGCTGATGTAGGCGCTGGAATTTATCTTGCACTCGGCCTCGTCACACTGCACGCAGGCTATGCCACACCCCTCGCCATCGGGGTAGCAGCGATCGCATATCTTCTAACCGGGCTTACCTACGCAGAACTCTCATCCACCTACCCGAGCGCGGGGGGATCCGCGACCTTTGCCCAGGCCGCCTTTGGCGACACTGTGAGCTTCCTCGCGGGCTGGATGCTCTGCCTCGACTATGTGGTCACGGCGGCGATCTTTGCGATTCCCGCAATAGCCTACCTCTCCTTCTTCGCCCCTGTTCTCAAACAGTCCTACATGCTCGGGATTGGAGCGATTCTGCTTCTCGCCGGCCTGGTTCTGCTTAACGTGATTGGGATAAAAGAATCCGTCAACTTCACACTCGGCCTCAGCCTCCTCGACATTGCAAGCGAAATAGCACTGATTGTCCTAGGTCTGGTGTTAGTCGTAATACCAGGCGGACTATTGTCCAGGTGGCCGACACTCTTCAACCTAGGAACTGCCCCTACTTGGAGCCAGTTCGTCCAGGGAATCACACTTGCAATGGTGTCGTACCTCGGAATCGAGGCTCTCGCCCAAGCCGCCGAAGAAACCAAGATCGCCGGGAGAACAATTCCCAGAGCAACCATGCTAACCCTTGCCACGGTAGTAATACTCTACCTGTTGATCTCCACAGTCGCCGTGAACGTCGTCCCTCCAGCCCTCCTGTCGACAACTTGGAAGGATGACCCAATTTCAGGAGTCGCCAGCAATCTTCCGGGCGCAGGCTCCCTGATCGCAGCCTGGATCGCACTCTTGGGAAGCTCGATCAGCATAATCGGGGCCAACGCTGGAATAATCGGGTCTTCCAGAACCCTCTACGCGTTGTCGAAGTACAAGCTTCTGCCGAGGAAGTTCGCGGCCATACATGGAAAGTTCAGGACCCCCTACATCGCAATCGTGATCTTCGGTCTCGGAAGCATCATACTCGTTGCACTGAGCTCATTCGGCATACTAGGCGGCTCAGTCGACCCCCTAATTCTTCTAGGTAGCCTTTACAATGTGGGAGCCTTGGTGGCATATGTTCAGGCTCATGCGAGCCTAATTGTCACCAGAAACAGCGACAAGCCGAGGTTCAGGCCATTCAGGGTTCCCCTCTCAATTCACTTCAACAGGGGTTCCGTCGATTACGAGTTGCCCATCCTACCACTTCTCGGTCTTATCTCTACTGGCGCAATCTGGATTGCTGTGATCGCAACTCACGATTTAGGACGCATTCTCGGAGCGGCATGGGTGGTTATGGGAATGAGCCTTTACATTTACTTCCGAAGGAAGAATAGGCTCCCCGTGTTGACTCGGGACCAGGCCAAGGTTGACTAGTAGACCAGGCCTACTTTTTGAGCTTGTTCAGTCTTTTCTCGATAATGTCAGCCTGCTTGTAGAGGAAGGACTTGTAACTTTGCAAGAGTTTGACTTGTTGCCCTTTGGTCTGATTGTCAATGTTCGACATGGCCTTACGGAAGGCGACTGAAGTATCCTTCCTGGTTTCATCGAGAGTCGCGGCCACCTTAGGACTGTAATCCCGGACTATTCTCTCTGTAGAATGTACTATTTCCTGGGTTGCCGAAGCGAGGTCTTTCGTGACCTTCTGCAATTCCCTCCTCATCGCGCCTATAGCATGGCGAATTTCTTCGCGAGAGTCCTGTTTCTTAGACATGTTGGTAAGATCGCTCATTGCTATGTGGAAAATAAGCTTTCGAATCCTAAACACCCCGCCAATTCATATTAGAGTCGCTGCAAATCGAGCGCGAATATGAAGAGTCTCCCGGAAAAAGTCATTGAGGCATGGAAATTAGGGAAGCCGCCGAGCCCGGCAACAGAAACCCTCGGAATAACGATTGTCAGATTGAGCAAGGGACGCGCTCTACTGCAGATGGATGTGGACGATCACCTGCATAATTTGTCTGGGACGATGCACGGGGGAATAATGGGGGATATCGCAGACGCGGCCATGGGGATTGCCTTGGCCACGACTCTTGCTCCCGAGGAAGATTTTACAACCATCGAGTTCAAGATGAGCTTTCTCCGTCCCCATATCAAAGGAATCCTCAAAGCCGAGGGGACCTTGGCGAAGAGAGGCAGGCGGATCGCATTCACCGAAGCAACACTCACCAACTCGAAGAGAGAACTGGTCGCCAAGTCCACCGGAACCTGTCTATTATTGAAGCGCTAGCAAAGGCTCTTCCATGTCAGAGTCCAAGCCCAAGACAATCGGGAGATACTCCCGCCTCTTCCTACTAGTCCTATCAGAGATCAATCTCGTGATGGGAGCACTCTTCTATCTGTATCCCGGTCTCGTGATCGCATACTGGCCCTGGGTAGTGAAAGAGCTGGCAGTAAGGTTTCTGGGGGCCATATTCCTAGCTATCACCTTTGGATGCTGGTCAGCGCTTAGAGCGAAGGGATGGCAGAGAGGAAAAATTCTCACTCTCGTCGGCGGAGTCTTCTTTGGAATGACAGCAATCATAACCGCGTTTCAGTTAGCGTCACGAGCTGCCACCATGACCGTGCTCGCGTGGACAGTCTACTTTTCGCTCGCGGCTCTCGGCCTCTTCACGATTATTCTCCAGCACGGATGGTTTCGGAGACCGAGAGACCAGATTTCACCAGACCATCCATGGAAGGTGGCAGCTATGTTCTTTCGAATCCAAACCGTAATCGTAGGGGTTTTTGGGACGCTGATGCTATTCCTCCCCGATCTTGCTCAGCAACAGTTCTGGCCTTGGAAGGTCATAACGCCAACACTTCAAACCTTCGCGGCACTCTTTCTCGCCACCTGTCTCGCAACGGGCTGGGCAGTCAACCAAAGAGACAAGGCTAGAATCATGGCAGTCTTGCCATTGGACGCGATTTTCCCGGCACTGGCGCTGATTGCAGTCGGTGTTCACTGGGACGTGATTAACAGGGAGAGTCCGAGCAACCTCGTAACGGGTGTCTGGGTGTTCCTGTACTCCTTTGTAGCTGCTGGTTCCACTTACCTGTTCTATACCGGGATGAGAGGCTCAAGGCGTCAGAGACTCTAAGACTCTGAGCCAAGGGGCTTCAAGACGCAAGTCTTTTCCATCAACGCTCCCTTATTCCACTACTGGTTTTCCGCACGGGCAATCTTAACAAACGGCTCGAAATACTCTTCCTCGGCTCGGGAGGAGCCTTCACTACGCCCCGTTTGGGATGCGACTGTCATGTATGCGAAGAGGCCCGGCGTAAGGGAGGAAGATATGTTCGAAGAGGACCCTCACTATTTCTCACTGGGCCAAGCGTCCTGTTCGATACTCCTGAAGATATTGCTTGGAGTCTTGAGCGGGAGAAGATTCACAGGGTCCGGAGAATCATCTACACTCACTGGCACCCGGACCATACAATGGGCCGGCGAGTTGTAGAGCATCTCAACCTCAACCTCTTCCAGCCCGGAGGCCGGAAGGTCACGGACGTCTGGCTCCCGACATGGGTCCGGGAGGACTTCAGGAAAAGACTAGCTCTAGCCGAGCATCTCCAGTTTTTCGAGAGGTTGGGAATTGTCAAGGTTCACGAGATTGCCCAGGGCGAGCCTTTGCACGCGGACGGGGTAAAAGTTCGAGCTTTCCGGATGGCCCAGCCCGGGCTGACCGCATTCCTCCTGGAACAGAGAAGAAAACGGATAGTCTTGGCGGTGGATGATACCAAAGGGTGGCGACCTGGAGACGATCTCCTGGAGCCCGACGTTCTCGTACTGGAGGCGGGCTGGTTTGAAAGAGACCCAAGAGGCCGAGTAATAGTTCCAAGGGGTCACTGGATTCGCGATGCAGAGGCCTCGTTCGAAGAAACTCTGAAAATAATCGACCGGGTTAGGCCGAAGAGGACGATCCTCACTCATATCGAGGAGTTGAACGCTAGGTCGTACGCGGACTATGGTTTGCTAGAACGAGAGTATCGAGACCACCATCTCCAATTCGCGTATGATGGGCTCCGTGTCAAGGTTTGACGAGACTGGGCATTACAATGTTCAGTAAGCTCTTGTGGGCAAGAGTTCCTAGTTCTTTGTTATCTTCCGAGGAAGTCTTCCTCGGAACGGGTTCTCGGCGTGCCATCTCGCTCCGAACGCGATCAGACGGATCAGAGCGGGGAGTATGTCGACTCCTTTCTCGGTCATCGCCCAGCGTACAGGTCCTGGCGCTCGACCTTTTCCAGTGCGCTTGATCATTCCTGCTTCTTCTAGTTCTCGAAGTCTTCTACTCAAGATTCTCGGGTTAATACTAGGATTCGAACGTACGAGTCCGCTGAAACGGTCAACTCCCCTCAGCCCGATTTCAGTCAAGACGAGAAGAGCCCATTTTGCGTCCCAGTATGCCAAGGTCGGGCTTGATGGGACGGGCTGCAAAGAATTCTCGCTCGACATGCTCTGCATTTCGTCCTCGCAATGCGTGTCCACGGGAACTATCCTTCCGAGTCCCTATCTAGGTTATAGGGAATGATGACCATACTGATGTTAGACGTGCCTTGCAAACGACGATAATAGATAATCTGAGACTCGTTGAACGATCCTGGGTGGACAGCATCAACAAGCGTTCCCAAGAAGATTTTTCTGGACCTACACGGAGAATCTGTCGTGATTTATGATCCAAGATTGGGATCATTGAAGGGGCGGATCGCTCTGGGCAACATGTGGAAGGGCTTGCTCAGCATGTTTCCCGACTATCAAATAAGAGGAATGCGGAGTTTTGGCCAATACGATTGGGTGTGTCTGGAAGTTGAAGAGAGTGGCGCTATGAAGGGACCGATCCACGCAGGACCCAAGGAGATTCCACCTACCGGCAAGAGCTTCAAGATCCCCAGCTCGATCATATGCAAGGTCGAGGACGGTCGTATAGGAGAGGTTCGTATCTATTTCGACGTTCTTGGTCTAATGGCCCAGCTTGGCTTAGGACCCTAATCCCGACCAGGTCACATCTCCATGTTCGATTAGGCGCCCAGAAACCAAACGGCAACTTTACAGACTTGCCCAGTCATCAACTAGTAGAGATTGTAACACTAGTAAGGTACACTGGGTTGATTGGTTGATCCGAGGAGTTGACAGGAACGTTCCCTAGCGCAAGCGCAGCGTCCATTCCACTTATCACCTTTCCGAACACTGTATACTGCTGGTCGAGAGAGTTGTTGTTGGCCAGGTTGATATAGAACTGGGAGCTCCCACTATTCGGGTCGCTGGACCGGGCCATTCCAAGGTAGCCAGCGTTGTTGTGAAGAGAGCTGTCAATCTCAAGGGGTACAGTTTGCTGTGATCCTCTGGTCCCCCAGGAAGACCTATCGCCGCTCCCATTTCTCGTGTTAGGGTCTCCGGTCTGGATAACGAAGCCCTTGACGATTCTGTGCCAGACGAGATTATCGTAGAAACCTGACTTTGCAAGATTCACAAAGTTGGTAACAGTCTTGGGAGTCTTGCTCTAATAAAGCTCTACGCTAATGACTCCTTGAAAAGTGTTGAGTTTAGCGTACACGATCGTACTGGAAGATAGCGCTGAAGCATAAACGTACCATCCGAGGGCTACTATAACGACGAGAACAAGGGTCCCAAGCAGGTAAACCCTTCCCTGACTTCGCCGTTGTCTGCGACTCTTCCGAACGGTGGTAGGCGGCATTCGAGGACGCCCGCTATTGAGACTCTGCTTACTGAAATAGGATTCGGTACTGGCCGGAAAGGTATCGACTGGACTCGATTCCCAGAGCCTTACTAGCCTGAGATGCAAGTATGCCTAGCTACCGTCCCTTGAAGAAAGTCAGGCAAACGGGTGTTTACTGCGCTTCTCCAATCGCTGCTAGTCGCATAATGACCTCCTCAATCTCTTCGCAACTCGTGTTGGCAAATCCTTTGACACAGCCGGAGATTGTAACCGGTATCTTTCCAAGCCTCGGATAGAACCAACGTCATGTTTCTCCACATGCGTAAATCGGAAGAGTTCTCACATGACTGAGAGATTCTGACAGCGCCCTTGGAGGCAATGCCCCTCCCCCCAGTACTGCCCTCCGATCCAGTAGCCTGCAAGTGGCTTACCGGATTCCCAGCTTACAATGCTGCCAACCAGGTCCCCATTGCACACTACAGTCTTCTTGGCGACATTAGATCATTCCTGACGAGATTCAATTTCGGTTGGCTAAGTTAGGGAGTTGAACGCGGGCCCGGCGAAATGCAAGCTAGCGGTTCAGAACTAACATTTGAGCCTGCCACCATCTTGCAAGTAGAAATTTTCATGTTTGTTCCTAGCTTGCTTTTCTTTGCTTCTTGCTCGACCCACCCCGCATAATTTCGAGTTTGGAAACTGGGGTGGTCTCGGATACTGTTTCCCATGCACCAAGCTATTTGTCTCTTTCGAGTTGAATTGGAGTAACGGCATCACTTTCGCCGACCTGTTTCCCAAAATTTAGGCTTCACTAGCCCGTATCTAGGTATCCCAATCTAGGTGGGTCGTCAGATGACCGGCGCACGATACGTATGACCCTAACTGAGAATACTACGAGCGCCTCTAGAAGAGGCGCGTTCCCTGACCGCCTCTTGTTACCCATCCGAAACGAGGTTCATGTTCGGAAATACTTACCTTTCGAGCTCAGGGAGAGGTTGCGCTCTCGTGTCCTGGAGCTTACCAAGCTTTCGATGAGTTATCTACAAATACAAACTGAAATCTTCGATTCCGTTCATATATGGCTGTCGAAAGGTTCGATAAGCGAATGGGTCCAAGGAATCCATAATCCATCGGGCGGAAAGAACGAGTTGCGCGCAGTCGCGTCTCCAGAATTAGCCTATGTGATCGGTGTGATCGCAGGCGATAGAAGTCTTAACGTTCATGGATACAATTACGAGATGCTACTCAGTGTAACAGACCGTGATTTCGCCCAAGAGTTTAGCAGATGTCTTGCGAAGATTCTCGGAAAGGCGAACCTCTACAAGGTTCGATGGAGCGAGAAGAGGAAGAGATGGATAGTCCAAGGATCCAGTATTGTTCTGCATAGGTTTCTGAGCAAGCGATGGCAGCGTTTGAAGAATTATATCGAGTATTCTTCTCGGTGTAGGTTTTCTTTCCTTAGGGCCTTATTCGATGGCGAAGGTTCGATAACAGGTCGCAATCTTTCAATAACTAACACCGATCTAAGCCTCCTACTTTACGTGGGAAAACTCCTAGCCAAGAGTGGAATCTCAACGAGCATACCGCATGTCATGACCAGAGCTGGTTCGATTCTCAAGGACCCGCATACGGGCAGAACTTACAGAAGGCGAAAAGATTGCTTCATGATGCGTGTTTCACCAATGGATCTTCTGCGATTTGCCCGAGAGATCGGCTTTTCGATAGAACAAAAAAAGAGACTACTCCCCTCCTTTTTTGTTGACAGTTTTGAAATCCTCGAAGGTATGGTCAATTAGCGTAGTTGGTGGGGGAGGAGGGCGCGGGCCCGGTGGGATTCGAACCCACGATTTTGGGCTTTCTCCGCGCTCAGCGAGCGGCGCTCCGAAGGCCCACGTCTTGGTCCTGGCTCGACTACGGGCCCTAGCTTTGCTCTGGCCTGATGGGTTAATATTATTCTCTTGGGCCTGTTTCTTGTAAGAAAGTGCTTTAGCTGCTAGCTCGTTAGTGCCTAGGCGCGATTTGAACACTAGTTTCCTCCTAGACGTGGGAATCGCTATTGGTGCCGCGCTTCTTGTCAGCCTCCTCTTCTACCGTCTTGGTCTTCCCATGGTCGCTGGCCAATTGGTGGCAGGAATGCTCGTTGGACCCTATGGTTTCGGGCTGATCAGAGATACCACGGCCATTGACTTCTTGGCGACTCTTGGAATAATACTTCTTTTGTTCGTCATAGGGCTTGAACTGGACCCGCGCAAGTTCGGTAGACTTGGTTCTAGGATTGTCATACTGAGCACGGTAGAATTTTTCGTCGCTTTCGCGGTTGGTGCTCTGTCAGCTCTCTCTGTCGGCTGGAATCTAGGAGCCGCTTTCTTTCTGGGTTCCGTATTGGGGCTCAGCAGCACTGCGATCGTAGCGAAACTGGTTCTCGACCGCGCACCCGATCACGGGGAAGATTTGACCCCGATAATGATGGTGATGGTTGTGGAGGATGTGATAGCCGTGTTCTTGCTGTTTCTGACGCCGGAGCTCGCTGCAACAGGCCAGCTTCAGAGCTTAGGACTAGTGCTCATAGCTGCCAAGGCAATGTTTCTGTTCCTTGCAGGTCTAGGGTTCGGAAGGTATCTTGGACCGAGGCTGATCAACAAGGTGAGCCAGTATGAACTGGATATTGGAGAGATCGGATTTCTGTTGGCACTGTCTTTCGGCTTCCTTTTTGGGGTACTCTCAGACTATCTCGGATTCTCGCCAGCCATCGGGGCTCTACTCGTCGGATTTTTCCTTCCCGTCAAGCAGTCGAGATATGTTAGGGAGAAAATTCTGCCTCTCAAGGACGCCTTCATAGTCTTCTTCTTCCTATCAATGGGGACCCTGATCGATGGGTCCTCAGCGCTATCCCTCGGCCTACCGCTAGTTGCCATTTTGGCCGCTGCTGTTTTCGGGAAACTCCTTGGAGGCTCTTTGGGCGCCCGCCTCGCGGGAATTGGGCCTCCACTAGTTGTTGGTTCCGTTCTGATTCCACGAGGAGAATTCTCACTCGTTCTCGCTAAAACAGGGGTTGATGCTGGGTTGGTCGGTCCCCAGCTCTACCCAGTAGCTGGTTTCGCAGTGCTCGTCACGGCGCTTGCATCGCCAATGATCGACAGGCTAATGCGTCCAACCTCACGTTTTTCGTCAGTCTCAAGAAAAATGGGTCGCGACTGCATTACGCGGGCTGCGCTCAATGTTCTCATGAGAAAGAATCAGATAGTTGACCCTGATGACTTCTGAACGGGGGTTTTCCACGTTCGGACTAGTGAGCAAGATTCGAAGATCACCACGGGCCTCGGGAGGGAAAGTATGAAGCAATAAGAGGTGGATTTCTGATGCTGAACCTAGAGCTGCCTTTCCGACTGCGCTCGGATCAGTGGCTCTGGGTCCATAGCCAAGCGCCTTCCACAAACCGTCTCTTGAATCTGCGCGGCTTCAAGCTCGCACCTAGCCGTCTTTCACAAACGTGTTGTCCCATTTCGGCACGATACTGTTGAGTGCTATCATGATTTCTCCCGCTGACCAAGATAGCATCCGGGGCTGAATATTTGACGAGCGGCTCGTCCCCAAGCCATGAGAGTATTTCGCTAGCTTTCCAACACATTCTAGGACCTCGCCGAAATAATAGATGATCGCATAGGCTCAGGCAAAGCTGTCTCTGCTGATCCTGTTGATTCTTCGAACGGACTCTTTGACAAGACCCTGTTGGGTCATAGAGTACCCTAGATTCTCGAAGCGCTCTGAGTTTCA
>Ga0066710_100003868_pt1 | contig 12978 bp, 12 predicted proteins | sample GraSoiAngelo_159_FD_79666 | JGI IMG/M metagenome (GOLD analysis project Ga0066710, IMG submission 79666) | Grasslands soil microbial communities from the Angelo Coastal Reserve, California, USA - 14_1009_16_40cm | ecosystem: Environmental > Terrestrial > Soil > Grasslands | place: USA...
ACGACGCAGGTGGCGATCGTTGGCCTCGCGGTGGCCATCGCCGTCGGCACCCTGGTCCCGGTGGCGATGATCCAGGCGCGGTGGATCGAATGGTCGATCTATCCGTGGGCGGTTGTGCTCCAGACGATTCCGATCCTGGCGATCGTGCCGCTGATCGGCTTCTGGTTTCAGTTCGGCTTCAGCAGTCGCGTGCTCGTGTGTGTGCTGATCTCGCTGTTCCCGATCATCACCAACACGCTGTTCGGGCTGAAGTCCTCCGACCAGGCGCACCATGACCTGTTCACGCTGCAGCGCGCGTCGCGGATCCAGCGCCTGCTCAAGCTGCAGTTGCCGGGTGCCCTGCCGGCCATCGTGTCCGGCTGGCGAATCGCCGCGGGCCTCTCGGTGGTCGGTGCGATCGTCGGAGACTTCTTTTTCCGCCAGGGCGATCCTGGTATCGGCCGGCTGATCGACGACTATCGGGCGCGGCTCCAATCGGAGCAGCTGTTCGCCGCGGTCGCCCTGTCGTCGCTGCTTGGATTGGTGGTTTTCTGGGGCTTCGGCTTGCTCGGCACGCTGCTCGTCGGGTCCTGGCACGAATCGCACCGCACGACCGAATGAGGCCCACCCGGACTCTGGAACCTTTCACGTTTCGGCCGCGTTTCCGGGCTGCAAAACCAATTCATCGACGGGAGTCCCGCATGCATTGCTCTCGCTGGTTCGGTTCGACCCTGCCTGTTCTCGCCGCTGTGGTCCTGCTGGTTGGCTGTGCTCCGGCGGCGCCGGCACCGACGATCGTCCCGACCGCCGCGCCGGCTGCGCCAAAGCCGACGACCGCACCTGCCGCCGCGGCATCACCTGCCGCCTCGCCTGCAGCCTCGCCTGCAGCCTCGCCGGCCGCGTCAGCCGTCGCCAAGCCCGCGGCGTCTCCGTCCGCGGTGGCGGCGGCCTCGGTCGTGCCATCGCCGAGCGCGGTGGCGGGCGCGGCGCCAGCGGCTGCCGCCAGTCTGAAGGGCGTCTGCCCGGACACCATCGTCTTCCAGACCAACTGGTGGCCCGAGCCTGACCACGGCCTCATGTACCAGCTAGTCGGTCCGAACGGGACGATGGACACCAACAAGAACACGTACAGCGGCCCGCTCGGCACCACTGGCGTCAACGTCGAGATCCGCGCGGGAGGCCCAGCGATCGGCTTCCAGCTGGTCACGGCCCAGATGTATCAGGATGACAGCATTCTGCTGGGCATGCTCGGCACCGATGAGCAGATCGGCTCTTCGGATAAACAGCCGACCACAGCGGTGCTTGCCTGGTACGAAAAGAACCCACAGATCTTCTTCTGGGGAAACCCGGATTGGAACTTCGCCAGCGTCGCCGACATCGGCAAAAACGGAGCGACGGTGTTGGCCTTCTCAGGCGCACCGTATCTCGACGTGATGGAAGGCAAAGGGCTACTGAACAAGAGCCAGGTTGACACGTCGTACACGGGCGATCCGGCGCGGTTCGTCGCCTCGGACGGGAACATCGTCTCGCAGGGATTCGTGACCGCCGAGCCTTACATCTATGAGCACGAAGTCAATGGCTGGATGAAGCCAGTCAAGTTCCTGCTGCTGGACAAGGAGGTACCGATCTACCAGGACACACTTGCGATTCGGGCTGACAAGCTCGAGTCGAATCGTGCATGCTTGCAGCGGCTGATCCCGCTGCTACAGCGCGCGGCGGTTGAGTATGTCAAGAACCCGGGCGCGGTCAACCAGGTGCTTGTCGACTACACCGCCAAGATCAAGGGCGGTACCCAGATCTCGACCGCTGGCGCGGCGGACGCGGTGCAGAAGATGACGTCGCTGGGCGTCGTCAGCAACGGCGCCGATGGCGTGTACGGCTCGTACGACACCGCCCGCGTCCAGGCGTTGATCACCGACTACAGTCCTGTCTTCGCCTCGCAAGGCAAGACGCCGAAAGCCAATCTCCAGCCATCGGATATCTTCACCAACGAGTTTCTGGACAAGTCCATCAAGCTCTAGGAAGTTGCTACGGAAACCGCCTCTCCCTCTGGGAGAGGCCGCGCGCAGCGCGGGTGAGGGGTGGCTACGAGCGGAAGCGTTCGTGCTCGTACGCACCCCTCACCCCAGCCCTCTCCCAGAGGGAGAGGGAGTTTGAGCTGTCGCCTGGGACTGGCACTGGCCAATGAAGGGCCAGTCGCCGAGACAGTTGCACTGGCGGTCGAGGCTGAACGGCTTGGGTTGAGCGAAGTCTGGCTGCCTGAAAGCGGCCACGGGCGCGGTGTGTTTACGGTCGCCGCAACGCTGGCCGCGGCGACGCGGACCATCAAGCTCGGCATCGGCATCGTCAACCCGTTCTGGCGACACCCGTCGCTGATCGCGATGGAAGCCGCGGCGCTCGACGAAGCCAGCGGTGGGCGGCTGATGCTGGGCGTCGGCGCGGCGTTGTGGACGCTGCGCGCCCTGGGCGAAGCCGATGAGCGCACGCGCCGCCCGTTGACCGCCATGGTCGAAGCGGTCCGCATCGTTCGCGGGCTGCTGCGCGAGCAGGCTGGCGTCGATGGCCAGGTGTTTGCCGTGCGCCGAACGGCGCGGCTGGATTTTGTTCCCGCGCGAAACAACATTCCGGTCTACGTCGGCGCGGTCAACGCGCGAATGCTGCGCGCCGCTGGTGCGCTGGCCGACGGCGTCCAGCTCGGCGCGATTGTCAGCCCCGGCTACGTCCGCTGGGCGTGGCAGCAGATCGTTCGCGGCGCCACCGAAGCAGGTCGCGACCCGAGCCAGATCGATCTGGCGAGCAACGTCCTGGCCAGCGTGGATGCAGACGCGCGTGCCGCGCGCGACGCCGTGCGACACGTGCTTGCCTACTACATTCACCGTGTCGAGCCGGTGGTGCTCTCGACGTCCGGCGCCGATCACGAGGAGCTCGAGCGCATTCGCCACGTGGTGCTGTCCGATGGCGTGGCGGCCGGTGCGCGCCTGGTCAGCGACGGCCTGATCGATGTCTTCGCGGCTGCCGGGGATGCCGGCCACGTCGCCGAGCGCCTGCGCGAATACCTTCAAGCCGGCTTGCGCGGCGTGCTGGCCTGGCACGTGATCGGCCCGGACCCCGCGCGTTCGCTGCGCATGCTGGCCGAGGAGGTTGGGCCCGATGTCTTCCCGTGAGACGCAATGGGGTGTCTGGCTGCACGCCGTGCGGCCGGCGTCCGAGCTCGCCCAGTTGGCCGCGGTCGCCGAGGCGCTGGGCGCGGCCGCGGTGCTCGTCGCCGACGAGGGCACCGATCGCGACCTGTTCGTCACCCTGGCCGTCCTGGCGCAGCGCACGCGACGGGTGCTGCTGTTCGGGGCCGTCACCAATCCGCACAGCCGCCACCCGCTCGCGACGGCGGCGGCGTTCGCGTCGTTGGCCGAGCTTGCGCCCGATCGCATCGTGGCCGGCTTCGGGGCTGGCGGCAGCCGCGTGCTGACGCCGATGGGACTGGCTCCGCATCGACCATTCGCCGCTCTGGCCGAGTGCGTGGAGGTGGTGGACGGGCTCTTGCGCGGTGAAGCCGTTGACCACCAGGGCGAGTTCGCGGTCCGCGGCGGCGCGCTGCCGTGGAGCCCGGGCACTCTGCCCCTCGCCATCGCCGGCCGCGGACCACGCGTGGAGCGCTTCGCCGCACGGCGCGCGGACTGGATCCTGCTCGCCGGGCGAGCCATTCAGAAGGTGCCCGCGCTGGTCGAGGCGCTGCGGCGTGTGGGACGCGAAGCCCGCGGCCGGCCGCCGGCGATCGCCTGGAACCCCAACGTGGCCTGGACCGAGGCTATGTCGGCCGAGATGCGCGCGCACCTTGCCTACATGCTGGTGGACATGCCCGCAGAGGAACGAGCAACGATCGACCCCGATGCAGTGCTCGAGCGCTACGCCATCGCTGGCGATCGCTCATCCGTGGTTGCCCGCCTTTCCGACGCGCTAAGGCAGGTTCAGCCCGAAATGCTCCTGTTCGACGCCCACGACTACTCCGTCTCCTTCCTGGAGAGCGCCGCAGCCCTGGCGATGGACGCCGGCGCCATCGCCTCACACAATGAGGAGGTCGCCCATGGCGTGGATTCGCACCGTCGACCCTGAAGATGCCGAGGGCCGGCTGGCCGAGGCGTACGGCTGGCAGGCCCGCAGACTGGGTCGGCCAACCGAGTTCACCATGCTGGGCAGTCTGGACGCCGATCTGGTTCACGCGCGGCTGCAGCTCTACCGCGCCAGCGAGAACGTGCTATCCCGGTTGAGCGGGGCGCAGCGACTATTGATCAGCTACCTGACGTCGATCCTCAACGCAACGCCGCACTGCGCCTCGCTGGCGCGCACGCAGCTCTGTGGGATCGGACACGACGCGCTCGTTCGCGCTCTGGATCAGGGTGACTATTCCGCCCTGGACGAGGCCGACGCGGGACTGGCGCGCTACGTCGAGAAGTTGACGCTGCACCCGGGCGAGATGGCCGAAGCCGATGTCGCCGCCCTACGCGCGGTCGGCTTCGATGACCTCGACATCCTGGACGCCAACAACCAGTGCGCGCACCTCAACTACACCAACCGCGTCGCCAACGGCCTCGGCCTGCTCGGCGAAGCGGCCATGGACGAGCGCTCGGGCGACCGCGTGCCTGGATAGATGCCTCCTGCATTCTGTGCGCGCAATGTCATCCTGAGCGCCGCGAAGGAGCATTTAGCGTAACCGGCTGGAGCCTGATTCGTGGGGCAGCTCGTCGGCCGAGGATCGCACGGGTATGCGGTGGGCCGAGCTCTGCGCCCGCGTGTCGGCGCGAGGCAGACTGAGGAAGATCGTTTCGCCGCTTGTTTCGCGCACCAGCCGTTCGGGCACGTAGATCACGCCCTCGTCGGTCTCGACGCCGAGGTATGCGTGCTCGGGACCCTCGCCAACGCGTCGCTCCCTGACGATGCCGAACAACCCATCAGTCGCCTCGACTCGCGCTCCAGGACGGATCGCCTCAGAGTCGTTGGCAGGCCAGGTGAGCGACGACTTGACCTCCTCGCCCGGCTTCACGGGCTCCACAGGTTCTCGCATGAGATGCTGCACCTCCGTTTTCGCCTCTGCGGGGGGCAGGCTGCGTGCCAGTAGCGCAATAGTTGGTGCGCCATGCGATTCGGGTGGGGTTTAATGCGGGGCGTTGAATTTGCACGTTGGTGTTTTCTTCTTTTGCGGCGTGGACATGCCAGACGCGGGGCTGGATGGCACGCCGCCTCAGGACCGTCGCTACGGGCAGCGCGATGTGCTGAAGGAGTACGCCGATCTGGAGGCCTACGCCAGAGCCGCCGACCGCCTGGGCTTCGACAGCATGTGGCTGGCCGAGCACCACTTCCAACATGAGGGCTACGAGGTGGTGCCGAACGCGATCCTGATGGCGGCATTCCTGGCCGAGCGCACGCGCCGCCTGAAGTTCGGGGCGATGTTCAACGTGCTGCCGCAGTGGCACCCACTTCGCTTCGCCGAAGACTTCGCGCTGGCCGACGTGATGACCGGCGGACGGATGCTGTGCGGGATCGGGCGTGGCACGGTGCCGCGCGAAGCCGAGCCGCTTGGGACGCGGGTGGGCTGGAATAACGATCCCGACGATACCTACAACCGTGAGGTCTTCGAAGAGCAGGTCGAGATCATAAAACGCGCCTGGCATGACGAGACCTTCTCGTTCCAGGGCAAGCATTACCAGCTCCCACCGCAGAAGATCGACGACCGCGGCCGCGGCGTCCAGACGCTGACGCTGATCCCGAAACCGTTCAACACGCCCGTCGAGATCTGGCAGCCGGTGACCAGCCCGCCGACTGCGCACTATGTCGCCCGCGAGCGACACAAGTCCGTGTTCTGGTACCAGAACCGCGCCATGCTCAAACGCAACTGGCGGCGCTACGCGGAGCTGGTCGAGCAGTACCACGGCATCAAGCTCCGGCTGGGCGAGGATCGCCAGGCAGTGCTGAACATCGTGCTGGCCGACACACACGAACGGGCGCTCGAGCTGGCCCGGCCCGGCCACGACGAGTTCTGGCGCTTCCTGGGCCCGTACGGCTGGAGCAAGGCGTACGCCGACGAAGACGGCAAGTCGTGGGTCTACGGGCGGATCCCGAGCATGGACGAGTCGATCGCTCAAGGGGCGTGGCTGATTGGCACCGCCGACGAGGTGGGTGAAGACATCGTCGGGCTGCAGCGCGACCTGGGGCTCGAATACCTGAGCATCTTCCCCCACTTTCCAGGCATGGTCCGTGAACAGGCCATCGAACAGATGGAGCGCTTCATGCGCGACGTGATGCCACGCCTGGTCACGCCAGCCGAGCCCGTGGCCGTGCGCGCGTGACGGCCGAGCTGCACCATCCCTTCCCGGCCTCCAGGTACCTGCCGTACCTGACCAGCCCGGATATCGCTGCTCTGCCCAAGGAGAAAGCGGCGGTGGTGCTGTCGGTCGCGTCGATCGAACAGCACGGCCCCCACCTTCCGTGCGTCACGGACTCGCTGGTTGGCCAGACGATTCTCGGCATGGCCCTGCGGCGGCTGCGACCTGAAGTGCAGGTCTGGGTGGTGCCGCCGCTGTGCTATGGCAAGAGCAACGAGCATCGCCCGTTCGCCGGCACCCTCACACTCTCGGCCCAGACGCTGGCGGCCGTCGTGCGGGACGTGGCGGTAAGCCTCTCACGCGCCGGCTTCACACGCCTGGTACTGCTCAACAGCCACGGCGGCAATCCGCCGGTCCTGGACTACATCGCCCGCGATCTCCACGAGGAAACAGGCATGCAGCTGTTCAGCATCATGATCTCGCGCATGGGACTGCCGGACGCGGTCACCGATCCCGACGAGAACGCCTGGGGCATGCACGCCGGAGAGAGCGAGACGTCGTGGATGCTGGCGCTCGCCCCCGAGCTGGTCCACATGGACCGCGCGAACGGTGCAGGTGACTACCCGCGCATGCCCGACGGCATCCGCCATCTTGCCGTGCGCGGGCCGGTCGGATTCTCGTGGCTCACCGCCGACCTGTCGGCCGTGGGCGTGCTCGGCAACCCCCGCACGGCGACCGCTGACAAGGGCCACGCCTATGTGGAGGCCACGGTGGACAAGCTGGCCGGTGTGCTCGAGGAGATCGCCGCGTTCGACGGCCCGCAGCGCGCAGGCGAGCGGCGATGACGACCGTCGACCTGCTGATCCTCGGCGGCACCATCGTCACCGCGCGGCCAGACGGGCTGGTGATCGCCAACGGTGGCGTGGTCGTCGAGGGCGAATCCATCATGGCCGTTGGCCGTCGTCACGAGATCGAAGGACGCTTCGAGGCCAGGCGCACGATCGACGCCGAGCGCATGCTGATCTTTCCGGGTCTGGTCGATACGCACACGCACCTGTACCAGACGCTGCTGAAGGGTCTCGGCGACGACCTGCCCCTGATGGAGTGGCTGGACGTCTGTACGCTGCCCAGCATCCCCCATTTAACCCCGCGGCTGTGCTACGTGGCCGCCGCGCTGGGCTGCGTCGAGTCGCTGCGCTCAGGCTGCACCACGATCTTCGACTACATGGTCGATCATGCCGACACCGAGATCTACGACGCCATCCTGCAGGCGTTCGACGACGTCGGCATTCAGGGCATCCTCGGCCGTGGACTCCGCGATCGGCAGGCGGAGAACGTGCTGATGGTCCTGCCGCCTATCGAGGATCAATTGGCCGACTGCGTGCGTCTGGCTCGAGCCTATGGACCGCCTCGCATCTGGCTCGCGCCCGGCGCGACCTGGGCACTCGAGGAGGATAGCCTGCGCGCGGCGCGTCGACTGGCTACCGAGCTCGGGCTGCGCCTCAGTCTCCACACCGACGAGGTCGCTTTTGACAGCGACGAGAGCCTGCGGCGTTTCGGCCAGCGAACGCTCCCATTTCTCGAGCGCATCGGATTTCTTGGTCCCGATGTCCTGCACGCCCACTGCGTCCAATTGACGGAAGATGACTGCGCGATCCTCGCGCGACACGATGGAAAGGTGTCCTACAACCCGGTGTCGAACATGTACCTGGGCAGCGGCGTGCCGCCGATCCCGAGGCTGCTGGATCTGGGCGTCACCGTCGGCCTGGGCGCAGACGGGGCGGCCAGCAACAACAGCCAGGACATGCTCGAGGCTCTCAAAGTGGGCGCGCTGTTGCCGAAAGTGGCCTGGCGTGATCCGGCGATCTTCACCGCCGCGGATGCGCTGCGTGCCGCTACCAGTGGCGGGGCCGCGGCGCTCGGACGCGACGACTTCGGCTCGCTCGAGCCTGGCAAGCGCGCCGACCTGTTCCTGTTCGACCCGCTGCACGCCAGATCGATCCCTGTCCACGATCCGGTCTCGACGCTGGTGTACTCGGGCGGCCAGGTGAACGTGCACACCACCGTCGTTGGCGGCCGTGTCGTGCTCGACGATCGGCGCATCGTCGGGCTGGACGAGAACGCGATTCTGCGCGAGGCGCAGTCTTTGGCCGAGCAGTTGTCGGAGATCGCGGGCACCCGGGCACGGCTCGACGGACGCTGGAGCCGCCGCCGCACGCCCGCCGCCGTGGGGACGTGAGCTGATGCTGAAGCCTGAGTGGACGAATCCACCCGACGTGTACACGCCACAGGCGCACTACTCGCAGGTGGCGCGGGCTGGCAACACGCTGTACATCTCGGGACAGCTCGGGCTCGACCTCGACGGTGAGCTGGTCGGTCCTGGCGACGCACGAGCGCAGGCCCGCCGCGCCTGGCGCAACGTGGTGGCCATCCTTGAGCATTACGGCGCCACGCCGCGCCAGCTGGTAAAAACGACAACGTTCATCACCCATCCGGCCTATCGACCGCTCGTCGCCGAAGCGCGCGACGAGGTCTTCACCGAGCCGCCGTTCCCGCCCAGCACGCTGGTGGTGGTGCAGAGTCTGGCAGAGCCGCGGTTCCTGGTCGAGATCGAGGCGATCGCGGTTCTTGACTGACCTCATCGGCGGGCTGATCGACGTTGTCGGCGAACGGCACGTGCTCGTCGAGCCGGCTGCGCAGCAGCGTTTCTTACGGGATTTCTCGTGGTACTCGCCGGTGCTGGCCGACGCGTTCGTCGATACGCGCATCGACGCGGTGGTCCAACCAGCGACGCTGGCCGAGCTCGCCGAGCTCGTGGCGCTCGGTGTTCGCCACCGGGCGCCGATGACCGTCCGTGGCGCAGGCACCGGGAATTACGGCCAGTCCGTTCCGCTCTACGGCGGCATCCTCATCGACATGCGGCGCCTCAACCGCATCGTGTCTCTGGGCGAGGATTCCGTCGAAGTCGAGGCGGGCGCGGTATGGGAGGACGTCGAAGTCGCCGCGCGCAGCGTCGGGCGTGAGCTGCGCATCATGCCGACCACCTACCACGTGGCCACCGTGGCCGGCTTCCTGGCCGGCGGGTCAGGCGGCCTGGGCGCGGTTACCTACGGCCGCACGTGGGACAACCACAATTTCGCATCGGTCGAGCTGCTGAGCGCCGAGGATCCGCCGCGCACACTGCGGCTGGAAGGCGACGACCTGCGCTTCGTCCTCCACACCTACGGCACGGTTGGCATCGTCACTCGCTTGCGGCTGCCGCTGGTGGCCGCGCACAGCTGGCAGGGCTGGTACGCCACGTTCGAAAGCTTCGACGCGTGCTACGAGCTTGGCTGGGAGCTGAGCGACGACGAGGCGGTGCTCAAACGCCTGGTTTCCGTCCACGAAGCGCCGATTCCAAGCATGTTCGAGCCGGTGAAGCGCCTCTTCACGCCAGACCAATCCGCCGCGCTGCTGATGTTGGACGAGGGCAGTGTCGAGCGCGCCCGCGCCGCGGTCGGACGCTTCGGGGGTGTACTTCGTCCGTGGCCGAACAAGCCGCTCATTACCGAGTTTCCGTTCGCGCACACGGTGTTGTGGACGAAGAAGCACGACCCGGCCTCGACGTGGCTGCAGACGCGCTTCAAGAACGATCGCCAGGTCGCGCTCGAGCAGGTACATCAGCTTCAGGCTCGGTTCGGACGCAGGGTCGTGAACCACATCGAGTTCGTGCGCACGCCCGACGGTCTCAATCCCTCCGGGCTGCCGGCGTTGTTCACGTCCGATCCGCGCGAGATCGACGCCGTGATCGCCTTCTGTGAGCAGATCGGCGTCCAGGTGGCCAATCCGCACAGCTACGTGGTCAAGGAGGGCGGCATGGTCAAGGACATCGCCGCCGTGGTGGCGTTCAAAGCGCGCACCGACCCGTTCGGCCTGCTCAACCCGGGCAAGCTCGACGGCACCTTTTACGCGGGCGCGGTCAACCGCTAACGCCCACTTACTTACGCTTCCCGTAAGTTTCGGGTTCTATACACGCTGAATGTCATCCTGAGCCTGCGAAGGATCCGCGACTCCGACGCCGGACACCAGAAGCTGGATAGATCCTTCGTCGCCTGCCCTGCGCGAAGCGAGCCTGCGAGCGCTACTTAGCCGGGCCGGGCACACGCCGTGCTACGTCGAGCAGGCAACGCCTATGCGCTCTCTGGTGGTCGCAGCCGCCGCTTTGTGCATTGCGGCTGCGCTCGCTAGCTGCGCGCCCCCACGCATCGAGGCGCCAGATGCCGTCCCTGGACAGCCGACGGCCGAGAGCGCGACTGCGCCGGCGAGCGCGACGCCCGCGCCGCGGCATCAGCCGCGACCGCCGGTCGGCCACCCGCGGCGGCCAGCGCGCACACCCAGGCCGATGCCAACCTATGGCCCGGCGCCGCGCACGGTTGCGTCCCTCGATGGCCTGCTCGACGGACTCTTGCCGGATCCCGACGGTGACTACGCCGTCGTCATGGAGGACCTCAAGAGCGGCGCGCGTGTGGCGGTCAATGAGAGCCAGGTCTTCCCGTCGGCAAGTCTGTACAAGCTCGGCGTGGCGTGGATGGTCCTGCGTCAGGTCGATGCAGGGACGCTTCACCTGGATGGGCCGCTGGATATCGCCGAGCCCGATACGATCGAGCCAGAACCGGACGGAGGCGTCGCGGCGGGCGACCGGCCGACGGTGCGTGAAGCGCTCGCTGACATGCTGACGATCAGCAGCAACGCCGCGGCACACGCGTTTCTGCGCACGCTGGGCCGCGTGGACTTCAACCGCGAGATGCAGCGGATCGGCCTCAGCCAGACGCGCATTCCCGAGGACGTCGATGCGGATGGATCAGATGGCGACGCGCAAGCGGTCACGTCGGCGGCGGACATCGCGCGTCTTCTGCGCCTTATGGCGACTTCTCAACAGTTGAGCGCTGCAGCCCGCGACGTGCTGTCGGAGTGCCTGGCCAGCGGCGCTCCACCCGACGCCCTCCGTGAGACCCTCCCGGCGGGCATCGACGTGCTCGAAAAGACCGGCAACCTGGACGACGCCAGCAACGTAGGCGCGCTGCTGCAGTCGGCGCGCGGCACGGTCATCCTGGTGGTCCTCGACCACGGCGTCGACCCCGGCGACGCCCGCGGCGTGATCGCCCAGGCCGGCCACGTGGCCTACAAGAGCCTGCTGCAGGAACCCTCAGCCGAGGCTCACCGGTAGCGTCGCGTGAACCAGTCTGGGGCGGGCACCGCATGCCGAGATCGACCGCCAGCAGGCCGGGTTCCCGCGTAGGAACGCCTACCAGTTGGGGGTGACGTCAGACGGCGGTGGCGGAAGGGGGACCTCGGGCGGGTGAATCACGTAGACGGTTCCCGCCGAGCCGCGCAGCCAGACGCGCTCGAACTGGGCGCGATCGTAGACGCGTCTGACCGTGGCGTCGGTCCACGCGGCGGGGTCGTTGACGATCGGGTTGCCCGCGGCGTCGAAGCCGATCACGACCACCAGGTGCCCGTTTGTCCCACCTGAGAACAGAAACCCGTCCAACTCGCCAGGCCGGCTGGCGATCGATGCGACCAGCGGAATGCCGGCACGTACCAGCTGCTCCGCTTCGGCCAGCGAGCGCAGCTGGGTCACGAACGCGTCCAGGCCGTAGCGCGCAGCATAGGCGGCATTGAACGGCCAGTTGCCGGTGCCTCGATACCCGGAGTCATAGGTCGATCGCGCGGCGACATCGACCGTCGGAGCGGCGATCGCTGGGTCGACCCACGCCAGATCGGCGGGGCCTGGACCACGGCGCCAGAACCCGACTGCCCTCGCGGTGGAGGTCGGGCTGCACCAGGCCTCGCCTCCGCCGCCCCACTGCGGGTACTGGCGGGCGGGGATCTCCTGCGAAAGGCTCGGCACGGTCAGCTCTACCGGCTCGGAGCTTTGTGGCGCCGATGTGCCAAGTGCCGCGGAGTACGCGAAGTCGGAGGCTTCGGCGCCCAGCATTCTGAGGGCCGGTGATGGATCGTTGGCTGAGGCACGCTCGAGGCCTGCGCGCAGCGTGTAGCTGACGAACGGCTCGGCTCGGGCGTACAGCGTGTCTGTGTCCACACGGCCCAGCGCATCGGCCTGGCCGTTGACGGAGGTCCGTTGGAGGGCGCGATCGTCGGCGGCCCAGATGCCCAGGGTGTACCAGTCGCTCGCTTCGCCGGCGGCCGTCGTCACCTGGGCTTCGATGCGCAGTCGTCCGTCGGACGGGGTGTCGGCGTTCCATGAGGCCACGAGACGGGTGAAGCCGAACCCGGGCTGGACGCTCGTCGCAGTCCACGTCCCGCTCGTCTGGCCTGGCGCCAGGACCAGGCGGTCGCCGTCTAAAGCGGTTCCGGCCGCGATGCCCGCCGCGAAGGCGTCGTTGGAGCTCAACCGGGTGAACTGAATCGGCGCAGGCGGGCCAGCGGTCGACGCGACGACCGCCGCCTCCGACGCGGGCGACAGCAGAAGCGACAGCAGCACAAGGACGGCGACCGCCCGCCCCTGGCGCCGGAACGCGTGGCCGCACGCGTCGCTGAGAGTCCATGAGCCAACCGCCAAGGTCGCGGCGTGGAGCGCTGGCCAGAGCATGCGACGGAGAGTCTACGAAAGCGGAAGCCCGAGGAAGTACCAGCGTGATGGACAGCCGCGCGTCGAGGTGGTGGCTATCGCCCAACAGCT
>Ga0066710_100003872_pt1 | contig 12976 bp, 12 predicted proteins | sample GraSoiAngelo_159_FD_79666 | JGI IMG/M metagenome (GOLD analysis project Ga0066710, IMG submission 79666) | Grasslands soil microbial communities from the Angelo Coastal Reserve, California, USA - 14_1009_16_40cm | ecosystem: Environmental > Terrestrial > Soil > Grasslands | place: USA...
CGGCTTCCTCGGTGGCGACCTGCTCGACACGATCCACGCCGAGGCGCAGGCGATGTGGGACCTGCGGCGGATGCTCGCGTGGGTGCGCGCCGGCAGCGACGCGCCGATCGGCGCGTACGGGCTCTCGCTAGGCGGATACACGACCGCGCTGCTCGCCTCGCTCGACGACGGCCTCGCCTGCGCGGTGGCGGGCATTCCCGCGACCGACTTCGCGCGCACGTTCTACCGGCACGGCGGACCGTGGCAGGAGCGCGCCGCGGCGCACGTCGGCCTCTCCGAGGCGAAGATGGCCGAGGCGTTGCGCGTGGTCTCACCGCTCGCGCTCGCGCCGAAGGTGGCGCGCGACGACCTCGCGATCTTCGCCGGCGTCGGCGATCGGCTCGTGCCGCCGGACCAGGTGCGCGATCTCTGGCACCACTGGGGCGAGCCGCGGATCGTGTGGTATCAGGGCGCCCACCTCACGCTGAACCTGCACCCCAGCGTGCGCGCGCTGATCGACGAGACGCTGCGCGCGCGCCTCCGTCGCGCCGTGGCCTAACGCCGCTCGAGCGTGGCACGGATCTCCGCGTGACGCGCGCGCGTGAGCCGGTAGCCGCGCGCGAGCCACGCCGCGAGCACGAGGAACGCGGCGGGCACGAGCGACGTTAGCCAGCGGATCGCGGTGAGCGTGGCCTCGTTGGGTGCGCGGTCCTTTTCGTAGCCGAGCACACCGAGCATCATCAACGCGAGTGACACCGCGAGCGCGCCTCCGAGCTTGCGCACGAACATGAACAAGCCGTAGTAGGTCCCCTCGCGTCGCTCGCCGGTCGCGAGGTCGTCCTCGTCGACCACCTCGCCGAGCATCGACCAGGGCATCAAGTCCATCACGGCGTAACCGATCGCGCCGGACACTGCACCGCCGATCACGAGCCAGCGCGGCCAGTCGGGCTGCACGAACACGATGATCACGAGTGCGGCGGCCCACCAGAGCGCACCGATCACGAACACGGTCGATTTCTCGACGCGCTCGGCGAACCGCACCCAGAAAGGCAACGACGCGAGCACGACGACGAAGAACAGGCTGATCGTGAGGTAGAAGTCGCCGCCGCGGCCGAGCCAGAGCGTGAAGTAGAGGATCAGCATCGCGCCGACCAGGTCCATCGCGACGCGCCCGCACAGGAACAACCCGACGAGCCGCCGGAAGTTGGCGTGGCGCGCGGCGAGCCGCACGCCGTCGAGGAACGACATCTCGGCCTCGCGCGCCTGGAAGTCGGGCCGCTCCCAGGTGACCGCCCAGATCGCGAGCCACGGCACCGCGACAATCGCGCCGTAGAGCGCGCCCGCGGCCGCGAATCCCTCCGGTCCGCCGCCGAACGCTTCCGAGACGGGCCCGATCGCGATCGCGGCAAACACGCCGAGGATCGAGCCGGCATTGCGCCACCCGTTGAGCGAGGTGCGCGCGTCGTAGCCGAGCGCCATCTCGGGTTGGAGTGCGAGGTAGGGCACCGCGCACACGGTCATCGAGATCGACATCACGATGAAGACCGCCGTGTAGTAGGCGAACATCGCGAGCTGCGACGTGTGCGGCAGATGCAGCCAGAGCAGCGCGAAGCCCGCGCCGAACGGGATCGCGCCGATCAGGAAGAAGGGCCGGCGCCGGCCCCAGCGCCAGCGCGTGCGGTCCGAGATCCGGCCCATCGCCGGGTCGGAGAACGCGTCTACCGTGCGCCCGATCAGCTGGACCGCGCCCGCGAGCTCGGGGCGCAGGCCCGCCACCGTGAGCAGGAAGTGCGTCACGTACAGGATCGAGAGAGACGTCAACACCGTGTTGACGGTGAAGTCGCCGAGCGCGAACACGGCCTTGCGCGCGGGGACGAGGCGCGGGTCCTCGACCGGTGCGCGCGCGGCCTGCGGAGCGGAAGCCGTGGAGATGGCCTAGAAGCCTTTGCGATAGGCCGTCACGACCGCAGCTCCGCCGAGTCCGAGGTTGTGCTGGAGCGCGATCTTCGCACCGGCCACCTGGCGCTTCTGGGCTTCGCCGCGCAGCTGCCAGTTGAGCTCCGCGCACTGCGCGAGGCCGGTCGCGCCGAGCGGGTGGCCCTTCGAGATCAGGCCACCCGACGGATTGACCACCACCTGGCCGCCGTAGGTCTGCGCGCCGGAGTCGACGAACTCGCCCGCCTTGCCCTCCGGGCACAGCCCGAGCGCCTCGTAGGTGATCAGCTCGTTCGCGGCGAAGCAGTCGTGCAGCTCCACCACGTCCACGTCTTCGGGGCCGATGCCTGCCTGCTCGTACACCTTGCGCGCCGCCTGCTTGGTCATGTCGTAGCCGACGAGCTTCATCGCGCTCTTCTCGGCGAACGTGGCGTTCGTGTCGGTCGTCATTGCCATGCCGACGATTTCGACCGCCTTCGCCTGCAGTCCGTGCTCCACGACGAACCGCTCGCTCGCGAGGATCGCGGCGCCGGCGCCGTCCGAGGTCGGGCAGCACTGCAGCTTGGTGAGCGGCGCGAACACCATCGGCGCGCTCTTGATGTCGTCGAGGCTGTATTCGTCCTGGAACTGCGAGTACGGGTTGTTGACCGAGTGCTTGTGGTTCTTCCAGCCGATCTTCGCGAAGTGCTCGGGCGTGGTGCCGTAGCGCTCCATGTGCTCGCGGCCCGCGTTGCCGAAGAACTGCGCCGCGGGCGGCGCCTTCTCGAAGCCGCGCTGCTCGATCATCGCCTTGGCGTGCTTGTCCATCGGATTGGTGCGGTCGGCGAATTTGATCCCGAGCGAGCCCTTTTCCATCTTCTCGAAGCCGAGCGCGAGCACGCAGTCGGCGATGCCGGCCTCGACGAACTGCTTGGCCATGAACAGCGCGGTCGAGCCGGTCGCGCAGTTGTTGTTCACGTTGTAGATCGGGATTCCGGTGAGCCCGAGCGTGTAGACCGCGCGCTGACCGCAGGTCGAGTCGCCGTAGCAGTAGCCGACCGCCGCCTGCTCGATCTGGTCGTACGCGATGCCGGCGTCGGCGAGTGCCTTCTTCCCCGCCTCCTCGGCCATGTCCGGGTAGTCCCACTCGCGGGAGCCGGGCTTCTCGAACTTGGTCATGCCGACACCGACCACGTACACCTTGTTCCTCATCGGAGATCCTCCAGAGGGACGCTACGGGCCGCATCGGTGACGGGGTGGGAGATAGGGTGTAGGAGGGAAGACGGGAGAGGCAGGGCTGCGACTCGCGGCGCGCGGAAGCTAGCCCAATGGGTCCTGGCTCGCCCTCACACGCGGAAGTGACGCCGGATCAGGCGCAGGCCGACCCGCTCGGGCAGCCAGCGCCGGGCGAAGGACACGAGTCGCGCATCCGGCCCCACCGCATAGCGCACTCGGGGGTTTCGTGTAGTCAGAGCGCGCAAGATCGTCCGCGCCACGATCTCGGGTCCGGGTGCGCTCTCGAGCGATCGTTCGATCACCTCGCGACATCGCGCTGCGCGCTCGCCATAGCTCGAATTGCGAACGAGTTCGAAGTCGGTCGCGTCGTTGAACGCGGTGTGGATGTCGCCGGGTTCGATCAGCGAAACACTAACACCCGTTCCGAACAGCTCGTTGTGTAGTGCCTGCGCGAGTGCATCGAGCGCTGCTTTGCTCGCCGAATAATGGGCCTGGAACGGGATCGGTGCGCGGCCCGCGAGCGAGCCGACGATCGCGACGCGCGCATCGCGAGCGCGGCGCAGCTCGGGCAGCGCGGCGCGCAGTGTGCGCAGGGTTCCGAACCAGTTCGTCTGGGACTGCTCGCGCGCGGCGTGCAGCGGCACCGCCTCCACGCTGCCGAAGATCCCGATACCCGCGTTACATCCGAGCGCGTCGAGGCCACCTATCCGATCGATGGGCCGCTTCACGCCTTCCGTCACCGAAGCATCGTCGCGCACGTCCGTCGAAGCCCACGCGATGTGCGGCAATCGCTGTGCTGCGCGGTCCGGATCGCGCGAAGTACCCGCGACGCGGAAGCCGGAACGCGCCAGCAGGTCGGCCGTGGCGGCTCCGATGCCCGAGGAGGCGCCCGTCACGAGCACCGATCGTGTGGAGGAGGCCTTCATTTTCGTGTGTTGTTTGCCTCGTCCTGGACTTTTCGGGCCATTTCCAATCGTTTAGTCTCAAAATAATTTGGGAACCTTAAAATTTTTGTATCTGAAAGGTAGTCAGATCTCTAAGAGTCTGCTTATAATGCGCTCGCTGTACCGACTGATCTGGAGGCTCTAACGTGAGCGCAAACGCAACGACCGTTATCTCTTCCCACTCCCACCCCCCCAGCTTCGCAGCGCCGCAGTCGGGCGGAGGCGATTTCCGGGAAGGCATCCGGCTCCTCGCACGCCTCGCGCGTGTAGCGGAGCAGACGTGCCAGTCTACCGGGATCAGCCTGCCGCAATACCGACTGCTCGTCTCCGCGGCTGAAGGGCCGCAGCGCGCGAGCGAGCTCGCCGCGGCGGTCGGGGTCAGCCGGCCTACGCTGACCTCGCTGGTGGACGGCCTCGAGCAGGCCGGGCTCGTGCGGCGGGTGCCCGTGGCGAGCGACCGCCGCGGGATCCAGCTCGAGCTGACGCAAGCCGGCCGCGAGGCCACCTTCCGGGCCGAGAACGCGCTGAGCAATCGCCTGTTGAATCTGATCAACGGCGAGACGCAGAGCGTGGTGCCGCTGGTGCACGGTGTCGTGACCGGCATCGGCGCCGCGCTCGATCGCGAGGGCCGCGAGGCCCGCTGATCCTTCTCCAGCATCCCCGCGCACGCTGCTAGCGTGCGCGGGGTGCTCGAGATCATCGACACCGCCTTTCCGGGCCGCGCCGCGTTCGACGTGGCGGTGTCGCGCGCGCTGCTGCGCGAAGTGGCGACCGGGAAGCGGCCCGAGACCCTGCGTCTCTACCGGCCGGATGACGTGGTGGCGTTCTCCACCACGGACCTGCGGCGCCCGGGTTTCCCTCACGCCGTGTCGGCGGCGCGCGGCGCGGGGTTCGACGCCGCCCTGCGGCTCGCCGGCGGGGCGGCGGCGGTCTTCTCCACCGGATCGATCGCGTTCGCCTGGTGCACCCCGGAGAGCGACGAGCGAGCGGGAATCCGAGCGCGTTTCGCGCGTACCGCGGAGTGGGTGGCGACAGCGCTGCGCCGGCTCGGCGTCGATGCGCGCATCGGCGAAGTGCCGGGCGCCTACTGTCCGGGGGACTGGAGCGTCAATGCGCGCGCTGTGCGCAAGCTGATGGGCGTCGGGCAGCGCGTCGTGCGCGGAGCGGCGCACACCGGCGGCGTGATCGTCGTGGGCGGGAGCGATCGCGTGCGCGCAGTGCTCGAGCCCGTGTACGCCGCGCTCGGCTTCCCGTTCGATCCCGAGACCGCCGGCGCGATCGAGGACGAGGTGGGGCCGCTGCCGATCGACGCGGTGCGCGACGCGTTGCTCGCCGAGCTCGCGGGCGAGCGCGAGCTGCGCACGGGTGCGCTCGACGCTGCGGTGCTCGAGCAGGCGGCTCGCTTCGAGGATTCGCATCGTATTCCCGCCGGCTAGCGAAGCGCGCCGCTGCGCCACGCGCGGAACAGGATCGGCCAGCCGAACAGCCACGGGTGCCGGCGCTGCAGCTCGCTCGCCTCCAGGTGGACGCCGGAGTGACGCTCGACCTTCCAGAGCGCATACGGCACCCAGTCGCCGAACGTCGCAGCGGTCTTGGCGAGCTGCAGCAGGCCGATCCACTTCGCGCCTGCGCTGCGGCCAGGCGCGCGCGCGAGCGGCACGCGCAGGGTCACCGAGCCGTCGCCGGCGCGCTCGATCTCCCCGCTCTCGGCCAGCGCCGCGATCGCCTCGGCGAGCCGCGCATCGAAGCGCGCCGACTGGTCGGTGTAGATCGAATCGCTCGCGCCCTCGCGCTCGGGCCGCAGCTCCGCGGCGTAGGTGGCGCGGAACAGCTCGCGCCAGAACGAGCCCGACTCGGTGGGCGCGAGCCCGCGCGCGCGCGCGGCGAGGCCCACGCGCAGCGCGGTGCAGATCGCGTCCGCGCAGGCGCCGGCCAGCGCATCGCGCGCGGCCGCGTCGCGCGCGAACGGCGCCGCGACCGGCTGCGCGAAGCGCGCCCAGGCGCCCGCGCGGAGGGTCTCGCCGCGGCACGCGCGCTCGAGATCGGCGAGCGACATCACCGCGTACTTGGCGCGCACGCGCGTGCCGCCGGCCACGAGCTCGAGATAGAAGACGTTGGGCGGCAGGAGCGCGTTGGCGGCCGCGAGTGCGCGCGACCGATAGGCGGAGCGGTAGTCGTCGACGATCGCGTAGAAGTCGTGCACGCCCTCGCTCGTGGCGCGCCGCAGACACGAGCCGTAGAACACCACCGCGCCGACCGAAGCACCGTGGCGCGCAGCGATCTCGCGCGCGAGCGCGGAGGCCTCGGCGGAGATCGGCGCGGCGAGCTCGCGCGCCACACTCGCGACCAGCCGCGCGCGCGCGCCGCCGGCTCCGGTCGCCGTTTCGCAGGGATCCACGCGAACCTCAGGCGCGCAGGAAGGCGATCCGGCGGTCGGCGGAGAGCTCGATCGCCTCCTCGGGCTCCGGCGCGAACAGCTCTCCATCGACGGTGAAGCCACAGCTGATCCGCAGCTCGGCGCGCTCGAGCCGCTCGCTCACGTAGCCGCGCTCGGGCGCGAGCCAGCGCGGTGCTCGCCCGGAGAGGATCCCGGGCGCGGCGAGTGCAATCCGGTGCGCGCGGCTCGCGAGCGCGGTGAGGCGCACGTCGCCCGCACCTCGCCCCCAGAACGGATCCATGCGCAGGAACAGCTTCTCGAGCGTGGTGGAGATCAGCAGGTAGAGCTCGCTGTCGCTGAGATCGCGCCCGTCACCGCGCACCTGGCATTTGTCGGGCGTCAGGATGCCCGACGTCGGGTGGAACACGGCCTTGGCCACGAGCGCGCCCGTGACGAGACCCGCGCCGAGAGTCCCCTGGTTGCGGCCCGAGAACGCGCGGTGCACGAGCCGGACCGCCCGGTAGATCAGGCCAGCCCCGAAGAACATCCCGTACTGATCCACCTCGCGCCGCGCGGACCGCACGCGCAGCACCGGGCGCGCGATCGCGAGCGGCTCGAGCCGGCCCGCGTCGGCGGCGGCGAGCAGCCGCGCGAGTCCGCGCGCGGGGTCGCGGTCCGCGCCGAGATCGGTGGACGTCATGTTCGTGCGGCCGCCGCGCAGCGGCGCAACCGCGGGCAGGCTCGGGCGCGCCGGATCGCACAGCAGCTCGGTCAACGCGCACTGGACCGTGCCGTCGCCGCCGTGGATCACGAGCACGTCGATCTCGCGCTGCAGCAGCTCGGTGATCGCAGGGCCGAGGTCGGAGGTGCGGTCGGTGTAGATCGAGAACACGTCCGGGCGCCTGTTCAGCAGATCCCGGACGCGCGCCGCGTCGCGGCTCCCGCGCCCCGCTCGCAGGTTGTTCAGGACGCCTATCCGCACCAACTAACCTCCGGGATCGCGCGATCGGATCTGGCTCCGGTCTTCCGGGGGGCGGAGGAACGAGAAGCTCGCGATCGCCGCGCCCTGCGGCAGCGCCCCGGAGGCGCCCGATGCCAGGTCTGACGTCGCATCGGCCCAGATCCGCCGCGGGCGGGTACCGAACCAGTACAGCATCCGCAGCAGGCGCGGTAGAGCATCGAGCGGGTCGACCGAGAGCCGCTCGGCGCCGATCACCACCTCGCCGCGGAGGTCGCCGCCGACTGGCCGCAGCCGGTGGGGCAGCGGGGTTCCGCCGTCGGCTGCGCTCCAATCCTCGAGCGCCACCGCATCGGGGCGCAGCGTCTGCAGCCCGACCCCCGAACCGTGCGCGATGCGCCAGCCGAGCCAGCTCCGCTCGCTGCCATCCGCGAGTCGTTCGTAGATCAAGAGCGAGGCGCCGCCCGGCGGCAGGCGATGCACGTCCACGCGCTGCGCCGAGCGCTCGGATTCACAAGCGCGATGGCGCGTGCGCACGATCGTGGCGAAGCCGAGCAGCTCGCGCGGCGCGGCCATCCCGGTGCGCCACACGCGCGCGCTCGTGTGGCGGCCGAGCCCGAGCAGGTCGACCTGCGGATCGCCCGCGAAGATCGCCGACGCAGCCGAGCGCGGCGTGGCCTCGAGCACCAGTCGCACCTTCACGCCGCGCTTGTCGTTGTCCACCTCGAACACGGTCGTGTGATCGCCGAGCTCGAGCCGGGTGGAGCCGATCCGGATGTGATCACCCGATTCGGAGATCTCGAAATCGCCTTCGCCGCGGCCGTTCTGGAACCGCGTCTGGGTTCCGTCCGGATCGAGCCAGTAGCCCAGGCCCGCCGCGCTGCGATCTCCCGGGCCCGCGCGCGTCACGAGCACACGGGCGTACACGCGGTCGCCGCTCCGGAACGCGGCGGTGATGTCCCAGTAGACGCCCGCGCAATCGCCGTCGGGAAGCAGCTGCGCGCGAGCTCCGGGCGCGGCCAGCGCGAGCGCGAGCAGCGCAAGGCGGACTCTCACGACTCCTCCCAGGGCACGGGCACCGCGCCGCGCGCGCGCGCCGCTTCGGCCTGCACCAGGCGCAGCGTGTGGAAGCCGACCGACACGACCGTCCAGAGAGCGACCATCGCGAGCCCGAGGTCGGGGCGGCGCGCGAGCGCGCCGACACTGAGCAGGATCAGGTTCGGATTGCGCCGCGCGGTGATCGTGCGGAACAGGCCGTCGATCGGGCGCCACGAATGGGTCTCGAAGCCGAAGCGCGCGAGGAACGCGCCCTCGAGTGCGCGCCCGATCGCATAGCCGATCACAACGACCGCCGTCTCGACGGCGTGACCCGAGCCGAGCCCGATCCCCCAGGCGCACCACCAGAAGGGCGGATGGATCAGGTCGATTCCGTGATCCAGAAAGTCGCCGAGCCGGCTCGAAGTGAGCGTGACGCGCGCGAGCTTGCCGTCGACGGTGTCGAGGAACGTCATCGCCCACGCGCACACGAGGCCCGCACCGAAGGCGCCGCGCGCGAACAAGAACGCCACCGCGACTGCGAGCGCGCCGCTCCAAAGCGTCACCGTGTTCGGGTGCACGCCGCGCCGCGCGCACCAGCGCACGGCGGCCTGCGCGGGGCGGGGCCAGACCCACTTGGTGACGAGGTCGGTCAGTCCTTTGTACGACGCGTCGAACGTGCGCCGCTCGACCTCGGCCGCGATCTCCGCGCGCGCGGCAAACACGTAGGCAGGCTCGCGCTTGCGCAGCTTCGCGACGTAGGCGGGCGCGAGCTCCGGCGGGCCGGCATGGCGCACGCCGGGTAGCGCGGCCGCGTCGGCGCGAGCGAGCGCGGCACACGCGTCGGGCGCGCGGTCGGACGCCACGTGCGCGCCGATCGGCCCGAGGTCGGGGGTCACGAGCATCGTGCCCGGGGCCGCGAGCAGACCTTCCACGAGCCGCTCGTCGAGCACGACGTCGGCGCGCAGTGCGACCACCGCGCCGCCTGCGCGCGGCGGCGCCTGCGCATCCACGATGCGCGGGTCGCAGCAGCCGGCGCGCCGCAGCGACCGCAGCAGGCGCTCCTCGGGTGCGAGGCCCCAGATCCGAACGGCGCCGCCGTCGGGCTCGGCAGCTCGGCGGACCACCCAGCCCGCCGGTGCCGGCTCGAGGTCGGAAGGCGCGGCGGTCATCGGGCAACGGCGATCCTATCACACGACGCCGCACCGAGTTAGGCTGGGGGCCCCCGCGGAGACCCTGCCATCGCCACGCTCGGACATCTCTCGGATCTCCACGCCACCACGGTGCCGCTGATCTCACTCGAGGCGCTGCGCTCGAAGCGCGCGCTCGGCTGGCTCTCGTGGCACCTGCGCCGGCGGCGGCGCTATCGCCCAGCCGTGCTCGAAGCACTGCTCGCCGATCTCGCGCGGACTGCGCCGGACCAGCTCGCGATCAGCGGCGACCTGACGCAGATCTCGCTCGAGCACGAGTTCCGCGATGCGGCGTCGTGGCTCGCGCGCCTCGGGCCGCCCGGGCGCGTCAGTGCGATCCCAGGCAACCACGATGCCTACGTCCCGGTGCCAAGGGAAAGAGGATGGCAGCACTGGAACCCCTATCTCGCGAGCGACCCCGGCGAGAGCGACGACTTCCCGAGCGTGCGCGTGCGCGGCGAGATCGCGCTCGTGGGAGTCTGCACGGCGCAGCCCACGCGGCCGTTTCTGGCGACGGGCCGCGTCGGCCGCGATCAGCTCGCGCGGCTCGACGCCGCGCTCGAGCGGCTCGCTGCCGCGGGCCTGTGCCGCGTGGTGCTGATCCATCATCCGCCCGTAGCCGGGCTCACCTCGCGCCGGCGCTCGCTGCTCGACGCGGACGCGTTCGGCGAGGTGGTGCGGCGCCGCGGCGCGGAGCTCGTGCTGCACGGCCACCTGCACCGCACCACGCTCGTTTCGCTGCCCGGGCCCGAGCGGCCAATTCCCGTCGCGGGCGTTCCGTCGGCCTCGCACGCCGGCCCCGACCCCGCACGCTGCGCCGCCTATCACCTCTACGAGATCGAACGCGCGCGCGATGGCTTCGCGATCCGCCGCCGCGTGCGCGCGTGGGATCCCGCGCTGGGCCGCTTCGCCGCGCGCGGGTCGGACGAATCGATCGGGGTGGTGTCGTGATCCGGCAGGTCGGATCGATCCCATGACATCCTCGGTGCGCGGAAGAACGGCGTCTCGACCATCGGTGTGCTCTGGGGGTATGGGACGATCGAGGAGCTGCAACAGGCCGGAGCCGGCGCGATCGTCTCGGCCCCCGGCGAGCTGATCGCCGCGCTGGAGGATCTGGCCCAGTGAGCGACTCAGCTCGCTTCATTGCGGCGATTCGCGCCGGGGATCTCGCGGGCGTCGAGACCGCGCTCGGTGTCGATCCTGGTCTCGCTCGCTGCCGCGACGAATCTGGCGTCCCAGTCGTCTGCCTTGCGATCTACTTCGGTCGTGAGGAGATCGCGCGCGTACTTGCCCGCGGCCGCGACGATCTCGACGTCTTCGAAGCGAGCACGCTCGGCGCAAACGAACGCGTGCGCGCGCTCACCTCCTTGATTCCGGCGCTCGTCAATTCGTTCTCGCCGGACGGCTTCCAGCCGCTCGGCTTGGCGTGCTTCTTCGGGCGGCGCGAAGCCGCCGAGGCCCTCCTCGCGGCGGGCGCGGATCTCGAGTCGCCGGCGCGCAATCCGATGCAGGTGCGGCCGCTGCACAGCGCGGTCGCGCAATCGGATCCGGATACGGCGCTCTTCCTTTGCCCAGCGTCTCCTGGAGGCCGGGGCCTCCCACAACGCAATCCAGCAGGGCGGCGCCACGCCTCTCCACGAAGCTGCGTTCCGAGGGCACGCGGATCTCGTGCGCCTGCTCCTCCGCCACGGCGCCGAGCCAAATATTCCGGATTCCGAGGGCAAGCGCCCGAGCGACCTCGCGCGCGAAAACGGTCACGAAGAGGTCGCGGCGCTTCTCGCGCACAGGCGAGTCCCGCGTCGAAACGCGTCTGATGGCGATGCCTAACGTTCAATCGTCTTCGGCTTCTCCCGCCCTACGCGAACCGGGGTCAGCCGCCCGACGATTCGCCGGCGAGGATCTTTTCAGCGAGGTCGAGGTCGGCGGCCTTGTCGACGTCGATCGCGGCGGCGGCCTCCTGGAGGAGCACCGGGCGGATCTTCGCGCCGGCGCGGTTCGAGATCTGCTTGCACGCGGTGTCGAGGTCGAGCGCGCCGGCGAGGTATTCGATCGCGAGCGTCGGGCCGAGCGCCGCGGCCATCCGCCACGGCTTCTTGCGGTGCCGCTCGGCGCGCGCGAAGAACTCCGCGGCGTTGCGCGCGCGCGCGTGCTGGAACGCGAACAGGTTGGCGCCGGTGTAGGAGCCGCAGCGCAGCTTGATCCAGGTGCGCGCGGCGGTCGCGTCGGCGTCGGCGAACGCGGATTTCTCGACGACGCCCACCGCGACGTCGGCCCCCGTCGCGGCCGCGTCCTCGAGGAAACGGTCGACGCGCCCGCCCGACAGCAGCGCGTGATCGGCGGTGGTCACGAGCACGCGCTCGTCGCCGATCGCGTCGAGTGCCGCGGCGACGCTGCGCGCGGGGGAGCCGAGGCTGCGGTGCACCGGCAGGTCGCTGAACGGCGCGAGCTCGGGCACCGACGCGAGCAGCTCGGGCGCGTCGATACTGACCCAGATCCGCGCGACGTGGCGCGCACCGCGCAGCGCCGTGAGCACGCGTGCAATCATCGGCACACCCGCGACCGGGAGCAGCGCGCGGTGCGAGGCGCCGCGCGAGCTCGCGAGCGGATCGTCGCCGCCGCGGCGCCCGGCGAGCACGAGTGCGGTATAGGGCTGGATCTCGCTCAAGCGACGGCCTCGCGCGCGACGGTGGCGGATGCCGGCGCGACCCTCTCTGCGCGCCCGGCCGCCAGTCGATACACGAGATCGGCGACGCTCGCGAGCCCCGGGTGGTGCGAGATCGCCACCACGGTCGTGCGGCCGCGCAGCGACGCGATCGTCTGCCACACGGCGGCCTCGCTCTCGGCGTCGAGCGCGGCGGTCGCCTCGTCGAAGATCAAGAGACGCGGCTCGTGCACGAGCGCGCGCGCGATCGAGATCCGCTGGCGCTGCCCGCCCGAGACGAGTGCGCCGCGCTCGCCGACACTCGCGTCGAGCCCACCCGGCAGCGCGCGCACGAACTCCCACGCGCCCGCGAGCCGCAGCGCGTTCTCGACCGCGGCGTCGTCGAGCGACGGGTCGCCGAGCGTCACGTTGCGGCGCACGCTGTCGTGGAGCATCGGGAGATCCTGCGGCACGTATCCGACCTGGCGCCGCCACGCGCCGAGATCGAGCTCGGAGAGCGGCACGCCGTCGACGCGCACCTCGCCCGCGGTGGGCAGCACGAGGCCCGTGATGAGATCGGTGAGCGTCGTCTTGCCGATCCCGGACGCGCCGATCACCGCGGTGATCCGGCCCGACGGGATCTCGAGCGACAGATCCTCGAACAGCGTCTGGCCGTCGCGCTCGAGCCGCACGCTCGCGACC
>Ga0066710_100003873_pt1 | contig 12975 bp, 15 predicted proteins | sample GraSoiAngelo_159_FD_79666 | JGI IMG/M metagenome (GOLD analysis project Ga0066710, IMG submission 79666) | Grasslands soil microbial communities from the Angelo Coastal Reserve, California, USA - 14_1009_16_40cm | ecosystem: Environmental > Terrestrial > Soil > Grasslands | place: USA...
GAATCTGCGTGGACGCCGGCGATGGCGAAGTTCAAGTCGTGCCGCTGGCGGCGGCCACCGGACGAAGGCGTGGAATGCTGCGGCCACCGCGACGTGCTGCCGATGGCAGGCACGACCGGATTCGATCCCGAGGCCTGGTGCCCGGATTGCACGTTCTACAAGCTGCGCCGTACCCCGAAAAAACGATCGCCCGACGAATACCGCTATTAGCGGTTCGGCGTCCGGCCGAAGGCGAACACGACCGATTCACGCACGCGCGCGCGACAACCCGACCGCGAAGACCGCGGCGGCCCCCGTCGCCGTAATCGCGATCGCGGTCGGCGACCACCCGTTACTCAGCCACGCCGACCACCACCCGGGACGACGCGAACTGCCCTGCAGCGACGGCACGCGAGTATCCGCAGCGTGTGTCGTGAGATGGCTGTCAACGCTGCAAACGCCGCGAACGTTTTCTACTCCCGACACAATCGCATCGACCTCGGACGCCAGCGCGTCACCGGTCAATCTCACGCAGCCGTTCTCGACGATCACCGTGATCGCACGCGGATGCGACGACACGCGACCCAGCTTCGCACGCACGCGTTCGCCGATCGTCCAGTCGTCGGCGCCATCGCCGCTGAGCTGTGAGCGGACCTCTGCCGCCGCACCGCTAAGGCGGTTGCCGAAGTCGCGGCGCGTCGCGTCGTAGGCATCCCGGGTCTTGTGCGCTGCGCGCACGACGCTGTCGCGGACCATCGACCGCCGCCGGGCTCCCCGCGCGGGATCGAACAGAAACATGAGGCCGGCGCCGATCCCGGCGCCGCATATCGTCGAGCGGAGCGCGCTATCCATAGTCGTCCTCCCGGTTACGCCGGAAAAACGTTCAAGGCATGTGCCCGATGGAGCGCTCTATTCGGAAAATTCTCTGGCGAGCTCGACCCACTCGCCATTGGGCTCGAGCTGCTGGTAAGCGCGCCAGTGCGGACGAGCCTGCTGGGAAAGTCCCATCTTTTCGAACGTGACCGCGAGATAGAAATGGGCATCGGCGTAGGAGGGATTCAGTTTGATCGCTTCGCTGTAGCAGGTCTGCGCTTCGGCAAATCGGCCGAGATCGTGGTAGATGTTCCCGAGGTTGAAATGCGCCTCGAAAAAATCCGGCTCGAGGCCTATCGCCCGCTCGTAAAGCGCCTGCGCCTCCACGATCTCGTCGCGGCTGTAATGAATATTGGCGAGATTGATCATCGCGGCGACCAGATACGGATCGAACTCGAGCGCCTTCCGGTACTCCGCCGCCGCTTCTTCCCGCTTCGCTTCATCGCCGTCGTCGAGCGCCGACCCGGCGCGGAAGTGGGCTTCGGCCTTGAACGTGTCGCGCACGCGCGGGTGCGGTGGATCGGACGCCATCGCGGCGGCCGTCTGCTTCGATGCAGGACGGCGAAGCGTCAGGATTTTCGCCGGCGCCGCATCGATGCGGAAGTCGAATTCGAGCTGTCCCTGGCGCGACGCCAGCAGCGTGCGCACGATACTCTTGAACGAGAGCCCCTGCTCGAGGCCGTCGTTCAGTTGCTTGACGACCGGCAAATCAGGAAACGCGAAGAAGGTGTCGGCATTGGTGCGCACGACCGGGCGGATGATGCCGCACTTCACGAGGTACCGAAGGTGATCCTCGCGGACGGCGCGATAGCGCTGCGCGAGATCGCGCATGGCGTGATATTGCCGCTTCAGCGCGTCGTGCGAGGGCATTCCCGCGAGACGGCAGAATTCCTCTTCGCTGACGACCGGGACGTTTAGTTCTTCGGCACGCCTGAGCTTCTGACTCTTCTCGCCCTCGGGTGACGGACCGAAGCCTTCGCCGCCGACGACGACCATCGTGGTCCGCACGTTGACGTCGTCGCCGGTCGCGCCGCCAAGCTGCGCGACAAGGGCGCGCGCGTCTTTGCGTCCGAGCGAGCTGAGTTTTCCGGTAAAAACGACGATCTGTCCTGCGAGCGGCTGCAGACCCATCGTCAGAAACGAACCTGAGGGCAAGCGACTCGAAGATGAAGGAGAATGAAGCGAATGTCAACGACAAAAGACGTTCGCGCATGCTGCTAGCCGGCGACATCGGCGGCACGAAGACGCTGCTGGGGCTGTTCGATTGCGCGTCGCCGCGTCCGGAGCCGATCGCGACCGATTCTTTTCCGACGCTCGAGTACGACGATCTGTCCGCGATGATCGCCGCGTTCCTCCTTCAGCACGAGTCCGGCCGGGAATCCATCTCTGCCGCTTGCTTCGGCGTCGCAGGACCCGTCATCGGCGACACAGCCGAGCTGACGAACGTGCCGTGGCGCGTCGACGCGCGTCGCGTGGCCGAGGCATTTCGCCTCAAACGCACCGCCCTCCTCAACGATCTGCAGGCGATGGCGTACGCCGTGCCGCTGCTGCGACCTTCGGAGATTCACGTGCTGCAGACCGGCGCGCCGAAGCCGGGAGGGAACATCGCGGTCATCGCGGCCGGCACCGGACTCGGCCAGGCGCTTCTTCACAACGTGAACGGCCGCTTCCTGCCGTCGCCGACCGAAGCCGGGCACGCCGATTTCTGCGCACGTACCGAGCGCGAGATCGTCCTGCTGCGCGAGCTCACGGCGAGGTTCGGCCGCGTGGAGGTCGAGCGCGTCGTGTCGGGACGAGGACTCTCGAACATCCACCGCGTCGTCCACGACGGAACGTGCGCCGCCGGCATCGATCCCGACGATCTGGAATCGCCCGCGGCCATCTCCACGGCGGCCCTCGAGCGGCGCTGCGCGGAATGCGTCGAAGCGTTCGACATTTTCATCGAAGCGTACGGCGCCGAAGCGGGCAATCTCGCGCTGCGCGCGATGGCGACGGCGGGCGTGTTTCTCGGCGGCGGCATCGCGCCGAAAATTCTCGACGCCCTCGGCGGCGGCGCGTTCATGCGCGCGTTTCGCGCGAAGACGCCGCTCGAACCGCTGCTCGAAGCGGTGCCGGTCAACGTGATCCTGAACGCCGAAGCAGGTTTGCTCGGCGCCGCTGTTTTTGCCGCAGCGCAATAAGGCGACAGAGAGGTCACCGAGCGAACTGTGGCGACGAGCGCGAAGAGCGCGGCGTACGGCGCGCTGCGCTGTTGTATCCTTGAACTTCAATGATCTGGTTCTTCGACAAGGACGGCGAGAAACTTCGCTACGAAATCAGCCGCTACCGCGGCGGTCGCTATCGTGTCGTCATCACGCGTCCTGATGGAACGGAATCGGTTGAGGAAGTCGACGAGCCGACCGAGTTAATCGAGCGCTCCGTCCAAATCATGAACTCGCTGCGCGGCGACGGCTGGCGCGTGGCATAGTGGCGAGCTCGTACATCTCCACCGCCGCCGCCAGCGCCATCGCCCCTCCACGATCGTCGGCGCCGGTAATCGCCTGCCGATCCATGTAATACCGCTTCGTCGGACCCGACCCGGTGCTCGTGCACACATCGATCACGGTGCCGTCGTCGGCGACGTGCGCCGCCAGCCCGCGCCACGCGCGGTCGACCGTGCCGCGGTACGACGCGTCGAGCCAGCCGAGGCGGATGCCGCGCGCCATCGCCGTCATCAGCATCGCCGTCGCCGTTTCTTCGCGATAACTGGCGGGCTCGTCGATGACTTCACGCCACATCCCATCCGGCGCAACGTGCTGCTTCACGGCAGCCATATGACGTCGAAACACGTCGAGCAGTGCGGCGCGGCCCGGGTGCGATGCCGGCATGACCGCGAGCGCTTCCATCAACCCGAAGGCCGCGAATCCATTCCCGCGACCCCATGCGGCCGGCCCGTCGAGCGCGTGATTGAACAAGCCGTCGGGACGCTGGAGACGCGACGCGTAGGCCGTCAGCAGCCGGACCGCCGTTTCGAGCGCCTGCGAATCGCCGCGCGCGCCAGCCCGCGCGAGTACCGACGTCGCCATGAACATGTCATCGGTCCAGCCGCCGCCGTATTCGGTCACGCCCGGCGCCTTCTCCTTCATCGCGAGCGCCGCTCCCTGGTCGGCAAGCGCCCGCGCCCGCGCGTCGCCGGCCGCCGCGAGATCCGCGAACACCATCGTGCCTGCGATTGCCGTCAGCTGAATCCGATCGCCGAAGAGCGGTTTGTCACCGGATCGCCACGGCGATGTCTCGCGATCGACTTTCGCGCGCCAGGAAGCGTCGCCGGTGATCGACCCCAGACGCAGCGTGCCCGTCCAGGCAACCGAAGGTATGTAGCTGATCGACGGGGCGCCAGGATATTTGGCCGCGAGCATCTTTGCGATCGTCAGCGGATCGCGGCTGACACGCGATCGGACCGTTTCGTGGACGTTCGAGCGGCCGGGCTTCGCCCCACGCAGGATGCGCTCGAACGATTCGTTTCTCTGGAGCGGCCGGACCACCCACGGGTGTGCGTCGGCGGCGAAACCGATCGGGCGCGCGTCCTCGTCCACGAATTCGATGGCCACGTCGGGCGCCTGGAACGTGCACCAGCGAACGAACGACTTCTCGTCGCCGTCAGCAAACGCAACCGCCGGCAACGCGCTCACGCTCCATTGGTCGCGGAGCTCGCGCGGCGCCTGCGTCTTGAACCAGCGGACCGCTTCCAGCACTGCCGCCGACGCCGCGTCGCTGCTCGCGCCCGCATACACCACGACGCGACGCTTCGTCGATTCGGCGTCGAACGCAGAGCTGTTTTCGAGCGTGAGGATCGGCCGATCGTCGCGCGTCATGCCGACGGCGCTGACGATGGACGGCTCGCCGGGCAGCCTGGCCACCGCGTGCAGATCGTCGATCGATGGGACGGCCGCGAGCACCGCGGAAACGATCAGCGTGGTGATCATGAACGAAGTGTAACGTGAAGGAAGTGTAACGTGAAGATCGTCAGAAGCCGACGCCGATGTGAACGCCGACGCCGATCGACGTGAACGTTCCGTTGCCATCGTCCTGGAAACGGATCGGCAGCACGAGCTCGCCGAAGAGCGTGGCGCCGCGGCCGACGTTCAACAAGCCGTGATTCAGAATCGGCGTGAATCCCCACGAAGCCTTGTTGACGTCGAACGCCAGGCGCGCGCCGGCGCCCCACCCGTTGCGGAGGCCCCACACCGCGCCCGGATGCAGCGTGAGATCGACGTGCAGCGGATCGTTCTGGATGACCGGTAGGAGCTCGAGGTCGAACGCAAACGTCTGGCTTCGCCGGACGGTGATGCCGGTCGGAAATCCGATCACGAAATCGTCGGAGATCGTGCTCGTCGTGCCGTTCGCGCGCGTCGCGAGCGGCAGAACGAATCCGATGTGACCGCCTAGGGTGTCCTGCGCCGGCGCTGCGGCGACCAGTGGTCCGAAGAACGAGACGACGGCAACGATGGCGATGACGAGTCGACGAGCGCGCATGTGTACTCCTTCGCTACTTGAGATGATGGACGCGATTCAAAAGATCCGCGGCGGGCGATGCCGCGTCGGCGGCAATCCAGCCGACGAGCGCGCCCGGCGATCCGAAGAGCACGATGACGGCGCCGTGACGCGGTGGGGCTGGCGCCACGCCGCGCTCGACGCGCATCCCCCGCGCGCCGCCCGCGACGAGCGCCGCCGACGCCGCCTCGATGCGCGTGGCGCCGCGGGCGCGCATCGACGCGGCCTTTCTCTGGCAGCGCGCGTACGTCTCGGGCCCGCCGGTCAACACCTCGATCGGAAGAGCAACGCGCTCGGCCGCGCCGTCGCCGATGTCGACGGCCCACAGTTGACGCTGTATCGTCGGAAGATCGCGAGGATCGGTGATTTCTTCGTGTCGCAGGAATTCCGCCCACGCGCCGTCGGGCGTGTCGGAGAAATAGTGCGCGGGACCGTCGCCGTCCGCGTGCCACCGCCCCGCCGGCTGACGATCGTCCTCCCAGAGGAATGGATAACGCGCGTCGACCTGGCGAAACCCCATCATGTCGCGGAGAGCGACACGAGGTCGCGCGCGAGCTGCCTGACGCGCGCCGGCCCTTCTTCGTCGGGGTCCCATTCACCTTTCAGCAGCGAGGCTGGCGAACGCCCGTCCAGCAGCGTCCGCTTGCGGTGAAACCAGCGCCGGATCCCGACGTCGTTGTACGAGCCGGCGAGGTCGCCCACGACGAGCGCGAGGAAGTGCAGCCGCGCCGCGACGGCGTCGGGCGTGGCGCGCTCTTCGGATTGATAGCGTTTCAGGCTCGATGCCGACACGTTCAGCAGCGCGCCGAGCTCGTCGGCCGGAAACACGCGCGCCAGGCCGCCCCATTCGAATTTCGGCACCGGCGACGCCTCGAGCGCCGCAATCATCATCTCGAGCACGCCCGTCACCTCCTCGGAGGTCGGCGCCGCAACATTATTGAGGTGGTCGGCCGCCGACGCGGCAATTCCCGCGCGCCGGACGCGGCTTGCCAGATGGCGGACGGCATCGGCGTCGCCGCGCGTCACGGCGCCCGGCTCGACGAGCCCCATCGCTTCCGCGCGCCGGACCGCCTCGAACAGGAGCCGCGGCACCGACGGCGTCGGGGCCTGGGCGTTGGAGCTTCTTCGGACTAGCGCCATATCCCAATTCTACTCCATTTCTGGTCCGCAGGTCGACCGCGTCGAAATGCTCTAGAATCGATCGGATCGGTCCGAGGAGACGGAGCGGGCGGGAGGACGCGGAGAAAGATTGGTCTGTCGCGTACTCAGAGAGGCTCAATGCGCATCGCAGTCCCCAGGGAAACAGCTCCCGGCGAGCGTCGCGTCGCGCTGGTGCCGGAATCGTGCAAGAAGCTGATCCAGGCCGGATATCAGATCGCCGTCGAAGCCGGCGCGGGCGACGCCGCGGGTTTCGCCGATGCCGAGTACCGACAGCTCGGCGTCGATCTGCAGACCGACGCGGCGGCGCTGCTCGGATCGGCCGAGCTCGTGCTGAAGGTGACCGCGCCGGCCGGACGCGAATCGCAGCGCGACGAAGTGCAGTGGATGCGCCCGGGCGCGATCTACGTCGGCTCGCTGATGCCGCTGCGCAACCTCGACGCGACGCGCGCGCTCGCCGCGCGGCACGTCACGGCGTTCGCCACCGACGCGATCCCGAGGACGACGCGCGCGCAATCGATGGATACGCTGTCGTCGATGGCCAACATCAGCGGCTACAAGGGCGTGCTCCTCGCCGCCGTGGAGCTCGATCGCTACTTTCCGATGCTGATGACGGCTGCCGGAATGGTCCGCCCGGCGAAGGTGTTCGTCATCGGCGCCGGCGTCGCCGGCCTGCAGGCGATTGCGACGGCGAAGCGTCTCGGCGCCAACGTCGTCGCGACCGACGTGCGGCCCGAAGTCAAGGAACAGATCGAGAGCGTCGGCGCCAAGTACGTCGGCATCGAGCTGAAGGAAAGCGCGGCGGCGGGCGGCGGCTACGCGCGCGAGCTGTCGGAGGACGATCGCCGGCGTCAGAGCCAGCTGCTGGCCGAAGAATGCGCGCAGTCGGACGTCGTGATCACGACGGCGCTCATCGGCGGCGTGTTCGCGCCGCGTCTGATTGCGGCCGACACGGTCTCGAAGATGAAGCCGGGATCGATCATCGTCGATCTCGCGGCCGACGGCGGCGGCAACTGCGAGCTGTCGAAGCCGGGCCAGACGGTCCACAGCGGCGGCGTCACGATCCTCGCGCCGCTCAACGTGCCGTCGACGATGGCGTATCACGCGAGCCTGCTGTTCTCGCGAAACCTGACGGCGTTCGTGCTCGCGTTCACGAAGGACGGCGCATTTCAGCTCGACTTCAACGACGACATCCAGCAGGGCGCCGTCATCACGCACGGCGGCGATGTGAAGCACGCGCGCACGCGCGAGGCGCTGCAGAAGCGTCAATGACAAAGAGTTACTGACACCCGCGCGAGAGACAAAACAATGGACTTCTGGCCCACTCTCTACGTGTTCGTGCTCGCGTCGTTCATCGGCCTCGGGGTCATCCGGCGTGTCTCGCGCCTGCTGCACACGCCGCTGATGTCGCTCACCAACGCCATCTCCGCGATTGCCGTCGTCGGATCGATCCTCGTCACCGGCGGCGACTATCCGCCCCGGATCCGCGCGCTCGGCGCCATTGCGCTCTTCGCTTCGATGACGAACATCGTGAGCGGCTTCCTGATCACCGATCGGATGCTCAGGATGTTCAAGACCGACAGACGCCCGCCGACCGAGCCCGGCGCCGGGTCCGGAGGCGGTTCATGATCTACGGCATCAGCCAGCTCGGGTACCTGGTCGCGTCGGCGCTGTTCATCTTCGCGCTGCACTGGATGAACACCCCTGCGACGGCGCGCAAAGGCGTGTACGCGGGCGTCGCCGGCACGGCGATCGCCGTCGTCGTCACGTGGGCCGAACCGGCGGTCGTTCACCACGCGTGGATCGTCGTCGCGATCGTCGCCGGCTTCGTCGTCGGCGTGCCGCTGTCGAAGGTGCCGCTCACGGCGGTGCCGCAGCGGACCGCGCTCTCGCACGCGTTCGGCGGCGCGGCCGCCGGCCTCGTCGGCACGGCGGAGTACTACCTGCGGCTGTCGGAAGGCGGCGAATACCTGACGCCGTTCCGGATGATCGCGCTCATCGCCGAGATCATCCTCGGCTACCTGACGCTGACGGGCAGCCTGATGGCGGCCGGCAAGCTGCAGGAAGTGAAATGGGTGCCGCAGCGGCCGGTCACGTACCCGCTCCAGAACGTCAGCAACCTCGCGCTGTTCGGCCTCGCGCTGGCGCTCGCCGGCGCGATCACGCGGAGTCCGACGGCGGCGTGGGCGCCGTTCGTGTTCGGCGGCATCATCGCGCTCGCGCTGCTCTTCGGCGTGCTGCTCATCATCCCGATTGGCGGGGCCGACATGCCAACCGTCATCGCCATCCTCAATTCGTACGCCGGCCTGTCCGCCGTGGCGATGGGATTCGTGCTCGACAACAAGCTGCTCATCACCGCCGGTGCGCTCGACGGGTCGAGCGGTCTCATCCTCGCCATCATCATGTGCAACGCGATGAACCGATCGTTCACCAACGTGCTGTTCGGCGCGTTCGGTCAGGTGAAGGTGTCGCGGGCGGCGGGTGAAGAAAAAGTCTACAAGTCGGAAACCGTCGAAGGCGCGGCGCAGGTGCTCGAACAGGCCAACCTCGTCGTCATCGTTCCCGGCTACGGCATGGCGGTCGCGCAGGCGCAGCACAAAGTGCGAGAGCTCTACGATCAATTGAAGAAGCGGGGCATCACGGTGAAGTTCGCGATTCATCCGGTCGCCGGGCGGATGCCGGGTCACATGAACGTGCTGCTCGCCGAAGCGGACATCCCCTATACCGATCTCGTCGAGATGGACGAAATCAATCCCGATATGCCGCAGGTCGATGTCGCGCTCGTCGTCGGCGCCAACGACGTCGTCAACCCCGCCGCGCGCACGGAGAAAGCGAGTCCGATTTACGGCATGCCGATCATCGACGCCGACAAGGCGCGCAGCGTGTTTGCCATCAAACGGAGCAAGAATCCTGGATTTGCAGGCATCGACAACGAGCTGTATTTCGGCGATCGCACGTGGATGTTGTTCGGCGATGCGAAGAATGTGATCGGGGAATTGGTGAAACAGCTCGCGGGCGGCTCCGGCATGCACTGACCAGACGGCTTTCGACTTGCCAGCTATTGTCCTCGGGGATGTTCCGAGAACCACGAGCGCGAAGATCCGAACCGCAACGCCGAAGTCGAGGGCCGCGTGGCCTCGATCGCCGGAAGCACGCTCACGGTCGGAACCAGAACGGTCAACGTGAGCGCGACGACGCGCATCGTTCACGGCGACACGGTGCTGACGCTGACCAGCATCCACATCGGCGATCGTATCCATGTTCACGGAACGGTGAACGGCAGCGCGATCGATGCGGCAAAGATCGAGATCGAGAACGGCCAGGAGACGCCGGGACGCGGCGACGAGCCGAACGAGGTCGAGATCAGCGGATCGATCTCGAACAAGGGCGGTGTGTGCCCGGCCCTCACGTTTACGGTCGGCTCGACGCCGGTCGTCACGGACAGCAAGACGGAGTTCAAGAACGCCGGCTGCAGCGCGCTCGCGAACAACGTGCGCGTCGAGGTGAAAGGCACGAAGCAGTCGACCGGCCGCGTGCTCGCGACGAGGGTCGAGAAGAAAGATTAAGCGGGTTCGACCAGCGTCAACGCGAACCGATCCTCGTCATCGATCCACTGCTCGAGCGGACGGAAGGCCGCCCGCTCGAGCATCGCGACCACGCCGGCCGGCTCGTATTTGTACGAGCTCTCGGTCCAGACCGTCTCGCCTTCTTGGAATGCGATCTCCAGGGCGGCCCTCGAGACGAGCACCCGCTGCGCACGCGTGCTGACGAGATGCATTTCCACGCGCGACGCTGCCGCATTCCACGATGCGCGATGCGCGAACGCGGCCACGTCGAAGTCGCCGCCGATCTCCCGGTTGATTCTCACGAGCAGGTTCCGGTTGAAGGCGGCGGTGACGCCGAGCGGATCGTCGTATGCGAGCAGCAGCTTACGTTCCTCCTTCACCAGATCGGCGCCGACGAGCAGCGCGTCTCCCGGCGCGAGGCCGCCGCGGATCGATTGGAGGAGCGCGTGCGCGCCAGGCGGATCGAAGTTGCCGATGTTCGATCCAAGGAAAAGCGTCAGCGTGCGCCCGTTCGCCGGACCGCTGCGGCTCACCGCGGCCAGTCCCGATTCGTACGGCGCCTGATGCGTGAAGACGTCGACGCGGCCGCCGTCGCTCAGCGTCCGCGCGGCCGCCGCGAGCGCGGCAGCCGACACATCCACGAGGTGGACGCTCACATGGCGCCACGACGGCGACGCGTCGAGGATCGTCGCCAGCTTGGCGCCGCTTCCCGGTCCAAGCTCCACGAGCGTGGAAGGCTGAACGCGCTCGATCAGCTCGCGGCGATGACGCTCGATGAGCCGCTGCTCTGCGCGCGTGATGCGGTACCACGGGAGCTCGCAGATCGCCTCGAACAACGCCGACCCGAGCGCGTCGTAGAAGTACTTCGAGGGCAGCTGACGCGGTGACAACGCCAGGTAGTACGCGATGTCGTCGGCGAACTGCCTAATTTCGGCGGCTGAGGGGGCGGTCCGTGGCGCAACGGAAAGTGGCATATACGTATGGGTACCGTGGGCGAAACCAGTTGCGGAACGTGGGACGCAGCAGCTCGCGCGCGGTCGCGGGCGACGCGCCCTTCATCACGACGTGCTCGCCGTCGAAGAAGTCCGCTGAGTATTCGGGATACGACGCCATGGCTCGAAATCCCGGGAACGGCCCAAACGTCGTCGTGGTCCACTCCCATCCATTACCGACGAGGTCGTGCACGTTCCACGCACTATTTCCCTTTGGATGGGTACCGGCCGGTTCGGGATCCCAGCTCGAAAAATCGAACACGCCGTGGACGGCCGACGGCGTCTCGCAGCCCCATGGATGCAGACGCTCGCCGTCCGGCGAGCCGAATGCTGCGCGCTGGAACTCGGCTTCCGTCGGCAGACGTCCACCTCGCCATCGCGCGTACGCGCGTGCTTCGGCGTTGCTGACGTACACGGGCCATGCGGCCGGCAGCGGAACGAGAGCGAACATGCCGCGCCAGAACCAGTCGTCGTCGTGGACTTCCCAGAACAGCGGATGCGTTACCTGCTCGCGCTGCACCCACTCCCAGTCCTCGGGCCGCCACCACTGCTGATCGCGGTACCCGCCGGCGTCGACGAATTCGAGGAACTGCTGGCTCGTCACGTCGTGCTGGTCGATCGCGAACGCCGGCACATCGCAGGTCAGCGCCGAAAACTCGTTGTCCCAGCCGAACGGAACCGCCGCTCGATCGACGCCGAGCGTTGCGCGGCCGGCGGGAATCTCGATCCATTCGTGACGAGGCGGCGCGCCATTTGTGCGAGGACTGTAGCCAGCGGGCCGCCGTTTCCGCGCGAGCGGCAGCCGATGCCACATATACAACAGCGTCTCCTGATGCATCGCCTCGTGCTCGAGAATCGCGAACACCGCTTCGCCGCGATCGAGCAGCGCGTCGCCCGGGCGATCGACGTCGGCATTCGCGAGGGCGCGGAGCACCTGATGATCCGCTTCCTCGGCGAATTGATGCACGACCTCCCGAGTCGGCCACGCCGCGTCGGCGACCGTTTCCTTCGGACCTGCCGTCTCGTGCGGATCGATCCCGCGCGCGAAGAGCGTTTCGAGACGGCCGTCGATGCTCGCGCCGCCGAGCGCCTTCTTCACGAGCGTGTTGAAGCTGAACGCTGGCAGGTGGCCTTCGTAGAAGACGATCGGATGGCGCAGCGCAATCGGCTTCGTGTAGTAGGCCTCGTCGTCGACGAGGTCGAAGAGCGCGCGCGATCGCGCGCGGTTGCGGCGATACCAGTCGATGAGCGGCGGGCGGTCCAGAGGCATGAATCTGTGATTATCGATTAGAATTGACCGAATTGATGATCAAACTGAACGGCGATCCGTACGAGGTCGCCGGTCCGTTGACCGTGGCCGAGCTCCTGGCGCGGCTCGACGTCGATTCACGCCGCGTCGCCGTCGAGCACAATCTCGCCATACTGAAGCGCGAGACATTCGACCGGACAAGGATCGCGGACGGTGACGAGATCGAAATCGTGAATTTCGTGGGCGGCGGCTGATGGACACCTTCACAATCGCAGGCAAGACATTCTCTTCGCGACTCATCGTCGGCACCGGCAAGTACTCGTCGCCTGCCGTGATGGTGCAGGCGCACGAGGCCTCGGGCGCCGAGATGATCACCGTCGCCGTCCGGCGCGTGAATCTGGACCGCACGAAGGAATCGCTCCTCGACTACATCGACGCGTCGAAGTACTTCCTCCTGCCGAACACCGCCGGCTGCTACACGGCCGATGAGGCCGTCCGGACGGCGCGGCTCGGGCGCGAGGTGGGGCTGTCGAACTGGGTGAAGCTCGAAGTGATCGGCGACGAGAAGACGTTGTTTCCCGACAACGAAGCGCTGCTCGAGGCGACGCGCGTGCTCGTGCGCGAA
>Ga0066710_100003875_pt1 | contig 12975 bp, 17 predicted proteins | sample GraSoiAngelo_159_FD_79666 | JGI IMG/M metagenome (GOLD analysis project Ga0066710, IMG submission 79666) | Grasslands soil microbial communities from the Angelo Coastal Reserve, California, USA - 14_1009_16_40cm | ecosystem: Environmental > Terrestrial > Soil > Grasslands | place: USA...
CCCGGGATGATGGACCCGTCCATGACGTAGAATTCAGGGTAAGTCATCCTGGAGTTCGAAGCGTCTGGAAGAAACACCCGGCCCATGCTGTCGACAACCCCGCTTCCGATGTCGTCCCCCATACAGCATCCTCCGAGAGGATGCAAGACGTCGACACTGCGGTTCGACGCGTCCGTGGGACTCCACGTCGGTGTGAAGACCTCCGCCTCCGCATCGATCGCCCTGGCCAGGGTGCGCATGCCTTCCGTCAGGGCGCGGAACGTTTCCGCGTTCCCGGTTGCGTCCCAGTCGACGTGCAGTTCTCCGCCTTTAAGGAACAACCTGCCGTCGGCACGATCAATGCCCATTCCCGAGAAGACGACGAACCGTTCGAGACGCTTCGCGGCCGAGGCAAACGGATCGCCTTGATCGGAGAAAGTTGCATTGAGGATTGTGTGAAGGATCCGGAGGCTCGGTGAGTCGGGGGATTCCCGCCCTCGGAAGTCGTCCTCCCGGAAGCGGAGGGCTCGCCGGAATCGTTTCTTCACCGCGGTCGGGGCCGTGCCGGCGAAGGGGAGCATCGGGAGGTTGGTCGCCCCTGTCCTTTTCAGAATCTTCTGGAGATTACCAAAACTAACCCCAAAGAAGAGCACGGCGAACGCGAGGCTCGGAAATCGCCGAATGAGAGCTAGTCGCTGGGCGAGCGAGGGTTTTCTTCGCCGGCCGGTGCCCGAAGACGTAGCAGAGTAGAGCTCAAGAAACGTAGCGAACGGAGCCGCCACCATCTGGGAGATCGCTGTGTCCTCGATGCTGAACCAAAATTGACGGTCTTCGCGGCCGAACCACGCGTAGGATGTGTTGATTGGACCACGAGTGATGTCCGCTACTCGACGTCGGAGTAATGCGTATCCTAGGAGATCGCCGTTGGGCGAAAAGCCCTCTCCAAGCTGAGGACTCAACGCTAGCCCGTGCTGTGCACTTCGCATGAGCAATTCGTTGGTCCCCATGGTACCCGCGGCGACGACTAGGCGCTTCGCGGAGAGCCTCTTGCGCTCTACGACGTCCTCCCCCGCATTGCCGCGACGAGTCTGCACGTACTCAATGATGTAAGGGTACGCTTCCCCCGCCCGGTACTCGATCCGTTGGGCCTCGCACAGAGCTTTTACGACGAGTGGCCGTTTGTCTGTAATCGCACGGTACAGGCGTTTGTTAAGAGTGTGGCGAGCCCCTGGGAGGCAACCGAGGTTGCATCGCCCTTGACGCTGACAGACATTCTGCTCGATCGGGTCGCGGAAGTGAGCAATCTGATCAGCGCTAGGCCCATCGAATAGCTTTGCAGGTACGTCGGTGATTGACAAGGGGAGAGCCAAGTCCAATGCCCCTGTATTCCGATCGACCGGGTTGACGATCCTCGCGTGTTCGGCGAGTGCCTTACGAGTCGCGTCTTGGAAGATCTTCGATCTCTCGAGCTTCTGAGCGGTGAGCCCCGCAATCGTGTCAATCTTGTTGGTCCCGATGAACTTCTCCGCCCACTGGAAGTAGTCGCCGAGCGTCGTTCCCGCATCGCGCTCCGTCGGCCAATGAGCCCAGACGCTATCCGGTGGGCGAACGGTAACGTTCGAGTAGACGAGCGAGCCGCCGCCAACACCGCTCGCACACAGAACTCGGACCTGATCGCTCAGTGGTCGGAAGTCATAGAGCCCCCTAAGGTTGAAGAGCCGCGCCATCGACATGAGCCGCGTGAGTCCTTTCACGTTGTCCGGATGAGCCCAGACCCCGAATGGTTCATCGTTGTCCTCGAGATACTCGCGGATATTTGTCGGCGGTCCGCGAAGCTCTCGGCGCGTCGTCGGAATCTCGTGGCTGAGCCACCACTGGCCCCGCTCAAGAACGCACACCACATCCCAGTTCTCGCGGGGCTTGCCCCTGTTCCAATCCACGAAAAGCTTCGCAAACGAGAGGGCGGCGACCGTCCCGCCGAACCCAGAGCCCACCACCACAGCTGCGAATTGGTCCTGATCGCTCGAGTTCATTTCTTGCCCTCAAACCTGGGCTCGATCAGGTACGATTCGAGGTCTTGGTCGATCCGGTTGATCGAGCCGTGCAGAGTCTCAAGATTGAAGGTCCCGACCCCGAAATCGCGTGCCATTGTACAGCACCCTTCCCCCAACTCCCCTTGAGACGCGGCATCGCGTGTCATTCTATATCAATGCGCGCCTTTCATGTGACGATCGACAGGCGTTTCGGCCCTTTGCATTCTGGATACTCATTGCCGATTGGGACGTCGCTTGTCCTCGGCCCCCCCTGTGGAAAGGAGGTTTCGTCATCCCCTGCCCGAAGCCCACGTTGCCTCTGAGCGTCTCGAGAGTCCCCTTGCCTTCCTCATCGACGTCGCTAGATGTCAGCTCGAATGCTCTCGGATGGCGTTGGTCAGGCGATCCAGCTGGTTGTAACACTTCGACGCTCCTCTTCGGGAAAATACTATGCGTTCATCATGGCGGGTGGTTGGGCAACTCCCACGAAGGGCCAGGCCGTCTACCGCGCTCCGGCCGGCTTCAGCTCAGTCTAGGTGGTCTAGCCCTGGCCGAATCGACCTGCGTTGCCGCGCCCGCCAAGGGGAATCGATGGCTGGAGTCGGTCTGTACAGCTATCTCCAACGGGTCATCGACCTCAAGCGATGAGGCCACACCTCCGGTTCCACAGACGCGGGCCGTCAAGTCCGAGAGAAGACCTCGGCGTCATGCGCCGAAGCCTCCGGTCCGATAGATGCCCTCGATATTGGTGACTAGGTCGATCAAATCCTGCTCCGCAGCCTTCGAGGGAACACGCACGTATTCGACCGCCGATGGGAAGGCCTTGGGCACCGCTAGCTCGTCCTCGATGAGTAGGAGCAGTCGCTTGGACATCTCCTTGGCCCGGTCGAGTTCGCGATGAACATTCTCCGGCCTCGCTTCCGCCTCCACGGTCCAGAGGACGATGAAACCCACGCAGCTATCGATCGCTGGAATGATCTTCTCGACCCAAAGGTCGAGGCCGGGCCTCTTTTCCTCTTCTGCGACGAAGCCGTTGAACCCGATCTTCCTAAGGTAGTGCGCTAGACGCCTCGCGAGGTCAGTATTCTCGGGGTCCTTGTGGCTAATGAAGAAGTGCCTGCTCGGGGAACGGACATCGCGAATCAGAAGGTAGCCACACCGTGAGAACTCCTTCTTGAACTCTGCTGCGTGCGCCCTGCCTTCAACGACGAATGAGTAGCTGTTGGTATGCTGAACCAGCGCGAGGGAGGCCTGGAACGGGATTTGGAACGTCGCGAGTTGGCGCGGCGCAAGAACCTGCGGCACAGCGACGCTTACCTCGTAAGGCTTCAACCCGGCCTCTGTCTGGAACATACAGGTCACCCTTTCAATCTCTACGGGGAACTCCGACCTGTTGCGGAACTCCGGATGCACCTGCCCACTCTGCAGATACACGATGCTCGTCTCCGGCAACGAGCGACAGTTCTCCAAAACTATGCCTGGTTCTACCATATTCTCACCGCGCGCGAGACGACATGTAAATCCCGCAGGCCTCGCGCAGCCTGCACACACGGCGGTCGCCGCGCACAGCGGGTACGCGAGTCAGGCGAAACGGGATCAATCCCGGCAACACCATCGGTCTCCTGAGGTCGCAGTACCGGGACAGCAGGTCGAGGAACATGCTGACGCCAAGCCCTGCGGCGGTAGTCATGAACGCGAGCGACGGGGGCTCCTCGAAAGCCGACGATGTCACGTTGTCCCCACCACGTCAAGGGTACGGCCTTCTCCTCGCAGTCGGCTCCTCGAATTGCGATGCCGTGGCTAAGGGGCTGAAATTGGAATCGCATCTCCTCTCCCCATCCTCATCCGGCAGACGCAATCTGCTCTCGCCTTCGTCCCGATCCGGCTCATGCGAAGGGGGACGAGCTCTAGAAGGAAGTTGGGCGCACCCTCACCAAGGATAGTGAATAAAAGGTCCAGTAGAGCCGCTACCCCAAGGCTTGCCGCCATCGTTGTGAAGGCGATCACGGAAGGAGCGGGGTCGGCGAGCGAAGGCACGTAGCCTTCCAACTGCCTGCCGCGGCGCACCTCCTCAGGGAGAAGCTCTGCCGCGATTGCTTCCGGCCGAACGATGCCGTAGTCGTAGAGACATGGCAGGCCTGGTCCAACCAACGTTGCCCTCACGCTTCCTCCTGTGATGGTCCCACCTTCAGTCGAGAGTCCGACGCCGACGTCAATTACGGGGATGAATCGTTGGTATGCGACCTCGTTCAACACCGACCGGGGGGCGTGACGATCGACGCAGCTGAAGATGACGTCGCAATCCGAGAGTACGGCGAGCGTCCCCTGATCCACCACCGTCCCGACGATATCATGGACGGTCGCTTCAGGAGCAATTCTCACGATACCCCGCTTCACGATTGCGACCTTCGCGGTATGCGCCTCCACGACGTCTCCGGCTTCTGACCCGTAGATCCGGGTGACGTTGCTGGCTTGAAACGTGTCGGGGTCGACGAGCACGAAGTCGCGAACCCCGACGCGGGCGAGCTGCTCGGCAACGGCCGAGCCGGTCCCGCCCGTCCCCACAATACCCACCTTCAGGCCTGACAACACGGCTTGGCCCTCCTTGCCCAACGCCAGAACCTGGCGAGAAAACATGTCAAGGTCGAGCGCCGGCCCGGGGGCCGCGCCGCCGCGGAGAGGCAGCCTGGCAAACCGTCGGCCCACAACGCGAACCTCGTCGATGGGTTCCGGCGGACGATCCGGCGATCTCCAGACGCGGGCGGCGATACTCACCGGATCGAGTACAAGGCTCGCACAAGGACGCGCATCGAGGCAATCGTAGAGCGTCTTGGCGGAGATTGCCTCGCCGTAGTCGTCGGCGGGGCTGAACCAGGCTCCGTCGGAGAACGGATGTGTGTGGCACAGGATCACGGTAAGCCCTTCGCGCTCCGCTCGGCTGATTACTCGGTTGAAGAAAATGGGCGACACTTGGAGCCGAAGCTCGCCCTGAACGTCATAGTCCTTCGATTGCGGAATCATGACTTCGCGGACGACGAAGTGGAGTCCGGAGTCGGTCCGGAACCACCCCGCGAGCAGAAAACCCGCGGCCTCCGCCGGAGCGTCAGAAAGAAGGGATTCTCGAAGCATCTCCAGATGCTCCGGGGTCATACGGATACTTTTCATCTATTGCCTCTGGTGCAGCCGGTGGTTGACGAGCTCGAGGTATGTGATGAGGTTGTCTCGCGTGGGGTTCCAGGTCGACGGGTGCCAGCTGAACCGCTGCCACACGCGGCCTAGATGGCTCTCATCGGAGTTCCCGCCGTTCGGGATTCGTCCGTCGGGAAGGAGCAACTTCGGGTACACCCAGAACATGTCCAGCTTCGCGTTCGGATAAACGCCTTGCGCCATGATTAGGAGGTCGACCGTGGCGCGGCCCCAGATTGTCGCGGGAACGGGGTAGTCCTTGAACACGAGGTAGATGCAGGTCTGCTCCCCGGACCCCTCGACCGTCACCTCGATGTCGTGGCCCTCTTGTCGCAACTGGTTCACATGCTGCTCCAAGAGCGGAGGTAGCGTCATCCAAACGTCGCCGGATTCACGATGCGGAACCGCATCCCGGACTCAAGGTTCACGACCTGGTCGTCGTTAACGATCTGATCGTCGCCCCCTGCGACTGGGTCCGGGTCCTTCACGACGAGCACGAGCAGGTACTCCAGCGGGCCCCCGCCCAGGTCCTTGATCTCGCGGCCCGTCATTTGTGGCTTCGGGGCTTCGTACGGCTTCTGATTGATGAGGATGGTAATCCTCCCTTCGTTCTTTCCAGGCATGGTTCACCTCGGATTCCAATCCCGGCGGAGGTATTTGACTAATGCGACGCGACTTGCGTCGGATGCGTCGGAAGCTTCAAATCCTGCGGTTTCGTCGGTTTCTGCGATGGAAGAGACCGTCGTGGTCACCCCAGTAGGGTGGGAACGGAGCCGCGCAGTGCTTCCCGCAGAATGGCTTCGGGCCCACCGGGTCTACCTTCTATACCGTCCAGACTTCCGTCACAACCGGACTTTCATCGAGAAGGCGGCACGAGACCTCGGGGAAAAGAACGTCGATGTCCAGACCCGTCAGGTGGAGGCCACGCGCGAGTTCGAGTCGTTGCTTGTGTCCATGAGCCGCATCGTGCGGGAGGAGTCGCTGCAAAGGAACCGGGTCCACATCAACATCTCAGCGTCGGGGAAGATCGCCGCGGCTGCCGCGTTCCTGACAGCCGCCTACCATTCCGAGCGCATTGCAAGTGTTTTCTACGCCCAGCCATCGGCGTACACGGTCGAGGAGCCGAAAGGGACCGGCTCATTCAAGGAACAAGGTCTGTCGACAGGCCTCGCACGAATGCAGTACCTCCCGCGTTTCGCTTTGGAGAAGCCGGACGAGGCGGGAGAAGTGGTGCTCGCCGAAGTCTATCGCCGGGGACCCTTGGCCTACGTCGAGCTCCTTCAGTTTCTCCATACTGCCCGCGTCGAGGGGTTCGAAGAATTCGAAGCCGGCTCTGTAGGGAAAAAGAGGACACGCGAGAGGGAGTCCCTCGAAAAGTGGATCGCGAGGCTTCGTCGCCAGGTGCTGAACGAGCTAGTCGGAAAGGGCTACATTCGACCCAAGCCGTCTCACGAGGGGCGCAAGATTCTGTTCGAGGCAACGGAGAAGGGAATGTATGCGGCCATGCTCTCTGGCCTCGTCGATCGGCCATACCCGTAGCCGAAGTGTTGGCTCAGTCCTGAACCAGTGGGGCGTGTGAACAGGAGACATGCAGGCTGACCAACAGATGGGCCACAATCCAGTGGACGGTCGGCTGCCCGATTGTCCACGTCGCGCCGCGCCCGAGTTTGAATCCATTTGACGGAATCGCACTCGTTCCGCGAAGCCCCCCGAACCGTATTGAACCCCTGGGACCAGCATGGTTCCCCTTGACTGGTGAGAGGTTAAGACCCTGGAGGAGAATCATGCCGCGTTGCCAGAATCGCCCTCAGCGGTGGATCGTTTGGTCAAGTTCCTCCCCGCGATTATCCCCGCCTTGGCCGGGGTGACGGCGACAGCCCTTGTGGGGTTCATCGGCGTCATCGCCCTAGCGATCATCTGGACGCTTCTCCTCGCAGTCATCTCGTTGACCTATGCTGCGAAGTGGTACCGGGATCTTCGTGTTGTGACCTCCGAGCGGGATGAGCTCCGCCGCCAGGCGGCTGAATTGGGAGATAGACGTCGAACAGATACTGGGGAAGTCCGCCAAGTAAACGCTCTCCAGGCGGATGTCCAATCCTGGAAGACAAGGGCGCTAGAGAACCGCAGGGAGAGCACGCGGCTGGAAGGAGAGCTGCGAGAGCTTCAGGACAAGGTTGCGCTAGCGGCCCTCGGGCATGCTGAAGGTACCAGCGTCCTGTTGGCAACTCAGCTCACCTGCTACGCCCCAGAGGCGCTCCCAGGCGGGGCCGTCAACTTGGACGAGGAGGATCTTGAAACGGTGCCATATGATTTCGCAGCCAAGCGGATGAAGCGCGGGACAGTCATTGACGTTTTGGCGGAGTCTGACAGCAGATTCGCCCTCTACGTCTACGACGAGGTCAACTTCCGACGGTACCAAGAAAATCGGAGAAACACTGCGGCTACGGCAGGAAAGGAGAATGTCACTGTCTACCGAGAGCAGATTACCATTCCTCACGGCGGGGAGTGGTTCTTCCTCGTTCAACCCCAAATCGAAGGTGAGGATGCTGAGGTCCGGTTGAGGGTCACGCTGGTTCGGGAACCCTGATTCCCGCGTCTGATTCTGGGAGTTCGCTCCCGTCTTGAAACTCAGACATGCATTCCCTGAGCGAAGGGGTTTCGTTCACTAGCGAAAACACGAATCAATTCCGTGGGAGAATCGAACTCATGGGCTTGAACTGGATCAACGTCTGACCGACTTTGCCGGCGCCTCGCCCACATCGACTGGAGTAGGCGGTTGCGAAACGTCGATCCATTTCTTCGGGCGAAACGTCCTCGATGCGCGTTGCTATCCACCACACGATACCGAACGGATCCTGCACTCCCCCTCGTCGGTCTCCGTCGTATTGGTCCTTGACCGACGAGAACTCTTTGGCACCGCTTGCCAGCGCCCGCTGCACCCACGAGTCAGCGTCGTCCACATAGAGATAGATGCACACCGAAGGAAGTGGGCCACCTCTGGAGTAAATGGCCCGATGCTGCCCTCCAATCATGAAGGCTGAATCCCCGATCTCGATCTCGCAGTGCCGCATCTGACCATTCTTGTCGTGATGACGCATTCGCTCCTTCGCACCGAAAGCCTTCTTGTAGAAATCGAGGGCGACGACGGCGTCGCGAACGATTAGGAATGGTGTGGCGGTGTGGTAGCCGTTCGGTACATGTCTCGCCTGAGTCTCCATCCAATACCTGGCTCACCAAATCTTTCGCTGGTCATAAAACGATGCGACACTCGTCGCTCGGCTTCCAAGCGGAAACTTCTTACAGTTCTCCGGGTGAGCTTCCAACTCCCGGTGAGGCTTCCTATTCCGGCTTTGGCCGAGACAGACCCCGAAGGAAGAGATAGAGGAGGAACGCGCCAGCTAATACGTCCAGGACTCCCGGACCTGGAGAAGGAGATCGTCGAGGTGCTCGGAAGAGGCGTTTGTATTGAGGCCCCGTCATTGTCCCTTTGTTTCGATTGCATTCGATACATGCCGGCCAGAGGTTCGAAAGATAGTCGGTCCCGCCAAAGGCCAGTGGAACGCTGTGATCTACTTCCCAGGCTCCTCGGTCTCCTGACGAAGCGTAGTTGAGGCGGCTGAGCTTCTTCTCACAGTACCGACAGTAGCCATCGGTTTTTTCGTAGACCCAGTCAAGCGTTTCGTCGTCCCACTGCATAATTCTCATCCTATCACAGGTTAGCGAGACTATATAGAAACATGCTATCTGAGGATAGCTCGAAGGAAAGTGCCGATGGCGAAATGGTCGATGCCCGAGGTAGAGAACGCGATTAAGGCAGCATTCTTCAGCAAGGCAGCCGAAGGAGTCATGCCGGAGTCGCTTAGGTTTACCGAGCTACGAAATGTCATCAGAGAGAGTCGGCCGATTTCAGATAGAACACTGTCGAAGGGCGTAAAGCACCTTGTCCAGCAGGACGCGTTGAAAAGGCGGGACGACGGCTCGTATGAGCGAATCGTGAAGATCGAGCGGAAGGACAAGATAGACGTAATCGTTGCCTCAGACAAACTCTCCGTCGACGCCGGGGCCTCGGTCGGTTTGGTTGGCGAACAGGCGGAGGGATGGACCTACTATGGCGTCCCGCTAGGCAAGCCCCGGCAGCTTCGCCCGCGCCTCAGGCGAGCGGCGATAAGATTCCAAGAAGAGGTTGATGATGTTCTTTGGGAAGAGGCGAAACAGATCGTGACCCGGACGCTAGCCAAAGCGAAGAGACACGGGCTTACTTCTGCAGAGGGGAAGGACACTAAGCGGATACTGATGGACATCTTCGATTTCTGGGAATCGATGAGGTTTGAGCATCTGGACTCGTTCGCGTGGATGTTTGTCATGGAGAAAATCGCCCCAGGTGCATTCCCTCGTCTAATCGAAAAACTACTTCGGCCACCAACCGGGGTGTTTGCCGACATGAAGGCTGGCGTTCCGATCCATGAGTCGATGGCGACTCGCCCCAAGGAGTGGATTCCGTACCTGGCAAAGCTGTTCAGCGAGGGCGAGGAGGCGGTCAAGGCCGAATGGCCCAAGTTGACAATCGAAGCCGAAAGCGGAGTCAGAGCATTTGAGACCCTCCAACGACATCTTGCCGCAAAAGACTGGACGGTCTTCAACAAGCACTGGTCCAGCATCGTGATGGCGAGGTACTGGCTTTGTGCCGTTGTCCGATGACCCAATCTCCAATTCCCTGGATGGGAATTCAAGTCTTACGAACTGACGTCTTGGCTCCTAATGGGTGGATTCCCCCCTTCCTCCCATCCGGACTGGTGGTGCGCGTTCGATGGCGCCTCTAGAAAGATCCGAGCAGGCCTCTAGGCTTAGCAGCAATTGACAACTTGCTCTCCTCGCGACTCGCGCTCTTGGGCTTGGTGGGGGGCTCCCACTAGGCCTAAAACGGAATTCCCTCCATGTCCGGGCCTCGAGAGCCACCTGTGTCCCCGCCAGACGCGCGCCCGTGCGTTCTGGCGGCCTGGACCTCTCGAGGACCAGGGCGATCCCGGGACTTCCATCCACGTCGCGCCTGCAGCGTTCTGCGGCCTCCAGACACAAGGAGCGAAGCGACGAGCGTTAGCTAGATGACATTCGAGAACTTCCGGCCTTGGATAGAGGATTCCAATGCCGGACCGACCGTCGGGACGCGAGTTAGTTAGGGTCTTTGACTCGGGGTTGCGGATTCGCTTTTCGATCGCCTTGAGGTTTCTCGAACAGGCGGCTGCGGCATTCGACGGTGAGTCCACAATCGGGACGAGCATTCTCTGCCGAGCGACGCTCGAGGCGACGTACATCACGTTCTTCCAGCATGCCAAGAAGGCGGCCGACGGGAAGGGGTACGAGCTGGTGAACCGGACCCAGCTGGGGCCAGGTCAGAACAAGCCCGCGGACCGCATCCGATTCGGCCCGGTGATGCAGGCGATCCGAGAGAGCGGCGTCCTGAGCCCGGAGCAGCTCCGCGCGTCGATGAGGGTCCATGAAAATGGAAACTGGGTCGCTCACATCGTCGAGAGGAGGGCGGAGGAGCTCCGGCGGCCGTCGAGCTGGATGGACTGGAAACCTTGGATCGATGAGGACCAGGCTTGGGCCGACCTGCAGGATACGGTGGACATCGTGCGGACGATCGAAACGGCCCTCCCGTCGATCTACAAATGACGGCGCTCGCATAAGGCCATGAGACGGGCGCCCGTGCGTTCTGAGCCCTCAAAGGCCACACGGACCTGCATCTTACCCGAGGATCCATCGCGATTTGGCTACGAGCCGCCCTCCTGGAAGCGTGCGGCGGGCCTCGCAGCGAACGTCGAGTTCATGAAGTGCCAGCAGTGAGCCGTTGGAAACAACTCTCTCGTACATCCGGCAGGTTGTGATCGTTTGGCGGATTGGATGTCAGGAGACCGATCTCGACGAACAAGCTGACTCCCTCGGGCCAGCTTGGATCAATGCCCCGGATATCGCAATATCGGTGAAGGCGGAGGCCTCTGAGTCCGAGCGCCGCTCCATGTGGCTGTGACAGCGAGGCATCGGAGCCGCCGTTGAGTTCACGTCCCTTCTCGGTCAAGAGACCGACTCGAACCAGGGCAGGCGCTGCCGGAGAGACGAGCCCGTCTCGTGTAGGGGCAGAGCACGCGAGTGTTCTTAGAATGGAACTTTCGATTGCAGCGCGAAGCCGTGGTTTCCGGTTTTGGCGCACACTGGAAGACCAGATGAGCGCGCTATCGAGACTCCCCGCTGGGTCCACGTACCGAACCTCCTTGCACCAAGTCTCAAACGCCAAATGGTGGTCGTCGTTGTTCACGAAACCGAACGGACGATTGTCGTCCTTCGCTCTGTTCAGTTCCAGATTCTCCGTAGGAAGATCTTGGCCTCCCAGGCGGACCTTCGCGTGCATCTCCTCGACCCGAATGGTACCGTTGTCGAAATCCACGTGGGCCGTTAGGTGATCGACCTCACTCTCGGTCGGCGGCACTTTCTGCATGGCCGGGAAGAAGACCAACGTGAATCCTCCTTTCGGATTTCGGTACACCGAAATCGCTCCGGGACATCTCAATCCGTCGAGGGGGGCTGCATCGACGAAGGGGTAGACGATGAAACCAGGTTGGGGGATGAAGCCCGCAACGACAGCCCGGAAGGGCCGTAGAAATGCGTGAACATAACCGGCCTTCGTGCTGGGATCCTGGAACCACCTAGCATGATGGTAGTTGGCCGGGGCCGAGACCGTGATTTGGTCTTTGAACAACGTGACAGCTCCACGACCTCCCCGGCATTTAGTCCTGGGAGCGTACCTGGTGACCATTGGTATCGATCGGATCGACACCATCGCCCCTTGGATAAGGGATTGGGCCGGAGGGCGAACGTGAGGGCGGCAGTTGTCTACTAGCGCGCGGACCGATGTGGCATCCCCGAGATGGGCCTTACCGTGGCCCCAGTGGCGGTCACGCAGTTTGCATAGCCGAGTCGTGCGCGGCGAGCAGTTTCTGGAACGCTGCCTCGGTGCCGACGTTCACATGGAAGGGATGTTTGATTCGTTTCACTAATTGCGTGGCAACATCCCGGTCTGGGACGACCGTGATTTCGCTCATCGGTTCAAACCCGGCGACGGCAACCCGTCCACCGGGCATCAAGGATTCGAGCGGGTTGGGCAAAACGTGACAGGATGCGAAAGCCTATTGACCGTCGCCCGCGCTGTCCTAGGTACAAGCATCCCTCCACAACGGCCGCCCAGCTTGTCGACGTCGATCGTCGCGGGCGGCCTACTTCTTTCTGGCGAGCTGGGCCTTGCGGATCACGATCGTCCTTGAGTCCACGGGCTCGATCTCCACGAAGCCTCCGACGTCCAGGTCCATCGCAGCCGCGAAATCGCGTAGAACCGTCATCGCGACGGTTCCGCTGGACTTCCAGAGTTTGCGGGCGCCCGGCAGTGTGCTACTTCCGTCCATCCTCAAAGGCCCACGTGCATATCGTCCGGATGTGCCTCATACCATAGGGATTTGCGGCCTTGTGGCCCGCGTCTGCCCTGGACATTTAGGCTTAGGAAAGCGTCGGTATCTTGAAAAGCGTCCACAGCCCAGGCGCTACTAGACAGACATGACTGTTCTAGCCTGACCAATCCAAAAAGTGATTCATCGATCGTCAACCGTCCCGCAAAGCGTCACCTCATCAAGCCCCGTTGGTGGTGCGCGGATTACTTTTCGAAGCGCCGCCAAGATCGCCTCCTCGAGTTCCGTCAGAGTCTCCTCGGTCCACCGTCCCTGCGCATCCA
>Ga0066710_100003876_pt1 | contig 12969 bp, 12 predicted proteins | sample GraSoiAngelo_159_FD_79666 | JGI IMG/M metagenome (GOLD analysis project Ga0066710, IMG submission 79666) | Grasslands soil microbial communities from the Angelo Coastal Reserve, California, USA - 14_1009_16_40cm | ecosystem: Environmental > Terrestrial > Soil > Grasslands | place: USA...
AAGACCGACCTGGCCTCGGCGCGCCCCGCCGGCACACCCTTCACTTGGGAGGGGGAGCTGTACCGGCCCTCCCAGGACTCATCAAAGACGTACGGCGGGTCCGTGGTCCTGAATCGCATCGTCCGACTCACGACGACGGATTTCCGCGAGGAGCGGGTCGCGACCGTCGGGCCGTTCCAGGATGGCATGCACGCGCACGGCGTCCACACCCTGGCCGCGGTTGGGGACCGGACGCTCGTCGACGGCAAGCGGTTCGCCTTCGAGGGCCGGATGATGGCCCGGAACCTTCGCGACTCCGTTGGGAATCGCTGGCCTCGGACGTTTCTTGGCGCCTAGGGACCACCGTTCTTCTCCGGGCCTCGTCCGTTGAGCCACAACTCCCTCAGACAGGGCTCGGAGCCAGTCGACGTGAGCCCGCCAGTCGAACCTCGACTGGACCAGGTATCGCCCGTTCACACCGAGGCGACGCCGTGCCGCAGGATCGTCCAACAGCATGGCGACCGCAGCTCGGAACGCTGCCGGATCGTCCCGGACCAACACATCGTGGCCGTCTCGAACGGGGAGACCTTCGCATGCCTTCGATGTGGCCACGACCGCGCGACCGGCGGCGAGATACGTGAGAATCTTCACGCGCGTCCCGCTTCCGTGCGCGAGTGGAGCGACGCATACCGCGGCATCGCGGAGGGTTTCGGTGAGGTCCGGAATCCTTCCCGTGATGGTTACATTCGGCGCTGCGAGGCCCTGAGGCGGATTCGATCCGACCAAGAGGAAACGGGCGTTGGGAATGTGTGGAGCCAAATCTCTCACGATCATCTCCGCGGCCTCGCGGTTTGGCAAATAGTTGTAGTCTCCCACGAAAACAACGGCACGGGATTCAGAGCGTTCCGGCAGAATCGGAATCCGACGCGCGTCCACGCAATTCGGAAGGACGCGAACCCCCGAAGCGGATTCCGGGCACTCCGAGAGAATGGCCTGGCGATCGGTCTCGGAGGTCACGAACGTTCGGGCGGCGCCTCTGATTGCCTGGACTTCGAAGCGCTTGGCACGCTTCAAGAGTCGCGGCACCAACCATCTCCGGACCGTTGGTCGCCGCCCGAGCCATCCACGGAAGAATGGGGCGTTCGCCATCTCATATGCAAGGAGATTCCAGTACACGTTGTGCTCGTCGAGGATGAGGGGCACCCCCCGTCCGTACTGGTGCAGTCCCATGAGGTCCAAGGACTCCATTACAACGAAGTCCGGCGCGTCCGTCGATTCGCGGGCAGGAAAATCCGTCCGGTAGTACGTACGGAGCCGACCCAGCCGGGTGCGCATCGTGTCGGGCACGCGAAGCGTTCGGTATTCGACTCCCGGCACTCGCGGGCCATCGAACCAATCGGTGAGGATCACGCGGACCTCCGCGAACGTGGAAAACATCGAGATCAGTCCGTGCACGCGGGCGCCGAATCCCCCATGCTCGGGGTCGGCGCTCGACGTGATGATCTCGACCTTCACGCCCCGGCCCCCTCGGGGACTGCGGACGACCCGTCGATGATCGCTTCGAGCTGAGGGAGGTACGAGTCCCAGTCGAACCGCCGTTCGACCAGTCGACGCGCCGCGTCCGCCATCGCCCGCCTCTCCCCGTCGTTCGTGAGCGCGCGCTCGATCGCACGAAGGAAGTCCTCGTCCGAGCCCGCCACATACGCATGCACGCCGGGACGGAGGTCGGGAATCCCGTCGGCCGCGAACCGCGTGAGGACGAGAGGCGTCCCCACTGCCATGCTGTCGAGGACTTTCGTGAGGACGCCCACGCCTCGGCGCACGGGGACGATGCACAGCGTCGCGGACCGGATGCAACCGTAGATGTCGGGGACGAATCCGATGGGACGTACGAGCGGGTGAAATGCCATCGGTGGGATGTCGCGACCGGCAATCTGGATTTCGCACCGGACTCCATTCCGCTCGAGGCTCGGGGCTAGGACGTCGTTCACGAATTCCAGGGCTTCGAGGTTCGGCTCGTATCGGAAACTTCCGAAGAACAGTAAGATTGGCGTTTCGCTCCCATCCTCAGGAGGCGTCGGCGTGCCCACCGCCAAATCGATGTCGGATAGACGAACGCACAAGGGCAGCACGCGGATCTTCGAGGGGGACAGGCCGAGCCCTTTGTACGCTTCGGCATCGATCGGGGAGACGGTGACGAGGACATCGACCCGTTGGCCGAGGAAGCGTTCGAGCCAAGTAATCATCCGGATGGACAGCGGGCCCTTCCCGAGACTCCGGTAGAACAGAACCCCGTTGCCGTGGCTGTCCCAGACGCAACGAATCCCCAGGATCTTCGCCACGAAGAGTCCGGCGAGTGCGTGGTGCGCGGTCTCGCAGAACACGATTCCGGCCCCGCGCCGTCGCGCCAGGAGAATCCCGCGGATCCCGAGGACGGCTTTGTCCACAGGGTACAGCAAGGCACGCAGCCACTTCGCGCGCGAAGGGTCGTACAGGATGCGATCCCACGGAGCCGAGAGCCCGATGACGTCGTGCCTCTCTTTCAGGGTCCGGAGCAACATCGGCGTCCTCTCGGAGGTCGTCGCCTCCTTCGCTTGGGGGATGAAGAGGACGCGTGCGGGCTCGTCGCCCATCTTCGGGTCGGACGGGGACTGGCGGTTCATCACGATCTCACCCGTGAACCTCATACATCTGCGTCCATCCGTTGTCGTAGATGAGGGAGTAGTTCGAGCGGGCGTCGGCGTACGGCTGGTAGATGTTGATACCGTACCACTGGCGGTACCACAGTTGGGCGGTGGGATCGTAGACGGCGTAGACAGCCCCCGGCGCACTCAGCTCGTCGAGCGGCGTGGGCCACTCTTGGGCGAACCCGAGACGGATGACCGGCACCCGAGACCCGGGGTCGAGCCAAATCGGCTCGGGAAACTTGCCGTCGACGGCGACGGAATACGGTGGAAGCCGGTTCACAAAGTCCGCCGCAGCGATCGACTCGGTGGGGACGATGTTGAACGCCTCAAGGTAGTAAGCCGTGGACGCGGTGGCAACGCTCGCGCCGACGAGGAGAATCACCACGGCCGTCTTCGCCGCGCGTGGAATCTGGATACGCCTCAAACCGGCGAAGCACAACGCCGGCGCGAACGTCGCGAAAAGCAGAATCGACCGGTCGTAGAACTGTCCGCTGAACGCAAAGATGTCGGCCACCGCCACAACGCCCAGCCCGATGAGCGCCGCCAACACGAACCGGAACTCGTTTCGCGCGGACCGATCGCGGAACAGCACTGCGAGCGAGGCGACGCCGACGAGCCCGTACAGTCCCAGGCTGGCAGACCGGATGAGCGGGGCCAACGGAAACACGTTTTGAGCCGTCCGCGCCGTCACCAGGTTCAGGGTTTGCTCTGGTACATTCAGCAACACGTCCATGCGCGCGATGACCGCGGTCCGCGCCGCCTCCGAGGATCCGATCGCGAGGAAGAAGAGCCAAGAGAGCCACACGGTTGTGAACGTAACTGCGATGCGTGCCCAAGACCGCCCGTCGCGGTTGCCCGTTGCCCGGGACGATCGAAATAGTCTTGGAAGAATCGAGAGGACCGCGAAGGCGCTCAAGATCGTAATCAGGAGGATCGCGGAGGTCGGATGGGACACGACGAGGCTGACGAATAGGGTCGCGCAGATGAAGCGCCACTTCGTCTCCGGCCGACGCACGATCGCCAGGATCAGCAAGGCGAGGATGAATCCCAGCGATTGGGGAGACACATGGTACTGGGCCCAGACGGCGAACAGCGCCGTCGGGACCGCCGCCGCCCGAGCCGTCGCGTCGGGGACGATCGAACGGAGCAGCTCGAACATCGCGACGAATGTGATCGCCCCCACCAGGAACGGGAAGAGGCTCAGAAACGCGAGAGGGGTGACGGCGGTCGCCCCCGCCAACGTCCACATGATGAGGAACGCGCCGGGCCAGTTCACCGAGTAGGCCGACGGGTCTCCGGATGCGATCCGTCCCGAAAGCGCGAGTTGCTGTGCTTGGGCAAAGTGCATGTACGCGTCCCAGTAGCGGGGCGTCGGCTCGAAGAGGGATGGCGTCCCCGCCAACACCGCGAGCAGGATCGCGCCGGTCACGACCACGAGGGCGTTCGACGCCTGTCGGTACGCGAGGAGCGCCGCGAAGGCGATCAGCGCGAGGCCGAGCCAGTACGTCGGCGGGAGCATCTGGAACAGCCCGAGCTGGGCGCGGAGGGGGATTTGGTAGACTTGCGCGCCAACGCCGGAGAGGATCACGATTAGGAGTCCCGCGAACGCGTACGCGAGGACGAGGCTTGCTCGCACGCTCCGTGATGCCTTTGGCGGCGAAGTCACGAATGTTTCGCCCGATTCGTCGCTCCGTGGCAGGACGCTCTCTCGCGGGCCTGGGGACAGTCGCGCCGCGAACTTACGCCGCCACTCCACGATACACCTCCAACAAGTTCTGGGCCACGACGGGCAGCGCGAAGAGACCCTCGGCCCTCCGGCGGGCATTTCGGCCGTACGCCCGCCGCCGTTCCTCGTCCTTCAGCAGGGCGAGCACGGTCCGCCCGAACGCCTCGACGCGTCGTTCGGGCACAACGTCACCGGTCACGCCGTCGAGGACAATGTCCCGAACGGCGCCCACGTCCGTGGTAATCGACGGCCGCCCGCAGGCGCCCGCTTCAATCAACGTGAACGGCAGGAGATCGTTCTCGCTCGTGCACAACGCGATGTCGGCGGCATTGTACAGATCGACCATGTCTTGGCGGGCGAGACGGCCGAGGAACTTCACCGCGCCCCCGAGCGCGAGCGCACCGGAGAGCGCCCTGAGGTTCCCGAGTTCTGGGCCGGACCCCCGGATCGCCAAACGCACGTTCGGTTCTCGTCCGATCAGCCACTTCATGACGTGCAGGGCGAAGTCGATTCCCTTCGATCGATGAAGGCGCCCGACGATGACCAAGATCCGCGCGTCCTCGGGCCATCCCAAGGCCGCGACGGAATCGGGACTGCGGGCCGGTGCGTACGCATCCGTGTCAATCCCGGTCGGAATCCACCGCGTGATCTGCGGGCCCTCGACACCAAGCTCGCGAAGGAACCCCCGCGCGCGGGTCGTCCTCGGGATGAACCGACGTCCGTTCGCACGAACGCAGGCGCCGAACATCGACTCGAACGCCCGCTGGTACAGGGATCCCGGGAAACGCATGTGCCGGAACGTCTCCTGCCATACGACGAGGGGGACCGAGTGCTCCTGCGCCACGAGGGAGGAGAAGAAGGTCGAGGGCTGATGGAACTCCGAGACTTGGATGACGTCCGCCTCCCGGAGCGCGGGATGGCGGACAAGTTCGGGGGTGACGGGAACGAGTCCGGGGTGGAACGGAATGCGAAGGCGCGTGGGGACCGGCGCGACCCGGAGATGGTCGGAGAGGACGTGCTCCTGGCCGTCCATGTACATCTCGCCGAAGAGGACGGTCACGTGGTGACCCTGGCGCGACAGCGCCGCCCCGAGTTCCACGTGGTTGGTTTCCCGGAGGGCGTTGGGATCCGCGGTCAACGACGGGAGATTCGGCCGAAAGAGGAAGTCCCGCGCGGTGTAGGCCGGCGTCGAGGAAACCGGATTGACGAGGGCGACGTTCATGGGACGCCACCGCCCGGGACCGTTCCGGTAGGTGCGGGGTGCGACGAGTCGATCGAGGACCCGTTGTCCCGCGCCACGTCGAGGTATCGGCGAAGGTAGGCCTCGGGATGGTGATAGCGCTCGTAGGCCTGTCGCGCGCTCGCGCGGAGCCCCGCCGAATCCCCGCCCTGCTCGAACCGGTCGACCGCCGCACCGATGTCCTCGGACGTCGGTTCGAAGGAGAACCCCGTCGCTCCGTCGTGCAGCATCTCGACGAGCCCGCCCCGTCGCGAGACCAGGAGGGGGGTTCCGCACGCGAGTGCTTCGACGGCCGCAAGCGGCGCGTTCTCCGGCCAGAGGGACGGGATCACGAGCGCGCGCGCTCCCCGGTAAAGTCCGATGAGACGGTCCCGCGAAACCCATCCCTCGACTTGAACGCGGGCGCGACGGCGCCGTGCAAGCTGCTTCAGACGCCGCGAGAGCGAGCCGCGACCGACGACCCGGACCGGGAAGGAGCGGCGCAAGGACGCCGTGACGAGTTCGGAGACGCCTTTGTGGGCCTCGAGGACGCCCACGAACAGGAAATACCCCGGCTCGGGCCCGGGTTGCGTCAGCGTCGAATCCGGCGCGAAGTTCGGGATGTGGACGACGGGGCACGCGACCGCGGGTTGGATCGCGTCCGCCATGTATTGGCTCGGGGCGATCGCGCAATCGATGCCGCGAAGCCCCCGCCACCCTCCCCCATACCGCCAGAGCTGCGGCGGCCGTCCGGAGAGGAGGACGCAACGGATGCACGTCGGCGTGTCGCAGGGGTACCGCCCGTACTTGAACAGGTCGCTCCGCGGACAGCGGACCCAGTAGTCGTGCGCGGTGTACAATGTACGAGCCCCGTTGTGGCGATCGAGGACTTGGAGCCCGAGGAGGGAGATGTTGTGGTGGTGGATCACGTCCGGGCGGATGCCCTCGACAAGCCCCGCGTGAAATCGGCCTACGCTCCGCGACCGCCCGAGGACGTGCGCGGCGACGGGCTGCGTCCACCCGTCGTCCGGAATCGGATGGACTCGGACGCCGTCCTCCTCGGGCGCATGGCCGTTGGGACGCCCCCGCTTCAAGGAGTACGCGGCGGGGGAGAACTCGACGTGGACTTCATGGCCTTTCGCCGCCAAGGCTCGGGCCAGGTACTGGACGTGGACGGCGTCCCCGCCGAGGTGGTACGGCGGGTAGAACGTCGTGACCATCAAGAACCGGAGTGTTTCCATGTCGTCAGTGCGTCCCCCTCATTCCGTGCACGAAATAGTTGCGCAAGACACGAATCGCGTAACGCGAGGCGAGCTCGAAGTCGTCGCGGCTTGAGAGGGCGAAGCGTACGTTCTGCCGCCACCAGCGCGGGTTCAGGTACAGCTTCGAGTAGGCGAGCTTCCGAAGCCGGTTCAGCTCCTCTTTGGTCAGGCCCTGGGTCCCGACGACGGCGTCGTCTTGGTACATCTTCCGCCAGTCGAGCTCCGGAATGACGCCTTCGCGTCGGAGCGTTTCGTACAGCTCGGTTCCGGGATACGGGGCGAGCACGTTGAACTGGGCCCCGTTCGGCAACGTTCGCATCGCGAACCGGATCGTGTCCATCGCGCTCTCCTCGGTCTCGCCCGGCAGTCCGAGGATGAAGGCGCAGTACGTTTTGATCCCCGCCTCCTTCGCCCACTGGATCGCGTGCGCCGCCTGCTCGACGGTGGCCTGCTTGCTCACCTGGTCGAGCACGCGCTGGTTCCCAGATTCCACGCCGAACGAGATGCCACTGCAGCCCGCGGCCCGCATCGTCCGGAGGAGCTCCGGCTCAACGAGGTGGACGCGCGTGTTGCAGTACCATCGGATGTCGAGGCCCTCGCGCCGCATCCCCTCGCACAGTTCTCGGACCCGCTTCTTGTTCATCGTGAACGTCTCGTCGAAGAACGAGACCGTCCGGATGTCGAACCGTTCCTCCAGATAGCGCAGCTCCTCGAGGACGCTGTCCGCGGACCGGAACCGCCAGGCGGTGCGGGCGACCGTGCAGAAGGAGCAGGCATACGGGCACCCCTTGCTCGCATACATGATCGTGAACGGCTTGCACGCGGGCGCCGAGATGAAGTACGGATCGAGGGACGGGAGGAGGTCGTAGGCCGGCATGGGGAGCGCGTCGTAGTCCTTGATGGGCGGGGCGTCCGAGGTCACGACGACGTGGCCGTCGTTGCGGAACGCGAGACCCGGGACCAACTCGAGGGGGCCGCCCTGCTCGAGGGCTTCGATGAGTCGAATACCGACGCTCTCGTACTCGTGGCGGAGGAAGATATCGACCCCGGGGGCGTCCGCCATGACGTCCCGGGGGACGGTCCTGAGGGTCCAGCAGAGGCCAATCGTGCGCGCGTCGGGTTGAACGTGCTTCGAAACGCGCGCGACCGATGTGTCATGGTTGAAGGTCGTCGGGGTGAACCGGAAGATCAGCGCGTCGTACGGCGCGCTCCGGAGCCACGCCTCCGCCTCCGCCATCGTCGCGTCCGCCCCGTTCGCGTCGAGCAGGCGGACCGAGTGGCCGGCGTCCCGGAGGAGGGCGGCGAGCTGCAACAGGCTGTACGGCTCGAGGACGGAATACCGCTCGGGGACCTCACAGCGCTCTTCCCTCACGACGGAGATCCCTTCGAACCGCGGAGGGTTCACGAGAGCGACCTTCATGAGGCCTCACCGCACACCTGTTCGTAGAAGTGGAACGTCCGGTCTGCCATCTGATCGAGGGAGGCGTTGTCCGCGACCCAGGATCGAGCCCGAGCCGCAACGCTTCGGGCAAGAGTCGGGTCGGACAGCACGGCTTCGACGCGATCGACGAGGCCGTCGACGTCGCCCGGCGGGAAAAGCCATCCGGATTCCCCGTCCACCACGAGCTCCCGCACGCCACCTGCCGCGGCTGCGATGAGGGGCGTTCCGCACGCCATCGCTTCCAGCGCCACCATCGGACAGCTCTCGGAGAAGCTCGGCAGGACGACTGCGTCCGCGCGGCGGTACAGGTACGGCATCTCGTCGTAGGGGACGGGCCCCAGGAACGTGTATCGGTCCCGGTCCAACCCGAGTTCCCCCGCAAGCGCCCGCCAGGGAGACGGGTCTCCTGGGCCCGCGAGGATGAGACGCACCTCGGGATCAAGGTGTGCGAGCGCCCGGAGGAGAGTGCCCACTCCCTTAAGCGCGAGGAGCCGGCCTGCGAAGAGGAGCGTGGGTCGCGCGGGGTCGTCCATGGGACCCGGCTCGCGGGCTCCGTCCCCAAGACGGCCCGTGTCGACGCCGTTGGGGATGACTTCGGAGATCCGGGGGGCGAGGCGGTAACCCCCGACCGCATGATCCCGTACGAACCGTGAGACGAAGATCATCGCGGGCGTCCTCCGAAGGTACCGCCGCTCGCACGCTCGGAACAACCAGCGCCAGCGGGCGATCGAGCGCTCCGAACCGTTGAGAGGGACGGACTCGTCCGCCCGAAGGGTGCCTTCGATCTGCGTCCCGAGGGTCGTGTGAACCGTCACGACGGGGGTCGCCGGCAACCGCCGCGCGCGGACAAGGAAGTCGGACATGTACGCGTGGTTCGAGTGGACGATGTCGAAGCCGAATTCACGGGCAAGGGCGGGGAGGCGGCGGAACACCGCCAATTGGAATGAGAGGCCGAGAGACCCCCCGCGGTGCCCCTCCGTGAGGATCTCGTGAACCTGGACTCCGTCAGGGGCCGGGGTCGGGCCCATCTCTGGGCCGCGGCCCGCGGTGACCACGTGGACCTCGGCGCGGTCCCGCAGGCCCCGAGCCAAGTTGTACGAATAGGTCCCGATTCCGCCCCACTTTGGAAGGAATTCGGGGGTCAGGATGCACACTCTCACGCCGCCTCCTCCGGAGTCGCGGCCGACGAGCTTTGGGGCCGGAAGGATTCGGTCGCCGGTCGGGCGAGTCGCCGCATGAGCAACCGCCACGCAATCACAAGTCCCGTCCGCAGGGGCACGAGCTTGGGTTCCCCGATGCGGGCGCCATATTGGATCGGGACCTCACGGATCCGGATCTTTCGCTCACATGCGGAGGCGAACAGGTCCGCCTCCAAGTCGAATCCCTCCGCCACGAGACCCCCGCCGCGCACGGCGTCGTCGCGGAACCCCCACATTCCCGTACAGACATCGGTGACCGGGACGTGGAAGAGGAGGGTCGCGAGCCGGCTCAGGAGACGGTTTCCGAGGCGATTCATGTCGCTCATCGCTCCCTCCGCCATCGGTCCATCCATGCGGGAGCCCAGGACGATGTCCCCGCCCGACTCCAGGATCTCGACGAAACGCGTGATCTCCTCGGCGGGATAGCTCCCGTCCGCGTCCAGCATCACGAAGAATTGGTCCGCGTGAGGATTCCGCATCCGTGACTGCGCGAGAAGGTGGTCCAACGCCTGGCGCATCGCGTTCCCCTTTCCGGTCCCGGTCTGCACGAACGTCGAGGCGCCTCGCTCCCGCGCGATTTCCATCGTCCGGTCCGTGGACTGGCCGTCGACGACCCACACGGACACATCGTAGCCTTGCACAGCCAAAGCCTGACGGGGAATCCGATCGATTACGTGCCCGATCGCGCCTTCCTCGTTGAGGGCGGGCAGGAGGACGACCACCTCACCCCTGCGGAGCGCGGCCTCCTTGGGGCGGGACGGTCGATCTGCTGGGGTCGCGCTCGGAATCTCTGTCGCCTCGGGGTCCGTCGCGTCCCCGGACATCCCGCCGGAGAAGTCCGCGTCGCCGGAATCCCACACGCCGACGTGTGCATCCGCCGCGGCGCTCAACGGCCGGCGAAGCGGCTCCGAGCAGACCCTAAGACCGCAGTCGTCTACCCCTCTCTCGTTCATTCGCACCGACGAAGGCTCCGACCGGGCGCGAAGGTCAAGAGGGGTACGTTTCGCGGCGCGGGCGGGGTGCCTCTGTGTGCGCGACGCGACCAAGTCTCCCACAAAGGAACATGTTGGAACACAAAACTGGATAGTGGGGGGCCCACTCACTGGCCTCAGTCCCCATGACGGCGAAAGGAAGTGTGACCCGATCCGTCCGCATCGAGAAGGACGCGGACGAGCGCCTTCGGAACCTTGCGGATCAGAGCGACACGAGCGTGAACACGCTCGTGAACCGGGCGCTGCGGAAGTTCGTCGAATGGGACGCCTTCGGCGAGAAGTTCGGCTTCGTCACGATGCCGGGGATCATTTTGATCCGCCTGATGGACCACCTGACCGAGGAGCAGGCGCGCGAGCTCGGCACGTGGGCGGGCCGGAACCTCCTGAAGGAATACATCACGTTCTGGTTCAAGGACGTCACCCCGGAGACCCTGCTCGAGGGCTTCCCGAGACTGTTCGCGAAATACGCGCGCGCGTTCCAATACGAGGAGCACGCCGAGGACGACTATCGGGTGATCATCCTGAAGCACGGCGGGGGACCGAAGTGGTCCACGTTCTACCAAGAGGCGACGGTCACGGCGTTCCGCGAACTGGTCAACAAGGAGGTTCGGGTCGAGAAGCTGGAGAACCAAGTCGTGCTTCGCCTTCGGTTGGCGCCGGACAAAAGGATTAAGTAGGCGCAAGCCGACAGCACGAGACGTCGCCCAGTCGGAGGAGAGCGCGAACCCGTGCCGGCAAGCAATAGCGTCACCCGGACGATTCGAATCGAGAAAGACGTTGACGAATTCCTTCGGAAGTTCGCGGACCAGGAGGGCATCAGCGTCAACTTCCTCGTGAACAAGGCAATCCGGCGCCTTGTCGAATGGGACGTCTTCGCGGAGAAGTTCGGCATGGTCGCGATGCCCGCATCGATGCTCCACAAGATGATGGAGTCGATCTCGGACGAGGAAGCCGAGGAATTGGGGACCTGGGTGGGGAAGAACCTCCTCCCGGAGTTCCTCACGTTCTGGTTCAAGGAGGTCAGCCTGCAGACGGTCGTCATGGGCTACTCCCGACTCACGGCGCGGTACGCGAAAGCGTTCGAGTACGAGGAGAAGTCGAAGGAGGGACGGTGGACGATCATCCTGAAGCACGGCGGCGGGGCGCGCTGGTCGATCTACTACAACGCGCTCCTCCGCACCGCCCTGGAAGGGTTGCTGAAGGGAACAGAACTCCACATGGAGAAGACGGACGATCAGGTCATCGCGCGCTTCTCGCTGAACAAGCCGACGAGTCCTAGCTAGCCTTCGAGCGCTGCCGTTTTGGCGGCGTGGACGTCTGACCCGGGACCGGCTGACCGATGCTCGCAAGCGCCTTCCGCTCAATCGCTTCCGCAAGCCAGGACATCGTCTGCCGGAGTCCGAAGCAGACGCGGTCGATGTCGCCCTCGCCGGTGTCCACCTTCATCGTCCGGGCCATCGTCATCGCCTTGACGACCGCGGCGTTGTTCGGTCCGAAGAAGTCCTCGAAGGCCTTCCAGTACGCGGCCTGGAACGCCTCATTGTCCCTCAGACCGAGCTTCGACGCGAGGTGCACGGACCAGCCCTCCTACCTCCGCACGATCATGCCCGACCGCCCACGTGAGGCGATTGCACCGAAATTCCGCGGCTCCCAATTTCAACGGGAATGAGCCCCATCTGGTGGTCCGTCCCGCGCATCTTCGTGATCTCGAGGTACCGGACCCGTGCGTCGCCCGTGACAGGGACGAGGGAGAAGTGAAGAACCCCGTCCGCGATGAACTCCTGCATCGCGGCGCCCGCCCCCGTCGAGGCGTCCGCGTGGGGCGTCTCCGTGATCATGAGGGTCGTGCAGCCCGCCCCTCCGACGATCTTCCCGAGGAGCATGTGGGTGAACACACGGAGGTCCCCCTGCGTCTGGAACGCCTGGGTCATGGCGGTGAACGAGTCGATGACGAGGCGGACAATGTTGTACTCCTCGATGTTGCGGACGATTTCCTCCCAGATCGCAGGCAGACCTTCCGCCGTCAGCGTGGGCATCTCGAGGAAGCGGAAGAGGCCCTTCGCTTCGAGGGGCGCGATCTCAAGGCCCAGGCGATGCATGTTCCTCTGATACTGCTTCCTCCCTTCTAACATCGAGACGTACATGCCGGGCTCTTTGTGTTCCTTTGCACCGTAGTAGAGGAATTGGGAGCCGAAAATCGTCTTCCCCGTCCCGGGCCGGCCCGCGAGCGTGATCAGGCTCCCCGCCGGGAAACCGCCCTCGAGCATCTCGTCGAACCCAGGAATGCCAGTCGCGACGCGGGCGTCCTCCTCGATCGCCTTCACGTTCGCCTCGCTCTTGCTGTGCTGCATCATCGGGCCTCCTGCTTCGCCTCGACGGGATGCTTCATCGCGACCTGGAAGAGGTCGGCCGGGACGCCGTGCGGGCGGGCTTGGATCCGTGCCGTCGGGACCGCAAGGTCTTC
>Ga0066710_100003877_pt1 | contig 12968 bp, 11 predicted proteins | sample GraSoiAngelo_159_FD_79666 | JGI IMG/M metagenome (GOLD analysis project Ga0066710, IMG submission 79666) | Grasslands soil microbial communities from the Angelo Coastal Reserve, California, USA - 14_1009_16_40cm | ecosystem: Environmental > Terrestrial > Soil > Grasslands | place: USA...
CGAACCCCAAGGCCAAAGTGGAGTTTTCGCTGGTCAAAAGTGGTCCCTTTAAGGATTCGACTTCGATGGCTCATGGGACCGTTTTTTCGCCTATCCATATCTCTTCGGAGGTCTGTGCACCGTGCCATGAATACCGCAATGCCACCGGCCTGCCTGTGCTCACTACTTACTCGGAGTGGAAGGCCAGCCGCTACGCCAGGGAGGGTAAGAATTGCCAGTCCTGCCATATGTATCGCGTGGCTGGAGACGTAGTTGATCCGAAGATACGGGCCGGCGGGCAGGAACGTGTAAACCTTCATCAAATGCCCGGAAGCCATTCTTTGGACCAGTTGACGCGCACCATCAAAGCCAAATTGGATAGCTCCCGCCAGGGCGATCAACTCAAAGTGACAGTGACCGTTGCGAATCAGGCTGCCGGGCACTTTGTGCCAACAGGATCGCCTCTGCGTCAACTAGTCCTCGACTTACGAGTGGACACTTCCGATGACCGTCATTTCAAGGAAGAGCGTGTCTACCGGCGGGTGGTCACCGATCAGCATGGGACCCCCATCAGCCGCGAACATTTTGTTTTTGTGAAGGCGGCGAAGACTCTCGGAGATACGCGCCTGGCTCCAGACGAAAGCCGCAGGGAGGAGTTTTCCTATAACGTGAAGGTAGGCGTGCAGACGAACGTCAAAGCAACGCTTTCGTACGTTTATTCGCCCTTAGCCCGTACTCAGTCGCAGCAGCGTGTTACTTTCCTGTCGCTTAGTAAGATTATTTTTTGAAGTTAGAGGAGAATGAAAAAAATGAAGAAGCTCATGTCGGTTTTCACCTGTGTTCTTGTTTCGAGTCTGCCGCTGGCCGCCGACGATGCCGCAGCCGGGAAGGCCGCTTACATCAAGGCCTGCAAGTCCTGCCATGGCCCGGACGGAGCGGGGAATCCCGCGGTGGCCAAGATGATGAAGGTCGAGATGAAACCCCTTGGCTCGAAAGAGATTCAGGCGAAGTCCGACGAAGACCTGAAGGAGGTCATCAAAAAAGGGGCTGGCAAGATGAAGCCCATCACCAGCCTTTCCGATGACCAAGCTTCGGCCGTGGTCGCCTTTATACGCACGCTGAAGCAGTAGCACACGCTGTCGATCACCGAGCAAATATCCTGACAGTGATCGCCAAAAGCAATGGTGTGATGCTTACGGGGGTTATTTCTATCAGGTCCAAATCTAAAACTTTGGCCAGATATGGAAGTGAGCGAATGATCGGGCCATCTAGAGCGCGGATTCGCGCCGCGCTCGCTGCCTGCATCGCGTTCCTTCTGTGGGGAGCAGGGACGTGCTGCAGGGCGCAGGTCTCGAGTAGTGCCGCCTGTTCCTCCTGCCACGATGTCGGGCAGAAGATGGAAAAGAGGGCACACGCCGCGCTGTCCTGCAGTACGTGCCACGTAAAGCACGAAGAGTACCCCCACCTGGAAGGAATCCCCAAACCGGTCTGCGCGAGTTGCCATCAACAAGTTGCCGCCGAGCACGCCCGCGGCATTCACGGTCAGGAAATCCGCAAAGGCAACGCCGCCGCGCCAGAATGCGGCACCTGCCATGGCACGGCCCATGAAGTCCAAATCACAAAGTCCACCGCCTTTCGTGCCGGAGTGGCAGAGACCTGCGGCATGTGCCACAGTGATATGGCCAGCGAATATCAGGTGAGCGTGCACGGAAAAGCGGTCGCCCGCGGCGTGGCGCAAGCTCCCGTTTGCACCGACTGTCACGGCGAGCACTCCATTCTGCCGCCCAGCAATACGGCGTCTCCCGTGAGCGGCCGTAACATCCGCGCCACGTGCGGGAGCTGCCACGGCGACGTGCGGTTGGCACGTAAGTTCGGGTTTCCGGAAGACCGCCTCTTGAGCTTCGATGCTTCGTTTCACGGCCTCGCCGCCAAATCCGGCTCAGAGACTGTCGCCAACTGCGCGAGCTGCCACGGAGTACATAACATCCTGCCATCGTCCGACCCGCGATCGACAATAAACTCCAAGAACCTCGCGGCTACGTGCGGCCGCTGCCATCCGGGTGCCGGACACCGCTTTGCCATTGGTCGTGTACACTTCACCGAGGCCGGAACGGAGCTGCGGGCTGTCGGCTGGGTGCGCCGGTTCTATCTTTGGGTGATTCCCTTAACCATCGGGCTGATGCTGCTGCACAATGCGGGAGACTGGGTGCGTAAGCTGTACCGGCTGCGGCTCAGCCGCGCACCAAGTACCATGCTCCCCGCTCCGGGCGAGCCACAGTTCCGCATGTTTGCGTTCGAACGGCTGCAGCACGCGCTGCTGGCAGTATCATTCACGATTCTGGCGTGGTCCGGCTTTGCACTACAATACCCCGGCCGCTGGTGGGCGAAGCCCATGCTGCTGTGGGAAGGCACGATGCCCGTGCGCAGCCTGGTGCATCGGGTGGCCGCGGTAGTCTTCATCGCGGTGACACTCATGCATGTGATTTCACTTGTGGCCAATGGGAATCTCCGCCGCCACTGGCGGGGCCTGTTGCCCGCGCGCCGCGATGTTACCGAAGCCGCCGGCACGTTCCGCTACAACCTGGGTCTGCTGAGGGAGCGCCCCGCGACATCGGAACACTCGTACGTGGAAAAGGCCGAATACTGGGCGGTGGTTTGGGGCGCAGCGGTGATGATTCTGAGCGGCGTCATGCTATGGGCCAGCGATTTCGCTATGGCTTGGCTGCCCAAGAGCCTACTCGACGTGGCCACCGCCGTTCACTTTTATGAAGCTGTGCTGGCCACGCTTGCTATTCTGGTGTGGCACTTCTATTCTGTGATCTTCGATCCCGATGTGTATCCTTTGGATACGGCGGCACTGACCGGATTCAGCGCGCGTCCCCGGCAACTGGAGCCAGAAGCCACCGAGACTCGCGAACAACCCATCACCAAACTATGATTCTTTCTCCCGGTTCGCCCCCTCGCAGCTGGCTGTCGCCAGTGGTGCATCTGTCGAACAACTGGATCAGCCTCCTTGGCGTGGTGATCGTCACCACCGCTACAGTCTTCTGGTTTTTTCTGTTGCCCACCCTGTTACGTGGCGAAGCCGCCAATCCGTACGCTGGCATTCTGGTGTACTTGATGTTGCCAACGGTCTTCATCGGCGGCCTGATTCTCATTCCCCTCGGGATTCTGTGGCGCCGCCGCCGCGAGCGCGCATCAGGAACGCAGCCCACGGGCTTTCTGCCGCTGACTTTTCGCAACCCCGAGTTGCGCCGCCTCGTGGCCTTCATCGGCGTCACCACAGTCGCCAACGTGATCATTGCCGGGCAGTTCACTTACAGCGCCGTCAATTACATGGAGAGTGTAAGCTTCTGCGGCCAAACCTGCCACACCGTCATGCAGCCGGAATTCACTGCCTATCAGAGTTCGCCGCATTCGCGCGTTGAGTGCGTCAAATGCCACATCGGTCCGGGAGCGGGCTGGTTCGTCCGCAGCAAGCTCTCGGGCGTGGGGCAGGTATTCGCAGTGGCGTTCAATAACTACCCGCGGCCCATCCCGACGCCCGTACACAACCTGCGGCCGGCGCGCGAAACCTGCGAAACCTGCCATTGGCCGCAGGTCTTCGGCGGCAACCGGCTCAAGGTCATTTCCAAGTACGCCGACGACGAAAGCAACACAGCGTCGAAAACGGTCTTGTTGCTGCACATAGGCGGCGGCAACGGAACCCAGGGAATTCATGGCATGCACGTGGGCCCCGGAATTCGTATCCGCTACGCGTCAGCCGACGAAAAGCGGCAGACCATTCCATGGGTCGAGTACCGCGACGCCAAAGGCAAAGCAACAGCCTATACAGCCACTGACGCGAAAGGCGCCATGCCCGGTAATTTACCCATTCGAGAGATGGACTGCATGGACTGCCACAACCGGCCCAGCCACGCCTATGAAATGCCGGACCCAGCGGTCGACCGTGCAATGGCTGCAGGCGCCATTTCGCCCTCCCTGCCTTTCGCCAAGAAGACCAGTGTGGCTATCCTAAAGACGGCGTACACCACCAGCGCCGATGCGGAGTCGCGCATCCCGGTAGCTTTCCAGACCTTCTACCGCGAAAAATATTCAACAATTTATGCCACTAAGCAGCCGGAAATCGAGCATTCCGCGCGGTCCGTTCTGGCCATCTACCAGCGCAACATTTTTCCGGCGATGAACGTGACTTGGGGGGCATATCCCAACAATGTCGGCCACATTGATTTTCCCGGCTGCTTCCGCTGCCATGATGACGGGCACATAGCCGACGGCGGCGCCAAGATTACGCAGGATTGCAGCGCCTGCCATAATATGCTAGCCATGGAAGAAGCCGCGCCCAAGATTCTGACCGACCTGGGTCTCGAAAAATGACCTCCGGCGTCCGTCCGAGGATTTGGTGCGACAGTCATAACCAGCACACCCAAGGGTCATTTCTTGAACCCAAAGTAGTGAAATGAAGGTAGGAGGCTTTAAACATGCAAAACATCCTGGCAGTGGTCACTCTCGTTATTCTGTGCGCAACGGCGGCTCTTGCCGCCAACGCGAAGGCTGGACAAGCGATCTACGATAAGTCCTGCAAGTCCTGCCACGGAGCGGATGGTACGCCGAATGCCGCAGTCGCAAAGATGATGAAGGTGGACATGAAGGACCTAAAGTCGACTGATGTCCAGGCCTTGAGCGACGAGGATATGAAGAAGATCGTCACCGAAGGTAAGGGCAAGATGAGGCCTGTCAAAACTGTTTCTGGCCCGGCGGTTGATGATCTGATCGCGTACGTGCGCAGCCTGAAGAAGTAAGAGTAACCGAGAGACTGATCCGGATCTTCACGGCTGCTCGGCAGCGGAGTTCTATCAGCGGTGCTGCGCGAAATCGCGATGAAGATGTACCGTCTATTTCAGGTTGTGCTTGGACATCTTGTAGCGCATGCGGTCGCGACTAATACGCAATATGCGGGCTGCCTGAGATTGATTGCCTCCAGCCCTTTCCAGCGCCGACATCAAAAGCAGCCGTTCCTGTTCTTCGAGGGACAGGTCCTTCTCCGGTTCGGAAACCGCGGCGGGGCCGTCGCCCAAGGCCGTTATGGGCGCCTGCTTGCGAAGGTTTTCGGGAAGGTCGGCAACATCGATCATTTCGCCCATGACCATCATGCAGGCGTTCCCCAGAGCGTTTTCCAGCTCACGCACGTTTCCCGGCCACGAATATCGCCCCAAGACAATCTGGGCGCGCTGCGTCAGACCCTGGATGGGCTTCTGGTACTGCTCTGAAAACTTACGAATGAAGTAGTGCTCGAGAAGGGCGAGGTCCTCTTTTCTTTCGATGAGCTGGGGTGTCCGGATTTCGACCATCGAGAGCCGGTAGTACAGATCTTCGCGGAAGCGGTTTTGCGCGATGAGCGCCTTCAGATCGTGATTGGTGGCCGCGATCACGCGTACGTCAACCTTACGGGCCGTGAGCGAGCCCACACGCTGGACTTCCTGGTTCTGCAGCACCCGGAGCAGCTTGGCCTGTGTGTTCATCGGCATATCGCCGATCTCATCCAGAAACAGCGTGCCATTGTGCGCGTACTCGAACAGGCCCATTTTGTCCGCGGTTGCGCCGGTAAACGCGCCTTTGACGTATCCAAACAACTCACTTTCAAAAAGTGTTTCCACCACGGCGGAACAGTTGCACACGACGTAACGGTCGGTCGAGACAGGGCTAAGCCGGTGCAGGGCGCGGGCCACCAGTTCCTTGCCAGTTCCTGTTGCGCCGGTGACGAGCGCGGAGCGGAAATGCGGCGCCACGCGGCGAATACGGGCGAACATCTCCCACATGACGGGGCTGCGGCCCACCATGTCTTCGAAATGGCAAGTGGAAAGCAGTTCGCTGTCGACCGCCAGCGCACGCTGGCGCTGGCGCGCCTCTTCCATCAGCTTGCGGATGCGCTCGCGGAGCAGCGCTATGGATACTGGCTTATTGAGGTAATCGCTGGCGCCCTTTTTGATGGCTTCCACGGCAGATTCGGTGGAATAATGAGCCGTCATCAGGACGACTTCAATGCTCGGATCGAATTCCACGATTCGCTCGAGCGCTTCCATTCCGCTCATCTTCGGCATGACGAGGTCGAGCAGAACGATCTGTGGGTGTTCGTGGAAGACGATATCCAGACCGTCTTCAGGATCGGTGGCGGTAAAGATCTCAAGGCCGTCTTGAGACAGGGCTTCGGTGATCAGCTCCAGGCTTTCGGGAGTGTCGTCAATGGCCACCAGTTTGACGTGTGACGTAGGCTGGGTCGGCATGGAATTCATTTTGATCGAGCGCTAGACCGTGGCTCAGTCACCGCCTTTGCTGAGCAACTCGGCGACCTTCACCCGGAAAGCCGGGATGTCAATTGGTTTCGTGATGTAGGTATTGAATCCGAGCGACAGCGCCTTTTCGCGGTCGCCCTGCATCGCGAAGGCGGTCAGCGCGGCGACCGGGAGACCGGAAAATCGGGGATCCGCGCGGATCTGCTGTATCACCGCATTTCCGTTCAGCACCGGCATCTGAATGTCCAGAAGCGCCAGGTCGGGCCGGTGCTTGCTGATTTTCTCCAGCGCTTCGCGCCCATCGCCGGCTTCGATGACCTCGTAATCATCCGTTTCCAGGATTTCCCGGATCAACTCGCGACTGACGACGTTGTCGTCAGCGACCAGGATCTTTTTCATGCGGTCCGCTGGCCATTCTCCATACTTCGCCGACCGAAAGCTGCCCTGCATCGGCGAACCGCTTCGATCAGATGTTCCTTGGAAACGGGCTTTACCAGGTAGTCTGCGGCACCCAGCGCCAAGGCCTTTTTGCTCTCATCCACAACAGAAACAATGATAACCGGAATAGCCGCCGTGGAGGGCGTCTGCTTGAGGTCCGCCAGCGTCTGCCACCCGCTTTTTCCGGGCATCAGCAGGTCTAGTGTGATGACGTCGGGGCGCAGTTCGCGCGCTTTGCGGACGGCTTCGGCTCCTGAACTGACGGTGACAGCGCGAAATCCAGCTTCTTCCAGATGGCTCACCAGCAGTTCCTGCGCAGGACCCTCATCCTCCACCACCAGAATGAAGTGAGCTCCCGTCTCATGCTCGGTGGCACCGCCGTCTTGAGCCTTCAGCGGCATACTGAAACAAAACCGGCTGCCCTTGCCCGGCTCGCTATCCACCCAGATCCTGCCGCCATGCTGCTCGACCAATCTCTTGGTGATTGCCAAGCCTAGACCGGTACCCTCTCGCACGCCCTTTGTGGTGGTCCCGACTTGGTGAAAAGTGCTGAATATGGATTCGTGCTCCTCCCGCGGAATGCCGATTCCGGTATCCGCGACGCAGAAGCAGGCCGCGCCGCTGGCGCTGCACGTCTCGAACGATACGCATCCACCCGCGGCCGTGAATTTGATCGCATTACTCAGCAGATTGTAGAGAACCTGTTTGAACCTTAGCCGGTCGGCATACAGAAACAGGCCATCTGGCACCGTGTTCGCCATCTGTATGTTCTTCGCGGTCGCCATGGGCCGAACAGTGGCAAGAATCTCGGCGGCGGCCGCGGAGACGTTGAAATCTTCGTACTTAAGCTCTAGATGGCCGGCCTCGATTTTGGAGAGGTCCAGGATGTCGTTGATCAGCTCGAGCAGATGCCTCGCACCCTGCTGGATGTGTCCCACAAAGCGTTTTTGCTTGCTCGAGAACTGAACTACGCCCTGTTCGGAGAGTAGGTCGGAGAAGCCGATAATTGCGTTCAGCGGAGTGCGGAGCTCGTGACTCATGCTTGCCAGGAATTCGTCTTTCAGCCGGGTGGCCTTCTCCACTTCGCGATTTTGTAGTTCCAGCCCCTTGTTCGCTTCAACTAATCGTTGATTGAGGGTCCGGATTTGTTCCTCGGCCCTCTTTCGTTCGGTGACGTCGCGAACCACGCAGATTACGCGGTCGCCACCCTCGGCCTCATATGGGCTGAGAGTCACATCGACGGCGAATTCGGTGCCATCGGCGCGCTTCGCATACAGATCCAGGCCTGTCCCCATGGGCCTCATCACCGGATGGTCGAAGTAACCCCTTCGGTGGTCCGGGTGCTGACCCTGAAGCCGCTCAGGTATCAGCAATTCGACAGGTTTGCCAAGTATTTCCGAGCGGGCACAACCAAATAGTTTCTCTGCCTGGACATTTACTAAAACAATACAACCCGTACGGTCCACTTCGAGAATGGCGTCAGGGGCGGCTTCCAGCAGTCTTCGATATCGCTTTTCAATGCCGGCTTCAGCCCGGGAGGCTTGCTCGCGCGCCAGTAGTTGGACCCTCTCTTTTTCGGCGCGCTTTCGCTCGGTGATGTCGACGATCTCGGTCATAACGCCCGTGATGTTGCCCGCGGAGTCATGGAGGGGCGCGGACCATATGCTCACGTCGATCAACGACCCATCTTTGCGAAGCCGGATCGTCTCGAAACCGGCCTGAGTCGCGCCCTGCATTCGGGACTGCACCAGAGAACGGAACTCCTCCTCACGACCGGGCGGAATCGTGGGATTCGCATGTCCAATTACCTCGTTCTCGGCCCAACCGAAAATGCGCTCCGCGCTGTGGTTCCACATCTTCACTCGACCCTCGCCATCTAGGGCGATGATCGCCACCGGTGACGCCTCCACGACAGCGTGCAGGCTCTGGACCGTTTCCCATAAGGTCTGGCCTGCGGGTTCGGACGGATTCTGGCTCATGAGCGGTGGCGCGAGCGACTGCGCCAGCAAGAGAGCCTTATTATCCCAATTCTTAGACACTGGCCACCGGACACGGCGACTGGCGAATGATCGAGTACGCATTCGCGCGCAGCCGGCCAACCAGGCCGTTCTCAGAGTTGCGGCCGATGATCACCAGATCAGCGCGCAGGCGTTGGGCCGCACAGCGAATAACATGGGCCACCTCGCCGCCGTGGACATCAACGGGAAACAAGATCTTCTTAATCGGAAACATGGTTTCGCCTTCCCGACGGCAAACTCAAACACTGATCACGGGGCAGTGCGCCCCACGAATGATCGCGTAGGCGTTGGTTCGCAGGCGGCCGAGCAAACCGGACTCGGAACTCCGTCCGATGACCAGGACATCCGCGCGCAACTCTTCCGCCTGGGCACAGACGGTATGCGGCACATCGCCCGCGACAATCAACTGCTCGGCCTTTGTTCCGACACTCTGCTGGAGCCTGTCCAGTTGGTGTTTCGCCCCGCTGACCAGGTCTTCGCGCCAACCGTGTTGGTAGTAATCTCCCTCGGCCAGCGCGAGAGCCGGGATGGCATGAGTCAGGAACAGGCGAGCATCGAATGACGCGGCGAGACGCGCCGCCCAATCCAGGACATTTTCGCTGTGGGAGGAAAGATCTACAGCGCACACAACTTGCTTAATGGGCACTTGCTGTGATGCCTGTTCCGCAGCCGGTAGATGCGCTCCCGTCCAGACCGGGCAAGCCGCATCATGGAGAACTTTTGCCGTTACCGAACCGAGGATGAAGCGGCGGAAGCTGCCGTAGCCGTGGGTGGCCATCACGATGAGGTCGGTACGCTGGGAGTGCGCCTTCTCAACGATTGCCGTTGGCGGGTCATCTTCGAGCACTATGGGGTTTACCTGAAAAGGAGCCAACTCCCGCGCGGCAAACTCAGATACATTCTGTTGGGCCCTGCGCTGTCGCTCCTCCCAGGTTTCCTCAACCATCAGAGGTCCACTCTCTAGTGAGCCAACGCCATATGCCGGAGGTACCAGCACGTGCATCAATGTGATCTCCGGTCGAAAGCGGCAACCCAAGGTTCGGACATAACGGGCAGCGCTGACGGAGCGCTCAGAGAAATCGATTGGAAATAGAATCTTGTTCGGCGGCCACATAGCTGCCTCCTTCCCACAGTGATGCAAGAGTCGGACCGCAATGGCTGTGTGTAAGTCCTTCACCGCTATAGGCGGTATTGTCCGGATTCGCATCCAGATTGGGTGAAGTGCCCCAGTAGTGGGGTGGGTTCCGCAGGCGCTACCGTTGAGCTCGCAAGTCCAGACTCACCCCGTTCGCCATTGACAGCACTAAGGCTTGATGGATGAGTTGCTGCCCCGTACAGTAGTGTCGTTCATAGCAAACGACGTGGCTGTAGGAAAATGAACTCGAACCCTTGAACTTAAGCCACTCGCCTCCCGGCGGTGGGACATGACTCGCGGATTTCTTTGATGCGAGACGTGCGCACTAGACCGTGAACGGGGTGTAGAAACCATAGAGGGGAGCCTGGCAGCAGCGGTCGCACCAGATCCACCTCTACTGCCTCCGGGCAATACTGCGGATGTCCCGAGAGCATCGTGTGGCCATCCCTCAGCGTTTCCAGGATATAAGTATGATGTCCCGTTTTGACTTCCCGCTTTGCGCTATCCGCTGAGAGGGTGTTCATGGGTTGGCTCCTTCTTACATGACGAAGCATTCGGGCTGCCAGCCGTTTAGCGAACGTTGTCTTAATCTTGGCGCCGAGCCAGCCACGGCGGAGCGGACAATTCCACACCTGTTTGGGTGACAGTGCGCAGTCCGCGGAACTGCGATCGCTTCCGTTTGGAGGATGGCGCCCTGCACGGTTGATCGCCGGTAACACTCAGGCGATAATTGGCGTGGAGAGATGTGCCCCGCCTATTCTTTGCGCCGTGAACAGCGGCCTGATTCGATTGAGGCTGGGGTCGTGCGGTTCAGACGCGACACGAGGGCAGGTGGAGGCACACGGGTCTCCGGGGCCCGTGAAGCTCGGCAACCTTCAGCTGCGCGCCGTTCGTAATGGTGGGATGCGAGCGTATTCCAATCCGCGTGATACCAGCCCGGGGATTTTTCAGATACCAATAGACTAGACTGGTGTGGCCAATCTCCGGCATCGCACAACTGTCGGCGTTCATTTGTAATGGCGCTGGTTCTCGTGTTACGATCGCCCGCTATTTGGGACCAATCTCAACCTTTAGAGAGGCTACATGAAGACAGGCGGCAAGATGCGGTACGTGGTGTTCATCATCATGACGGTGGCGATCGCGACGGCCACCGTGCCGTTGCGGGCAGCTACAGTTGCACCGCGATATGGAGTCCGCGTCGAGGTCAACGTGCGCGTGCCCATGCGCGACGGCATCAAACTCGCCACCGACCTCTATTTTCCTGAAGGCGCCACTGGTAAGCTTCCTGCCATCTTGATCCGCACTCCTTACAACCGTAAGGACCGGACGGGCGCCGCCCGGATGTTCGCCGGGCAGGGTTACGTGGTAGCTGTGCAGGATGTCCGAGGTAAATTCGATTCCGAGGGGCACTTCAGTCTCTCCGCCAATGACACCCGTGATGGTTCGGACACCCTCGACTGGATCGCGGCTCAGTCCTGGTCCACCGGCAAAATCGGCACCTACGGATGCTCGTACCTCGCCGAAGATCAGCTCGAGCTCGCAAAAGTCCGGAATCCACATCACACGGCCATGATTCCCCAGGCGGGTGGCGGCGCCTATCGTTTCGCCGACCTTCGCGAAGGAGGTGCGGTTGGCCTCGCCGAAGCCGCGCCCTGGTTCCTGCATTGGGGCAGCAAGATCGATCCGAATCCAGCAGCCCCGAAGGTAGACCTCGAGCGCATGTTTCGCACCCTGCCGCTGGTCGACATGCTGAAGAAAGCGGGCGGCCCGCCTACCGACTTTGAAGATTTCGTATCGCACGAGCCTCTGGATCCCTGGTGGGATCACATCGGCTACGTCAACGCCAACCATCGCTTCAACACACCGGGATTGCAGGTCTGCTCCTGGCACGACTCCGTGGTCAACGAGACGTTCGAGCTGTTTAACCTGATGCGCCGGAACGGCGAGAGCGAAATTGCGCGAGAAAATCAGTTTGTTATCATCGCGCCGTCCACGCACTGCGGCTGGGAGTCCGCCACCGAACATACCGTCGTGGGCAAGCGCGATATGGGTGACGCCCGCTTCCCTTACGACGATCTTTATGTGCGCTGGTTCGACCACTGGCTGAAAGGTACGGACAATGGCGTGACGCGCGAACCGAGAGTTCGGATCTATGTCATGGGCGCCAACCGGTGGCGTGAAGAGAATGAATGGCCGCTCAAACGGACCACCTTCACGAAGTATTACTTGCATAGCGACGGTCACGCGAACACGCGCGCGGGCACGGGCTTGTTGAGTGTGCAGCCGCCGCGGAGCGAGGCTTCCGACCGCTTCCGCTACGATCCGGAAAATCCGGCTCCCAGTAACTCCGAGGGCGCGCAGGACCAGTCGGCCATCGAACAGCGGCCCGATGTGCTCGTTTACACCACGCCCGCCTTGGAGAAGGGAACTGAGATCACCGGTCCCATCCGGGCAGTTTTGTACGTCTCATCGAGTGTCAAAGATACGGACTTCACTGCGAAGCTCGCCGATGTTTACCCCGACGGCAGAGCCTTTAACCTCCAGGATGGGATCCTGCGCGCGCGCTACCGCGATGGCTTCGATCATTCAGTCTGGATGAAACCTGGCGAAGCGTACCAGTTACAGATCGATCTGCATTCGACCAGCAACTATTTTCCCGCCGGCCACCGCGTACGGCTGGAGATATCCAGCAGCAACTTCCCGCGCTTGGATCGCAATCTCAACACCGGCGGACGCAATTACGATGAGGCACGCTGGGTGGTGGCCGAAAACGTAGTCCATCACGCCGCGGGCCGCGAATCCTACATCCTGCTTCCGGTCATCCCGTAGCGACCGGGTCGGCCGCATGCGCGACCTCTGCGTCTGGCTAATTGGCCTTCGTTATGGTTTGGGCTTCGGATCCTCGTGCGATCCGTCCCAGCGTTCGTCGCCCTGGGATGCATATTTCCCCAGCTTGTCCCACGGCTCCCGCGTGATGCCGTTCATCTCGTAGACCACCTTCCCGCCGCGCACCGTCATCTCGCACGCCAGCCGCTCGGTCCCGTTCATCCGCGTCTTGAACACGTCCACGAAGCCGAACGCACCTTCTTCCATGCGCAGCACGGC
>Ga0066710_100003878_pt1 | contig 12966 bp, 10 predicted proteins | sample GraSoiAngelo_159_FD_79666 | JGI IMG/M metagenome (GOLD analysis project Ga0066710, IMG submission 79666) | Grasslands soil microbial communities from the Angelo Coastal Reserve, California, USA - 14_1009_16_40cm | ecosystem: Environmental > Terrestrial > Soil > Grasslands | place: USA...
TGCGGGCCGTCATGAGCCAGGACGCGATGACCGCGGACTGGGCGCGGCTGCCCTATGATCTCCTGGGCACGATCAGCAATCGGATCATCAACGAGGTCAAGGGCATCAACCGGGTTGTTTTCGACATCTCGTCCAAACCACCTTCCACGATCGAGTGGGAGTGATCGGGAGCTCGATGCGGCACAGCGAATTCGTCCACTTGCACGTGCATTCCGAGTACAGCCTGCTCGACGGCGCCGCACAGCTCGAGAAGCTGGTCGAGAAGGCAAAGGAGCTCAGGTTCCCGGCGATCGCGCTCACCGATCACGGGAACCTCTTCGGCGCGATCGACTTCTACCTGGCGGCCCAGAAGGCCGGCGTCAAGCCGATCCTCGGCTGCGAGCTCTACGTGGCGCCAGGCGGGCGGAAGGAGCGCGGCTCGCAGGACGGCGGCTACGAGGGCGCGAACCATCTGACGGTCCTCGTTCGTAATCGCACGGGGTACAAGAACCTCGTCAAGCTGGTGTCCCGGGCGTTCCTCGAGGGTTTCTACTACAAGCCGCGCGTCGATCGCGAGCTTCTCGCCCAGCACGCCGATGGACTGCTCGTCCTCTCGGGCTGCCTGAACTCCGAGGTGTCGCGGATGCTCAGCGCTGGCGACGCCGTACGGGCGCGGGAGACGGCGGGGTGGTACCAGGAGGTCTTCGGCAAGGACCACTACTTCATGGAGGTCCAGGCGCACGGGCTCGAAGAGCAGGAACGGGTCATGGCCGAGACCCTCCGCATCGCCAAGTCGATCGGCGCGCCGGTCGTCGGCACGAACGACTCGCACTACCTCGAGGGAGGCCATGCACGCGCCCACGAGGCGCTGCTCTGCATCCAGACCGGAACGAATCTTCAAGATACCGGACGCTTCAGGTTCTCGACGCAGGAGTTCTACATCAAGTCGGCGGAAGAGATGGCGCGCGTCTTCGCGGAGCTCCCCGAAGCGTGCCAGAACACCCTGGCGGTGGCCGAGCGCTGCAACCTCACACTCGACTTCAACCAGTTCCACCTGCCGCGCTACCTCGTTCCCGACGAGCACACGCTCGACAGCTACCTGCACGAGCTGGCCCATGACGGGCTCCGGCGTCGCTATGGATCGACCCCCGGCGACGCCATCGAGGCGCGGCTGGCCCACGAGCTTTCCGTGATCGAGAAGATGGGCTTCGCGGGTTACTTCCTGGTCGTGTGGGACTTCATCCGCTACGCGCGCGAGCAGAGGATCGCGGTCGGGCCCGGACGCGGCTCGTCCGCGGGCTCGCTGACGGCCTACTGCCTGGGCATCACGAACATCGATCCGATGCGTTACGGCCTGCTCTTCGAGCGATTCTTGAACCCGGAGCGGATCTCGATGCCCGACATGGACATCGATTTCGCCGACGACCGCCGGGACGAGGTCATCCGCTACGTCGCCGAGCGCTACGGGCGCGACCGGGTCGCGCACATCATCACGTTCGGGACGCTCGGCGCCAAGGCCGCGATCCGCGACGTGGGGCGTGTCCTCGGCATGCCCTACGCCGACGTGGACCGGATCGCGAAGCTCGTGCCGAACTTCCCGCTGAACATCACCCTCGACGACGCCCACCAGAAGTCGCTGCCGCTCGCCGAGATCGTGCGCAGCCAGCCCAACGTGCGCGAGCTGTGGGAGATCGCCCGCACGCTCGAGGGCTGCACGCGCCACGCGTCGGTGCACGCCTCCGCGGTGGTGATCTCCGACGAGCCCCTCGAGGAACACATCCCGCTCTACAAGGACCCCAAGCGGCCGGAGCTGATCACCGGCTACGCGATGGGACCGATCGAGAAGCTCGGCCTGCTCAAGATGGACTTCCTCGGCCTTCGGACGCTCACCGTGCTCGCCAACACGGTCGCGCTGATCAAGGAATCCCGCGGGCTCGAGCTCGACCTCGACCGGCTGCCGCTCGACGACAAGAAGACGTACGAGATGCTCTCCGAAGCCAAGACGTTCGGCGTGTTCCAGCTCGAGTCGTCCGGGATGCGCGACGCCCTTCGCGGGCTCCGGCCCGAGCAGCTCGAGGACCTCATCGCCATGGTCTCGCTCTACCGACCCGGCCCGATGGAGCTCATCCCCGACTTCATCCAGCGCAAGCACGGTCGGTCCAAGATCACGTACGAGCACCCCGCCATGGAGAAGTTCACGCGGGAGACGTACGGGATCATGGTGTACCAGGAACAGATCATGCAGATCGCCTCCGAGATGGCGGGCTTCACCATGGGCGAGGCCGACATCCTCCGCCGCGCCATGGGCAAGAAGGACCGCGAGCTCATGGCCAAGCAGCGCGAAAAGTTCATCACTGGCTGCCGCGAGCGCAACACCTCCGCGGCGAAGGCCGAGCGTGTCTGGGAGCTGATGGAGAAGTTCGCGGGGTATGGATTCAATAAATGCCTGACCGGTGACACGCTCATCGAGATGGCCGACGGCAGCTGTAAGCCGATCACGGCGATCCACGAGGGTGACCTCGTGCTCACCAAGGACGGCCCGTTCCGCGCGCTCGGTGTCCGACCAAGCGGAAGTCGGCAGGTCGGTCGTCTCCAGCTCGCGAACGGGATGACGCTTCGCTGCACCCCCGATCACCCGATCTTCACGCAACGAGGGTGGCTGAACGCCGAAGATCTCACCGATGACGATTTCGTCGCGGTCGCTCGCGAACTCCCGAGTGGCCGGACGACGGTTCCGAAGCATTGGCCCGCCCTGCTCGGATACGCGCTGTCAGAGGGGAGCCTCGGCGACGACAGTCACTTCTCCTCATACTCGACAGTCGAGGACGAACTCGAGGCCATGCGGCGCAACGTCCTGGCGTTCGCGAACACGATCGCTCGAGTCGAGCGCCGTGCGAAGCCCAAGGCTTCATCGGTCCGTCCGAGTCGGATCGATCGAACGGTCCCCTCGGAAGCCGTCGCGTTCCTCTTCCGGGACTGTGGCCTCCAGGGAAAGACCGCAACCAACAAACGGACACCGGCGATCGTCGACGCTTGGGATCAACACGCGATCGCGATTCTCGTCGGGAAACTGTTTCAGGGGAATGGCTGCGTCCACCCCAAGACGCTGTCGGTGTACTACGCGACGTCCTCCGAGGGACTCGCCGGCGACGTTCGTCGCCTGCTCCTGAAACTCGGCATCCCGAGCACGATCCATCGGAAGACCTTCGCGTATCGTGGGACCCGCCGCATCGGCTACACAGTCAATCTCATTGGCGGTCGGAGAACTTACGCGCGATTCAATGAGCTCGTGGGAATTCATCTCGTTGGGAGCAAGCGGGCCGCTCTCGCCTCGCTCGTCGCCTCATCCGCGGACACGCGAGCTCTCCTCGCGCGAGGAACTGTCGATGTCATTCCGACGGCGATCTATCGAGAGTCGCTCCGCGAGGCCATTCTTAAACGCTACGCCACACTGAAGGCAGGATGCCGGGCGCTGGGACTCGCCTATCGGCTAGTCGGGAGGGATCGTGTCACGCGAGGCATCCGCCGCGACACGCTAGAGCATCTTGCCGATCGCCTCGAATCGCCGGCGCTTCAGAGCCTCGTCGATCCCGCGATGGGCTGGTCGAGGCCGAAGCGGTTCGTCATCGACGGCGTCGAGCCGACGTACGACTTCGAGGTCCCCGGCGCGCGGAGCTTCATCGCCAACGGGATCGCCGTGCACAACTCCCACGCGGCGGCGTACGGGCTCGTCGCGTACCAGACCGCGTACTTCAAGGCGAACTACCCCGTCGAGTTCATGGCCGCGCTGCTGACCTCCGAGATGGGGGACACCGACAAGATCGTGAAGTACATCGAAGAATGCCGGGCGATGGGCATCCGCGTCGAGCCCCCCGACGTCAACGTGTCGGCTGTGCAGTTCTCCGTCGCGGGCGACACCGTCCGCTTCGGCCTGGCCGCGATCAAGAACGTCGGAGAGGCGGCGATGCAGTCGATCTTGAAGTCGCGCAGCGGCGAGGGGACGTTCAGGACCCTGGAGGACTTCTGCGCGCGGGTCGATCTGCGGCTCGTCAACCGGCGCGTGGTGGAGAGCCTCATCAAGGCGGGGGCGTTCGACTCGCTCAGCCTCACGCGCGCCCATCTGCTGGCCACCACCGACACGGCGCTCGAGAGCGGCCAGCGTCAGCAGCGCGACCGCGCGGAGGGCCAGGGCTCCTTCTTCGAGATGATGCCGGCGGTGGCGCCGGCGGCCCGGACGAGCGCGCCCGCCGAGATCACACCGGAGTGGGAAGCCGATCAGCGTCTCGCGTTCGAGAAGGAGGTGCTCGGGTTCTACATCTCGGGCCATCCGCTGGCGCGATACCGCGGCGTGGTCGAGCCACTGGGCGTCACGACCTCCGGCGATCTGGCCGCCAAGGGTCACGGCTCGCGCGTCCTCCTGTTCGGACACGCGAACGGTCTCAAGGAAACATCGACGAAGGGCGGCAATCGGATGGCGTTTTTCACGCTCGAGGACATGGACGGCACCGTCGAGGTCACGGTGTTCCCGGAGCCGTTCAAGTCGGCGGCCGCGTGTCTGCGCTCGGGCGAGGCCGTACTGGTCCGCGGGCGGGTGGACGACGGTGACAAGGGACGGGTGGTGCTCGCCGAGGACGTCCGCCTGCTCGCGCAGGCGCTCGCCGAATCCGACGGTCGCTCGCGCAACAGCGGCGGCACGAGCGAGCCGAACGCCTGCCGGATCCGCGTGACGCCCGGCGAGGACCCGAGCGCCGTCCTCGCCGCCGTGCGGCAGCTCTGTGGAGAGCATCCCGGGCGTGTCCCGGTCTTCCTGCACCTCGTGCTCGACGGCCAGGAAGTCGTCGTGCGGGCGCGTGGTCTTTCCGTAGACGGGAGCCGTGAGCTCGTGGCCGAGGGCGAGAGCCGGCTCGGGCCGGGCGCGGTCAGCGTGGACTATGCCGGACGCGCTTGACTTCGAGCAGCCGCTGCTCGATATCGAGAACCGGATCGCGGCGCTCCAGGCCGAGGACAACGGGTCGAAGGCGCGCGAGGAGATCGCGAAGCTCGAGGAGCGCCTCGCCCGCCTGCGCCAGCGCACCTACGCGAGCCTGACCGCCTGGCAGCGCACGCAGCTCGCGCGCCATCCGAAGCGCCCGCACACCCGCGACTTCATCAAGCTCCTCTTCGAGGACTTCGTCGAGCTCCACGGCGATCGCCTCTACGGCGACGACGCGGCGGTTGTCGGCGGGCTCGGCCGATTCGAAGAGCAGGGGGTCGTGGTCATCGGCCACCAGAAGGGGCGGGACACGCGCGAGAAGATCGCCCGTAACTTCGGCATGCCGCACCCCGAGGGGTACCGAAAGGCGCTGCGTTTGATGCACCTCGCGCAGAAGTTCGCCAAACCCGTCGTCACGTTCATCGACACGCCGGGCGCCTACCCCGGACTCGGCGCCGAGGAGCGCGGACAGGCCGAGGCGATCGCCCGAAATCTCCGAGAGATGGCCGCGCTCAGGACGCCCATCCTCTCGATCGTGACCGGCGAGGGCGGCAGCGGCGGCGCGCTCGCGATCGGCATGGGCAACCGGGTCCTGATGCTGGAGTACGCGATCTACTCTGTGATCTCGCCGGAAGGGTGCGCGGCCATTCTGTGGGGCGACGCCGCCAAGGCGCCCGAGGCGGCCGAATCGATGCGGATCACCGCGCCCGACCTCCTGCGGCTCGGTGTGATCGACGCGATCGTGCCCGAACCCGTCGGCGGCGCGCACCGCGACTGGGAAGGCGCGGCGGGCCAGCTGCGCGAGGCGCTCCGCGAAAACCTCCGCGAGCTCACGCGGCAGTCGGAAGACGATCTCGTCGCGGCGCGCTACGAGAAGTTCAGAAGGATCGGCGCGTTCGAAGAGGGATCGGTTCCGGCCCGCGGCGCGTAGGGCCGTTCAGCTCGCTCGCCGCAGGAGCGCGGCGGCGACGTCTTCGTCGGTGACCAGGACGTTCATGAAGCGGCCCGCCACGGCGCCGCGCACCGCCTCGAGCTTGGCCCGCCCGCCGGCGATCGCGACGATGTAGCGGTCGTCGCGCCGCGAGAGCGCCTGCAGCCGGTCGCCCGGCACCGAGAGCACCCGTCGCATGAGCGCCCGAAGCTCCGGGCGATCCACGATACGCCCTTCCTCGTCGAATGGCTGATAGTTGATCTCGCCGACGACGCCGAGCTGAAGCAGCCGTTTGACACTGATGCCGTAGGACTCGGCGAGCGAGCAGAACCCCGGCGTGCCTTCGCCGATGAGCCCGATGCCGACCAGGGCGATGTCCACGTCCTGGGCGGCCTCGTAGATTCGACGGATCGCCGGATCGCGCAGCAGCCGGCGCCGCTCGCGCTCGATCTCGGAGAGCGAAAGGAGATGCTGCACCGGCAGCGCCCAGGCGTGCACGTGCGGCCGGTACTTCGCGGCCATCATCCCCACGAGCGTGTTCGGGAACAGGTCGACGAGCTCGAGCGTGCTCTCGCCGGACAGCGGGTAGAGGGCCAGGTCGCGAAACCGGCGCTCGTGGAGCTGGCGGATCGTCTGGTAGAGCGTGAACCCGCACGAGAGCCCCACGCGCAGGCCGTTGGCGGCGATCTTTTCGAAGTAGGCGGCCGCGGCGGTCCCCAGCTCTTCCTTGACGTCACCGCGCCCGCCGGCCGCGACGACGACCGCGTCGCGGAGACCGAAGCGCTCGACCAGTCCGGCCTCGAGCTGCTCGCGGCGCGGCAGATCCAGCTCGACGCGCACGAGGCCCTCGTCGAACGCGCGCTTGAGCAGGCGCGACACCGTCGCCGCCGACACGCCGAGCGCGTTGGCGATGTCCTTCTGGCTCTTGCTCTGACGATAGTAGAGCTCGAGGCAATGGACCGTCTGCCGCAGCTCGCGCGAGGTGAGGGGAGCCGTTTTCACGCCGGAGTCAGCCCATGAGAAATAAATTTCATTTCCGTAAATTTCTTGCTTGACGGCATCAGTGTACCCCGATATCCTCGAATACGAGAATCCAAATCCCACCCCCACGCAAGGAGGCGTGCATGTCTGCGCGGCGCTATGGCCCCCAGGATGGCCAGCCCATCACCAAGATGTCGGACTACCATCAGTCGAAGGACGAGCTCGCCGGGCTGCCAGTGACCGTCGCCGAGAAGATCCCGGTCACGAACACGCCGAACATCTTTTCGTACAAGTCGTACATCTTCGCGAAGAACCCGGCCCTCGTGCAGCGCTACATCAAGGCCACCAAGGCCGACGTCGGCGGGGTCGGCGGCCACGTCGTGGCGGCCGACGAGGTGAAGTCGATCATCGCGAAGTATGTCCTCGACAACAACAGCTATCGCGGCGAGCCCATCTTCACCTCGATGATCGTCACCCACACCGGCGACGACTGCGCCGTGACCGGGATCATGGCCGAGACGGTCGACATGTCGGTCGTCGACGAGCTCATGTGGGATGCGTTGCAGGAAGGCGCTACCAAGGCGGCCGAGCTGGGCCTGTACGGCCCGGGGCAAGACCTGGTCGCCGACGCCTTCACCGGCAACCTCCGCGGCGCCGGCCCGGCGACCGTGGCGCTGCCGTTCCCGGTCCGCAAGGACAACGCCTCGCAGACCGTTCTCGTATCCTTCGCTGACAAGACCGAGCCCATGGCGTTCAACCACTACGCCACCGGCGCCTACATGCTGCCACGGTTCAACACCGGTCTCGTCATCGCCGCCTCCAAGATGAAGCGCGGCTACGTCTTCGAGATCGTCGACCTCGACACGAAGGCGCAGGCGGTCGAGGCGGGCGCCCACCCGCGGGACCAGCGGGCGCTCGACAACAAGATGGAGGAGCTCGCCAAGGGGTTACAAGAAAAGGTGATCACCCTGGCGGCGCCCGAAGACCTCTACGACATCGAGGGGCTGACGCGCTCCTCGCGCTTCGTGATCGCCCGTGTCTGGAGCCGTAACGAGAAGGGCGAGAAGGACCAGCTCGGCTACATCTGCTCGGCGGAGCGGCTGCACAACATCAAGACCAAGAAGGGCTTCACGTATGGCGGCAAGGACGATCCGGTCCTGCTGGCCTTCGCTCAGGGCGACTGGCCGGCGCCCGGCGAGATCACGTCGCCCTGGGCCACCGCGCCCATGGTGGCCGGCGACTGCCGCGGAAGCCATAACCTGCACATCCTGCCCATGCCGATCAACTCGCAGACCTCGTACTGGTCGGGTCCGATCCTGTCGGCGATCACGCTCTCGTGCAACATCCACACGGGTCGCATCGGCGCCATCTCCGATCAGTTCGCGCTCGGTACGCCGTGGGACGAGGTGCGACGCACCGCTTCGCAGCTCGCCATCCAGTTCCGCCACGCGCACGGGATCAAGCAGCCGGCGACCTTGCACGAGGAGGAGCTCGAGTATCAGGAGGGCTGGAAGGAGCGCCGGAATCGCCTCGAGCGCCAGTTCGAGGTCAAGCCGCCGCTCACCTTCAGCAACGGCAACGGCCATGGCGCCGACGCCGGCAAGAAGCCCGCGGGCGCGCGCACGGGCGGCCGGCCGGACGAGATCGACTAGGTCAGCTTCGCAATTCGACCTCGGGGGGAGCGGCGCCGCTCCCCCCGAGCTGTTTCTCGCAACGCCGCCCGAATCCTCGTCCTCAGCGGCTCGCGACCCATTCCGACAGTCGAGCTTCGATCGCGTCACGGACACGCCGGAACACCGAGAGTCGTGCCTCCTCGTCGCCGGTCGCGCGCGAAGGATCTGCGAACGACCAGTGCAAGCGCTTCGCCGCGCCGGGAAAGAGTGGACAGCGCTCGTTGGCGTCGTCACAGACCGTGATCACGTAGTCCCAGGGCGCGGTCATCAGGCCGTCGTACGTCTTCGACGCGTGCCCGCTGATGTCGATACCACGCTCCGCCATGGCGCGGATCGCGAGGGAGTGAACCGAGGTCTTCTCGGTGCCCGCGCTCTGCACCTCGAAGCGATGACCGGCCATCGAACGCAAGAATCCCTCGGCCATCTGGCTGCGGGCCGAGTTGTGCGTACACAGGAACAGGACTCGCGGCTTGCTCACGCCGTCCTCCAGGCTCTGGCCCCTCAGGCGAGAAGCCGCTCGACGATGACGCAATCGCGCCATGCGCCGTCGAGTCGGCCGTGTCGCTGATAGACACCGACCACGCGGAAGCCGCAGCGCTCGTGCAGCGCCAGGCTCGCGACGTTCTCGGGAAAGATGCGGGAGACGATCTTCCAGAATCCTCGCTCCGCGTACGCTCGGCAGAGCCCCTCGAGGGCGGCGCGACCCGCGCCGGCGCCCCGAGCGCTTCGCGCCACGTAGACCGAGTGCTCGGCGACGCCGGCGTAGGCGTGCCGATTGCGATAGGGCCCGGCGCCGGCCCAGGCCACGACCTCGCCGTCACGCGCGACGACGATCGTTGGATAGCGGTCGCCCTTCTCGGCCATGGCGGCCGCCACCTGCGCGACCGTTCGCGGCTCGGTCTCGAACGTGGCGATCCGGTCCGCGATTCCCTCGTTGTGAATGCGCGCGATGGCCGGGGCGTCCGCCGAAGTGGCCAGACGGACGACCAGCTCCATCACGCGGACCGAGGCGCCAGCCACCCGAAGAGGGCGGTCGCGGAGCCGGCCCCGAGCAGCTGCGCGACGATGAACGCCGGCGCGTCCGCGGGACGAATCCCGGCGAACGTATCGGTGGCCGACCGCGCAAGCGTCACGGCTGGATTCGCGAACGAGGTGGACGCGGTGAACCAGTACGCCGCCGTGATGTAGGCGGCGACCGCGAACGGAATCGCGTCGGCGCGCATACGGGCGCATCCCCAGATCACGGCGAGGAGCCCGAACGTCGCCACGAACTCGCTGAACACCTGGGCGGGCCCGGAGCGCACGTGGCGCGAGGCAAAGAAGAGCGGCGTCTCGAACATCGCGTGCGCCGCCGCGACCCCCGCAAAGGCGCCGGCGATCTGGACACTGATATAGAGGGGCACCTCCCCCCAGGCGAGCCCGCCCTGCGACGCGTCGGCCAGGGTGACCGCCGGATTGAAGTGCCCGCCCGAGATCGGCCCGAACGCGAGGATGAGCGCCACGAGCGCCGCGCCGGTCGCCAACGTGTTGGCGAGTAGGGCCACCGCGACGCTGCCGCCCGCGAGGCGCTCTCCCATGATTCCGGACCCGACGACCGCCGCGAGGAGGAGCGCCGTGCCGACGGCCTCCGCGACGAGACGACGGCCGAGGCTGGTCCGTTCGCGGCCGGTCACACCGACGGCTTGCGCGCCCGCACGAACGCGCTCATGAACTTGCCGTCCACGGCCGGCGCGATGGCGTCCGCGTCGATCCCCTCGCGGTCCAGGAACTCCCGGGCGTCCTCGGTCCGGTAGATCCGGGTCGGCTCCACCTCGATGGCCTCGAACCCCGCCTTCGCGAGCCTCGCGCGATAGTCGTCTTCCTCGAGCGCACCCGCGATACAGCCGATCCACAGCTCGACGCTGCGCCGGATGGCGGCAGGCACCTCTCCGCGCACCACGACATCCGATACGGCGAGCCGCCCGCCCGGCTTGAGCACGCGGAAGGCCTCCTTGAAGACGCGGTCCTTGTCCGCCGACAGGTTGATCACGCAATTCGAGATGATCACGTCCACGCAGTCGTCCGGAAGCGGGATCGCCTCGATCTCTCCCTTGAGGAACTCCACGTTCGCAACGCCGGCTTTCCGCTGATTCTCGCGCGCCAGCGCCAGCATCTCGTCGGTCATGTCCAGGCCGTACGCCTTGCCGGCCGGCCCGACACGCTTCGCCGACAACAGCACGTCGATTCCGCCGCCGGACCCGAGGTCCAGGACCGTCTCGCCCGGTGTCAGCTCGGCCAGCGCCGTCGGGTTCCCGCAGCCGAGCGACGCGGCGACGGCTTGTTCGGGTAGGTCGGCCGTCTGATCGAGTCCGTACAGATTCGAGGTGACGGGGTCACAGCTGCTCCCGGACGCTGTGCTTGCGCAGCACGACGTCGTCCCGGTCGCCGCCGTCACCCTGAGAGCCGCCAGCCCGTACTTCTGCTTCACCAGATCCTTGAGGCCTTCGTCGCTCATGACACGGCTCCTCCGATCAACAAATCTTGATGGCTTCAGCTAAAAAAGGGGGTCACTCGCAGTGCGGCGCGACCAGCCGCAACTCCTTGCGCGGCTTCGTGAGGGCTTCGAGGGTCGTCAGCATCGCGTCGAGCACGTCGAGGTTCAGGGCGTAATAGACCCAGCGGCCTTCCTTCCGATCCCGGATGATTCCGGCGTCCTTCAAGGTGCGCAGATGGAACGACAGGAGTGACTGGCGCATCCCGAGCGGTCCGGTCAGGTTGCAGACGCAGTCCTCTCCGTCCCGGAGGCGATCGATGATCTTCAGCCGTGTTTCGTCGGCCAGGGCGTGAAAGCGACGACTCGCGGTCTCGCCGGTCTTCACGTGCGCCAATGTATCAAATAGTCTTGATCCGTCAAGATCCTGAGCCGACGAGTGCCCGCCCGTCGGTCATTTCGCCCGATTTCGAGGGCCGTCGTTTGACTTGCCCGACCGCGGGTGCTACGGTCGGACCAACGCAAACGTGGGATTTTCCAAGCACTCATGGCCAAGTTCCACCTGATCACATACGGCTGCCAGATGAACGAGTACGACTCGGAGCGGGTGGCTGGCCTGCTCCGTGAGGAGAGCTGGGAGCTGACCTCGGACCAGGCCGAAGCCGACCTGATCCTCGTCAACACCTGCGCGATCCGAGAAAAGGCCGAGGACAAGGTGTTCTCAAAGCTCGGCGAGCTACGCCTGCTCAAGGCACAGAAGCCCGAGCTCGTCATCGGCGTGATGGGTTGTATGGCCCAGCTCCACCAGCACGCCATCCAGCGCCGGGCGCCGTCGGTCGATCTGGTCTTCGGCTCCCCGGCGATCGCCCGTGTGGCCGAGCTCGTCGATCGGGTCCGACGCGAGCGCCGGCCGGTGCTCGAGACCGGGGAGGGGCCGCTCGTGAAGATCACGACGCGCCCGCCGGCCGCCGGGCGGCTCCGAGAGTTCGTGACGGTGATGGAGGGGTGCGAGAAACACTGCACCTTCTGCGTCGTGCCGCAGACGCGGGGGCGCGAGCGCAGCCATCCGCCCGACGTCATCGTCGACGAGGTCCGCCGGCTCGCCGCCGAGGGCTGCCGCGAGGTGACCCTGCTCGGCCAGACGGTGAACGCCTACGGGCGCGACCTCACGCCGCGCACCGATCTCGGCGAGCTGTTCGCGCGCGTCGGCGAAATCGAGGACATCGCGCGGATTCGCTTCACGACGTCGAATCCCTACAATCTGACGCCCAAGCTGATCCGCGCCATGCGTGACGTCCCGAAGGTGTGCGAGTATTTCCATCTGCCGCTGCAGTCGGGCTCGAACGACGTGCTCGCGCGCATGAATCGGGGCTACACCCGCGAGCGCTACCTGGAGCTGGTGGCGGAGATCCGCGACGCGGTGCCGGAGATGGCGTTCTCGACGGATCTGATCGTCGGCTTTCCGGGTGAGACGGAAGCGGACTTCGAGCAGACACTCGAGATGGTCGAGACCGTCGGCTACGACAACGTGTTCGTCTTCCGCTACTCGCGGCGGCCCGGCACACCCGCGGCGACGATGCCGGACCAGGTCGCCGACGACGTGAAGGCGCGCCGCAACCTGCGCGTCCTCGACGCGGCCACGCGGGTCGGCGCCGAGCGGAGCGGCCGGCTCGCCGGGCAGACGATGGAAGTGCTGGTGGACGGAAGGTCGAAGAAAAATGCCGGCGAGCTGTCGGGCCGGACCCGCTGCAATCGTGTCGTCAACTTCGACGGGCAGGGGAGCGCGTCCGTCGGTGACCTGACGCAGGTCAACATCGACCAGGTGCTGCCGCACAGCCTGCGGGGGACACTCGCTTCCCAACCGGAGGAGGCCGCATGTTTGTCGAAATGAAGGTCCGCGGACTGGCCCTGGACGCCGTCTCGAACATGCCGATCATCATCCTCCGCGACGAGGAGGACA
>Ga0066710_100003881_pt1 | contig 12963 bp, 13 predicted proteins | sample GraSoiAngelo_159_FD_79666 | JGI IMG/M metagenome (GOLD analysis project Ga0066710, IMG submission 79666) | Grasslands soil microbial communities from the Angelo Coastal Reserve, California, USA - 14_1009_16_40cm | ecosystem: Environmental > Terrestrial > Soil > Grasslands | place: USA...
CGAAGAGCCTGCTCGAGGAGCGCTGCTGGGATCCGGAGCTCGGTGCGCTCACACAGGCGGCGGGCGAGCCTCAGCTCGACGCCGCGATGCTCCTCGCGGTTCATCTCGGCTTCCTCAAGCCGGACGACCCACGCGCCTCCACCCACGTTGACGCGATCCGCGCCGCGCTGACCGTCGACGGCGGCATCCTGCGCCGCTATTCCGTCCCGGACGACTTCGGCAAGCCGGTGGCCGCCTTCACGGTGTGCTCGTTCTGGCTCGTCGAGGCGCTCGCGCTCCTCGGCCGCAAGGACGACGCCCGCGTCCTCTTCGAGGATCTGCTCTCGCTGCACAACGGCCTGGGGCTCTACAGCGAGGACATCCTCCCGGAGACGCGGACGCAGAGCGGCAACTTCCCGCAGACGTACAGCCACGTCGGTCTGATCAACGCAGCATTCCGGCTTTCGCGGCCCTGGGATTAGATGGTTGCGATCAGCGCCGCCTCGCGAAGAGCCACCAGGTCTTGCCGAGACCCAGCGACCGGAACCCGGCGCGGCGGTAGACAGGCTCCCCTTCGCCGGTGGCGTTCAGGGTGACGCTCGTGCAGCCACTCTCTCGTGCTGTCGCGAGCGAAGCCAGCGTGAGGGCGAGGCCATAGCCCTGACGACGCGCCGACGGCAGGACACCCATGTCGTAGACGCCGCCGGTCGCGCCGTCGACGTTGAGAACCGCGTGGCCGACGATCTGGCCCCCCTGGCGAGCGACGAGATGCTGGGCGTCACCGGCGATCGCCTGCCGGTGCTGGGGTGAGGCATACGGGAGTTCGGGGTCGCAGTCGCCCGATCTGTCGATCGGGTGGCCGGGGGCGTCACGCGGCTCGCGTGGGTCGGCGCCCATCCAGTGCGGCTGCCAGCCGTCCTGGAAGCCGAGTCGGCGCAGCCGCTTGCCGAGCTCATCGTGGGGCTCGAGCGCCCAGCAGCCGATCTCCGCCACCCTAGCCTCGCGTGCCCGCTCGACGGCCCCGGCAAGGTCGGCGTCGTGCCGCGGGAATGCGAGCACGGCATCCCCGGTGCCGACGAAGAGCGTGACGCCGTCGAGCTCGAAGCGCTCGCGGCCACGCCCGAACCAGGAAAGGTGGTTCGTCGCGGCGTCCGCAAGCACGTGCCGACGATACGCGTTCGCTCAAGCGGCTACTCCGGGAGGCGCCAGAGCTCCCAGATCGCACGACGATAGTCGTCGTCTCCCCGGCTCTTCGCCTCGATGTACCAGGCGGCATCCTCGCCAAGAAGGACACGCAGCGGTGTCCCGACGTCCTCGATCGCGCTGACGACGGCCTGGGCGACGTCGAGCGGATCGCCGAGAGCCCAGGGTTCGCCCACCGCCTCCATGTGCTCGTACGCCGCGTCGTACGCGCTGCGGCCATCCGCGAGGCCAGGACTCAGCTGTATCGAATCGCCAATCGTCGTGTCGTACGAGCCGGGCTCGATCAGTACGACGCGAATGCCGAACGGGCGCAACTCGTAGGCGAGCGCCTCCGACAACGCCTCGAGCGCGAACTTCGATCCGGCGTAATGACCCCACAAAGGGCCTGCGACGACCCTGCCGCTGATCGAACTGATCTGGACGACCACCCCCGCTCCCTGGCGCCGCATCACCGGCAGAGCTGCGCGCGTCACCCGCAACGCCCCGAACACGTTGACGTCGAACTCGCGCTGAACCTCTTCGATCGGCGTCTCCTCAACCGGTCCCCACAGCGGATAGCCGGCGTTGTTGACCACCGCGTCCAGCCGCCCCTCCCGATCGACGATCCACTGGACCGCGCGATCGACGGCATCACCGTCCGTCACGTCGAGCTGAACGAGCTCGCAGGTCTCGGCGAGGTCGGCGCCGGGCCCACTCGGGTCGCGCATGCCGGCATAGACGCGGTGCCCGCCCGCCGCGAGCTGCTCGCAGATCAGCCGGCCGAATCCACGCGACGACCCCGTGACGAGGCACACGCCCACCGCGCGAACTTAACGCCGGAAAACGAACGCTGCCCGTCCACCAAGTCCGTCAGTCGCTGTCCGAACGGCGGATCGCGCCGAGCCACGTGACGGTGGCGCCTGTCGCCGTCGCTCCCAGGCAGGTGGGGCACGTACCGCAGCACGCGGGCGCCATCTCCGACCAGCGCCCGAGAAACGGGAGCGCCCGGTAGAGCCAGAACCGGACCTGTAGCAGCACGCTTCCACGGCAGCTCCGGCGACTCGAAGGAAAGCGGAAGCGCCTCACACATTCATTCGTTGACACGTTCCATGGTTATGAAGGGACATGTCTGGTGGTCGTGAACCGCGATCGCTGGAGGATCTGGGCCGCGCTGGCGACGATCTACGTCGTCTGGGGCTCGACGTACCTCGCGATCAAGATCACGGTTCGCACGCAGCCCCCGCTCTACTCCGGTGGCGCCCGGTTCATCACGGCCGGGCTGATCCTTGCCGCGGTGCTGGTACTCGCGCGGAGGTCACTGCGGGTGTCCGGCCGCGAGCTGCTGTCGGCGCTCTTCCTCGGGGTGATGCTCCTCACGTTCGGCGTCGGCGTCGTCACGGTGGCGGAGACGCGAATCGACTCGAGCGTGGCGGCGATGATCGCCGGGTCAGTGCCGCTGCAGGTCGTCATCTGGCGGACGCTGGCGCGCGAGGTCGTGGCGCACGCGACGCTCCTCGCGGCGGCAATCGGGCTCGTCGGGCTCGGGCTGATCGTGATCCCGAGTGGATCGTCCAGCGGCTCGACCGCGGTCGGTCTCGCCCTCATGCTGGGCGCGTCGATGTCCTGGTCGACCGGCTCGTTCGTCTCCCGACGGCTTGCGCTTCCGGCCGATCCCTTCGTCGCCACCGTGTACGAGATGCTCGGCGGCGGCCTCGCGCTGTTACTCGTAGGCTTTCTGGCCGGCGAACGCCTGCACCGCAGCGATGTCACGACGCCGACGCTGCTGGCGTGGCTCTACCTCGTCGTCGCCGGCTCGCTCGTCGGCTTCACCGCCTATGCGTGGCTCCTGCGGCAGGCTCCGATCTCGCAGGTGGTGACGCATCAGTACGTCAATCCGCTCGTTGCGATCACGCTCGGTGCGCTACTCCTGGGCGAGCGACTGACCATGGCCACGCTCGTGGGGGCGGCCATCGTGGTCGGTGCCGTGTTCGTGACCGTGCGGCACGAGACCAGGCCGCCGTCGCCACGCCTCGACGTGGAGCCGTCCACACCGGCGGCCGAGACGACCTAGCGCCTAGGACGACGGGGACTCGACCTGCGTCCGCCGGAAGGCGAGGTACTCGAGCAGGTCGGAACGGGTGAGGATCGCAGTGGGGCGGCCGGCAAGACCGACGATCACTGCTGCGGCGGGGCCTGACAGGTCGGCGAAGACCTCGTCGAGCGACGCAAGGGCGTCGACGGTCGCGAGCGGCGGCTGCATCGCCACGGCGACGTCGTCGTTGAGGGCGTCGGGGTTCTTGAAGACGCGGTCGAGAAGCCCTCGCTCGTGGAGCGACCCGACGATGTCCGTCAGCGACTCCACCGGCTCGTGGCGCACGACCGGGAGCTGCGAGATCGAGTAGCGCTGCATCAGCTCGATCGCGGCACCGACCTTGTTGTGCGCGTCGATCGTGACGAGATCCGGCAGCTCGTGGCCGTCCGAGTGCTTGTAGCGGATCACCTCCTCGACGGTCGGTGCAGGCGTTCGCCGCTCGAGGAAGCCGTACTGGATCATCCAGGTGTCGTCGTAGAACTTGGACAGGTAGGAACGGCCACTGTCCGGGATGAGCAGCAGGACGCGCGCGTCCGGGCCGAGCCGTCGTGCTACGCGGACACCGGCGTACGCGGTCGTGCCTGCCGAGCCGCCGACGAGCAGGCCTTCGTCTCGGGCGAGGCGCCTCGCGTAGGTGAAGGACTCGCGGTCGCCGACCCGCACCCACTCGTCGACGACGGTGAGGTCGATCGTCTTCGGCCACATGTCCTTGCCGATCCCCTCGACGAGGTAGGGGTGGACCGTGTGCGTCTCGTCGGCCGTGTAGACCGAACCTTCGGGGTCGGCGCCGACGATGAGCACCTCGGGCTTCCGCTCCTTGAAGTAGCGGCCGACGCCGGAGATCGTCCCGCCTGTTCCGGCCGAGATCACGATCGCGTCGATCTCGCCTCCCGTTTGCTCCCAGATCTCGGGCGCAGTCGTCGTGTAATGCGCCTCCGGGTTGGCGGTGTTCGAGTACTGGTCGGGCTTGAAGCCGCCCGGGATCTCCTCGGCGAGGCGGTCGGAGACCGAGTAGTAGCTCTCCGGCGAGTCGGGCTCGACGGCGGTCGGCGTGATCACGACCTCGGCGCCATACGCGCGCAGCATGGAGATCTTTTCCTGGCTCATCTTGTCGGGCATCACGAAGATGCAGCGGTAGCCCTTGAGGGCAGCCGCCATCGCGAGCCCGACACCGGTGTTGCCAGAGGTCGGCTCGACGATCGTGCCACCCGGTTTCAGCAGACCGTCGCGCTCGGCGGCCTCGATCATGGCGATGCCGATGCGGTCCTTCACGGAGCCGCCGGGGTTCAGGTACTCGAGCTTCGCGAGCAGCTGACCCGGCACGTCGCGTGAGAGCTTGTCGAGCCGGACGATCGGAGTCGCGCCGATGAGCTCGAGGACGGTCGGGTAGTCGCGCGCCACGGCCGGTAAGCGTACTTTCGAGGATCGCAACCTGTGGAGCGATCGGCACGGTGTTGGTGCAAAAGGGGACAGACCCTGCATCGCGCCAATCCGACATCGGGTTTGTGCCGAATGCGTTCGCGTCAGGCGAGGCGCCAGAACCCGCCCGTGAGCCCGAGCCTGTCCAGGATCGCCTGGGACTCCTCGACACTCCGCGGCCGCCAGTCGGGATCGAGCCGCGAGCTCCACCACTCCGCCGCCAGTTCGTTCAGCGTTGTGGCCGGGAACGTCGCACCCGCCTCGTACCCGTTCGCCTCGAGCCAGCGCTGCACGTGCTCCTCCGACCGGAGGTAGACCATCGTGCTTCAGGTGAAGCCGATGTCGGCCCACCAGTGTCGTGCCGGTACCGCGAAGTGGACGAGCAGCTCTGCGCCTCGCGTGAGCCGGCCACCTGCGACCTCGAGCACGAGCTTCTCCCGGCAGCACGCGCACTCGGTCTCCACGAGACCGTCCGTGTGCAACGCCGCCGGAATGCCGAGCGCGTCCCACGCGCACGTGCCCGTCCACGTGCGCCCCGCGGCGGTGACCCGATGGGGAGTCGGCGTGAAGCAGAACGGGTTCGCCATCCAGATCTCCATCGAGTCCGGGAACAGGACAAGCGCGTGCGCATCGTGTAGACGGCGGTACGAGGCAGCGGCGTCGTGCTCGCCGCAGCCGACTTCGGCCGCCGTCTCACGAGCGGCGGGCGCACGCCCCTCACGGACGACGTGCCCGTACACCACACGCCGCACGTCGCGGTCGAACCGGTCCATCAGTGCCGGAAGTGGCGACGGCCCGTGAACACCATCGTCGCGCCGGCCTCGCGCACAGCGGCGATCACCTCGTCGTCCCGTTTCGACCCTCCCGGCTGGACGATGGCGCACACCCCGGCTTCGAGCGCCACCCGTGGCCCGTCGGCGAACGGGAAGAACGCATCCGACGCGAGCACCGCACCCTCGAGGGAGTGTCCGAGCTCTCGCGCCTTGCCCACGGCGATTCGCACTGCGTCCACACGGCTCATCTGGCCGGCACCGACACCGAGTGTCTGTCCGTCGCGCGCAAGCACGATCGCGTTCGACGCCACGGTGCGGACCACCGCCCACGCGAATACGAGGTCGTCCCACATCGCATGGTCGAGCGCCCCGCACACGACGTCCATCGCTTCTCGGTCGTCCGTGTCGAGGTCGCGGTCCTGCACGAGCAGCCCGCCGATCACGCGCCTGTAGTCCCGCTCGCTCGTGACGAACGCGCGCCGCTCGAGGTCGCTGAGAATGCGCGTATCGGGCTTCCGGACGAGCGCCTGGAGCGCAGCATCGTCATACGCCGGCGCGAACAGAACCTCGACGAATTGCTCCGCGATGGCCTCGCCGAGCGCCGGAGACACCGCGCGCGTGAGCACGACGACACTGCCGTACGCGGAGACCGGGTCGGCGGCGAGCGCGTTCGCGTACGCCTCCTCGATCGTGTTCGCGACGGCCACGCCACACGGATTTGCGTGCTTGACGATTACGCAGGCGGGACGCTCCGGAAGCTCCCGCGCCAGCAGCCGCGCCGCCGACAAGTCGTTCAGGTTGTTGTACGAGAGCTCCTTGCCGTGCAGCTGCTCCACCCGCGCCAGAAGGTGCGTGCGCGCCCCCCGCTCCGCGTAGTACGCCGCCCGCTGGTGCGGGTTCTCGCCGTACGCGAGCTCGCGGAGGCGGTCGAAGACCGGAGTGAACACGCGCGGAAAGCGCTCGTCCCGCGTGACCCAGGCTGCGATGGCACCGTCGTACGCTGCGGTCGTCGCGAAAGCCCGAGCCGCCAGCGAGCGACGCGTCGCCTCCGAGACCTCGCCGAGATCGCGGAGCTCCGTGAGAAGCACGTCGTAGTCCTCGGGGCGACACACGGCGACGACGTCCGCGTTGTTCTTCGCCGCTGCGCGAAGCATGGCCGGTCCGCCGATGTCGATCTTCTCGATCGCCTCTTCCCAGGAGACGTTCAAGCCCCCGATCGTCTGCTCGAACGGGTAGAGGTTGACGCAGACGAGGTCGATCGGCTCGAACCCGTGCCGCTCGAGGTCGGCGAGATCCTCCGGCATGTCGCGCCGCGCCAGGATCCCGCCGTGCACGGCCGGGTGCAACGTGACCACCCGATGCCCGAGCATCTCGGCAAAACCGGTCAGCTCCTCGAGAGGCGTGACCTCTACGCCGGCGTCAGCGAGGAACCGCGCCGTGCCGCCGCTCGCGAGGAGCTCGATACCCATTCGCTGCAGCCCCTCCGCGAAGCCGGCGAGCCCCGTCTTGTCGTACGTCGACAACAAGGCACGCCGAACACTCATCCCTCGACGAGCTCCTTCACGACCTCCGGCAGAAGCCTGTGCTCGACCTCGCGGATCCGCGCGTGCAGGCTCTCCTCCGTGTCACCGACGAGCACCGGAACCCGCTCTTGGCGGAGCACGCGACCGGTGTCGACACCTGCATCGACGAGATGGACGGTCGCACCGGTCTCGTCGACGCCGGCCTCGAGCGCCTCCTCGACGGCGTGCGCGCCCGGAAAAGCGGGCAGAAGCGCGGGGTGGACGTTGACGACCGCACCCGGAAAACGGTCGAGAAAGCCCGGCCTCAGCAAATGCATGTATCCGGCGCAGACGACGAGCTCGACACCGTGAGTCTGGAGCCAGTCGGCCATAGCGGCGTCACGCGCGTCGCGATCGTCATACACGTCCAGCGGGAACGCCGAGCTGGGCACGCTGGCGAGATCCGCCCGTGCAAGCGCACGCGCCGCGGGCGTGTTCGACGCAACCGCCGCGATCTCCACGCCGGCATCGAGCAGCGCCTGCAGGTTGGAACCCTCGCCGCTGACGAGAACGCCTACGCGTCGGCCCACCGGACGCCGTCCCCCTCTTCGATCCGGCCGATGACCGGATCTTCATCCCGCACATCCGCGCTCGGTACAACCGCGCAATAGCCGATGCCGACGTTGAAGACCCGCCTCAGCTCTTGCTCCGGCACGCCCTGCTCCGCGAGCCAGGCAAACACGGGCGGGCGCGCCCAGGCGCTCGGATCGACGACGGCGCCGAGCCCCTCCGGGAGGCACCGCGCAAGGTTTCCGGCGATCCCACCACCGGTGACATGGGCGAGCGCCCGTACATCCGCGCGTTCGCGCCAACCTCGCACGTCGTCGAGGTAGAGCCGGGTCGGCGGCAGCAGGAGCTCTGCGTCGAAGTCTCTGTCGCCGACGATCCGGCGAACGAGCGAGAACCCGTTCGCGTGGATCCCCGCCGAAGGAAATCCGATCACGGCGTCCCCTGGCTCGACCCGGGAGCCGTCGATCAGCTGCTTCCGCTCGACAAGCCCTACGCAGGCGCCGCAGAAGTCGATCTCCTCCCGCCGGTAGACGCCAGGGAGCTCGGCCGTCTCCCCGCCGAGGATCGCGCAGCCGGCAGCGCGGCAAACGTCGGCGGCGCCGTCGACGAGATCGGCCACCTGCTCGGCGTCGATCCTGTTGGCGGCGACGTAGTCGAGCAGAAAGAGAGGCTCTGCCCCTGTCGTCAGGACGTCGTTGATGCAGTGCGCGGCGAGGTCGGCGCCGCACCAGCGCAGCTTCCCGGTGCGCCGCGCGAGCACCAGCTTGGAGCCGACGGAGTCCATCGAGGCGGCGAGCAGCCGGTGCTCGTCGACTGCGAAGAGGCCCGCGAACGAGCCAAACCCACCTGTCACACCCGGTGTCGCCGTGGAGTCAACGGCCTCTCGCAGCCGCTCGACAATCGCGTCGGCCGTCGCGAGCGAAACGCTCGCGGCGGCATACGTGTGCTCGTCCGCCACCTCGCCGAGTCTACGGATCGCGCGTCTACAGTGACCGCGTGATCGGAGCATCGCTCCTCACGTCATGGTCGGTCGAGCCGGCGACGCTCGCCGTCGCGATGGTCGCGGCCATCGCCTACTGGCGCCGCGCCAAGACGCTGGCCACGCGCAACCAACATGTCCCGCGCTGGCGGATTTGGCTCGTCGGCTCGGGGGTCGCGTTGGCCGTACTCGCGGTCGCTTCACCCATCGACGCGGTCGGCGAGGACGACCTCTTCTTCCTGCACATGACGCAGCATCTGCTGCTCGGAGACATCGTCCCCATGTGCCTGCTCGCCGGGCTGAGCGGGCCGCTGCTCCAGCCGCTGCTGGCACGGCTCCCCGTGCGGCAACTGCGCATCCTCGCGTTGCCGTACGTGGCCCTGCCGATCTGGGCGCTCAACCTGGGACTGTGGTTCCTGCCGCCGCTGTTCGACGCAGCCGAGCGTCACCCAGTCGTCCACGCGGTCTTTCACCTCTGCTTGCTGTCGGCGGGAACGATCATGTGGATGCCGGTCTTCGAGACGCTGCCGGCGCCGGAGTGGTTCGGCAGCGGGGCGAAGCTCGCGTACATCGTCCTCGTGCGGATGGTCGGGACGGTGCTCGCAAACGTCCTCGTATGGGCGAGCACACCCTTCTACGAGCCCTACAAGTCGGGCGGCGCACACTACGGCATCGGCCCTCTTGCCGACCAGCAGCTGGCCGGCGGGATCATGCTGCTCTACGACTCCGTGCTCACGCTCGTCGCGATCGCGTGGCTGTTCCTGCGGATGGCGCAGGAGGGCGAGCTCCGCCAGGAGCTGATCGAGCGGGGCCTCGACGAGCGCGCAGTGCGCCGAGCCGTCCGCTACGGGCGCTGGCGGGAGCTCGAGGGGTGACCGTGCGCGACGGGCGGATCACCGCCTCGCCGTCACGTTCGCGAGCTGACGCTCTCGAGTGTTCGGGCCACCTTCGCAGCGGTTCGGCCCAACGCCGCGTACGCGTTAGCGCAATCGGCCGGCGTTCCCGCCGACTCGGCGTCCTCGACCTCGCGGAGCCGTCGCTCCACATCCGGATGCAACCGGCGTTCACCGTGCGCGAGCTCGTCTTCGGTGATGCCGATCCGGAGCGCCAGCTGACGCATGACCTGGAGCGAGGGGATCCTCTCGCCGCGCTCGATGCGCGAGATATACGCAGCGCTGCACCCCGGAAACGCAAGCTCACGCTGGCTCAGACCCGCCGCTTCCCGCGCCTCGTGAAGGCGCCTGCCGACCTCGACCGGGTCGTCGTAATGCGGGATCCGATCCCGCCGACCGACCATGGCCATATGACAGCACTCGTGCCGCTCCCCGACAAGAGCGGCGGCTACCCCGAGTGCGGGCCGTTGAAGATGACGAGCAGGGCGAGGTGCTCGTAGGCGGTGAACCGATGCTCGGCGCCTGCTGCGACGAACAGCGCAGCTCCCTCCTCGAGTGGCGTCGAGACGCCCTCGACTTCGAGAACGCCGCTACCCTCGAGAACGATGTAGACCTCGTCGAACTCGTGGGGCTGTTGGCGGTCCGGTTCGGGCGCGACGAGCACGTACACGCCGATCTCCAGACCCGGCGACGAGTGGACGACCTCGTATCCCCCGCCCCGCTCGGAAAGCGCCTGGCGGGTCTTGTCCACGTCGAACGGGTGCATCGTCGGGAGCCTATCCCGTGCGATGCTCGCGCCGTGAGGCTCGATCTGGACGCGCTGTTTCGCCCAGGAGCCGCCGTCGGGAGCGGCTGGAGGCGCATGCCTGCGGTTGCCGGCGAGGCGATGATCGCGACAAGTCACCCGCTCGCAACGGCGGCGGGCCTTCGCGCGTTCGAACGGGGCGGAAACGCCGTCGACGCGGCGCTGGCCGCCGCCGCGGTGCTCACGGTCACAGAGCCGACCGACAACGGAGTCGGGGGCGACGCAGTCGCCCTCGTGTGGCACGACGGCGCGCTGCACGGCCTGAACGGTTCCGGCCGCTCGCCCGCAGTCCTCGACGGCCAGCGTCACGCCGAGCGCGGCCCGCGCTCGGTCACCGTGCCCGGTGCCGTCCGCGCGTGGGCCGACCTCGCCGAGCGTTTCGGGAGCTTCGGGCTCGCCGAGCCGCTCGAGGATGCTGCCGAGCTTGCAGAACTCGGTGTCGCCTGCTCGCCGCGCATCGCCGACAAGTGGTCGCGGGAGAAGGACGTGCCCTGGCCCGCCCCACGCATTGGCCAGCACTACCGGCTCCCGGAGCTCGCGGCGACGCTGCGGCGGATCTCGACCGATGGACCGGATGCGCTGTATCACGGGGTCGTCGCCGAGGCGATCGCCTCGTGCTGCTGGCTGTCGGAGGACGATCTCGCAAGTCATCAGTCCGAGTGGGTGGAGCCGCTGCGGCTCGCATACCGAGGCATCGACGTGTGCGAGTTGCCGCCGAACGGCCAGGGTGCGGCCGCGCTGATCGCGCTCGGTCTCTACGAGGGCATCGAGCCGAGCCTGCATTCGCAGATCGAGGCGATGAAGCTCGCGCTGGCCGACGTCTACGCGCACGTCGCCGACCAGCCCCTGCCCTCGCTGCTTCTCGAGCCCACACACCTCGCCGAGCGCCGGGCGCTCATCCGGTCAGACCGGGCTTGCGACATGAGCCCGTCGGTGCTGCCGCGGGGCGGTACCACGTATCTGTGCGCCGTCGACCGAGACGGCACCGCGATCTCACTGATCCAAAGCCTGTACGACACGTTCGGCTCCGGCGTGGTCGCGCCCGGCACGGGCATCGTGCTGCAGAACCGCGCCGCCGGTTTCGCCGCAGGCGACGACCACCCGAATCGGCTCGCTCCGCGAAAGCGGCCGTTCCACACGATCATCCCGGGGATGCTGGTCATGGACGGAGCACTGCTGGGGCCGTTTGGCGTCATGGGTGGTGCGATGCAGCCGCAGGGGCACTTTCAGGTCGTCCGGCGGCTCGTCGACGAGGGGATGGACCCGCAGGCGGCGCTCGACGCTCCGCGCTGGCGCGTCATCCCCGACGGCTCGGTCCAACTCGAGCCCGGGCTGTGGGACAGGGAGAACGAATTGCGAGCGCTCGGACACGTCGTGGAGCGAGCGACGGTCCAGCACCCATTCGGGGTCGGCCAGGCGATCCTCAAGCTCGGCGACGGATGGCTGGGCGGGTCAGACGGCCGCGGAGACGGGTTCGCGGGCGTCCGGTAACGACGAAATACACCCCTCGTTACACCCTGCGGTGAATGGATCACTCGATCGAGGGAGACTAGGTTCTTTCTCATGACGACAACCATCAACTCGAGGCCATCCTCGATCACTCCGCGTCAGCGGGAAGTCGTCGCGCTGATCGCAGCGGGGTGTTCGAACGACGAGGTTGGCGCGCGACTCGGCATCTCGGCAAGAACGGCGAAGGCTCATTCCGACGCTCTGCGGCAAAAGCTCGGGGTGACCCGGCGGCGTCAGATCCCCGTGGCGTATCGGACGCTGACCGGGGACGACCCGCTCCTTCTCCACCCGGGCGGCCGGTAGCTCGCTGCGTTAAGGGCTGTACCCGCGGCACTGGCCCCCGCCCCGCGGGTATGGCCCACTTCCAATCAATGCGGTAGGCGAGTAGCGTGCAGCGTGCGCCGCCTACCTCTCCGTTGGGCAGGCCGAATGGAGGCCAGGAGAAAGAAGTCGAGGTTGCGTCCGCGCCGCATTATCGAGCGGCCTAGGCTCACGCGCATTCTCGACGGCTCCACGGCCCAGGTGCGCATGCTGATCGCACCCGCGGGCTACGGAAAGACCACGCTCGCGGAGCAGTGGACCTCGGCTGAAGGCAGGCGGGTCGCCTGGTACCCGTGCCGAAGCTCCTCCGCAGACGTCGCCGTGCTCTCGGTCGGTCTGGCTCAGGCTGCGGTCGAGCTGCTCCCCGAGTGTGACCGACGGATCCGGGAACGCGTTCGCGGTACCCAGAATCCGCCGGCTGCCGTCGACCTTCTCGCCGAGCTCCTGGCCGAGGACTTCACCGCCTGGCCAGCCGACGCGTGGCTCGTCATCGACGACTACCAGTTCGTCTGCGATGTCCCCGAGGCCGAGCGCTTCGTTGAACTGCTCGTCGAGCGCTCACCCGTCAACTTGTTGATCGCGAGCCGTCAAAGACCGGCCTGGGTTTCACGTCGAGACGTTCTATACGGCGATGTCCTCGAGGTAAGTCAGACCGAACTCGCGATGATCAACGACGAGGCCGAACAGCTCCTTCAGCAGGAGCATGCAACGCTGTCTACAGGCCTCATCTCTCTGGCCGATGGCTGGCCAGCCGTCTTGGGACTGGTTGGCGTCCTGGACGTGGATGCCCTCATTGCTGGCGATCCGCCAGAGAGTCTCTATGAGTACTTCGCCGACGAAGTCTTTCGCGATCTAGACGAGGTGACACGGTCCGGTCTAGCTGTGCTTTCGCTGCCCCACGTGCTGGACGACACGTTGGTCGCAGCGCTTCTTGGATCG
>Ga0066710_100003882_pt1 | contig 12962 bp, 12 predicted proteins | sample GraSoiAngelo_159_FD_79666 | JGI IMG/M metagenome (GOLD analysis project Ga0066710, IMG submission 79666) | Grasslands soil microbial communities from the Angelo Coastal Reserve, California, USA - 14_1009_16_40cm | ecosystem: Environmental > Terrestrial > Soil > Grasslands | place: USA...
AGAGAGAGAAACCGTGACCCCGAGTCATGACGTTTTGCTGGTGGGTGGCGGTGGTGCGGGTTTGCGTGCCGCCATTGCCATCGCGGAGACCAATCCCTCGCTCAGTACTGCCGTCGTCTCAAAGGTGTACCCGATGCGCAGCCACACGGTCTCTGCCGAAGGTGGCGCTGCCGGCGTGATCCGTTCCGACGACAGCCTCGACGAGCACGCTTACGACACCGTCTCTGGCGGAGATTGGCTGTGCGATCAGGACGCTGTCGAAGCCTTCGTCAAGGAAGCACCCGAGGAGTTACTCCGCCTGGAGCATTGGGGCTGTCCCTGGAGCCGTGAGGCCGACGGCAGGATTGCCGTGCGTCCGTTCGGAGGCATGAAGCAGATGCGGACGTGGTTTGCCGCCGACAAGACCGGCTTCCACATGCTCCACACGCTCTTCCAGACCTCCCTTAAATACAATCGCATTGTTCGCTATGACGAATGGTTTGTGACGAAGCTCCTGGTCGATGACGGCCGCGTCCAGGGCGTCGTCGCCATCGACCTGATGTCGGGAAAGGTCGAGGCCATCACGGCCCGAGCTGTGATCCTGTGTACGGGAGGGTGCGGCAGGGTCTTTCCTTTCACCACCAACGCCAACATCAAGAACGGCGACGGCATGGCCCTGGCTTATCGAGCTGGTGCGCCACTCAAGGACATGGAGTTCGTCCAGTACCACCCGACAGGCCTGCCTTTCACCGGCATTTTGATCACCGAGGCGGCGCGAGCGGAAGGTGGCTACCTCGTCAACAAGGACGGCTACCGCTATCTGCAAGACTACGGCTTGGGCAAGCCGGATCCGAAGCCGGTGCTGCGCAGCATGGAACTGGGACCCCGCGACCGCCTCTCGCAGGCCTTCATGAAGGAGGTGGAGAAGGGGCGGACCGTCGACACGCCGTACGGCCCCATCGTCCATCTCGACCTCCGCCATCTGGGTAAGAAGCTGATAGACACCAAGCTTCCTTTCGTGCGCGAATTGTGCCTCGAGTATCAGAACGTCGACCCGGTCAGGGAACTGATCCCGGTGCGACCAGTCGTTCACTACATGATGGGTGGTGTCCATACCGACGTTAACGGCGCCACGCCGCTGGCCGGACTCTATGCGGCCGGGGAGGTTGCTTGCGTCAGCATCAACGGGGCGAACCGGCTGGGGTCCAACTCCCTGCCCGAACTGCTGGTCTTTGGCGCGCGCGCGGGCCGGGTTGCCGCCGAATACGCCTCCAGCCAAAAGGACCCCACTCCGGCTGTGGTGGCCCAAGCGAAGGACGAGCAGCGGCGGCTGGAGAACGAACTGCTGCACCGGAATGGCGGCCGCGAGCGCCTCGCGTCGTTGCGCCAGGAGATGCATAAGACGATGGAGGAGAGCGCCGGCATTTATCGCGCGGGGGACTCGCTGAAGCGTGCGGCCGCCACGCTGCGCCGGTTGCAAGAGCGCTTCGCGGATGTCGCGCTCGAAGACCACAGCCGGACGTTCAACACTGAAAGGATCAGCGCCCTGGAGATGTCCTTCATGCTGGACGTGGCCGAGGCCATCGTCAATTCGGCCCTGCGCCGGGAAGAGTCACGCGGCGCGCACCAGCGCACCGATTTCCTCGGCCGCGACGACCAGCGATTCCTGGCGCATTCATTAATCTTTCGCAACGCTGATGGGTCGTGCCGGGTCGAATATGCGCCGGTTACGATCACCCGCTGGCCCCCGGGCGAGCGGGTCTATGGGAGGTAGAGCAATCGATGGGGGACCGAATCAAACTGCAGGTGGCGCGCTACCGTCCGGAGGCGGAGTCCGAGATGATTTTCCAGGAGTACGAGGTGCCCTGCCCCAAGGAGTGGGTGGTGCTCGACGGCCTCAACTACATCAAGGACCATCTGGATGGGACGCTATCGTATCGCTGGTCGTGCCGTATGGGCATCTGCGGCAGCTGCGGCATGACCGTCAACGGCGAGCCCAAGCTCACCTGCGCTACCTTCCTATCCGATTACGGTTCGGGCAGCGTCCGGGTCGAGCCGTTGCGCAACTTCCCCGTCATCCGCGATCTCGTTGTCGAAATCGGCGACTTCATGCGGAAGCTGACCGCCGTCAGGCCTTGGATCATCCGCAAGCAGGACAAACCGCTATCCGAGGGTGAGTACCGGCAAACGCCGCAGGAGATGGACTCGTACAAGCAGTTCAGCATGTGCATCAACTGTATGTTGTGTTACGCGGCTTGCCCCATCTACGGCCTGGATTCGAAGTTCATCGGCCCGGCTGCTATCGCGCTCGCCCAGCGCTATAACCTCGATACCCGCGACGAGGGCGCCCGGGAACGGTTCGGCATTCTTTCCGAGCACGAGGGGATCTGGGGCTGCACCTTTGTGGGTGAGTGCACCCAGGTTTGCCCGAAGCACGTTGATCCCGCCGGCGCCATCCAGCGATACAAGTTGAGTGCCGCGCTCGAGACGCTGAGGTCCTTCCTCATGCCGTGGGGCGAGCGATGAATGACAGTCCCATGTACACGAAGGATCACCCGCGCTGGCTCCGGTCCAGGGTGTCCACCTACTGGTGGCTGGAACGCTCGGCGTATCTCACTTTCATCCTGCGCGAGCTGAGCAGCATCTTCGTCGCCTGGTTCGTCGTCTATCTTCTCGTGCTGGTCCGCGCCGTGAGCCAAGGCGAGGGCAGCTATCAGCAATTCCTGGAGTGGTCGCGAAGCCCGGCCGTCCTGTTTTTAAATCTTGTGAGCCTGATTTTCGTCGTCTTCCATGCCGTCACGTGGTTCAATCTGGCGCCCCGGGCGATGGTGGTTCACCTAGCAGGCCGGCGGGTGCCGGGGGTCTGGATTGCCGCGTCCAATTACATTGCATGGGTGCTGTCGTCGGCGGTCGTGGCGTGGCTCCTGCTCGGTGAGTAAAATGCCCAAGCGATCGATAGAGCCGTTGTTGTGGCTGGTTTTCAGCGCCGGCGGCGTTGTGGCCGCGCTATTGATACCAAGCCTCCTTTTCGTGTTCGGCCTCGCGTTCCCGCTCGGATGGCTTTCGCCGCCTAGCCACGAGCGTCTGCTCGGGATCCTGGAGCATCCGCTCACGCGGGCGGTTGTTTTCCTGTTGTGCACGCTGTCACTGTTTCACTGGGCTCATCGCTTCCGCTACACTCTCTATGACGGGTTACAGATCAAACATCTGAACGAGTTGATCAACCTGCTCTGTTACGGTGGAGCGATCGTCGGAACAGTTGTCGCGGGGTATCTGTTGCTGCAGGTTCCATAACCAGCCCCATGAGCCCGAGACACTCGCAGGCGCGGAGTAAGAATGCCTCCGTTTTCCGCCGCTCCGCGGCTCCTTTCGTCTCATCCCGAATTCCTCGAGGTCAGGAGTTCTGAATGTACTGTAGCGGCGGTCTATGACCGCCGGCGATGCCCCATTTCGAGATCCTCGACGGTCGTGGGATATCTACTCTCCCTGCAATTGCGGAAGCAGAAGGTCCAGCCAAAGGTTGCTGAGTTTTTCGTGAACCGTGTTTTGTTTGAGCCGGGCGTTCAAGTTCTCGAAATCGACATGGTCCATGGGCTGGTCTTGATTAAGACAGGAAAAAATAATGGTTTCCTTGCCCGTCGCGGGATCCATGTGCTTTTGGAGGCATTGCGCGCAGACCTCTTTCATCATGCACTGCATCGGCGAGTTGATGCTTGCGATCGCGATGTGATCCGGTTGAAGCAAGCGTTGGAGAACACCGTGCCGTGCGTCTTTGACGGCAGCCATCATTCTGTCGGACCCGATCGCAATGATCCGCCGGATCTGTGAAAGCGGAACCAGCGCCTTCCCCAACTCACCGTGTCCGTAAGCGGCTATGGCTTGAACAATGTTTCCACGGAAGTGACAATCCTGGGGGCGATGCGGCTGGATCGGCGCTCCGGTATCGGTGCTCCAGATGACCTGATCGCTCGCCGATTCGATGTCTTCCCGTTTGAACAGGTCTTCTCCTTTTTTGTAGCCTGCAAAGTAGATGACCCGGTTGCCCTTTTCCCGCATTTCCTTGGCGATGGAGAACAGCACGGCGTTGCCGAGCCCGCCTCCCGCCAGAAGAACGTTTTCCTCAGTTTCAATTTCCGTTGGCGTGCCGGTTGGACCCATAACCACCACGGGCTCGCCCGGACGAAGGTAAGCGCACAGCCGTGATGAGACACCCAGTTCAAGCGCAATCAACGAGAGCAAGCCCTTCTCCCGATCCACCCAGGCACCGGTCAATGCAATACCTTCCATCAGCAACCGCGTGCCGTTCACCGTTAAAGCCTCGGTCTCGTAGTTCTGGAAGCGATAGAACTGTCCGGGATGAAATCGCCGGGCGGCGGCCGGAGCATCGACAATGACCTCGAGAATTGTTGGTGTGAGCCGGCGGACCTCCGCGACCCGGGCTATGAGTTCTCGATCCAGGTTCGCCGTTAGCCGCTTCCAGGCGAGATCGCGCTCGTCCTGGCGATCCGGGTCGAGAGCGGTAATTTCGTCCTGAAAGAGTGAAACAATATGCGGATAACCATCTCGCGCCGAAGCCATCGCTTTGACGACGTTTCCGGCATAGAGAGGATGGTTATCGCCGTAATAGGTAATGAAGCGGCCCTCTTTGTTGTAGGACGTAAAACAACCGGGATTGGCTTCCGGCGCGGGCTCAAGCGAAAAGCGGCCGTCGTCGTTCCGTTTGACGTGATGGGGAGCAAAGAACTTCTTCTTGCTGTCGAGTTGAAACGTTCCGTAGTGTTCCTTTTCGTAGCTGATGTTTGGCGAGGTCCCGGCCGCAACCATAACCGCGCGGGCCGGCAGTTCCACCACTCGATCCTTCGCCTGGAATCGCATCGCGCGGACATGGTTGTATTCGTCGAGAATGGCCCCGTCGGGATTCAGTCCTTCGACGAAAGAAATACCCTCTTCAAGCGCTTTAATGACTTCTTCGTGATTCAACCGATAGGCTGGAGAATCCACAAGCCGTTTTCTGTAAACAATCGATACTCCGCCCCAGCAACGCACCAGCGAAACGAAGTTCGGCTTTTCACCCGCCGCCACTGCCCGTGCACGCTCTGCCCGGGCCGCGGCGCCGTGCTCGAGAAATTCCTTGAGGATTTCGAGTTCCTGCTTGTTGAATGGCGCAAGCACAGCTTCTTCGCCGATCTCTTCCACTAAACGTTCATATCGCTCAAGTGTCTTTTCCACCTGAACGGGATAATACGCAAACAGCTCGGTTGCAGTATCGATAGCCGTCAAGCCGCCGCCGATGACCAGGGCGGGGAGGCGCACCTGCAAGTTCGGCAAAGCGGTGCGCTTAAATGCGCCCGTGAGCTGCAATGCCATGAGAAAGTCGGAAGCCTTGCGAATGCCGCACGCAAGGTTGTTCTTCATATCAATGATCGTCGGGCGGCCGGCGCCGGCTGCCATAGCGATGTGATGAAAACCCCATTCCCAGGCGTCATCAACCGTGAGCGTTCCGCCAAAGCGGACGCCGCCATAAATGCGCAAGAGATCGCGCCGGGCGAGCGTGAGGTGGAGGAGGGTTAGAAAATTCTTGTCCCAGCGGACGGTGATTCCGTATTCGGAGACGCCGCCGAATCCTTCAAGAACGCGGTCCTCAAGCGGTGTGTAAATTTCCGACCAGAACTGAATCGGACGAGGCGCCGTGCCCGGTGTGCCTGTGAGTTCTTCGCTTAGGGGCTCAATCTTTAATCCATCCACACCGGCGACGCCGAAACCCTCGTTCACCAGATAATGCGCCAAGGTATAGCCTGCCGGACCCATGCCGACGACTAAAACATTCTTGCCGTTGTATGGAAGAGCGTAGGGACGGGCTATGTTCAGTGGATTCCAGCGGGTTAGCAGGCCATAGATTTCCACGCCCCATGGCAAGCTCAGTGTATCGGTCACGACCGCAGTCTCGATCTGTGGGATGTTTACAGGATCCTGCTTTTGGTAAATGCACGACTTCATGCAGTCGTTGCAGATCCGGTGGCCGGTTCCGGGGCACAACGGGTTGCTGATCATCACGAGGGCCAGAGCCCCGATCGCGTCTCCGACTTTGCGCATGTAGTGCATTTCGGAAATCTTCTCGTCCAGCGGGCAGCCGGCCAGCGGGATATCCAGAGGATTGACCGCGATTTTCCCGTCGGCCGTTTTGATCCCTTTCGAGCAGCTGTCCTTGTCGCGTTCGTGACAGAGAATGCAGTAATGGATCTCACTGAGAATCTCGCGCGGCGTCATGCGCGGATCGGTCAACGCAAACCCATCGCGGCGGCGCAACCGCCGGTCGGGTCCGGTAAATTCTTCGGGAACGGCTGAGTTTGGCCTTTGGAGCTGGACCAGGTTGAAGTGATCGATAGATTCAGGAAACCGGAAGCTCACCCATTTTCGATACGTGGGATCGTCCAGATGCACGGCACACCACAGTTTCAAACTTTCCAGCGCGTCCGTTACGCGCCGGCGATCCTCTTGGGTGGTCGCAGGCGAGCGCTCCGCCTGCATCAACTCAACGGCTGCCATGGCCGTGGCCAGCTCTTCATCGATTTCGTGGAGTCCGCGGCCAGCCTTCTCCCTCGCCTGCTCCCGCAGGTCTCGAATCTGCGATTCCAGCAGTTCAGGATTCGAAGGAGGCACCATCCTTTTGAAATTGGGAATGACCCGGCGGCGAACGAAATCGACCTTGAAGCGGAAGATCGGGTTCTCTTCCTGAGTGGCCGCGGCAAGGGCGGCGGCTTCCGCTTCAATGTCGAAAAGGCGTGTCAGAAATTGGCTGACTTGCCCAGCCATGGCAACAAGAAGCGCAGAGATTTCTGTTGCCGGGCGCAGCTTCTGCGGCTCGTTGCGGTAGCTGTCCCAGGCGGCGAACAGTTCAGGATTCGCCGCCGCAACTTCGCAATCGAAGACATCGAGCAGTTCCTTAAGGCGCTCCGACCTATAGAGATCGGGATACGTAAACCCCCCGATACCTAGTCGCAGTTCAATCGCCGGTCCACTGTTGTTCATTTGAATTGATTTCATAAATGGATCGTGACTGAACTCGAAGCCTGGGTAGGATTAGATCGGGGTAGCCGTACTCCGCCGCCACCATATGCTTTCCAAGAGTTCTAGAAGTCCTTTCGAATCATGCCTCCATGAACAGGTTTAAGGACCATTTTAACAACAATGCCTGAATTCAAGACCCCCTAGTCCACATTTCTCACGATTTTTCGTAACGCGGGCCCTTGGTGGAAATAGAATGAGCCGGAAACTCCCCCTAACTCCTTGAGGAACTACAAAACCGGCCCCGTTTGTTCCCTTTACTGTAGCGGCGGATAAACTTGAGGCGGCGGTCTATGACCGCCGGTATTTGTCTCGCCTCAGGATCGTGGGCGGTCATAGACCGCCCCTACAGTGAGGACAGACGGTCTGATGGGCTCAGGGGGGAGCTTGCAATCGACCGCCGCTACAGATCTTGGACCAGAATCTGGTCCAGGTGATGCCGCATATGCACCAGGTAATCGCGGATGATGAACTCCAGATCCACATCATTGCCGTCGGGCGCACGCCAGGTGTTGCGAAGTGACTGGGGATTGACATATCGGATCACCTCGGCCAGTTGGGTGTTGTACACCAGCCAAAGATCGATGATGTCCCGCCAGGGGCGCTCTTGATAATGCTGCAGGCTCACCCATGCATCGCCATCGTAGCCAGGCAATTCGAGGCGCGGCGTGAGCTGCAGACGCACAAAGCGCTGATGGTTGTTCGCGGCCGAGTCGATGAGGTGACCCAGTATCTCTTTCTTTGACCATTTGCCCGGGGCGGGCCGGACTGAAGCCACCTGGTCATCGATTTCACGAAGATTACCCGCGGCTTTGAGGATGGACTTCAGTTCTTCAGCGACAGCTTGCATGTTGAGGCTCCTTTCCTAAAGGCTCTTTCTGAAGACCAGGCGATCACTGGCAAGGAAATTCATGATCGAGCAGGTGCCGATGGCGATCAGGTTCGCCAGAAAATAATGGAGGCACAGTCGCGAAACAAACAACCACATCAGGACCAGATTTCCTCCGATGGAGATCAAACCGTTGGCCAGGTGAAATCGGATAAGCCTGTGGATCACTCCACCCGTGGACTGGCGCGTGCGCTCCGCCCAGGTCCAGCGTTCGTGCCAGGCGAAATTGTGGAGGACAGCGGTTTCGACGGCCACTAGTGTCGCCATCAGGTAATGGAGTCCCAGACCCGTGGTAAGGACAATCAGGGCCAGTAACTGCACGCCCAATCCCGCAATTCCCACGGCGTTAAACTTCAACCAGAGTCGGAACATGCCTGTCACGGAACACGTTCCTCGCGGTACAACTTAACCGTATTGCGGATGGCCGAAACAATCGCGATCAGGGTGATCCCGATAATTGCAACAATCCCAGCAACATCGCAGAGCAGATATTTTTCGCCGGCAATCGTCACGATAGGCCGGACCAGGAGAACCAAACTACCGAGGGCAACGACAATGCGGAGTTCCGTAGGTCCCCAGACGCCAAACGACAATCGAAACACTCCGATAGTATACGTAGCCAGGTATATTTCGATGGACAGCAAAAAGTAGGCGACGATGACGCCCATCGCTATCATGCCAGTCATGTAATTGGAAAGGCCCAATCCGCCGATCAGAAAGATCGCACCAAAAGAATCGACGATGTGATCGACATAAAACCCATAGCGTGGGCGCTGCCGGCCGCGAACCCGAGCCAGGGTCCCGTCCAGACTATCGCCAAACCAATTGACGGCGAGACACGCAATGGCACCGATAAGGGTAAGCGGGTTCCAACTGGCAAGGAAATAGCAAACGCCCGACAGGATCATGCCCAGAAAACCGAGCAGTGTCAGGTGATCCGAGTTGACCCAAGAAGGCATCCGGCCCGCAAGCCAGATAAGCGTTTTCTTTTCAAGTGGCGCCAGCAGGCTTTCCTGCTGGCGCACCGCGGGTTTGAATGATGGTTGGGGCATATTGGATTTCGAATTTCGGATTTAAAAACATCTTCGGAAAATCCGCAATCCGAAATCGAAGCGCCCGTTACCAGCGGTTGGAACGGCCCATGCGATTCGTGAATTCTTTCTTCACCATCGGACGAGCTTCGTTGACGGTCAGAGCACGGCCGGCAAAGTCCTTGCCATTGAAAGCTGCGATCGCCTTTTCGGCGTCCTCGTCACTCATGGAGATGAAACCAAAACCTTTGGAGCGTCCCGTATCGCGATCGGTAATGATGCTGACGGATTCGACGGCGCCGATCTGCTCGAACAGGCCGGCAAGTTCTTCTTCCGTCGTTCTAAACGATAAATTTCCAACGTAAATTTTCTTTGACATGTTTTTCCCAATTCAGCTTATGAGGAACATCGAGATCTTTGGCGGGAAAGGAATCGAAAAGCAGAATCAACTCTCCAGACAGAAGCAAGAGGCTCCTACGGTTCCAATTCACAGCAACGTTCATCGTTACTGCGTAAATCTATCCGAGCATACCATGAAGAAGTCCATCGGACAGCCACTTTTCTTCAACCCTTGAGGAGTCCGTTCTCCCTCACTGTGGAACAACGTACGATCATCTCATGCTCTCTCGGGAACAGCGTCTCGTTTGGTCTGAAGGAGCAGGACCGGAGCATCGAAACGACGGCTTGAGGGTTCGGGATGAACCAACAGGTGACGTCATTGTCAAGCGGGCCTTCTATAAATCGCACGGCCGGGAACCGATCCTCCGTGAGAACCGGCGACCGGAGGCCAGCTTTTTGCAATGAAGCGGAATCAATCTCATTTAATGTTCTGTCGTGCGGTGTTGTGATTGTTTGAAGTATCAAGGTTTCGCCGCACACCGACCTCACGGCCTCTAGGGCGAGCAGCGGATGACGCAGGTGATAAAGCACACCCATAAATAGAATCAAGTCGAATTGCCGGCCGATTTCCCGCAGATCGTAAACAGATAGGACTCGGAAATCGACGTCCAGACTCAACGTCCTGGCAGCAAAACGCGCCTGTTCGATAGCCTTCGGTTGTTCACCGGCGTCAACTCCCAGCACGTAAGCCGCGCCAAGCTCTTTCAGCTTCAACGAGAAAAATCCGGAGCTGCAGCCGACATCGAGGACGGTCTTGCCGGCTACATCCGGCAACAATGTCCGCACATGCCGCCATCGCCAATCCGGGTAATCCGCTCCGGGGCCTGATCCGCTAGAATTGGTCCAGAGGTCAGCAGCCAGTTGAAAATTGTGAAACCACGGTCCGAGTTCCGTAATCTTCTGCTGGACCAGTCCGTGCTGCGGGCCGGGCAATCGTCGCGCGGAGTTCATGGCGCCATAGACCTGTTTGCGGATAAGCGATTTCAATCTGCCGAACATGACGATCAGCGCTTGAAACACGCGCTGGCTCGAGTATCCTCTGGCCGGATGCAGAATTCCGGTGACAAATGTTTGTGCATATCCATGCGGGCACCTGGGTTCTTGGTCATCGCCGCCAGGATATGTGTCGGTTTGATGCGGCCGCTTTCGATCTCTGCCACATCCATTGCGTGAACTCGGTCGATGAAGGCACAATCCCAGGCGTTTCCGGGATCGAAATTCGGACCGAAAGACCGATCAATAAAAACATCAATGATGTTTCCAAAAGCGACGAACAGATCAAAATGAAAGCGCTGGACCAAAAGCGGAAGAATGTCCTGGGCGCGAATCCCTTCAAAGCCGTCTTTCGAACAATCCCAGTTGTCGTAGTCCTTCTCCAGGCGTTTCAGTTGGTGGTTGTATTTGTATTTATCCGGCAGTTCCCGCCACAACTCGTTCACAAACTTGAGCGCTTCCGGCCAGCGTTGATGCCCATTCCGGCCGATCATGTCATCGGTCAGGAAATAACCGCCGGGATGAAGCGCCCGATGAATCTTTTCAAACAGGGCCTCGAGTTCCATGAAATGATGCAGCGACTGAATCGCCAAGATCATGTCGTACTGCCCGTCGGGGCGCCACGTGTTGACATCGAACACCGCAAACTTAAAGTGCGCTGAAAGCCCCTTGTCCTCAGCGGTAACGCGCCCGCGGCGAAGCATCTCCGGATTGAGATCGACGCACTCGAAAGCGTAATTGGTGATCCCCACTTCGCGCAGCCATTCCGCAACGTTGATCTCCGGTGCGCAAGCGCCTGTCCCAATGCTTAGCAATCGCAGTGTATCGTGCGGGCGTTGGCGGGACATTCGATCAATGTATGTCCGAAAGAATTGGATCGAGTCGCTGAATCCAAACGGTGACAGCAGCGGGGCCAGGTAAGTCTGCGCCCAATAATTCATGATCGGTGGTGTCGCGCATACGTTCTCGTCGGCGAACGCTTTTATTTCGTTTTGAACCCGGGACTCATAAGCAGATGTTGGCCGGACGATGGAACGCGCCAAGTGCAGGCATTGACGCAAAGGCGGACGCAAGCGTGGAGGTACAAATCGCTTTAGCGCGGGCACGATCTTCATGGCGAGTCCCTCTCCTGGAATGGTAATTGGGTAAGTACCATTCCAGGACAGTGAGAAGACAGCCGGTTATTTTTTGGGTTTCGCTTTGCTGGCTGTTTTCTTTTTCGCGGGGCTTTTCGCTTTCTTCGCCGTTTTCCGGGCCATGGGTTTCCGGGCCGGTTTGGCAGCCTTCCGCTTGGCCTTGGCCTTGACTTTGGGCTTCGGCGTGGCCTTCCGTTTTGCCCGAGGACGGCTCGCGGGTGCGGGCGCGGACGGCTCGGGTTCGGCCGGCGGTAATTCCATTTTGGGCTCTGAGGTGTCGTCCTGCCCAAAGTCCATCTCGTCATCATCCGACGAAAGATTCACGTCTTCCAGTTCGTCTTCTTCTCTGCTCATGCTTATCTCCTTAAGTGGGGGCCGCGGCTTCACTTGAACGTAACCGATGACGTAAATCGGAGTACGCTCGCCCTCTTCTAGCGCGACACATAATACAGCCGCGATTGTCCTCACGCTATACACATTGTTGAAGACAGCCTCGGAAAAGCGAATGGGACCAGGCGGGCAGCCTGCAGCCATCGATCATCGATTTCTGTTGAAGGAATCGCGGGTTCACATGGAAGACCTGCATTATTCCTCCGGACCCAGACGTTGACATCCGCAAACCATTCTAATCCATAGGCTTAACAGGGAAACGACTTTGGAGCAGCCGGGCATCTTCCGGACGGATCGTCCAGAAATTCGGCGCGATCGAAGACGAGACTCAAAGCTGGCGCGTTCCCGCCGCCGAATCGAACCGCCCCGATGCACCGGTGCGGCCGCCAGCCTACGCACGTTGTTCCCCAGAAAATCTTTTTATGGTGGGCGGTGAGACATGCCCCCGATGGCGGGCAGCCTGACAGACGCGGATCATGCAATCACGTTGGGTTTCCGTGGCGTGTGTGAAAGGCGAGCGGCCCGAAAATACGAAAGGGGACGTAGCCGCGAATGACGCGTCATTCGCGGCTACTTTTTTACTCTGCGCGCGCAAACTTCTCACTGGCGGGCGCTGGGAAATAGCGCTAAATTCCCTTTCTATGTTTTCTGAAAAGGTCGCACTCGTCACCGGGGGCAGCCGCGGCATTGGCAGGGCTATCGTTCAGGCGCTTGCACGCGAGCATGCAAAAGTCGCATTCACGTATGTGCGGAGCCAAGCGCTGGCGAATGAAATAGCCAATGGCGACAGCATTGTGGGCTTTCCAGCGGACGTCACGAGCATCGAGCAGTCTAAGAACCTCGTTAAGCACGTCAAGGAACGATTTGGGCGCATCGACATACTTGTTAACAACGCAGGCGTTACACGGGACAAACTCATCGCTCTCATGACCGAGAAGGATTGGGACGACGTTCTGGATACCAATCTCAAAGGAGTGTTCAACGTCACCAAACCCGTCGTCGGTGTGATGCTTCGTCAAAAATCCGGAACCATTCTGAATGTCACTTCAATCAGCGGCATCACCGGCATGGCCGGTCAAG
>Ga0066710_100003883_pt1 | contig 12960 bp, 2 predicted proteins | sample GraSoiAngelo_159_FD_79666 | JGI IMG/M metagenome (GOLD analysis project Ga0066710, IMG submission 79666) | Grasslands soil microbial communities from the Angelo Coastal Reserve, California, USA - 14_1009_16_40cm | ecosystem: Environmental > Terrestrial > Soil > Grasslands | place: USA...
GACGATATTGTTTTTGGCGCGACCAAGACCACACGTCGTGCCTTTGCTGGCGCAGAGTCCATGGTAGGCCCACTCATCGTCACCGTGCCAGTTCGAGTGAGGGTATGTTCTGAGGCGCCCCTCATCGCCTGGTTAAGAGAGTTGCGCGCGGAATGGCTGTCCTACCGCGATTATGATCACGCTCCACTGACTTTGATTCAGCAGTCGAGCGAGATTTCGCGCGGAGCCTCGCTGTTTGAGACCTTTGTCGTATTTGAGAACGGCGCGTTTGATGACGGTTTACGGGCGAATGGAGGCGGCTGGCGGGATCGCACCGCTACCTTAATCTCAGCGGATACGAACTATGCACTGACCTTGATGGGTTACGGAGGTGAAGAGCTGGAACTGCGAATTTGCTACGACGCGCAGCAGTTCAGCTCAGCGACGATTCAGCGCATGTTAGAGCATTTGCGCACCATGGCTGTCGCTGTGGCGGAAAAGCCGGATCTTACGGTTGGCGATGTTCCCTTACTTACCGCGGCAGAACGTCGTCAACTAGTCGAAGAGTGGAATGAGACGCCGTGGGAGTATCCAGGCGATAAGTGTCTGCATGAGCTATTTGAGGAGCAGGTTACCCGTCGCGGAAATGCCGTGGCGTTGATATTCGGAGATAACTCGCTGACCTATGCTGAACTGAATGCCCGGGCGAACCAGCTCGGCCATTATTTAAAACGGCAGGGGATTGGTCCAGGTCAACGCGTCGGCTTATGTGTAGAGCGTTCACTGGCGATGATGGTGGGGTTGCTGGGAATTCAAAAGTCAGGCGCGGCATATGTGCCACTTGATCCGGCCTATCCGGCAGAGCGGTTAAGGCTGACGCTCGAGGATGCGCAATTGACGATGATGGTGACAGAGGGAAAATTGTCGGCACACATTCCGGAGTATAGGGGTGCACTCGTGTGTCTCGACCGGGATTGCGCCAGCATTGCCGCAGAAAGCACGACCAATACTGTGAGCGGGGCAACACCCGAAGATCTGATCTATGTGATCTTCACCTCAGGATCAACAGGACGTCCCAAGGGCGTCATGGTCCCACACCGGGCAGTGGTCAACCTGATGACGTGGATGGCAAACGAGCTAGAGATGGGAGAGCAAGACGTATTTCCGGCGCTGGCGAGCTTCGCTTTTGACATGTCGATTCCGGAACTCTTTCTGGCCCTCGTCTCCGGTGGGACGGTGGCCATCGGCGAAGACCATTTGGCAGCAAACGGGGAGGAACTCGCGGAATTTCTGGCGAAGTATAAGGCCACCATTGTGCACGCAACTCCGACGACGTGGAACGTATTGCTCGAGTCAGGGTTCACGGGCAAGGGACTGAAACTGGCCGTCGGGGCGGAGGCTCTGCCCGCATCCTTATTTACCAAACTGATGGGGTGCACTGATTCGCTTTACAACTTTTATGGACCAACTGAGACCACGGTATGGTCGGCCTATCACTGCTTTAAGTCAAAAGACGAGCCAATTGTAATTGGAAGACCGCTCGGCAATACGCGTGTCTACATCCGGGATAAGCATGGGAACCCAACTCCGATTGGAGTGTCGGGTGAGATCCAGATCGGTGGTGATGGAGTTACACGTGGATACTTGAACCTCCCGGAACTTACGGCGGAGAAATTCATCGCTGATCCGTTCTCGAATAAACCAAACGCGAAACTCTACAAGACGGGGGACGTGGGACGGTTTCTTGCGGACGGACGCATCGAGTTTCAGGGACGGGCAGACCATCAGGTGAAAGTGCGGGGCTACCGGATCGAACTGGGCGAGATCGAAACAGTTTTGAATCAGCATACGGCGGTTCACGAGTGTGTGGTTGTTGTGCGCGAAGACGTGCCCGGCGACAAACGCCTGGTGGCCTACGTGGTGCCTGTGCCTGGTCATGGTATGAATTCCGCGAAACTGCGGTCATGGGTGAAGAAGCGGGTGCCAGAATACATGGTGCCGGTCGCCTGGATGGAATTGGGGCAACTGCCCCTCTCTCCGAACGGCAAGGTAGATCGCAAGCATCTGCCTGCGCCGGAGTATACGCACCGGGAGTTGGAGCGGGAATATGTGGCTGCGCGCACTGCGGTGGAGGAAGGGATAGCCTGTATCTGGGCAAAACTGTTGAAAATGGACGTGGGGATGGCCGACAACTTCTTCGAGCTGGGCGGGCAGTCGTTGCTGGCTACGCGAGTAGTGTTGCGAATTCGGCAGGCGTTTCAGGTGGAGATGCCCCTTCGAACTCTGTTCGAGCATCCAGTTTTAGCTGATTTGGCGAAAGAACTTGAAACGCTGCAAAGACAGTCCACAAATCTCGTTTTCCCACCTTTAAAAGCTGTGCCCCGGGTTGGCCCCTTGCAACTTTCATTCGCACAGCAGCGCTTGTGGTTCATGAGCAAGATGGACCCAGCGAACAGCTTTTACAATCTTCCATTCGCGACTCGACTGACGGGACGGCTGAATGTGAATGCTCTCACGCAGAGCTTAAGTACCGTTGTGCGCAGGCATGAGACGTTGCGGACCGCTTTTGTCGAGCAGGAGGGAGAGGTAATTCAGGTGGTCGAACCCCAAGTCTCCCTTCCCTTGCCCGTAGTCGATCTTAGACACATCGAGAAGAAAGAACGCGTGGCCGAGGGGCAACGACATGCTCAACGCGAATCCCTCATGCCCTTTGACCTTGAGCGGGCTCCACTGATCAGAGCAAAATTGCTGCAATTCGAGGCCGAAGAATACGTTCTGATAATCAACATGCATCACATCATCAGTGATGCCTGGTCGCGCAGTGTGTTCGTTTCAGAGTTGGCGGTGCTGTATGAGGCCTTAATTGAGGAAAAGTCTTCGCCCCTATCCGAGTTACCGATCCAGTACGCCGATTATGTAGTGTGGCAGAGGAGTTGGTTGAGGGATAAGACCCTAGCCAACCATGTGGACTACTGGAGAAAACAGCTTCGGGATGCGCCGCCGGTGTTGCAACTTCCGTCGGATCGACCGCGGCCACCAGTTCAGAGTTTTCAAGGTGCAATGTATCAATCGAGAATACCGCGCACTCTCGTGAGTGAAATAAAGAGGGTGAGTCAGGCCGAGGGCGTAACACTGTTTATGTACCTGTTGGCAGCTTTTCAAGCTTTGCTCTTTCGCTATAGCGAGCAAGAGCAAATCATTGTTGGAACCGATCTTGCCAATCGCACGTCGGTAGAACTCGAGAAGCTAATCGGATTTTTTGTGAATTTGCTCCCTATATGCACTAATTTTTCCGGGAATCCTACCTTTCGGGAGGTGCTTGGGCGAGTACGCGAGGTGACGCTGGGTGCTTACTCTCACCAGGATATGCCGTTCGAGAAACTGGTTGAGGAATTAAGCCCCGACCGCACCCTCAGCCACAATCCGCTCGTGCAAGTATTGTTCGTCATGCTGAATACACCATCCACGAATCTCAAACTAAAAGGATTGCAGGCAAGACCGTTTGAATTCGATCTAGCACGGTCAAAATTCGACGTGGTCGTGTACGCGCGGGAGCTCGACGAAGGCCTCGCAATCGAATGGCTTTACAGTACCGATCTATTTGATCGCGAGACGGCGCGCCGAATGGCAGAAAATTACGCTACTCTTCTGACGGACGCAACCCTTCGACCGGATGCCCGGATCGGGGCATTGCAGTATCAGACAGACGCCGAGCGGGTTGAACAGGAAGCCCTCAGAAGGCAGCATCAGCTCAGCACTAGCTTTAAACCGGTAAAAAGAAAGCCCATTACCTTGGCTTGACCCGATGATCGGTTCGACAACTATCCCCCAAGAGCTTTCTCCCGCACCAAAGTAAAAAAGAGTCAAAGATGTGCAAAATATTGCACATTTGGCAACATTGGTTTCGGAGTCAAGAGAAATGGGGAACTTCGGAAAATCGGAATGGTTCAAGAAATGCTTAGTAGAGTCTCGGAGATTCCTGCTAAGTGCGGTAATACTGGCAATTTATGACCGCATTTGAGTGGGAAATACGATTCAATCAATGAGCACAAACGAGCAGACGACAGCCGAGCAACTCACCACTTCCGGGTTTCGCCTTTCGCCTTTGCAGGAACACCTTTGGTCTGTGCAAATCGGCAACGAGAATGGGTGTCCGCGGTCGGTTTGCGCAATTCGTATTGAAGGACCAGTAGTTGCGCTAGCGAAGGTTAAAGATGCAGTGCAAAAGACTATCAAGCGACACGAAGTCCTCCGGACAGCCTTCGTTCGTAGACCCGGGATGAAGATCCCTTTTCAGGTGATTTTTGAAGACTACCAACCAGAATGGCAAATTACTGACCTAACAACTCTTGCTTGCGACCAGCAGAAACAGGAAATTGAGCGCTGCATCGCTGAGGAGGTCACGAAAATCGCAGAATGCGATCTGAGCCCGTCCGTGGGAGCACATTGGATTGAGCTGAGCAACGACAGTCACACCCTCCTTCTCAGCTTGCCGTCCTTATGCGCGGATCGTACGTCATTGAGGGTTCTGGCTGCAAATATCGCCGAGTTTCTCGACGGACGCGAGCAGGATGTTGAAATCGTACAGTACGTTGACATGGCGGAGTGGCAACATTCACTGCTTGAGTCTTCAACTGAACTCGCTCGCAGGGCGAAAGCGTTCTGGAGGTCACAGCAACCTGTGGCGCTTACCTTGCCTCAGGAACACAAAACTAGAACCAAAGACCGATGGGGGGCTGAGTTTGTTCCGGTTGAAGCTGCCGAGGGCCTTGCTCGTAATGTGGATGTGTTAGCTGCCAAGCTGAACGCCAGCCCCGAAGATGTCATACTGGCGGCCTGGCAAACCTTGCTGTGGCGACTCTCCGGCAACGCGCGTCCTACCGTGTATGCATCATTTGCCGGGCGCGAACACGAGCAAATGCAAGGTTCCATTGGGCTGTTCTCTCGCAACCTTCCTGTCACGGCGCGTTTTGATGGCAGTTTTCGCTTTGACGAAATCGTAGAGCAGATGCGCCTTGCCCGTGAACAAGCGGCGGGATATCAGGGATTCTACCTGCCAAGTACCAACACGTCTGAGGAAGCTCCTGTGTTGTTAGAGTATGACGATTGGCGTGGGACGGACCCTAGCAGTTCGACGAAAGTTTCGCTGTTGCGAGCGTGGGCCCCCACCGATTCCTACAAGGTCAAGCTTACTTGCTGGAGAGAAAATGGAGCCTGGCAGCTTGAACTGTATTATGACAGGGGTTATTTCGAGCGCGCATCAGCCCAGCGATTCGCTAAGAGGTTCCAAGTCCTGCTCACTGCCGCGCTCACAGATTGGCAGCAAAAGACGGAACTGCTCCCAATCCTAAGTGACGAAGACCGGAAGAGAATCCTGTTCGGCTGGAACCAGACCGATGCGGAATATTCCAATGGCTCCACTATCCACTCTCTTTTTGAAGAGCAGGTTGCAAAGCATCCTGACCGTGCGGCCCTGGTTTCTAACGGGCAACATCTCACATACGGAGAACTAAACCGTAAGGCAAATCGACTCGCGCATTATCTACGCAAGGCTGGCATCCGTCCCGATGTTCTAGCCGGACTGTTCCTGGGCCGCTCGACGGAATTGATGGTTGGATTGCTCGGCATCCTAAAAGCGGGAGGGGCGTACGTTGGATTCAATCCTGGTACACCTAAGCCGCATCTGGCTAAACAGCTCGTAGGCGTAAAGGTACTCATCACGGAAGAAAAACTTCTTCCGCAAATCCCGCAGGACTTTCCTGGCGAGATCTTCTGCGTGGATCGGGACTACGCTCTCACCCGGAACGAACCCGAGGAAAACCCGGTCTCAGTGGCCAACTCGGAAAACCTGGTTTACGTAATCTATACCTCCGGCTCGACGGGAATTCCAAAGGGTGTCGCGGTTCGTCATCGTAATCTGGTTAACTACAGCGAGTTCATTTGTAATCGTCTGCGGCTACATGCACATGGCCAGGGTCTGAAATTCGCAAGCGTATCCACAATCGCTGCGGACTTGGGAAACACGTGTATTTATCCCGCCCTCATCAGTGGCGGATGCCTTCACTTGATCTCGTACGAGACTTCGACCGACAGCCAGAGAATGGCGCAATACCAGCACGATTACCAGATCGACGTGTTGAAGATTGTGCCTTCGCACTTAAAAGCCTTGCTGAATTCGGAAGAGGGCGCCCGCATCCTTCCCAGGCGTTATCTCATTTGTGGCGGTGAAGCGCTGCCCTGGTCCCTTGTCGAGCAGATACGCAGTTCGTCGGCTGAATGTGAACTCATTAATCATTATGGCCCTACGGAAACGACCGTGGGCTCGCTAACGCTGTCCTTTATGGATTCGCCGTCCTTGAGTCCGGAACAATCCACGACTGTGCCGATTGGGCGGCCGATTGCGAACACTCGCGTGTATGTTCTCGATGCGCAACTTCAGCCCGTTCCGGCGGGAGTTGCGGGGGAGTTATACATTGCCGGCGCGGGAGTGACGGCAGGCTATCTGGGACAGCCAGAGCGAACAGAAGAGCGTTTCTTGGTAGATCCCTTCGCGACGACGGCGGAGGCGCGCATGTATCGCACCGGGGATGTGGCTCGCTATCTGGAAGACGGGAATGTAGAGTTTCTGGGGCGCGTCGACGATCAGGTGAAGGTGCGCGGGTTCCGCATCGAACTGGGAGAAATCGAAGCGGCGCTACTCCGGCAATGGGGAGTGAAGCAAGCAGTGGTTCTTGGACGCGACGACAAAGATACTCTTGAAAAGCGCATAGTGGCCTACGTTGTTCTCGATCGACGAAATCCGACCGACTCGGAGACGTTGCTGGCATGCCTGAAGGAACAATTGCCCGAATTCATGTTGCCATCGGCAGTGGTAGTGCTGGAAAAACTACCGCTGACGTCAAACGGCAAGGTGGATCGTATGGCGCTGCCGAAGCCGGAGGAATCTGCCGGGCAGCAGAAAACATATGTCGCTCCGAGCACGCCAACCGAACAGATTGTCGCAATGATCTGGGCTGAAGTACTCCGGGTGCAGCAGATGGGATGTCTGGACGACTTCTTTCAGATGGGCGGCCACTCTTTGCTTGCCACCCAGGTGGTCTCGCGCCTCCGGCGCACCCTTAATGTGGAATTGCCGCTGCGGGCCTTGTTCGAATGTTCAACGGTGGCCAAACTTTCGAAGCATATTGACGATACCCGGCGAGCGCCAGAGAGTCTGTCAGTCCCCGCCATTACACGGGTGTCACGAGAACAGGCGCTGCCGTTATCGTTTGCGCAGCAGCGATTGTGGATTCTGGATCAGATGGAGCCGAACAATCCGCTCTACAATGTCCCGCGCCCGATCAGAATAGCAGGCCCGTTAAATCCCGACGCTTTGCAGAAGAGTTTGAACCAGATCGTCGTCCGGCACGAATCGCTTCGTACCAGGTTCCACACGGTGGACGGCCAACCGGTTCAGCTAATCGAAGAGTCGGTGAATTTACCAGTCGAGATCGCGGACCTCAGTTTGATTCCGGAACCGGAGCGCGAAGCGGAGGCGCGGCGTCTTGCGGCGGAAGAAGCCGTCCGGCCTTTTAATCTTACCCACGTGCCGCTGCTTAGGGCGAAGCTTTTGCGGCTAGCGGCGGAAGATCACGTTCTGCTTTTGACCATGCACCACATCGTGAGTGATGCATGGTCGGCGGCAGTGTTTCAGCAAGAGTTCAGCGCCTTTTACGAGGCATTTTCCAGAGGTACCTCTGCTACTTTACCCGAGTTGACGATCCAGTATGCCGATTACGCGCACTGGCAGCGACAATGGCTGCAGGGCAAGACCCTTGAAACGCAGCTCGCCTTCTGGCGCAACCAGCTGGCGGGTGCTCCGCCACTGCTGAAGTTACCCACAGACCGTCCTCGCCCGCCGATGCGAACGTTTCGAGGCGGTCATCATACGGCAGCGCTCCCCAAGAGCCTGGTGGAAGGGCTCAAGCTGTTGACCCAGCGACAGGGCGTGACACTGTTCATGACGTTATTTGCTGTCTTTCAGATGCTCTTGGCGCGCTATTCCGGGCAAGAGGACATCGTGATCGGCACCGATGTGGCGAACCGTCCTAACCTCGAAACGGAACGGTTGATCGGGTTTTTTATCAACCTGCTGCCGCTTCGATGCAATCTCTCCGGTAATCCTACTTTTGGCGCCTTGTTGGGACGCCTGCGGGAGACCACGCTAGCCTGCTATGCCCATCAGGACATGCCGTTTGACAAACTAGTCGAGGAGTTACGTCCGGAGCGGAATCTGAGTCAAAATCCGCTGACGCAAGTTCTTTTTGTGATGCAGAACACGCCGCGGGCAACCAAGGAGTTTTGTGGTCTGAAGTTGAGCCGGTTCGAGATGCCGATTACCCAGTCAAAGTTCGACGTGGCGGTGTTCGCCAGTGAAAATGACAAAGAGATGAATTTTCACTGGGTCTATAGTGCTGATCTATTCGGTCCCGCCACTATCTCATCAATGTCGCGGCATTACGAAAACCTGTTGCGCAGTGTGGTCGCCCGGCCGGAATCGCGTCTCGACACGTTTGAAATGTTCAGCCCGGAAGAGAAAGAAAAGCAGTCTGCCGATAAAAAGGAGCGCAAGCAGTCACACATCAAGAAATTGATGACTGCTGAACCCAAGGTGGTCAGCTTCGCTGAAACTAAAGCACACGGAGAGTAAATGACGGAGACACTCGTAAATGGGGGATACTTCCTTTCTCCCCAGCAGAAGAACCTGTGGCTTGCACAGCAGGGCGCGGCGAAGGATTCCCGTTCGCAGATCGCGTTTTTGTTGAAGGGCTTGGTTGAAGCAGAGCGATTAAGGTCAGTGATTAATGAGACCGCCTCTCACTACGAAATTCTGCGCACAGTTTTTCGACGTAAGGCTGGAATGAAGATCCCATTTCAGGTGATTCTAGATCGATGTGATGCTGCATGGGAGATGCGCGAACTAAGCTCGACGAATTACGACCAGGTAGCTCAGGAACTGTTAGAAGCCGAGGCGACCAAGGAATTCGATTTTGAACGTGGACCACTGGTCCGCGCTCTGCTCGCCAAACTTGACACGGAGACTCACATCCTTGCGCTGACGTTCTCACCGCTCTGCGCGGACAGTTACAGCTTACGGAAGTTGGGAATCGAAATCCTTCGTCGCTACGCCGGTCATCCTAATCCCGCCGAGAGTGAGCCGCTTCGCTATGTGCAGTTTTCCCAATGGCAAAGCGAGTTGCTGGAAGGAGGTGACACCGCCGCGCGGGATGGCAAGGCATTCTGGAGCGAGCGCATGAGGAAAGCCACGGAACCGTTGAACCTCCCCTTTGAGCGCAAATCAGAAGTAATGAGCGGCATGCAATCGCTGACCCACATCCTGGAAGCTCCAACTCTGTCGAACATAGAGCAGACTGCGGCCGGTTCCAATACTTCGGTTGCTGTAGTTGTACTCACGGCATGGCAATCGCTTTTGTCGCGGCTCACAACACGGGCGCGGTTCATGACAGGAGTTATCTTCAACGGCCGCGAATATGAAGAGCTCAGTGATGCGGTCGGATTGATCGCCAAGATGCTCCCCATACCGGTGCAACTTGAGAAAGATTTTCGATTTCTGGAAATTCTAGGCCGGACCCGGGATGCACTCGCGGAAGCGGCAGGCTGGCAGGAATACTTTGATCCCAGCGCCGTACTCGGAACGGAATCCTCAGTAGCCTTCCATTCCACTATTCTACCTGGCTGGGATCAAGTGGGAGGAATTGAGTTTCGGATATTGCAGGAGCAGATGAGTGCCGAACCGTGCAAGCTAAGATTGTTTTGTGCGCAGGGTGAGTCGAGGCTGCGGTTGGAGATTCACTACCATGGTTCGCGTTTTGCACGCGAAGACATCCAGCGGCTCGCGCAGCAACTCGAGGTGCTGCTCGAAGCAGCGGTGGCGAACCCGCAAACGGCTGTGAGCCGCCTGCCGCTGATGTCCGAGGTCGAACGTGAACGGATTCTAGTGGAGTGGAACAAAACAGAAGCAGCATATCCCGCGGAATGCATTCACAAACTGTTTGAGCAGCAGGTAGCACGCGTGCCGGACCGCACCGCGGTGCGTTGCGAAGAAAAGTCGCTGAGCTATCGTGAGTTGAACGAGCAGTCGAACCGCCTGGCTCATGCCCTCCGAAAGTTGGGTGTAGGCCCAGATTCTCTCGTGGCTGTGCTCCTCGATCGTTCGGTCGAGATGATGGTTGCTGTGCTGGCAATTCTAAAGGCGGGCGGAGCTTACGTCCCACTGAACACTGATAACCCGAAGGCGCGATTGCAACAGCAGCTCGATGGAGTCGCTGTGCTGCTGACTCAGCTGGACCTGTTGACAAAAGTTCCGGAATTTGGCGGCGAGACGTTGTGTCTGGATGGCGAACAGACCAAATGGAACAGCAAGTCTTCAGAGAATCCCGAACTCACTGCAACACCGGAGGACCTTGCCTATGTGATTTACACTTCGGGCTCGACTGGAGTGCCGAAGGGAGTAGCGGTTCGACATCGCAATCTGGTGAACTATGCATGGTTCATCGCGAAGGAGCTGAAGCTGTGGGACGATATTGAGGGTTTGCAATTCGCATCAGTATCGACTCTGGCATCCGATCTTGGCAACACGTGTATTTATCCGGCACTGATATCGGGCGGATGTCTGCACTTGTTGCCCTATGAAGTTGCGACAGATGCACACCGGATCGCGCTTTATCAGGATCGCTACCCGATCGACGTGCTTAAAATCGTGCCCTCGCACTTGGCGGCACTGCTGAACTCAGCTCGGCCCGAAAAGATACTGCCCCGAAAGTATCTAATCACGGGAGGAGAAACGTTAACTCAAAAGCTGGTCAGCAAGATAGCAGCCAGCGATGCTACCTGTCAGATCATCAACCACTACGGTCCGACCGAGACTACAGTGGGTTCGCTGATTCGACCGCTCGGCGGCTACGAGTGTCAGAGGGAGGCTGCGAATATCCCGATTGGGCGGCCGATTGCGAACACTCGGGTGTATGTGCTCGACGAACAACTGCAGCCAGTTCCCGTGGGAGTTACGGGGGAGTTATACATTGCCGGCGCGGGAGTGACGGCAGGCTACCTGGGACAGCCAGAGCGAACGGAAGAGCATTTCTTGGTAGATCCCTTCGCGACGACGGCGGAGGCGCGCATGTATCGCACCGGCGATATGGCGCGCTACCTGGAAGACGGGAATGTGGAGTTTCTGGGACGCGTGGACGATCAGGTGAAGGTGCGCGGGTTCCGCATCGAACTGGGAGAAATCGAAGCGGTGCTGCACCGGCAACCCGGGGTGAAGCAAGCAGTGGTGCTGGCGCGGGAGGATGAGGAACATGAGAAGCAGCTGGTTGGTTATGTCGTAGCCGATCGTGAACAAAACGTCGCAGCAGAGGAACTGCGGAAGCTACTCAAGGAACAGCTGCCGGAGTACATGGTGCCGGCGGCGCTGATATTACTGGAAAAGCTACCGCTGACTTCAAATGGCAAAGTGGATCGCATGGCGCTGCCTAAGCCGGAGGAATTTGCGGCGCAAGAGAAGGTATATTTGGCTCCGAGTACCCCGACGGAACAAATCCTGGCCCGAATTTGGATAGAGTTGCTGCAATGCCCTCGCGTTAGCGTGGATGCCAATTTCTTTGAACTTGGAGGCCATTCGCTGACCGCGACCCAAGTCATATCACGCGTTCGGGAACAATTCGCGGTTGAGATTGCAGTTCGTACGCTGTTCGAGACGCCGACTTTGGGTGGACTGGCTGCAGCGATCGATATGGCAAAAGCCGGAGGAACGCTGACGGATGGTCCGATTACGAGGGCCTCGCGCGAGGTTTACATCGAAGCGAAATTAGGAACTCGATGAGATTGTTTTGAAATATTCACAGCGGCGGGCCCATTCCGGATGACTCATGGTCCCCTCTGAGGGCTGCCTGGAGTAGCTGTGCAACCACAAGAAGCAGAGATGACGAGTCCTGATGGTAAAGCGGAAGGCTCCTATGCATTTCCACTGACGTTCGCTCAAATGCGGCTGTGGTTCCTGGAGCAATTGGAGCCCGGAACTACAACCTACCTGATCCCCTGGTTCATCCATGTCCGCGGTAACCTCAACGTAGAAGCTCTTCATGCCTCCCTCAATCGTTTGGTGGCGCGCCACGAAGTGTTGCGCACTACTTTTCGGGCGAACGGAGGTGAGCCAGTACAAGTGGTCGCGCCCACGCTCGATATCCCCTTACCACTAGTCGACATTAGCGGTGCCCCCACTCCCTATCGTGAAGCTCAGAGACACTGGAGTGAAGAAAAGCAGATTCCACTCGATCTGCGCAACGGACCCTTGCTTCGGGCGACATTACTTCGCCTCGGTGAACAAGAACATGTGCTGCTGCTCACGACCCACCATATGGTTTTCGATGGATGGTCGCGCGGCATCCTGGTACGGGACCTTAGCGCGCTTTACCAAGCCCCTCTCTCAGGTCAGAGTGCAGAGCTGCCCCACCTTCCGATTCAATATGCCGATTATGCAGTCTGGCAGCGGGCACACTTGCAGGGAGAAAAACTTGACCAGAAGTTAGCCTATTGGAAAGGACGCCTGGAAGGTGCGCCCAGCAGACACGATCTGCCGACCGACCGGCCGCGCCCGGCTATGCAAACTTTCCGGGGCGCGGAAAAACGGGTCACCTTACCTAAAAACCTGACGGAAAAATTGAATTGGTTGGGTCGGCGTGAGGGCGTGACCCTATTCCTTACCTTGCTGGCGGCGTTCCAGGTATTGTTAGCGCGCTATAGCTCCCAGGAAGACATTGTCGTGGGCACGCCCGTCGCTAACCGTAACCGCGCTGAAATCGAAGGGCTGATTGGTTTTTTCGCAAATACTCTGGTTCTGCGGACCAATCTGGCGGGAAACCCGAGCTTCCGCGAGCTGCTGGGACGGGTCAAAGAAACGGCGCTCTCGGCTTATGCACA
>Ga0066710_100003886_pt1 | contig 12957 bp, 15 predicted proteins | sample GraSoiAngelo_159_FD_79666 | JGI IMG/M metagenome (GOLD analysis project Ga0066710, IMG submission 79666) | Grasslands soil microbial communities from the Angelo Coastal Reserve, California, USA - 14_1009_16_40cm | ecosystem: Environmental > Terrestrial > Soil > Grasslands | place: USA...
AATCGAGGTGCCCAGGTCTCCCTGAAGCAGGTTCGACAGCCAGTTGAGATATTGGACGATGAGGGGCTGGTCCAATCCCAGCCGCAAGCGCATCGCGTCATAAACTTCTCGTGAAACCTGCGCACCGTCCACGGCGCCCAGCATCACCATGACCGGGTCCCCGGGAACGATCATCATGACAAAAAATACGACCAAGGTGACAACCAGGGCCATCGGAATCAATTGCATGAGACGCATCGCGGCGTATCGCATGAGCATCGCCGAATCCTCCTGACCCATACCGGCTAGCACCCGCATGGGCGACAGAAAAAAATCACTGCCGCCCATGCGGACCCCAGCGCATGGGACCGTTCCGGGGAAAGATTAGGGCTTTCTGAATCGGCCCACTTGAAGCGGCCGGATCGTACAACGAGACCCGAATTAATGACAAGCTGCCAAATGATTAGTCGATTTGTTTCTGGACTTTCTTTTTGTGATTCATCGATGAGTCAAATTCTTTTTGCCCAGATCGTCGCTGTAGCTGAGAGATAAACACACACCGAGGACCAACCTTGACACTCGTCTCGCTGCGGTGTTAACGTTCCGCCACTTCGCGAGGGTGAAAATCCAAAACCTATTCGCTGGGTCTGGATGGTCCTCCTGCAATGGAAGCTTCGGCCTGCCGGCGCAAACGAATCTCGATCAGCCACATTGGCTCGAGGTCAGCGCTAATCAGATGACCGCCAGCGTCCAGAAACCAACCGGACGCAATTTACTAACGGACAAGGAGGACGTAGGACATGAATGACTGGACCTGGCAAACTATTGTTCGCCGGTCATGGATTGGCGCGGCGATTTTGTTGTTAGGCCTCGTCGTTGCTTTCGAAGGTGGCAACACGCGGACCTCGCGTTCTGCAAACGCACAGTCGGCCCCTGCTCCGGCGACCCGCCTTGCGGCCGCCGCTCCGACTCGGTCGCCGGCAGCAGGTCAACCGCGGATCGGTGGAATCCTCAAGTTTGGCATCGTGAAAGACATTGGGACGCCGATCCCTTTCGTCGCCTACACCTCCATAAGCCAATACGTGAAAGACAATGTCTACGAACCCCTGATCATGTTTGATCAGAAGGGTGAGATTCACCCCTGGCTCGCGGAAAGCTGGACGCCGAACGCAAATTCGAGCGAGTGGACGTTCAAGATTCGCCGGGGAGTAAAATTCCACGACGGCAAGGAGCTGACCGCGAATGATGTGGTCTGGTCCGCCAAGCACATTATCGACCCAGCCAATGGCGCGGCTGGCCACGGACAGTTATCCAGCAATGTTCGCGACGCCGTTGCTTTGGACAACTACACTGTAAAGTTCATATCACCCGGCCCGCGCGGCTTGCTACCGGAAATTCTTGCCGACACATCAACCTTGCACATCGCCCCCAAGGAATCGCTGGCGCCCGGCCAGCAAAAGATGATTGGCGGCGCCCCGCCGCCGGGCACCGGACCTTTCAAGTTCAAGGCGTGGATCCCCGGGCAGGAATATGAGGTTGCCCGCAATAACGACTACTGGGGCGGCGCTCCATACCTCGACGGTATTCGCTTCCGCGTGATCATCGAATCGACGTCGCGAGCTGCGGCCGTTCAGGCAGGCGACCTCGATGTAACCGAGCGGTTGGGCCCATCCTTCGTTCAGCGCATTAAGAGCGGCCAGTTGAAGGGGCTGCAATATGTCTCGATCGGTGTGGCGGGAATTAAACAGTTGGTGTTGAATACCCAGTTGGCGCCAACCTCCGACATTCGAGTGCGCAAGGCTCTCGCCCTGTCCTTGGACAAAGACGCAATCATGAAGGAAGCCACCTTTGGGTTTGGCATCCCGATGCTGACCTGGGCTCCGCCCAACACCGATTGGGAGACCCGCAACAGCTTCAAGTGGAAGCGCAACATTGAAGAAGCAAAGCGCCTGCTTAAGGAAGCCGGCTACTCAGGCAAGCCAATCAGTTTCGGATCAACGCAAGGTCAAGACGACCCATGGGCGGAGGCGGTCGTCCGCCAAGCGGCTGAGGCGGGCATTAAGCTCTCGGTCCAGAACCTGGCCGGAGCCGAGCTCATTCAGAAGACTGTCGCCGGTGAGCTCAACGTTTCCGTGTACGGCGCTGGCGGTGTTGGCGAGCCGCTGGTCGCCAACGAGCAATACATTGGTTGCATCGGCGGCAAACCCGCGGTCGGCAACGTCGCCGGGATTTGCACGCCTGAATTTGAAAAGTTGATAAACCAGTACATGGAGGAGCCCAACCGGGCCAAGCGCCTGGTGATCTGGAACAAACTTGCGCAGAAGTATTTTGTCGATGACGTGGCGTATTACGTGATCGGTTGGGCCAATGATCGGAACTTCGTCTGGCGCGACAAAGTGAAGAACTGGGAGCGCGGGCCGGGGCAGGAATACACTCACGCCAAGGGCGGCCTCTGGCGCACCTGGCTGGAGCAGTAACGTCACAGACACTAGGCCCCGCCGTCAAGCGGGGCTTCTTTTCTCGTCATCCGTAAGGAGGTCCTATGGCAATCCTGAAGATGAAGTATGGCGTCATCTCCGCTGATGATCACGTTCAAGAAGCACCCGATGTTTGGACGAACAGGATGTCGAAGGGCAAATTTGGCGATGACATCCCTCACATCGTGGACCTGCCAGACGGCAGCCAAACATGGGCCTTGGGCGGGACGTCGAAAGGATTCGGCGGTCTGGCCCGCATCGCCGGCGTGAAAGCAAAAGTGCGAACCTGGGACGAAGTTCCCCGTTCCACGTACGTCGCTGCCGAGCGTTTGAAGATACTCGACCAAGAGGAGGTGGACGCTTCGGTGCTGTTCCCCAACATCATCGGGATCACCAATCAGAATTTCCAGAAAGAGGGCAGTGAAGAGTTCCGTCTGGCCTGTATTCGCGCATACAACGACTGGCTCATAGAAGAGTGGCAAGACTACTCACCCAGGTTCATCGCTCAGTGCGTGACCCCCATGTGGGACGTGGAGTTGTGCGTTGCCGAGATCCATCGCGCCGTGAAGCGCGGCCACAAAGCGTTGGCCTGGCACGGCGCCCCGCACGTCCTCGGGCTGAAATATTTCAACGATCCCTATTGGTACCCCGTCTTTCAGGCGTGCTGCGACCTCGATGTGCCGCTGTGCTTGCACTCGACCGCCTTGCCAGCCTTGCCGGCCTGGGAGTCCTTGCAGGCAGGCGCCAGAACCGCCCTGAGTGTTTCCATGACCTTTGTCAGCCACATGGAGATCGTCTCCAATATCCTGTATTCGGGCGTGTTCGAACAGTTTCCCAAGCTCAAGACGATCAGTGTCGAGAGCGGAGTGGGCTGGCTGCCGTACCTGCTGGAAGAACTGGATCATGAGTTTGAGGAACGTAAGGTGGCCAAAAACACCACACTCACCAAGAAACCAAGTGAAACCTTCCGGTCCAATATGTGGAGCACCTTCTGGCATGAGCGCCACGGGATTAGAAGCCGTGATGAGATCGGTGTCGACAAGATCATGTACTCCACCGACTACCCCCACGGCACTACCACCTGGCCCAAGTCGGTCTGGTGCAGGACTCACTCGCTACAGGACGTGGTAGCGGTGGATGACCGAAGAAAGATCCTGATGGACAACGCCATCGGGCTTTACAAGCTCGCTGTGGACAAATCTCAGATCAACCAACCTCTGTACCAGCCAGGCCCTATCACCGTTGGCCCGCGGCCCGAGGCTGCAAAGCCTGCGTCTGGCGCCAGCGTGTAATTGTTTAATACGGCTGGGTTAAAATTCGTCAAATCTCTAAAAGTTGACGCGCATTCGTCCTCCGAGTGGGATACTGAAAAAGTTCCCCCTCCGGTGTAAATCGTATTTGCAAAGTACCTCGAGCAGCCTCTATGAATTCCTTTTGGAACATCACGCGTTGATAACTAGTACCAGTTTCGTAGCCAATCTTGCTCTTGGCCCCATAATCTCGAATTGATGCTATAACAACGTCCGCCTTTTGTCCGTGGACGTAAAGCAACAAGCCCCTAAGAACTGCCGTGTACGGCAGCGCTCGGAGCTTGTTTCTATTGGGCTTTGAAGGCGCGCCCAAACCGGAAGTGAAGAATAAAACATAGCTGCCAAGTTTAGTTGACACTTCTTGTCGCCACCATATAAAATTAGCCGTAAAAGTCATCGTAGCACAGTGCCATTCTGCTCCGGTTTGATCGCTGAATTGTAAACATGACATTGTCTAAAAAGCGTATCTTCGTTGCCCTCAAATGGCTCCTTCTGTTTTTGTTTGTTGGCGGTTTAGCATTGGCGATTCTGGATGAAGCAGTGAGAGCTTTTCGCGCTCTGAAGAACAAAGAGGGTACCATGGTTAATGGGTTTGCCCTTTATGAAAAGGCCCTACATTCTCCCCCTAATGTGAAAAACGGGTCATTCCCAAAAAAGGAACTCGGTTGGGAGTTTGTTGAGTTCTATCGACACAACCCCGAGTGTGAATTTTGGCGTTTTCGGAAGCAACGCAATTGGGAAAATGAGCTGGGGCGAAAATTGAGAGAACGACCGGAAGAAAAATCGCTCTTGCAACTGCCGCTGGTTCGTTATGAGTGTGGCCCATACCGTACGCTGTATCCCGCGGGCCAGGGGTGGGGGTTATTTTAGAACTATTTGCTGCAATGTGTTCTGAACGGAAAATGGCGCGAGAGCGCACCGGCTTTACTCGTTTGAAGTCATTCAGTTGATGACCAATAGCGACATACAGTTCCGGTACAATCTCAAGACCGAAAATTCTCCTGTCGGCAGTTCGATTCCGTCCCTGACCACATTCCCTCTCGTTGCTACCATTGACTGACGAAGGGGACTAGGAACGCCACGTCGTTGCCAATGATCTCGCCCAGTACGCGAATCTCGGTGCTTGCTGGGTGTGTTAGTCTGCGCGTTTCGTATTCTGACACCCGCCCCTCGTCTTGGACCTTCAATTCTCGTTTCAAATTAAACATCTCGAGTTAAACATCTCGAGGCAGGGTGCCAGGCATGTCCTCCGCTATAGGAGGGGCGCTCCCCGGGCGTACGTTTTTGTAAAAAAAACTTCGCCAAAATTTAAGTTCACGTTCACGCTTCGTCGCAAAAACAAATAATTACCTCATGGCATGTGCTTTGCTGCAGAGACTGCGAATCACCGGAATGGGTTGATCGATACTGTGAACCAGAATCCGGCCGACCTAACAGAATACGAGGAGCTATTAAGGATTAATTAAGACGAGCCCTATGATTACTACTTACAAGCGTGCCAGAAAAAAGGTTTCGATTACGATAATCTCACTAGCGATAGTCGTTTTATTATTGCCATCGACGGTGTTGCATAGTTACGGCGCTGACAAATTGGGTGTTAGTGGTGATGAGGCGGAACTTTGGGGCGAGATTGCTGATGTTCGTTTCCAGGCTGCACGAGGGCACGATTTACAGAGCGATATTAGGAAAGAGGCCGCATTCAGGCCGAGAGGGCCATACGATCCGGCCGCGCCGGGTGATGAACTCGATATTGCTGGTGATGAAAAGTATATGGCCGCCGAAGACTACCAGGCTGCAACAAGACACTGGGAAAAAGCAGCAAAGAGTTTTAAGACATCAGTCGAATCGGACAAGGCAAGGAACGCCAAGGAGAATGCCGCGGCAGCATGGGAAGCGGCCAAGCGGTCACTTCGGGAAGCAATTCAAATTCATCGAATGGCCCAGGATTATTACGAAGCGACAAATAATTTAGAGAAAAAAACCGCAGTGCTGGGAAAAATAGCTAGAAATCTCGAGCGGCTCGTCGAGATGAAGACGAAGAACCCTTGGAGCTCTGTCTAGCGTTCTATCCCGACCGCGTCGATAAGCGAAACTCCAAGGGCAAGGGCGAGTTTTGACTCGTCGCAGTGCCTCCCGACAATCCGCAAGTTTATCGCGACTATATTTCTACGAAGTCCTGATGGTTCACCTCTGTCACGGGTGATGTCGCCAAGGTTTCCAGCGCCCGGCTCATCCCTGCCTTCGTCATGGTGGCCGTTCATGCGTTCGCGAATCTCGGCTTTGATCCGAAAGAATAGATAGCGGTTACAAAAATTTGGTCCGAGTCAATTGTTCGGCGCCGAGAATGAGCTAGACTAATTTATTATGAGCAACAAAGAGAGCTTGCTGATTAACCGCGATCTCTCGTGGCTGGAGTTCAATCGACGCGTTTTAGAAGAGGCCAAAGACTCCACTGTTCCGCTTCTCGAGCGGGTAAAATTTCTCGCCATCTTCAGTTCTAACCTCGATGAATTTTTCATGGTCCGGGTGGCTGGTCTGAAGCGCCAGGTCAATAACCGTGAGCAAAGCGCCGATTCTGACGGAACCTCAGCAGCGGCGGTGCTGACTGCGATCTCTCGAAGAGTTCATGAGCTTGCGGAGGAGCAGCATCTTTGTTTTCTCGAAACGATTTTGCCGCAACTTACAGCCGAAGGCATCCATTTGCTTCGTCCGGAAGAAATGAACGGCGAGCAAGCGAGATTTCTGGAAGAGTTCTTTCGTCGGACGCTTTATCCGATCGTGACCCCCTTGGCCATTGATCCCGGCCATCCGTTTCCGTATCTGGCCAATCGTTCTCTTTGTTTGGTCGTATCACTGCGGGCCAAGATCGCTTCACCCCTGCCTCACACCGAGCTGTCCATCGTTAACATTCCAGCTCAAGTGGTGCCGAGGTTTATTCAGCTTCCAGCCAAGGAGGGGCAATACGCATTCGTGCTGCTGGAAGATGTACTCGATCATTATCTGTCGCGCTTCTATCATGGCTTCGAGATACTCTCTACGCATGCCGTCCGCGTTACGCGCGACGCTGAATTCGGTCTTGTACGACGACGTGATGAGGATCTGTTGATGACCATTGAAAAGGGAATCAGGGAACGCCGGATGGGCGATGCGGTCCGTCTTCAATATGATCCGGATCTTCCCAAAGAGTTGTTGACGCAACTTGTTGAGGAACTCGAGCTGAGCGGAGAGGACTTGTATCCCGGCAAGGGGTTCACCGCTTTCACGGATCTGTTTCAGCTTTATACCACCGCGAATATTCCTCGACTCAAAGACCGCGTTCAGATCCAATTGTCGGTTCCGTTGTTTGATCGAACACCTGATATTTGGAATGCGATCCGCACCGGGGATGTCACGGTCTTTCATCCCTATCAGTCATTCGACCCGGTCACGCGTTTCGTCGAAGAAGCGGCTGCGGACCCGAAAGTCCTGGCGATCAAAATGACCCTCTATCGGATCAGTCCGAACTCGCCCATCGCTCAGGCACTCGCGCGCGCCGCCGAAGCCGGCAAAGAGGTCTCAGTGCTAGTAGAGCTTCAGGCACGGTTCGACGAAGAGGCGAATATCACGTGGGCTCGGGCGCTGGAAGAGGTGGGCGCTCACGTGGTCTACGGATTGGTCGGCTACAAGACCCACTGCAAGGTTTGCCTTGTCGTGCGACAGGAAACCCGACGGGATCCGGCGCTACTGTCATCTGTCGACGGGCAACTACAACAACCGTACGAGCACAGTGTATAGCGACATTGGACTTTTTACTTCTCGAGAAAGCTTCGGCGAGGATCTAACCGAGCTCTTTAATCTTCTCACGGGCTACACCCGGCCACAAACATTTCATCACTTGGTCTTGGCCCCGATGGATCTACGGGAGCACTTCATCGGTCTAATTCGCCAAGAAGCCGAACAAGCGCGCTCCCGACAACCCGCCCGCATTATTGCAAAGGTGAATAGTCTCATCGACGCCGCAGTCATCGAACAGCTCTACCTCGCCAGCCAGGCCGGCGTGCAGATCGATCTTATCGTTCGCGGTATGTGCAGTTTGCGGCCCGGTCTCGAGAAAGTCTCGGAGCGCATTCGCGTGATTTCGATCGTCGATCGATACCTCGAACACGCGCGAATCTTCTATTTCCACAATGGTGGGAACCCCACCTATTGGCTCGCATCAGCAGACTGGATGCCGCGAAATTTTACTCGCCGCATCGAAATTGCTTTTCCTGTCATGGAACCGCAAATCCAAACGAGGTTAAAAGAGATTCTGGAGCTTCAACTCGCTGACTCGGTAAAAGCATGGTGGATGAAAGCGGATGGAAGTTACGTCCGAAGACGAAACAAGGACATGTCCACTTGGCGGTTTCAAGAGCGCTACTACGAAATCCTGCAAGCCGAGAACAAGAGCTCAGCTTCTAAAGGCACTCCCGTCGACTGACCGAAACGCAATTTCCGCAGAAGTTCATACGCGAAATGTCGCCGCGCGCTGATAGAGGTCCGGCCAGGAGGGATCGCGGTTGGATTGGTATCAGGCGAGTTCTTTGGGTCCCTGGTAAATGCTATTTTCGTCGCTCGAGAGTACTGCCATGATCGGTCCATCGCCGGGCAGCCACTGGCTACAGTTCGGACATTTGGCCAGCATCGCCTCGAACTCGCGGAGCTCGCTATCCGTCGGATCGACAACCACGGCGAGTGGGTGATTGCATCGCTGTTTCGACGAGTTTTCGGTCGGAATATTGCGCTGAAGCAGTTTCATGCTCGTCGAAATTTGTCATGGCGCGCGACCTCTGTGTCGCTATCCAAAGTGAGTTGCTGATTTTCACCGAACAACGCGATCGCGGCAGGCCTCGACGCGCTGCGGCAATTAATTGGCGTTGAGCATTTGCTGATCGGCGACAATCACGCCTTCGTTGGTAAACAGCCATCGCCGCAACCAAAGTTCGAGCGTGCCGGGTTGCTGTTTCTTCAACGCGTCGAGAAAGACGTTCCAGGGAATTAATGGGATATCCATTGTTCTGCTCCTTTTTTGTGTTCTACCGTCAGTGAGTTTTTTTGTCGTGAGCTTCGAGATGAGCTTTCAAAAAGCTCAGTGAATAAATTCGTGTGCCGCAGCGCTTGCAAAGCGTGGCTCGCTGTAGTGTTTTTCTCACGGGCACTTTTCTGAACATGGTTGCGAGTAATAGTTTCATCTGTTGCTCCTTCAATGGATTTGATGTTCCAAAGACAGAGCAACCGTGGTGCCATGGAACCAGCGTTGCTCCTGACGGAGAAAGTGACCATTTTTCAGATAGTTCGAAATCAGCGAAACTTCCTCGAAGAATGGTTTTGGACCAGGTTTGTCCAGCATTGAGCAAGTTTGTACACGATACTGCGGAGTTGTTACTTTGATTCCTCAGCGGGCACATTGAATCTTCGGATCAGTTCTCTTTTGGCATTTCAATGAACACCAGCGGTCGGAAAATCAAAAGAAACCGCGCACTTATCGGCTGCGGCAAGCAACAGGAGCTTGGCAGCGTGCCCGCGGTCCTGTTGATAAGGCTTTTACGGGGGAGTGCCTTCTGGTATAAGCGTTGCTACGTCAGCGAAAGGGTCCGGTAATGGATAGAGCGATCGACTACATAATGCGCAATTTTTTCGAGCCGGGACTCCAGTGGACTTTGAACCACCCGGTGATTTCGGTCGTCGTCGTGGGCGTGCTCATCTACTGGGCCGTTCGCGGATACCGCATGCTCTGACATCAGGTTGGCTGCGCCCGCTTATTCTTTTCCTTCCTAGATCGCTTCATTCGAAGTTCGTATGACTCGCGCGCATATGCGAGATTGATTCTCACGAACTCCCCATTGCTTTTTTCACAGGCGGGTAATAGGCTTTTTTAAACTTCACAGAGGAGCTGAGTCATGCCTTTGGTTTCTGCGCTGGCGGCTAGTCACGCGCCGAATATTCTCCTCGAGCCTGGTCGCGAGTGGGAAGATTTCATGGATCTTCACTACAGTATGGCGCCACATGGCTCAGCAAACCGGCCGACGCTCGAGCAACAAAAGAAACTCAGGCGGGATGCTGAAGCTGCATTCGCAGTATTGCGCGATGATTTAGAGCGAGCCAAGCCGGATGTTTTGATCGTCGTCGCCAATGATCAATTCGTCAATTTTTTCTGGAACAATATTCCGACCTTCTTTGTCACCGTCGCAGATGAGGTGAAGGGGCAGTTTACCCGGCACAGTTTTCACTATCGAAATCACAAAGAGCTCGGCAAAAACATTGTTCGCGCGGGTATGGAGAAGGGAATCGATTTTTCCTATGGCGAACACGTCGAGTTGCAGCACACGCAAAACGTGCCGCTGCATTTTCTGTTGCCCGAACCAAAAATTCCGATCCTGCCGGTATACGTGAATACTTGGGTCGACCCGGCGCCATCGCCGCGACGCTGCTATATGGTGGGCGAGCTGATTCGCGCCGTCGCTGACGATTCGAAGGAGCGTGTGGCGATCCTGGCGACGGGCGGATTGTCGCATTTTCCGGGTTCGCCGCGCATCGGCGAGATCGACGAAACTTTCGATCACAAGCTCCTCGAAGTAATGCGCGACGGGAAGGGGAAGAGCCTTGTCGATTATTCCGTGCAGGATCTTTTGCAGGCAGGAGACACAGAATTTCTCAATTGGATGGTCGTGATCGGGGCGATCGGCGATGCCAAAGCGACGTACACCGCTTACATGCCGGATTTCGTCGCGACCGGTTGGGGATTCGTTAGTTGGAAACTCTAAAGGAGCCGATGTGAGCTGCTATCATTTGAGCCGATTACTCTTCGATTTAAAAATGAACGAGTCGATTTATCAACGATCGCTGCAGGATTTTGAAAAGGTGATGGGCGACTATGATCTCACGGCCGAAGAGAAAGACGCGCTACGCGCCGGCGATCCGCGCAAGCTGCGCCAGCTCGGTGTCCACGGTATGCTCTGCTTGTACATCAAACGCCTCCAACCGCAATTTCGTGAAAATATTTACTGGATGCAGAAGTAATGCTGGAGGTCGGTAGTGGGAGGTCAGAGGTCGGAAGTCGGAGGTCACTAGGAGTAGCAGGAATAATCCAAAATGACCATTAACCACAATGCAATTGAATTCAGCTAAAGACTTGGACGTTTACAAAAAAGCTTATCAGTTAGCTATGACAATTTTCTTGGTTAGCAAGACCTTCCCCGACGAAGAGCGCTTCGCTCTAACCGGACAAATTAGACGCTCGTCGCGCTCGGTTTGCCTAAATCTTCGCGAAGCATGGTCCAAACGCAGATATGAGGCTCACTTTGTGAGTAAGTTGACGGATTGTGACGGTGAGAACAGCGAGACCGATTCATCTCTGGATTTTGCAAAAGATTGTAAATACGTCACTATGGAATGCCATGCAGAATTGACGGCCATCTCGCAGCAGATTGGCAAGATGCTTGGCAGCATGATCAAGAATCCTGGTCCTTTTCTTACTCGCTGAGTATTGATCTCCGACTTTTTTGGTCTGCGGACCTCTGATTTCGGACCTCTGACCTCTGCTCTTTTGACCCTCCGTCGGGGCTTTGATAATATCCGGCAGCTTTAAAAAATTTCAGGGGGATTGTCTGAAATGGATTTAGGATTGAAAGGGAAAGTTGCTTTGGTGGCCGGCGCCAGCCAGGGCATGGGACGCGCGACGGCGTTAGGTTTCGCGCGCGAAGGCGCGAGAGTCGCGATCTGCGCGCGCGGGGAAGCGGCGCTGAACGAAGCTGCCGAGATGATTCGCAAACAAACCGGCGGTGAAGTCTTGGCAATGGTCGCCGATATGGCTAAGCCGGACGATATCAAAAAGTTCGTCAACAAGGGCGCCGAGCACTTCGGCCGGCTCGACATTATAGTCAACAACGCCGGCGGTCCACCTCCCGGTGAGTTTATGAAGTTTACTGACGATGATTGGAGCAACGCGTACAACTTGAGCTTCATGAGTACCATGCGCATGACTCGCGAGGCGGTGCCGCACATGCGGAGAGTCGGGGGCGGACGGGTCATCAACATTACTTCCTACTCAGTCAAAGAACCAATCACGGGATTGGTTTTGTCCAATGCGGTGCGCAGCGCCGTTATCGGACTGGCCAAAACGCTGTCACGTGAACTGGCGCGGGACAACATTCTCATCAACAACATCTGCCCGGGCCGTATCGATACCGAACGGGCCCAGAAGTTGAACAAAGCGCGCGCCGATCGAGTCGGACGGCCTGTCGAAGAAATCAACAAAGAGATGGCGGCGGAAGTCCCCCTCGGGCGCTACGGAACTGCGGAAGAGACGGCTGACCTCATCGTCTTCCTTGGCTCGGATCGGGCAAGCTATATTACCGGCACCACCATTCAAATCGATGGAGGTTTGATAAGGGGGATACAATAATGGTGCACTTCGTGATTCAGTGGGACCTGCCGGACCAAAAAGCGAATCTAACCATATACGCCAACAAGGCCAAGAATGACTGGCTGCCCGCCACCTTGGCGCATACAGGGGTGATCGAGATCCGTAACTACCGAAACCCACTCGAGGTGACACCCCACGTCGCGATCACGATCGATTTCGAAACGCTGGACAACTGGCGCGATTTCGTTGATTCGCAGGACTATATCCGCATCATGCGCGAGCTGCGCATTCTCGGCTGCCGCAACTTTACCGTTAACGTCTGGGCGCCCTCAAAGTATTTTCCCGAATCGATGAAACCGTAAGCGTAAACAAGTCCCATTGAATCGTGTGCTGGCCTGGTGCGAAAGCAATAGGTGGCGGTGGTCGTTCTAGCCTGTGACCGGTGAATCAGCCCACGCGTAAACTAGTTATTTCGACACTCCTAGAGGTCCGTCATTCCAGCATGCTTTTAGCTGGAATCCAGGCGAAACTCTGACTGCCCAGGTAAAACATTAGGGTGATGCCTTTGGCGTTATATCTGGGCGCCATACGGCCATATTTTTTGTAGGCGCAGAACATGTATTCCATGATTCTTGTCGCTCACGTAGATAAATCCCCGTCGGTCGACGATCACGTCCTCCGATTGAGCGACTAGCTTGGTTGGTTTGAGCCCGTTTCTCGTTTTTGGATCCGCTGGCACAAAGTAAGCGATCTCCTTGGGCTGGCGCGCGTCGCGGATGTCGTAGACGCGCAGGCCGGCGTTGAAGTA
>Ga0066710_100003887_pt1 | contig 12957 bp, 10 predicted proteins | sample GraSoiAngelo_159_FD_79666 | JGI IMG/M metagenome (GOLD analysis project Ga0066710, IMG submission 79666) | Grasslands soil microbial communities from the Angelo Coastal Reserve, California, USA - 14_1009_16_40cm | ecosystem: Environmental > Terrestrial > Soil > Grasslands | place: USA...
GGTCGCGCCGTTTCGTCACGCTGCGGCGTTCGCGGATGCGCGCGGTCCGGCGCTCGGCCACAATCACCCACGGGAGGCGTGGAACATCAATCTGTACGTGGACTACCCGGGGTGGCGTCGCGGTCACCCGAGGAGGTGGCGATGCGGACGGCTCCCACGGGACTCTTCGGGCGCCAGCGGGAGCTGCGGGCCGTCGAGGAGGCGCTCAAGGAAGCCGAGCAGGGCTTCGGCAGCGCGGTCACGATCCGGGGCGGCTTCGGGTGCGGTAAGACCGCGTTGCTGGATGCCGCGCGGCACCTGGCACAGGAGCGCCGGTTCGCGGTGCTGGCCGCCGGAGGCTGCTTTCTCGACCGGGCGCGGCCGCTCGGGCTGGCGCGGCGGCTGCTCGACGGGGTACCGCCCCGGGCCGCCATCGACGCCCCGACACTGGTTCTGGTCGATGACGTGCACTGGGCGGACCAGCCGTCCCTGCGCTGGCTCGCCGCCCGGTCGCAGCGTCTCGCGGCGCAACCGGTACTGCTGCTGGTGAGTGTCTGCGACGGTGAGCCGTCCACCGATCCGGCCCTGCTCGACGAACTGCTGGCCGGCAGCGCCCGGGAGGTGTGCCTGGCGGGCCTGGACACCGAGGCGAGTGCCGCCCTGCTCGGACCGCAGCCGCCGGTCGCCGACCCGGGGTTCGTCGCCGCCTGCGTGCGACTGACCGGCGGGAATCCCTTGCTGCTCAAGGCTCTGGCCGAGCTGCTCGGCACGGAACCGGTGGCGCCCACCGCCGACGAGCTGGCCGGCCGGGCGCTGCCGGCGGTCGCGGCGGCGGTGCGGGTGCGGCTGCGCCGGGTCTCGCCGCGCGCGCTCGCCGTCGCCCGTACCGTCGCGCTGCTCGACGCCGACGCCACCGTCGACCGCGTCGCCGACGTGTGCGACCTCGATCCGGCCGACCTCGCGGCCGACCTGGACGCGCTGACCCGCATGGGACTGCTGGCGCTGACCGGGGCGCGGCTGCGGTTCGCGGTACCGGTGCTGGGTAACACGGTCGCCCACGACGCGGGTCTGGCCGAAGCACAGGCCACCCACGCCCGCGCCGCCCGCGTGCTGCACGCCGGCGGCGCCGCACCCGACCGGGTCGCCACCCACCTCGTGGCCGGCGGGCACGTCGAGGAACCGTGGGTCGCCGCGGTGCTGCGGACCGCGGCCCGCGACGCGGCGGCCGACGGCCGGCCGGAGACCGCGGCAGGTTACCTGCACCGGGCGCTGCGCGAGCGGCTGCCGGACGGCGCGCGGGCCGGGCTGCGGCGCGAGCTCGGCGAGGTGCAGGCGCGCGTCGATGTGGCCGCGGCCATCCCGCACCTGCGGGCCGCGGTCGACCAGTGCGGTCCCGGGCCGGAGCGCGATGCCGTGGTGGTCCGGCTGGCCGGCCTGCTGGCGCTGACCGGGCAGGACGAGAGCGCGGCGGAGGTACTGGAGGCGGATGCCGGTTGCCTCGCGCACCGGCAGCCGTACCAGATCGAGGTGTGGCTGAGCCGGGCCGGTACCGCCCGCCGTGCCGTGGAGTTGCTCGACACCCTGGCCGCCGCGGCGCCGGCCGGCGAGGACCCGCGGATGCTCAGCCTGCTGGCGATGCGGGAAGCGGCATCGGGTGGCAGGCGGGAGACCGCCGCCGCGCTGGCCCGGCGCACCCTGGCGACGCTGCCGGCCGGACCCGACGGTGCGCGCGCCCACCTGCGTGCGGTGACCGCGCTGAGCCACGCCGGGTACCCCGACGAGGCGTACCGCCGTTGTGCCGCACTGGTTTCCGCCGCCGCGCAGTGGCAGGACCGGCCGGCCCTGGCGCTGGCCCGCACGACGCGGGCGTACGTGGCGTGGCAGCTCGGCCGGTTGCCGGTGGCTGCGGAGGACGCCCGGTGTGGTCTGGAGCTGTTCCTCGCCAGCCGGGCCGGCGAGCGTACCGGCAACGCCGCCTGGTTGGTCGCGGTACTGGTGACGGTGCTCGTCGACCTCGGCGGGTACGACGCCGCGACCGCCGTACTGCAGCGCGCCGGCCTGTGTGACGAGGCGCCGCAGACCTTCGGCGGTACCGCGCTGCTGCTGGCGCGCGGCCGGTTGCGGGTCGCCACCGGGCATCCTGGCGACGGCGTCCGGGACCTGCTGGCGTGCGGTGCGTTGGTGGAGAACTGGGAAGCTGCCAACCCGGCGGTGGCACCGTGGCGGTCGGAGGCCGCGCTCGCCTTGTCGGCAACGGGTTCGGTCGCCGAGGCGCAGCACCACGCGGCAGCCGCGGTCGAGCAGGCCCGCCGCTGGGGAGCGCCCGGACCGCTCGCGCATGCGCTGCGGGCGCACGCCCTCGTCACGGGCGGCTGCCGGGAGGTACCGGTCCTGGCCGAGGCGGTGGCCACCGTGAAAGACTCGCCGGCCCGGCTGGAGCTGGCCTGGTGCCTCGCGGAGTACGGCAGCGCGCTGCGCCGCGCCGGTCAGCTCACCGATGCCCGGCAGATGCTGCACGCGGCGCTGGACCTGGCACACGAGTGCGGTTCACCGGTCCTGGTCGAGTGCGCCCGTACCCGCCTGAGCGCGTCCGGGGCGCGGCGGTTGACTCCGCGCACCGGTCCGGCCAGCCTGACGCCGGCGGAGCGGAGGGTCGCCGTGCTGGCCGCCGCCGGCCGGACGAACCGGGAGATCGCCGAGTCGCTGTACGTGCACCGGCGCACCGTGGAGATCCACCTCACCAACGCGTACCGGAAGCTGCACATCGACCGCCGCGACCGGCTCGCCGCGGCACTGTCCGGTACCGCCCCGTATGCATCGACCATTGACTATCAGTGAGGGATAACTACCAAGTGGACGGGGACACCGGCACGCTCATCGGCGCCGTGGACACCGGCCTGCGCTGAATCGGCCGGACAACTCACCCCCGCGGGATGGTGTGCGTCCCGCGGCGGATGTGGTCGCGTGGAGCGGTCTGGAGGAGGGGACCGCTGATGACCGACCCGACCGCCGATTTCTTCCGGGAGCTGGGTACCCGTGGCCGTGAGCCGCTGCTGAAGAGCACCACGGCGACCATTCGCTTCGACATCACCCAGGGCAGGCGGACCGAGCGGTGGTGCCTGCAGATCAACAAGGGCGCGCTCAACGTCTCGACCGACGAGTGCGAAGCGGACTGCGTGATCGGCGCGGCCCGGCCGCTGTTCGACGGCATCGCCACCGGCGAGGTCAACGCGATGGCCGCGCTGCTGCGCGGCGAGCTGGCCGTGTCCGGCGAACCGGAGCTCGTCGTGCTGTGCCAACGGCTGTTCCCCGGGCGGCCACCGGCGACCACGAAGGAAGGAGCGCGATCGTCATGACCGACGACATGGTGCGGATCCTGGACGGCAACACGTTCGTGGTCAGCGACAGCCGCGGTGACATCGAGGCGTCACCGACCGACCCGACCGGACTGTTCGCCTACGACACCAGGTTCCTGTCCAGCTGGGTACTGACCGTGGACGGCAACCGGCTCACCGCGCTGTCAACCGACGACCTGCAGTACTACGAGAGCCGGTTCTTCCTGGTACCCGGTACCGGAACGGTGTATGTCGACGCGAAGCTCTCGGTGATCCGCCAGCGCGTGGTGGGGGAGGGGTTCCGGGAACGGCTGACCATCCTCAACCACGACGACAAGCCCGTCGACCTCAACGTGCGGATCTCGGCGGCGAGCGACTTCGCCGACCTGTTCGAGGTCAAGGACGCGCTGGAGAAGAAGGGCAAATACTACACCCGTGCCGAGTCCGACCGGCTGCTGCTGGGCTACGAGCGGCAGACGTTCCACCGGGAGACCGAAATCACCACCAGCGAACCGGCGCGCATCACCGAGCACGGGCTCACCTTCGCGGTACACGTCGAGCCGCATGCCGAGTGGAGCACCGACCTGCGGGTCACGCCCGCGGTGCTGTGGCCGGACGGGCGGCGCACGGTGCTCAGTTCGCGCAGCGGCCGCAAGCCCGAGGCGATGGACAAGGACCTGCACGCGTGGCTGGCCGCCGCGCCGAAGCTGGAGTGCGACCGGGACCAGCTCAAGCTGACCTACCGGCGCAGCCTCGTTGACCTCGCCGCGCTGCGGTTCTCCCCGCTGATCGCCGCCCGGCACAGCCTGCCCGCGGCCGGGCTGCCGTGGTTCATGACGATGTTCGGCCGGGACAGCATCTTCACCAGCCTGCAGGCGCTGCCGTTCGTACCCGACCTCGCCGCGACCACGCTGAAGGTGCTCGGTCGCTGGCAGGGTACCCGCGTCGACGACTTCCGCGACGAGGACCCCGGCCGCATCCTGCACGAGATGCGCTACGGCGAGCTGAGCGCCTTCGAGGAACGGCCGCACACGCCGTACTACGGCACCGCCGACGCGACACCGCTGTACGTCGTACTGCTCGACGAGTACGAGCGGTGGACCGGCGACCGCACCCTGGTCCGCGCGCTGGAACTGGAGGCGCGGCTGGCGCTGGAGTGGATCGACCGGTACGCCGACCTGATGGGCAACGGCTACATCTCCTACCGGCGGCGCAACGAGAAGACCGGCCTGGAGAACCAGTGCTGGAAGGACTCGTGGGACTCCATCTCGTACCACGACGGCCGGCTGCCCGGCTTCCCGCGCGCAACCGCCGAACTGCAGGGCTACGCCTACGACGCGAAGCTGCGCGGTGCGCGCCTGGCCCGGCTGGCGTGGAACGACCCGGCCTACGCCGACCGGTTGGAGGCGCAGGCCGCCGACCTCAAGCGCCGGTTCAACCACGACTTCTGGGTCGAGGACGGCAAGTACTACGCGCTCGCGCTGGACGCCGACGGCGCGCAGGTCGACGCGCTGGCCTCCAACATCGGGCACCTGCTGTGGAGCGGCATCGTCGACAAGTCCCGGGCCAAGGCGCTGGCCGCACACCTGGTCGGTCCGCGGCTGTTCTCCGGCTGGGGGGTCCGCACGCTCGCGGAGGGCGAGGGACGGTACAACCCGATCGGGTACCACGTCGGCACGGTGTGGCCGTTCGACAACTCGTTCGTCGCGTGGGGGCTGCGCCGGTACGGCTTCAAGGAGGAGGCCGCCCGGGTGGCCGCCGGCATCCTCGACGCGGCCGAGTTCTTCCAGGGCCGGCTGCCGGAGGCGTTCGGCGGGTACCACCGGTCGGTGACCCGCTACCCCGTCCAGTACCCGACGGCGTGCAGCCCGCAGGCGTGGTCGACCGGTGCGCCGTTGCTGTTGCTGCGCACCATGCTCGGCCTCGAACCGCTCGGCGAGCACCTGGTCGTGGACCCCGCGCTGCCGGCCGGGATCGGAAGGCTGGAGCTGCTGGACATCCCCGGCCGCTGGGGTCGCATCGACGCGTTCGGCCGGGGCCGGGTCAAGGTCGGATAGGACGCGGGTACCCGCGCCGCGGCCGGCCGGTCAGCCGACCGCGGCGTGGTGACCCGTGCCGGAGCGGTCGCCGTACGGCTCGGGTGCCGTGGCCGCCGACCAGCGGGCGGTGAGCGCGAACAGGATCACCGTGTCCAGCGCGATCATCAGCAGCGACCACACCGGGTACGCGCCGATCGAGCCGATCTGCGAGATGAAGTGCAGGCCGACGACCACGATCGCGGTGACGCGTGCCCAGGTGCGCATGGTGAACAGGCCGAGGCCGGTGAGGATCAGTACCGCGCCGAAGATGAGCAGTGTCCACGCCCATCCGGTGCGGTCCACCACGACGAGCCTGTCCTGGATGAGCACGAGCACCTTGTCGTTGATCAGCCCGACGATGCCTTCGATGACGTTGAAGGTACCGAGGATCAGGAGCATCGCCGCGGCGAAGACGACCCAGCCGGCCCAGGCGGACGAGTAGCTACGGGTACTGGCCATCGGTGTATCCCTTCCCGGTGAGTTGATCCAGGCCGGTTCACCCCGGTGGGGTGACCCGGTGGTGCCGGCGCGGCCAGACGATGTGGACACGGAAACTAGTCGCGGTCGGCCGGCCGGAGTTGGGCCACGGTGATGCCGATGACGTATGCGCGGTCGAAGATCGCCTGCAGCGTCGCGGGATCGGCGTGCAGTCCGCGCAGGGTGATCTGGGCCGGCAGCCCGGCGAGGCCGTACTCGGTCACGAGGTCCAGCAGCGCCGCGTCCAGGTGACCGAGGAAGGTGACGTCAAAAGCCGTCGGCAGCGTTTTCATGACGCGATGGTGCCGGGCCGGCGCGCGGACCGTCGTCACCCCGCCGGGATGAACCGGGGAGGGCCGATGCGCGATCGTCTGGAAGGCTGGATCCGGTGGGGCGTCGGTACCCTGCCGGGGCGCTGCGTGCGCCGCTTCCTGCGCATCGAAGGGACCTACCGCAGCCTGGTCATCGCCGGACAGGCATTCACCAGCCTGATACCGCTGTTGATCATCGTGGCGACCGCCGCGGGGGCCGGCGGCGACCGTTCCCTCGGCGAGCGGCTGGTCGTCCGGTTCCACCTGACCGGCCAGAGCGCGGACGCGATGCGCACCCTGTTCGCCCAGCCTCCCGGCACCCGCGGACCCATGGCGCTGGTCGGTCTGGTGGTGCTCGTCTCCGCCCTGTTCAGCCTCACCGGGGTACTGCAACGCACCTACGAGGCCGCCTGGGAACTGCCCAAGCGCGGCCTGCCCGGCACGCTGCAGGGGCTGACCGGTACCTCGCTGCTGTTCGTCCAGCTGATCGTGCTGTCGCTGCTCGCGTCGGCGATCTCCGGCAACGCGGCCGCGTCGGTGCTGTCGACGGTGCTGCGGCTGCTGGTCGCGGTACCCGCCTGGCTGGTCCTGCAGTACCTGCTGCTGAGCCGGCGGGTGCGGCCGCGGGTGCTGCTACCCGGTGCGGTGGTGGCCGGTGCCGGGCAGATCGTGGTGAGCATGTCCTCGGCGCTGTGGATGCCGCAGGTGGTCAGCACCAACACGGCGCGGTACGGGCTGATCGGGGTCACGCTCGCACTGGTCACCTGGCTGATCGTGCTGGCGGCCGCGGTGGTCGCGGGTGCGGTGGTGTCGGCCGAGCTGGGCAGCCTCAGCGGTCGTCGAGCTCGGTCACCGGTAGCAGCTTCAGTTCCCGGGCGCGCCGCGCGGTAGCGCTGCGGCCCGAGGTGCCGAGCTTGCGGTAGATGCTCTTCAGGTGCGTCTTGACGGTGTTAACCGACAGGTACAGCGCGTTGGCGATGTCCTCTGTGGACAGTGCCTGGGCGAGGCGGCCGAGCACCTCGACCTCGCGTTCGGTGAGCGGCTCGACGACCGGCGCGCCACCGGCGTCCGGCGGCGGACCGCTCTTCTCGCCGGACAGCCAACCGTGCTGGGCGGCCAGGTCCGGGTACTGCCGCAGCACCTGCCGTACCCACGCGCCGGCCTCCACGAACGGGCGCCGCAGCTGGTCCTGCCGGCCGTGATCGAGCGCCTCCCGGACCGCCTGTGCCGCCCCGGCGACGTTGCCTTCGGCGAACGCGAGCCGGCCCAGCGTCAGCGCGGCGTACACCATCGTGCCGGATCGGGCGTGCCGCTTCGGTACGGTCGCGAGGATGCTGCGGGCCTCCTTCGGATCGCCCTCCGCGAGCCGGATGCGGCCGAGCGCCAGCGCGCGCTCCGCGTTGTCGGAGACCGACTCCAGGCAGCGCCGGGCCGCCACCGTGTCGCCGAGGATCAGGTTCGCGCCAAGCGCCGTCATCTCGATGATGTCCGCGACGTCCCGGTACACCCGCCAGAGCCCGGCCCCGGCACGGGCGGCTTCCACGGCGGCCAGCGCGCGCCGGCCGTCCAGCCGTGCGCACGCCACGTGTGCCCGCAGCAGCGCGACGGCGGTCGCGGTCGGCGGGTCGTGCCGCGAGCCGGCCGCCGCGATGACCCGGGAGAGGTGCTCGCGGACCGCCGGCAGATCGTTCCACAGCAAGGAGATCCCGGCCAGCGCGGCGTTCGCCGCGCCGGTGCGCACGGCCGGCCCCAGGCCGGCCCGGTCGGCCACCGCGAGCGACGCACGGGCATACCTGGCCGCCCGCTGGAGCCTGCCGTCGTACACGTCCAGCAGCGACAGGTGGGCCAGCGCGTCGTGGATGGCGTACTCGGTACCCGGTCCGGTCGCCGTGGCCGCCCGGCCGAGGGTTGCCCGCGCCGCCTGGTACCGGCCGGCCCAGAACTGCGCGACGCCGACGTTCGCCAGCACCAGCGCACGGTTGCCGGCCTCGTCGTCGGGATCCGGCGCGGATCGCAGCTGCCACAAGGCTTCCACCTCCGCGGCGGCCGCCTCGGCGGTCTCCACGTTGCCGGTCAGCCGGGCGAGCACCACCCGTACCGTCCAGATGTCCACCTGCATCGGTATCGACCGCTCGTCCAGTCGCTGCCCGGCATAGCGCGCGGCCTCGTTCACGGCGGCGCGCGCGACCTCGGTGTCGAACCGCGCCAGGGCCAGCACGGCACGCAGCAGCGCGGCGGAGAAACCGGTCTGGTGGCGCGGAAGGCCGCAGAGCAGAGCGCGCAACGGCTCCGCGTCGGGCGCGGTCAGCAGCCGTACCACGCCGAGCCGGGTCGCCGCCAAGGTCGCCGCATAGTCCCAGTCGCCGATCCGGACCGCATGCCGCAACGCCTGCGGTACCTCGTTCTGCTCGGCGTACCAGTGCGCCGCCTCAGCGTGCAGTCGCTGGACCAGGTGCGGCTGCCGGGTGTGCAGTTCCTCGCGCAGCACCTCCCGCAACGGGTCGGCACATCGAAAGCGGGCCTCGTCGACCGGTCGCACGAAAGCGTTGGCGCGCACCAGGTCCTGGAAGATTCCGCGGGCGTCCAGCCGGCCGGTCAGCCGGTCGGCGAGGTCCGGGTGTACCGTCTCGGCGATGCTCGTGCGCACCAGCAGGTCCCGTACCCGCGACGGTTGCGGGTCCAGCACCTCGGTGCGCAGGAACTCGGCGATCGCGTGGTTTCCGGCGGCGCTCGGCCGGCGCACCGGTTCGCCGCCGCCGGGTTCCAGCGCCAGCGCGTGCAGGCACACCCCGGTCATCCAGCCGCCGGTGCTGTCGTGGAGGTGGGCGATGCCGTCGTCGGTCAGGTTCGCCGGATAGCTCCGCAGGATCTTGACCGCCTCCTCCCGGGTCAGCGCCAGGTCGTCCGCGTCGATCTCGGTGAGCTCGCCGCTCAACTGGTAGCGCTGCAAGGGAATCAGGCGTGCGCTGCGGCCGACGACGATCAGCCGCAGCCCCGGCGTCGAGTACCGGACGAGCATGTCCAGATCGGCGGCGATGGACCGGTTGCTGATCTGCTCGGCGCCGTCGAGGACGAGCACGATCGGCTGGGCGCGCTCGGCCAGTGCGGTCGCCAGCCGGGTCAGCGTGGACCGGTCGACGAGATCGGGCCGGGTCGGGGCGGGCACGTCCGGGGCGAGGCGGGATGCGTTGCGGCGCAACGCATGCAGGATGTAGGTCCAGAACATGCCGGGCGCGTTGTCCTCGCCATCGAGGGTCAGCCAGGCCACCGGTCCGGGCGCCTGCCCGGCGCGTACCCAGCCGGCGGTCAGTGCGGTCTTCCCGGATCCCGCCGGTCCGTGGATCGCGGTGACGCCCCGTTTCGTGGCACCGGTCAGCAGTTCGAAGAGCCGGTTGCGGGACAGGTAGGCCGGAGGTACCGGGGGGATCGACAGTTTCGCCGACAGAAGCGGGTCGCCGTTCGGGCCGTGCGGGGTACCGTAGGTCGGCGATCTTCCGTCGCCCGGAGCGGGGTCGATCAGCGACCTGGCGGCAAACGGGTGGTTCATCGCGGCCTCCTGCGTGGCGTCTGGTGGGTGTTTCACTCCCTTTCCCGCCCGGGTTCGCCCGCCCCGCAGCGTCATAGAGGCCGTCCCCCGGAGGGGAGCGCCTCGATCTGTCCAACTATTCATAGAGACTTTGTCCCTTTCATGGAACTCTAAGAGTTCATGAATGGCCAGTCACCCCGCGATGACGTGCCAAGACGCGAATACGTGCTGGTTTGCTGCGTTCTGCCGCCGGTACCAGAATTGGCGTCCAGCGGCGGCCCGCTTGCGATTCGCCCGCTGCGGGTGATGCGCCGGGGCCGGTGAACCGTCAGGGTGATCCGGCGCCGGAGTACCCGTTCCGGCCGCCGCACACCCGGGAGGTCGATCCGGTGAGCCAGACGACCACGCGCCGGCGGGTCTTCGCCGTCTCCACGGCCCGCAGCCGGCTGGCACCCCGGTGGCTGGCCCGGCTCGGCTGGTCCGGCTGGCTGGTCACCGGTACCGTCGTCGGGTTCGTCGCCACCGTCGTGGCCGCGAGCATCGCGCTGCCCGTGCTGGCGCCGCTGATCGTCGCGGTACTGCTCGCCGTGGTACTGGCGCCGGTCGTTTCGTGGCTGTGCCGGCACCGGATGGGGCGTGGCTGGGCCGCCGCCATCGCCGCGCTCGTGCCGCTCGCGGTCGTCGTGGCGCTGACCTTCGTGGCACTGCACGCCTTGCGCGGCCAGGGTTCCGCGTGGGCGGCCACTGCGGGTACCGCCGGCGCCCGGCTGCGCTCGGCCGTCGGCACCGACCCGGTGGCCCCGCTGCTCGACGCGACGCAGCGCCACGAGTTGCTGCTCGGGCTCGCCGGGTTCGTCGTCAACGGGACGGCGGCGGCGGTCGGCCTGCTGTTCTGGGGGCTGGTGACCCTCTACATCCTGTTCTTCCTGCTGAAGGACGGACCGCGGTTCGTCGACGGGTTGGCCGCGCGGCTGCCGGTACCCCTCGGCACCGCCCGGGAACTGTTGACCGACGCGGGTTTCCGGCTGCGCCGGTACCTCGTCGGCACCACCGTCGTGGCGGCCGTCGACGCGGTGGTCATCACGCTCGCGGCCGCGCTGTTGCGGCTACCGCTGCTGCTCGTCATCGCCCTGGTCACGTTCGCCACCGCGTACGTGCCCTACCTCGGCGCCTGGCTGTCGGGCATCTTCGTGGTCGTCATCGCGCTCGGCTCGGGCGGCGTGGAGACCGCGATCTGGATGCTGGTGATCGTCCTCATCACCCAGAACCTTCTGGAGGCGGTGCTGCGGCCGCTCGCCTTCGGTGCAGCGCTCGACCTGCACCCGCTGACGATCCTCGCGGCGACCGTGGTCGGCGCGCTGGTCGGCGGCGTGGTGGGGGTGTTCGTCGGGCCACCGCTCGCGGCGATCGCGGTCTCCTGGCGGCGCACCCTGCGGTCTGACGGCCGCGCGGAGGCGCCGGGATGAGGTCGGCCGTCGCCAAGTTCTGGCGTCCGGTACTGACCGGCGTCCTGGTGATCGGGTTCTTCTACGCGGTACCGCTGGAGCCCGGCGTCAGCGGCCCGCAGCTGGTGTTCCGCGTGGTCGTCACGTTCGGCGCCGGCCTGCTGGTCACCTGGCTCATCTTCCGGCAGCTCGCCCACCAGGTGGCCGACCCGGACGAGGCACCGCTGGCCGGCCTGCTCACCGCGCTCATCTGCGGGGTGGCGTTCTTCGCCCTCGCCGACTACATCACCGCGATCTCCGGTCCCAACCAGTTCGCCGATCTGCGGACGAAGACCGACGCGCTGTACTTCGCGCTCGCGACGCTCACCACGGTCGGGTACGGCGACGTGCACGCGGTGGGTCAGGTCGCGCGCGTTGTGGTGGTGGTGCAGCTGGTGTTCAACGTGGTGGTCATCACGACCGGCGCGTCGGTGCTGACCCGCCAGATGGCCGACCGGGTGCGCCGTCGCCGTACCAACAGCGTCAGGTGACGCCGGCGTGGGTGGCGGCCGGCCGGCTCACGTACCGGAACCGGCCGCCCCGCCCGGGTGGCCCTCAGCCGTAGATCTCCACCACCGAGGGGTGGTTACGGTTCACCACGAACTGGCCACGGTTGTTGACCGCGACCGCGGATCCCTCGCCCAGGTCGGTCAGCTTTCCGTTGGCCCAGCGGAACCCGTGCGGCTGCCCGCCTTCCACGACCTGCCTGTCGCCGACGACGACCGTGTGCTCGTTCAGGCCGTGCGCCGAGGTGAAGTCGACACCGAGGTTGCCCAGTTCGGTGACGGTACCGTGGCGCAGCAGCAGGGCGTGCGCGACCGCGTTGAGGTCGCGGGTGCCCACCATCTGCCCGCGGTTGTTGATGAGATAGGCGTTCTGCACCGCCGGCCCGAGATCGGTCATCCGGCCGTGCTGCCAGAGGAACCCGTGCGCCGGCACGAACTGGCCGTTGTCGGGGGCCACCGAGGTGGTACCGACGACCTGGCCGCGGTCGTTGATGGCGGCCGCGGCGATGCCGTCGCCCGCGATGGGGTGGATGACATGGCTGGGTCGTACGGCGCTGTCGGCCGCCTGCGCGGGGCTGGCCAGCGTCGCGGGCAGGGCGGCGGCCAGCAGGGCCAGCACACCCGCGGCGGCCGACCGGCCGACCGGCGTTCTCGGTAGGGGCACCTCGTCTCCCGGGTGAGAGTGGGCCCGCCCCCGTGGCGGCCCGCACGGGAGCTAGACGGGCAGGCCCAGGTAACCGTTGTCAGCCAGCGGTGTCGGCTGGCCGACAGCGCGGTTGATCCAGACCGCGATCTGGCTGCGCGAGGCGAACCCGAGCCGGCCGAGGATCTGCTCCACGTGGCTCTCCGCGGTACGGCGGCGGATCGCCAGCCGGCTCGCGATCTGCTCGTTGGACAGCCCGTGACCGATCAGCTCGGCCACCTGGCGCTGCCGCCGGGTCAGCGGGAGGGCCGGCCCGGTCTCCGGGACCGCCGGCCGCCGCGGGCCACCGGCCGGCCCCGGCCCGGTCCGCGCCACGACCGCCGCGTGTTCCCGGTACCGGCGCTTCACCGCGGGCGTCGCACCGGCGTCGTCCAGCTGGTCGCATCCGTAGCTGCGCAGCGTCCCCGGCAGCCGGTACCGGCGGCACGGGCCGTCGTCGACCACCAGCAGAACCGACTTGTCGACCAGTCCGGCGACCACGTCCAGCGCGGCGTCGCAGACCGCCTGCGCGGCCGCGAGGTCGAAGCTGTCCGGGAACACCGACGCCCACGCCCACAA
>Ga0066710_100003888_pt1 | contig 12956 bp, 9 predicted proteins | sample GraSoiAngelo_159_FD_79666 | JGI IMG/M metagenome (GOLD analysis project Ga0066710, IMG submission 79666) | Grasslands soil microbial communities from the Angelo Coastal Reserve, California, USA - 14_1009_16_40cm | ecosystem: Environmental > Terrestrial > Soil > Grasslands | place: USA...
ACACGCCCTCTTCGATTCCCTGGCGCACGATCGCGGCCACGTAGCCGACGCCGGCGCGCCAGTGCTCCCGCGTGTTCTCGGTATTCGGGTCGAGCCCCCAGGCGTGTCCCTCGCGCAGCAGGATCTTGCGATAGGCGTCGTGCTCGACCAGAAACGACACGAACGCGCGCAGCCCGTTCTCGAGCTTGTCGAGCGCGGAGCCGTCGCTGGCGCCGCCGCGCACCCGGTCGAGGAAGGCGACGCCGCGCACCGCCTGGATCTCGGCGTAGATCTCGTTCTTGCCCGGGAAGGTCGCGTAGAGCGTCTTGAGCGAGACGCCGGCCTCGGACGCCACGTCCTGCATCGTGCTCTCGTCGAACCCCTTCTCCGCGAAGACGCGCTCGGCGCACTCGAAGATCAGGTCGTGATACATGCGCGTGCGGGCGGCTTCTAGATTCGAATTCTTCTTCTTCATTGGGGATATCAACCCTCTCTGACCCGTAACGCAGATTTTCTATCCGTCGTGAGCCGTTCGCAAGGGGAAATCGCCGACCGGCTCGGTTCGAGCGCGCGGCCGGGCCGACCAATCCCGCGGGAAACAAGATTTACCCAATAATCATGGGGCGAACCGAGATTTCTCTTATTTCTCACCATTGACGATCTGAAAGATAATATGTATTTTCCAATCCGCCTGCCCCCAACCCCCCAGGTGATCGACGTGCAGCGAATGTCGGGCTTCGACGCCCAGTTCATCTACGACGAGCGGCCCGACGAACCCCAGCACACGCTCAAGATCTCGTTCCTCGGTGAGCAGGCGAGCGCGGCGTGGAGCTTTGCGTCGGCGCGCAGCGATCTCGCCCGTCGACTCGCCAGCCTCGAGCCGCTGCAGTGGCGCGCGCTGCGCGTGCCATTCGACCTGCACCATCCGGTCTGGGTCGCCGACCCCGATCTCGATCTCGACTGGCACCTGCGGCGCGCCGCGGTGCGCGCACCGGGCGGCCGCGACGAATTGTGCGAGGCGATCTCGCAGATCCTCTCCACTCCACTCGACCCCGCGCGGCCGCTCTGGGAGCTGTGGTGGCTCGAGGGCTACGAGGGCGGCGTCGTCGCCGTGCTCAAGATGAGCCATGCGCTCGCGGACGGCTCGGCGAGTCGGCGCCTGCTCGAGCTGTTCCACACGCCCGTGCCCGCGCAGGTCGACGCGCCCGCAGGCCGCGCGCTCCCGACGCGCTGGCAGCTGGTCCGCGACGCGCTGCGCGACCTCTGGCGCGCGCTCGTCCAGCGCATCCCCAGCCTCGTGCGCGCGAGCCTCGACTCGCGCGCGCGCATCGCCGCCGCGCGCGAGGGCGGCTCGATCGCAGCGGAGACGGGTCCGGATGCTCTCGGTGGTCCGTACCATCCGCTCGGTGGGCCGCTCTCGCGTCGGCGTGCATTCCACTTCTTTTCGACCTCGCTTGCCGCGGCGCAGGAAGTGCGGCGGCAGCTCGGCGGCACCGTCAACGACGTCGCGGTCGCGGCGGTCGCCGGCGGCGTGCGCCGCTGGCTGCTCGAACGCGGCGCGCTGCCGGGCGTCGCCACGCGCGCATTCATGCCCGCCTCGATCCGCCGCGCCGACGAGGCGCTCTTGTGGGGCAACCGCGTGACGACGCGCGCGCTCGACCTGCCGACGCAGATCGCGGATCCGATCTCACGCCTGCGCGCGGTCCAGCACGAGACCGCCCGCGCGAAAGAGGAGCTGCGGCTGCGCGAGGGCGCGCACCTCGAGGACTGGATCCGCTGGCTGCCGCCGTTCGCCGGCAAGGCGATCAGCGCGTTCATGCGCGCCTACGCGCGCGCGATCCCGAACTTCCCCGGCAGCGTCGCGATCTCGAACGTACGCGGCCCGTCTGCGCCGCTCTCGGGGCCGTGGGGTGTCGTCGAGAACTTCGTGTCGGTCGGCCACATGAAGTACAGCGCCGGGCTCAACACCACGGTGTGGAGCTACGGCGAGCGGCTGAACTTCGGCTTCTACGCGTGCGCGCGCGCACTGCCCGATCTGCCGCGGCTCTCCGCCTACGTCGCGGACGCGTTCGAAGAGCTGGCCAAGCTCGCCAACCGAGAGTCGGCGCGCGCCGCCTGAGAGGAAGACGATGTCGAGCTCCAGAACCAGGGCTTCGATCCGAACGCGACCTCCGACCCGATCCTCTACCGCGACGACGAGCGCCGCACCTACGAGCCGCTCGACGCGCACGCCCATGAGCGCATCGCATCCGGCGCGCTGCGCTTCTAGCTCGATTCCAACTCATCCCCGAATCAGGAGAACCCGATGACCACCGAGCCCACCGTGAAGCAGCTTCCCGACGGCGACGCCGTCTTCCTCTCCACCGAGACCGACACCGCCTGGGGTCACATCGGCGGGATGAGCATCCTCGACCCCAGCGGCGTGCCGGACTTCAGCTTCGAGAAGCTGGTGCGCGTGATCGAGCAGCGGCTCGTGCACGTGCCGCGCTTCCGCTGGAAGCTGCTCGAGGTGCCGTTCGGCCTCGACCGCCCGTACTGGGTCGAGGTCCCCGACTTCGACGTGCGCAAGCACGTGCACCGGATCGCCGTACCCAGCCCCGGCGGGATGGTGGAGCTCGGCGAGCTCGCGGGCCACCTGTTCGCGCGGCCGCTCGACCGCTCGCGCCCGCTCTGGGAGGTCTGGTACCTCGAGGGGCTCGCGGACGGCAAGGTGGCGATGTTCATGAAGAACCACCACTGCCTGATGGACGGCCAGGCCGGTGTCGGCCTCGCCGAGGTGCTGACCGACCTCTCACCCGACGCGACGGCGCCGCCGATCGTGCCCGATGTGATGAAGGAGGGGAAGCCCGAGGCGCCGAGCGCGCTCGGCATCGCCGTGCGCGCGGCGCGCAACGCAATCGAGCGGCAGGGCAAGCGCGCGAAACACATCGGTGTCGGCCTGCGCTCGGCCGTGTCGTCGCTGTGGCCGGGCGCAGCAGACGAGTTCGCGCCGCCGTCGTGGAGCGACGTGCCGCCGCTCTCGTTCAACAAGCACGTCGGCATGCGCCGGACGTTCGCGTGCGCCTCGCTCGATCTCGAGGAGCTCAAGGACGTCAAGAAGCACTTCGACGTGACGCTGAACGACGTCGTGCTCGAGGTGATCGGCGGCGCGCTGCGGCGCTGGCTGCGCGCCAAGGGCGAGCTGCCCGAGCGGCCGATCGTGGCGATGTGCCCGGTGTCGCTGCGCGCGGAGGGCGACCAGAGCCTCTCCAACCAGATCACGATGATGCCGGTCGCGCTCGCCACCGATTGGGGCGACCCCGCAGACCGGCTGCGCCGGATCTCGAAGAACTCCAAGCGATCGAAGGAGTCGGTGCAGCAGGGCGGCTTCGACATCATGACCGCGATGTCCGAGAGCATGGCGCCGGGCCTGCTCGGTCTCCTGATGCGTGGGATGGCGTTCGCGCCCGAGGAGAGCATTCCGTTGCCCGGCAACCTCGTCGTCTCGAACGTTCGCGGCACGCCGATCCCGCTCTACACCGCCGGGGCGCGGCTCGAGTCGATGTACCCGATGTCGGTGCTCCAGGCCGGGCAGGGCCTCAACGCGACGGTCGTCTCGTACATGAGCAAGATGGAATTCGGCTTCACCGCCGACCCCGACCTCGTGCCCGATCTGGACGATCTCGTTCAGGCGATCTACCGCGCGTTCGAGGAGCTCCAGGCCGCCGTGGAGGGCGTCGTCCACCGCGCGGCGTAGGTGGCGTAGGGCGGGAGGAGCCGAAGGCGAATCCCGCCGTCAACCGTTCTTCTGCTCGAACTCGCGCATGTAGTCGAGCAGCGCGTGCACGCCTTCGACCGGCATCGCGTTGTAGATCGACGCGCGCATGCCGCCGACCGAACGGTGCCCCTTCAGCTGGAGCAGGCCGCGCGCCTCGGCGCCTTTCAGGAACGCGCCGTCGAGCGACTCGTCGCGCAGCTTGAACGGCACGTTCATGCGCGAGCGGTCCGATCTGCGGACGGGGCTTCGGTAGAACTCGGTCGTGTCGAGGTAGTCGTAGAGCAGCGCCGCCTTGGCGACATTGTGCTTCTCGATCCCCGGGAGGCCACCCTGCGCGAGCAACCACTCGAACACGAGGCCGGCGACGTAGATCGACCAGGTCGGCGGCGTGTTGAGCATCGACTCGTTCTCCGCCTGCTCCTTCCAGTGGAACGCGGAGGGCGTGATGGGCAGCGCGCGGTCGAGCAGGTCGCGCCGTACGATCACGAGCGTGACGCCGGCAGGGCCGGCGTTCTTCTGCGCACCGGCGTAGATCACGCCGTAGCCCGCGACGTCGATCGGCCGCGACAGGATGTGCGACGAAGCATCGGCCACGAGCGGCACGCCGCCGGTGTCCGGCGTCCAGTGGTACTCGATCCCGCCGATCGTCTCGTTCGTGCACACGTGCACGTACGCCGCCTCGGGCGTGAGCTTCCAGGTCTCGCGTGCGGGCACGTAGGTGAAGTTCTGATCTTCGGACGAGGCCGCGACGTTGACCTGGCAGTACTTCTTCGCCTCCTTGATCGACTTCTTGGACCACTCGCCCGTGTTGACGTAGTCCGCGATCTCCCGATCGCCGAGCAGGTTCATCGGCACGATCGCGTTCTCCGCGATCGCGCCGCCCTGCAGGAACAGCACCGCGTAGTCGTCGGGCACCGCGAGCAACGCGCGCAGATCGGCCTCCGCCTTCGCGGCGATCGAGATGAACTCCTTCCCGCGGTGACTCATCTCCATCACCGACATGCCGCTGCCGTGCCAGTCGAGCATCTCCGCGGCCGCGCGCTCGAGCACCTCGCGCGGCAGCACCGCGGGACCTGCGCTGAAATTGAACACCTTCATAGGCCGGAGACCATAGGCGATCGATGAACGGGTTCGCGCTCGTCGCCGCGATTTTCGCCGCGCTCGCCGCCGCCGCGCAGGAGCCGCGCGGGCTGTGCGCGGACCGGCCCGGGCTCGCCACGCCGCCGTGCACCGTCGACGCGGGCCACCTCCAGGTGGAGACGGGGATCAGCGACTGGACGCGCGAGCTGGGCAGCGCGGAGCGGAGCGACGCCGTCACCGTCGGCGAGACGGAGCTGCGCTACGGCGTCACCGACGCGATCGAGGCGCGGGTGGGCTGGACGCCGTACGGCTGGGTGCGCACGCGCGACCGGATCGCCGGCGAGACCGACGAGCGCAGCGGTGTGGGCGACGTGACGCTCGGCGCGAAGGTGAACCCGGTCGAGCTCGGCGCAGCGTCGCTCGCGCTGCTGCCCTTTGCCACCCTCCCCGCCGGCCAGCGGCCGATCGGCGCGGGCGATTGGGGCTTCGGGCTGGCCGCGCCGATCGCCTTCGAGCTGTTCGAGGGCGCGGAGCTCGAACTCACGCCCGAGGTCGACGCGGCGGTCGACGAGGACGGGTCGGGCCGACACCTCGCCTTCGGCGGCCCGGTCGGCCTCGACGTCGACCTGACTCGACAGGTCTCGATCGCGGCCGAGCTCGCGGCGATCCGCGATCGCGAGCGCCACGACACGACCGCGCTCGCGGGGCTCTCGGCCGCGTGGCGGCCGCGCGGCGACTGGCAGCTCGACCTCGGCGCGAACATCGGGCTCAACCACCACAGCCCCGACATCGAGGTCTACGCGGGAATCGCGAAGTGGTTCTGACGTGACGCGCGTCAGCGCGGCTGCGCGGTCCGGTCGCGCAGCAGCTGGATCACCTGTGGCAGCCGCGCCTCCTGCGTGCTCCGGATCATGTTGTCGGGGAGCGGCAGCTTGGGCTTGATGTGGATCCGGTAGGTCACCTTCGTCTTCGCGCCGCCGTCGACGGGCACGAGGTGCCAGCTGCCGTCGTTGACCTCGTAGTCGCCGCGGATCAGCGTCCATTCGCGCGCGTAGTTGCCGCTCTTCGCGTCGACGGTGAGCGTGGCGCGCGAGACGCTCGTGAGGTCCGAGAACGGGAACGGCACGTCGGCGGTCACTTCGCACACCGTGGTGAACTTCGTGCTCTCGTCGCCCTCGCGCGACAGCTCCTTGCTCGCGCTGATGCTCGGCATGTTCTTCACATAGTCGGAGCACTTCGAGACGAGCTTCCACACCTCCGCCGGCGGCGCGTCGATCACGCCTTCGGCGCAGTAGGTGGGCGCTCCGCCGGTCTCGCGCTCGGTCCACGTCTTGATCTCGCCCGCGGCGGCCGCGGCGCGGCCGATCACGCCGGCGGCCAGGAGCGCGCCCGCGGCGATCCAGCGCTGGAGCGTCATGCGGCGAACTTGTCGCATGATCGCGCCGAGGGGTCAAGTCCGCTCTTCCTCGCGCTCGGGATCGCCGCGATCCGGAACAGCCAGCGCAGCTAGTCGTCCGCCCAGCTGAGCGGGCGCGCGAGCTCCTCCAGCGGGCGGCGCTCCGCGGCCACGCCGAGCGCGAGCGCGGCGAGCGCGCCGAGCAGCATCAGCGCCGCGGCGAGCGCATAGCCGAGGAACAGCTCGTGGCGGCTGCCCGACTGGATCAGCGCGCCGAACAGCGCCGGCGCCACCAGCCCGCCCGCGCCCGTGCCGACCGCGTAGAACAGCGCGATCGCCATCGCGCGGATCTCGAGCGGGAAGAGCTCGCTGACCGTGAGGTAGGCCGAGCTCGCCGCAGCGGAGGCGAAGAAGAACGACAGCGACCACATCCAGGTATGAGTGTGCGCATCGAGTGCGCCGCGCACGAACGCGACGCCGGTCGCGAGCAGCAGGATCCCGCTCGCCGCATAGGTGAACGCGATCATCGGCCGGCGCCCGACCGCATCGAACAGGCTCCCGAGCAAGAGCGGCCCGAGGAAATTGCCGAGCGCGAACGGCAGCAGGTAGGCGCCGACGCGCTCCGCGGGCACGGCGTAGAAGCGCGTGAGCGTGAGCGCGTAGGTGAAGAAGATCGCGTTGTAGAAGAACGCCTGCGCGATCATCAGCACGAGGCCCAGCAGCGCGCGCGAGCGGTAGTGGGCGAAGATCTCGCGCGCGATCGTGCGAAAGGAGATGTGCCCGAGTGCGGCGACGCGGATCCGCGGCAGCGCGGCGCCCGGCGCCGGCGCCGCACAGCGCGCCTCGATCTCCGCCACGACGTGCTGAGCCTCGACGTGCCGGCCGCGCACGAGCAGCCAGCGCGGCGACTCCGGCACGAACCGGCGCACGACCATGATCCCGAGCGCGAGCAGCGCGCCGAGTCCGAATGCGGCGCGCCAGCCGAGCTCGTGGCCGAGCACGCGCGGATCGAGCAGCACCGCCGACAGCACCGCGCCGAGCGCGGTGCCGAGCCAATAGCTGCCGTTGATCGCGAGGTCGGTGAAGCCGCGCACGCGCGCGGGGATCAGCTCGTCGATCGCCGAGTTGATCGCGGCGTACTCGCCGCCGATCCCCATGCCGGTCAGGAAGCGGCACGCCGCGAACGTCCAGAAATCGACCGAGAACGCGGTGGCGCTCGTCGCGAGCACGTAGAGCGAGAGCGTGATCAGGAACAGCCGCTTGCGGCCGTGGCGGTCGGTGAGATGGCCGAACAGCAGCGCGCCGATCAGCGCGCCCGCGATGTAGACCGTGCCGGCCAGCCCGACCTGGGTCGCGGAGAGGCCGAGCGTGCCCGGCTCCTCGAGCACGCCGCCGAGCGCGCCGACGATCGTCACCTCGAGCCCGTCGAGCGCCCAGGTGATCCCGAGCGCCACCACCACGAGCCAGTGGAAGCGGCTCCAAGGCAGGCGGTCGAGCCGCGCGGGGATGTCGGTCTCGAAGGCCATGGCGGCGCCTCGTGCCGGGAGCGCGGTGTCGGTATACCCCATCGACCAGCGCGTCCTTGCGAAAATCGAATTGTTAGTCGATCGAATCGATTTTACCGCGGATGGCGCAGATTTCGCGCCGCGGGCGCGTCCGCTCGGCGCTCGCGCAGCGCGGCGTTGTACACCGGCACGTCGAACACGCGCGCGCCGCACGCGACCGTGCGCACCGCGACGTCGAGCGCGATCGGCTCGGCGCCGTCTGCCGCGTAGACGAGCGCGGAGTCGCTCAGACCTTTGCGCCGGCGAGCCGCGACACCAGCTCGTAGAGCAGCTGCGTGCCCGATTTCAGGTTGGCGATCGAGATCCGCTCGTCGTTGCCGTGCACGAGCGACGCGTCGCGGTCGGAGAGCTCGAACGGCAGGAAGCCATAACAGGCGATCCCGCGCACGCGGAAATAGTGGCAGTCGGTGAAGCCGGTCGCGAGCGGTGTCGAGATCACCGCACCGGGATGGCGGCGCGCGGCGATCTCCGAGAGCGCGGCGAACAGCTCGTGCTCTGTCGGCGACGACGCGGACGGGAACGACAGCAGCGTCTCGATCCGGACCTTGTCGTCTGCGATCACCTTCGTGAGCTCGGCGAGGAAGATCTGCGGATCCTGATCGGGCAACAGGCGCACGTCGAGCTCGGCGCTGGCCTCGGGCGGGATCACGTTGGTCTTGTTGCCGGCCGCGAGCACGGTCAGCGAGATCGTGTTGCGCACCTGTGCGTTCTGGCGCGGGTTCGCGGTGAACTCCGCGGCAAACGCGCGATCCGCGAGGGCGGCGCGCAGGTCGCGTAGCCGCTCGCGCTGCTTCGGATTCTCGAGATGGGCGGTGTCGGCGTAGAAGCGCTCCACCTCGGGCACCACGTGTACGGGCGTCGACCACAACTGGATGCGCGCGAGCGCGGCGAGCAGCCGGTTCGGCGCGGAGTCGGCGCGCGGCAGCGATCCGTGTCCCGGCGTGCCGCTTGCGGTGAGGCGCAGCCAGAGCGGCACCTTCTGCGCGGTCTCCACCGCGTAGTAGCGGGCCGCACCCGTCTCGGCGTCGGTGGCGATGTAGCCGCCCTCGTTCAGCACCACGCCCGCGTTCGCGAACAGGTCGAAGTGTTGCTCGACCATGAAGCCCGCGCCGAGTGCGCCGCCGGCCTCCTCGTCGGCGACGCCGAGGAAGATCACGTCGCCCGCGAGCTCGGCGTGCTCGCGCGCCAGCGCGAGCAGCGTGATTGCGCTCGCCGCCCCCATGCCCTTGTCGTCGACGGCGCCGCGCCCCCAGATGGCGCTGTCGCGGATCTCTCCCGCGAACGGATCGGCCTTCCAGAACTGCTTCTGCGCGGGCACGACATCCATGTGGTGGAGCAGCACGACGGCGGGCTTCGTACCGTTGCCGGCGAGCCGCGCGACGATGCTCGCTCGGCCGGGCGCCGACTCGTAGATCTGCGACGCGATGCCATCGCGCTCGAACAACTTCTGGAAGAAGTCGGCCGCGCTGCGCTCATTGCCGGGCGGGTTGCTCGTGTCGAGCTGGACATAGCGGGTGAGCACCTGCACCGCTTCGTCCTCGAGCGCGGGCCAGTCTCGCGCTCCCGCGCGCGCGCCGTCGCCGGAGTCGCCGGCGCAGCCGAGTGCGGCTGCAAGCAGTGCGGCGCAAAGCGGGGGGGAGCGATGGCGCATCGCTTCGGTTCAGCCGGCCTCGCGCGCGCGCTCGTCGCGCCGCACCGGGATGGCGCGCCCGCGCTGCGCGAGCGCGGCGAACTCCGCGGCGAGCGCAGGCCCCGACTGCTCGTGCTTGAAGAACACGTACGCCTCGTCCCACGTCAGTGCGCGAACGCGCGCCAGCCATTCGGCGAGATCACCGGGGCGATAGTCGGTGCGCCGCAGGCGCAGGTAGCCGACGCGCGCGGTCTCGTGCAGCGCGGCGGGGGCCTCGTCGGTCTCCGACGCGACCAAAGTCGCACCGCGTTCGCGCAGACACGCGAGCACGGGATCGTCGAGCCAGGACGCGTGGCGGAACTCGAACGCGGCGCGCACGCGCGCCGCGAGATGGTCGAGGAAGCGCTCGAGGCGCGCGAGGTCGGCGGGCAGGTTCGGAGGCAGCTGCACCAGCAGGAGGCCGAGGCGTGTGCCGAGCGGCGCGAGCTGATCGAGCAGGTAGTCGAGCTCCTCGCCGACGTCGGCGAGCCGCTTCCGGTGCGTGATGCGCTGGCTCACCTTCACCGCGAAGCGGAACGACTCGGGGACCGATTGCGCCCAGGTCTCCACCACCTCGCGCCGGGGCATCCGGTAGAAGGTGTTGTTGATCTCGACTGCCGAGAGGCGCTCGGCGTAGTAGGCGAGCATCTCGGCGGGCGCGATCTTCGCCGGGTAGAAGTGCCCCTTCCACTCCTTGTAGGAGTAGCCGCTGGTGCCAGCGCGGATCTCCATCTCGGCTCCGGGGGGTGAGGCGGACCGCGATTATCGCACAAATGACCGCCGTTCGATTGCGTGGATCGATACGGTCTGGCCCGCGATCTGGCGCGACTCGGCATAACGGAGGCCGAGCTTCTCGGCGACGCGGATCGAGGCGCGGTTCTCCGGTGCGATCGCGCTGATCACGCGGTGCGCGTCGAGCGCGGTGAACGCGTGCGCGAGCGCCGCGCGCCCGCCCTCGGTGGCCAAGCCCTCGCCCCAGCGCTCGCGCGCCACGAGCCAGCCCACCTCGAGGCCAGGCCATCCCTCGGGCCGATAGAGCCCGATCCGCCCGATCAGCTCGCCGCTCACCTTCTCCTCGGCGGCCCACAGGCCGTAGCCGCGGATCCACCAATGCCCGAGCAGATAGGCGAGCGAGCGCCACGCCTCGTCGCGATCGAACGGCGCACCGCGCGCGATGAAGCGCATCGCCTCGTCATCGCCGGTGATGCGCGCGTAGGCGTCGAGATCGCCCTCGCGAAACTGGCGCAGCCGTAGGCGATCGGTGTCGAGCTCGGGATGCGGCACGCGGATCGTTTCAGTTGCGCCCGCGCGGCTCGGGACCGTTCGCTACCCACGGCGCCACCACGCGCACCTCGAGGCGCACGCACGGGAGGCCGCGGAACGGCTCGGGCGCGTCGCTGGCATCGGCGCAGAATCCCACCTGCACGTCGCCGGCGGGCTCGAGCGACTCCACCACGCGGCCGCGCCGGCGCGCGAGCGGCGTCGCGGGTCCGCGCGCGATCCGCCCGACGAGAAAGAAGCTCACCGTGTAGCGGTGAACGCCGCTCGCGAGCCGCTTCTCGTGGCGCGCGCACGCTTCGAGCTGCGGATCGATGCCGAGCCACTCGAGGAACTCCAGCACCTCGGCGCTGTAGATCAGGTGGCGCGTAGTGGCGAAGTTGAAGCACGCCTCGCAGCCGCAGTCTTCCGCGCCGCCGCACTCGATCTGCGCGTACGCCTCGCGCGTGAGGTCGGGCTCGTTGTCGATCGCCCATTTTTGAAGCGCGACCGTCTGCATGCCTCAATCCAAGCACAAGTCGCGCGCGCCGTGAAGCGAAAATCGCGGTATGCTGGGCGCGAAACGCAGCGACCGCGCGACTCGCGCCGAGCGCCAGTGGGCTGCGTCTACCCTACGGCAGCGCGAACGCGATCAACGCATCGCCGGGCTTGCTCGGGATCAGCCCGTGTCCACCCGCTGCCACCACGACGTACTGGCGGCCGTCCTCGCGCAATCGATACGTCATCGGCGTCGCGTGCGCAGTGGTGGGCAGCCGCGCGCGCCACAGCTCTTCGCCGGTCTCGGTGCGGAACGCGCGCAGATAGCGGTCGGTCGTGGCACCGATGAAGGTAAGCCCGCTCGCGGTGGTGATCGGGCCCCCGATGTTCGGCACGCCCACCGGCGCGAAGATCCACACAGGGAACGGCGCGAGGTCGCGCGTCGTGCCGAGCGGGACCTCCCAGCGCTTCTCACCGGTCTTGACGTCGATCGCGGCGAGCGTTCCCCACGGCGGCGGGTTGCAGGGCGCGCCGAGCGGCGACGTCAGGAAGTGTCGCTGGAGCGCGTAGGGCGTGCCCTCCTGCGGCTCGTAGCCGAACTTGGGCGGGCCGTCGGGGAACTGTTTGTCGAACTCCGCGCGCGGGACGAGCCGGATGTAGGTGGCGAGCCGGATCGTGTTGATGACGAACACGCCGCGCTCGGGGTCGACGCTGCCGCTGCCCCAGTTCGAGCCGCCGACCATGCCCGGAAACTGGATCGAGCCCTCGAGCGAGGGCGGCGTGAAGATGCCCTCCGAGCGCGCGCCCGCGATCAGGTCGCGGCACTTGGCGCGGTCCCACGGCGTGAAGCCCCACGCGTCGTCGGGCGTGAGCGTCGCCGGATGCAGCGGCTCGGGCAGGATCGGGAACGGCTGCGTCGGCGAGAGCGTCTCGCCGGGCGCGCCGCCCTGCGGCACGGGCCGCTCCTCGACGGGGAACAACGGCTCGCCGCTCCGCCGATCGAGAAAGAACAGGTGGCCCATCTTGGTCGGCTGGATCAGCGCCGGCACCACCGACCCGTTCTTCGCGAAGTTCAGGAACACCGGCTGCGATGGCGCGTCGTAGTCCCACAGATCGTGGTGCACGGTGGGGAAGTGCCAGCGGACCTCGCCGGTCTTCCCGTCGAGCGCGACGATCGAGCTCGAGTAGAAGTCGAGTCCGTCGCGCTGGCCGCCGTAGTAGTCGGGCGACGTGTTGCCGGTGGGCACGTAGACGAGGCCGAGCCCGGCGTCGACCGAGAACGCCGTCCACGCATTGGCGGTGCCGCGCCGGTAGCCGTGCCCGGGCTCGCCCGGGAACGCGGGGCTGCCCGGCGGCACCGGATCCCACGCCCACACGAGCGCGCCCGTGCGCGCATCCCAGGCGCGCACCACGCCGCCGGGTGCGTCGGTGCGGCGGTTGTCGAGCACGAGCGCGCCCGTGATCACGCGGTCGCCCAGCACGGCGGGCGGCGAGGTGACGCCGTACTCGCCCGGCTTCGTGTCGCCGATCCCCTCGCGCAGGTCGACCGGGCCGCCGGCGCCGAATTGCAGGCACGGCGTACCCGTTTGGGCGTCGAGCGCGATCAGGCGCGCATCGACCGTGCCCGTGAAGATGCGCGTGCCGCAGTGCGCGCCCACGGGCGCGCGCGCATCCACCCACGATGCCACGCCGCGGCAGTTCAGGTTGTACACGCCTTCGCGCGAGGCGTGCGGATCGTACGACCAGCGCTCGGCA
>Ga0066710_100003889_pt1 | contig 12956 bp, 9 predicted proteins | sample GraSoiAngelo_159_FD_79666 | JGI IMG/M metagenome (GOLD analysis project Ga0066710, IMG submission 79666) | Grasslands soil microbial communities from the Angelo Coastal Reserve, California, USA - 14_1009_16_40cm | ecosystem: Environmental > Terrestrial > Soil > Grasslands | place: USA...
GAATTGATTCAACCAGCGCCTTGACGAAGGACTGCATACGAAGCCGTTGGTCAATCAGAAAGCTTCGCTTGGATAAAAAAGCCGCGGTGGCGTAGCGCGCGCCGCTTTGCGACAGGTCCGCCAACTGCCGATAGCCGAGCTTGCTCGCCGCGAAGTTGTAAGGAAACGTCAAAGATCCGGCATCGACCGTGCCGTTCACCAACGCCGCCAAAATATCCGCGGTGTTGCCGATCTGAACGAGCTGCAGATCTTTCTGCGGGTCCAGGCCGGAAATTTTGAGAAAGTAGCGGCTGGCAAAATCCAGGCTCCCGCCGAACCGCGTCACGCCGAATCGTTTGCCGCGCAGACCGGCGACGTCGACGATGGCGGGGACGGTAAATATCTTGAACGCGAAGCGGTGGTCGAGGGTCGAAAACAGCGCGAGGTCGCGAAAGCCCTGAAGGTACGCGGTCGGCGCCGCCGTGCCGCCGCCGGCGAGAACATCAAGCTCGTCGCTGAGCAACGCCGACAACGCGATCGGCGACGAGCCGACATAAAGCAGCTCGACCGTGAGATTATTCCTTTCGAAAATTCCTGCGTCTTTGGCGGCCCAGAGAGGTAAGAAGGCGGTTGCGGGAGCCGAATAGGATACCCGCAAATTTCTCTCGGCCGCATACGCAGTGTTTGCCGCGGTGAATAGGAATATCGTTGCGAGCGCCAAAGCGATCCTTACGCCGAACACGAAATTGCCGCTGCTCTTCAACATCTCAATGGCGCTCCTGAATTAGCGAGTTCGAAAAATCTCTTGATATAGCCTGACGTACTCTTTGTAGTCCTGATAATTTTCCGGACTGATGACGACGCGTTTGAAACCTTTGAGTGAAGCGCTCGACGGTGACTCGACATCGGCTCGGGCGGGCTCGCGAAGACCGCTCCGAACCATTTCCTGTCCCTCCTTTGAGAGAGCAAAGTCGGTGAACAGCCGCGCCGCGTTCGGGTGCGGCGCGCGCGCGGCGACTTGCAGCGGGTTCACCTGCACCACGACCGGATCGAGCCCCAGCCACTCCATCGGCGCGCCTTTTTGCGCCACCCTGCTAATCCCGGAAGCATAGGCCATGACCAGCGGATATTCTCCGGCCGCAGTGAGCTGCACCCGTTCGTCGTTGCCCCTTTTGACCACGGGATTTTGTGCGGCGAGCCGCCTTAAATAATTGACCGCCTTCTCTTTCCCCCATGCTTGGCTGAGGCCGATGAGAACGGGATAGGCGTCGGAGTCCAAAGAGATCTTGCCGTCTTTCCATTTGGCATCGAGCAGAGCTTCGTAGGACCTCGGCGCTTGTTCGCTCTTCACCAGGCGGGTGTTCACACCCAGAACATAGCTATTGGTATGGTACGCGATCCATTCGCCATCCCAACCGATCATCGATCCATCATAGGCTTTGCTTTCCGGCGACCGATAGGGGACGACGAGCTTTCTTTCCATCAACGGGGAATACATCTCGCCGCTGCCGGAAAGGACATCCCAGGCGTACCTGCCGGCGAGCGCTTCGGCGAGAATCTTGTTGAGCAGCGGTCCCCGCCCGGCGCGGAACAGCTCGGTTTTGACAGACGGATATTTTTTTTCGAAGCGCTCCAGTATCCGTTGGCTCAAATCGAGATTCGTCGTCGTCCACCAAACCAGCTTTGCTTCTTTCTCGGCCCCCTGGATAAGCTGGATAAGCCGGGCATCGGGCCGCTCTTGAGCAAAGCTTTGCGCGCTCGATAAAACCAGCAGGAAGATCGCCGGCCACCAGCTTCGCGGCAAATTTGCTCGTTTCGATTTCATTTCGCTCGGCGTCCGCGCTAGCGGTCGAGTTTGTCGAGCACGCCATGCCACTTCGCGGCTATTTGTTTTTTCTTCTCTAGGCTCATCACGTTGGTCGCCGGAAATTCTTTCAACCACCGATAGGGCCGGCAGGCGTCGATGACGATCCGAGAAGCGACGAAGCGACCCGCATCGCGATCCTCGGGCGCCACTCTCGGATTGATATCGCTGGTCGGAAAATCGTGCATAATTTGAGTTTGCGTCGCCGGATCACAGCGGCTCGTGATCGCCCAAAACACGTCTCTGAGATCGGAAGGGTCGATGTCCTCGTCGACCAGGATCACGAATCGACCCATGCCTAAAGTCGCGCGCACGCCCAACGCAATGGCGGCCGCCTGGCGCGCGTGTCCCTCGTAGCGCTGCTTGAGAGCAATCACCGTGGCAAAGGGTCCATGCAGCCATACGCCGCGGACATCCTGCACGCCGGCGTATTCCAAAGCCGACCACACCGCGGCCGCCGGCAGCGGTATGCCGAAATGATCCATTCCCGGCACCGGTTTCAAAGGCGGATCGCCTTGAATGATCGGGTCGTTGCGATGCATCACCCTCGAGACCCTGACGACCGGTTCGTTCCGCACTCCAGCGGCGTAGTAGCCGGTTCTTTCTCCGAACGGTCCTTCCGGCCGCGACTCGCGCTCGATCGGCGGCATCTCTCCTTCGACGACGATCTCCGCGTGCGCCGGTATGGGAAGCCCGGTTCGCTCGCCGGTGAGAATTTCCAGCGGTTCGCCGCGCAGCCAGCCTGCGACATCAAGTTCCTCGACCCCCCACGGTTCCCTTTGCGCCGCGGCGAGGAACAGCGCCGGCTCTTGGCCGAAAGAGAGCACCACCGGACAGCTTTCACCGCGCGCCCAATATTTCTCGACGATCAAGCGCGCGTGATGGATATGATTGATGAAAATACCCAAGGTATTTTCGTCGTGCACGACCACCCGGTAGACGCCCATATTGACCCAACCGGCTTCAGCCTCGCGGGTAAAAACGCACGATCCCGTCCCGATATAGTAGCCGCCGTCCAGCTCGTGCCATTTTGGCGCGGGAAATTTCAGTAGGTCGACATCTTTTCCGGAAAAGACGTTTTCCAGAACCGGACCGGTTTTTACCTTCTTTGGCGCGAGCGGTTTAAAGGTCTTGAGCTTATCCTTCCATGCCTTGACCAGATCCACGTTGGCAAGATTCGGATCGAGCCCCAACCCCAGAGCCATTCTTCTGATGCCGGACATCGTGTTGGAAGAGACGCGATATCCGCGCGGAAAGCCCTTGATGTTGTCGAAGAGCAGCATGGGATGGCTCGCCGTGCCGGCGATGGTCTCCGCCAATGCGCCGATTTCTTCGTCCCGGTCGGCGCCGTCGATCTTTAGCAGGTCGCCGTGCTCGTCGACTTTTTGCAGGTAGTCTCTCAAGCTTTGGAAAGGCATCTTGACCTCAGGGAATTGGCTTTCAATACTTCAGCTAGGAAAATAATTGCGGATCAATCCTGCAAGCGATGCGCGCGCAGCGATCTTCCATTTGGATAAAAGCACGCTTGAAATTCACCGCTTGCCGCACGCCGTTCTGCTGCTCGTCGCTCACAGCCCATTTTCGGATCAGGTCATGAGTCGAGGAGCCATGTTCGATGTCCAGCTCCGAATGGATTGTAAAATGCGCCACGCCCCATTCTGGAACGCCGTAGAATCTGGCCAGAGTTTCGGCCATTTTCATTCCTTCGCCGCCTCTACCCGTGCCGCCATCCTCGTCGAAGTTCATCGCCGCGCCTTCCAACCAGCTGTGGTCTCTGGCGTAGTTCACCCAGGAGTCGACCAGCAGTCGGTATTCGGGACAAAGGTCGCGGAAATCCTCCATCTCCGCGCGCGGAATGCCCAAGCCTTCGCCCAGCCGCAGCCACAGCTCGGCGTGCGGGCCAACCGAGCCGCCGATAATTCTGTTGTCCTCCTCTTCCAAGTACTTTTTCATCATCTCCATTCTGACTTCTTTCACCGGGCAGTTGGCCAAAATGTAAAGCTCCTTGCGCGGCACGTTGACGCGATAGTAATAGAGCTGCTTGACCCACATCTTGACCTGATCTTTGCCGAGCTTTCCGTCAATGATCAGCGCCCGCGTCGGTCGCTCCTCGCGACGGGATCGCCTCCCGCGCAAAAGTTCTTCGACGAGTTCATCAGGGGGTTTGGGCATTGAGTCCTCTCGTGAAATCGTTGCCAGCGCAGCGCGCGACCCTCCGCCGTCTCCTAGGGTGCGAGCCAAACCCGCGACAGGCCGGCCGAGACCATGTTCAACCGACCTTTGCTGTCACTCGTAAATCCCATCACCTTCGGTTGATGGGTGAAATAGCGCGGCACAAATGCGAGGGAGATGTCGGGAATCTCGTCATTGAGAATGCCGAGCGCTTTGGCGTAAAGCTCGTAGCGCTTCTTCGCGTCCTGAATTTTCGCCGCCTCGACCATCAGCCGGTCGAATTCTTTGTTGCAATACCCAGCCTGGTTCTGACCGCGTCGTTTGTTGGTTACTTCTTCGTCGTTGCAGCCGTACTCAGTCGGATAGTCGTCGCCCGGCTCGTTCGGCACATCGAATCCGCTCAAAACAATCATGAAGTCGCCCGCCCGCGTGCGCGCCTCGCGCGCGCCGCTCTCAAGAATCGTCACTTTGGTCTTAATCCCGGCCGTCGTGAGTTGATCCTGAATCGGCTGTATTTCCGGTTCTTCGCCACGGCGGGCTAAAAGCTCAAGTTCAAAATCGGGGCCGACCTTTGCTTCTTTCAGCAAAGCTTTGACTTTTGCTACGTCGCGCTTGACGTCAGGCATTTTTATATACCAGCGGCTGTCCTTGGGAATGCCATGGTTCGTCGGCTCGCCGAGCCCCCAGTAAGCGGCATCGACGTAGCTTTTTTTGTCCAGGGCGTAGAGCACAGCCTGGCGCAGTTTCAGATTGTTAAAAGGCGGATTCGCCACGTTGAATATGAGTCGGCGCAGTCCAGCATCTTTGGCTTCGACAAATCTGATCTCGGGAATTTCCCGATTGCGGATTTTTTTGATGAAGGCGTAGGGCGTCCGCTCGATGATGTTCAGATCACCGGCCCGCAGCGCGGCGAAACGCACCTGCTCGTCCTCCACCGGTTTGAGCACCAACTCGTCGAGGTAAGGAAGGCCCTTCTGCCAGTAGTTTTTGTTGCGCGCAAAAATCATTTCTCGTGCAGCCTTGTATTCCTTGAATTCAAACGGTCCAGTGCCGGGAGGGGGAGCCGAGGGCTCCCGTTGACCTGAAGGCACTGAATCTTTCGGCACCACCGGAAAGGAAGCCTCGATCGATGCCAGAAGGTTGATGAAGATCGCCTGGGGTTCCTTAAGAACAAACTCGACGGTGAACTTGTCTTTGATGCTCACCGCTTGCACCCGTCCCAAGAAGTTAACTCCGGTTGCCGCGTTCTTGGGGTCCATGGCGTATTCGGCGCTCCACTTGACATCCTCGGCGGTTAGATCAGCGCCGTTATGAAATTTTACTCCTCGGCGCACCTTGATCGTGTAAACCTTGCTGTCCGGGGATGCCGTCCAAAATTCACCGAGCAAGGAAACCAACCGGTCCTTGTCATCGTAGTCAAAGAGCGTTTCATAAGCGATCTGGCGCACGTACTTGTTGGTCGAGCGAGTGCGAAAAAAGGGATTGAGTGCGCTAATGTCCCGACTAAGTCCAAAAACTAAACGTCCGCCGTATCTCGGCGTTTCGGCTCCCTCCACAAGATCGATGACAAGAAGCACGCTCAAGAAGACTGCGGCAAGACGCAAGCATTTCATAGTGCCTCCTGAATTGCCTCCGGTTGCGTGGTAAAGCCAAAACGCTTTAAGCTCTGTAACCGCATAACAAGCCATTGCGAACTTTTTCCGCGGTAATTGGCAGCTCGGTTATTCTCACACCGGTTGCGTTGTAAACCGCATTGGCCACCGCCGGCGCGACGATGCTGATTCCCGCTTCCGCCACAGACTTCGCGCCGAAGGGACCGGGGCCTGCTTTGGCTTGCACCAGCGAAGTGGTCAGCGGCACATGGTCGGCGATATTTGGCAGTTTATAATCGCCCAACGTCACCGTTGTGATGCGGCCGTCATCGAGCTTGAGCTCTTCGGTGAGCGCGTAACCCAATCCTTGCACGATGCCGCCTTCGATCTGGCCTTGGTGAATCAAGGGATTGATAACCGTTCCGACGTCGTAAACAAAGTAGAGACGCTTGACCTTGACTTCACCGGTAGCCGTATCGACTTCGACATCCACCACCACGGCCTGAAACGAATAGACATCCGGTTTATGGCCGACGAATTTGCCGAATCCCTTGAGTGGTTTATCCGAAAGCAACGCCAATTCCTTCAACCCCAAGCGCTTCGCTTTGCCATTCTCATTGAACAGCGCGCCGCCGCGCTGCCAAGTAATTTTCTCCGCGGCAGTTTCCCATCGTGACGCCGCTAGCTCGCGCAGCGCGTCGATCAACGAGTTCGTCGTCCGCAGCACGGCCTGTCCTTCGATATGGGTGCCGCGCGCGCCTTTGATGCCCTGATCGTAAGGCGCGTTGGAGGTGTTGCCGACTTCGATTCTTATCGAGTTCGGATCGACGCCCAACAGCTCGGAGACGACCTGCCGATGCATCGTGTAAGCGCCAACTCCCTGGTCGCCCACGCCGCTCAAAAGCCGCAGCGTTCCGTCGCGCTCCAGAACCAATTCGAAACTCGAATCGCCGTGGCCCACATGGCGATCACCCAAAGCCAACCCCCGTCCCGTCTTGACGGGCTTCGCCGCTTTCACCGGTCGGCTTTTTCCCCAGGCCGAGATCTTCGCCACGCGCTGGAGCACTTCGGTGCAATAGGGATCGCTCAGACTCTCACCGGTGGCGCGCGTGTCGCCTTTTTTGAGTCCATTGCGCAAACGAAACTCCAGCGGGTCGATGCCCAGCGCCTGCGCGATCACGTCGACGTGGCTTTCCACGGCGAAAAGAGTTTGGACTTCGCCCGGCGCGCGGAAGTAGCCTCCGGGCACTTGATTGGTATAAACGCAGTAGCCTTCGAGCAAGGTGTGCGGAATATTGTACGAACCGGCGACCATATAGGCGCCGCTCATCGATCCCTGGGGATTGGGTTTGTACGCGCCGTAAGCGCCACCGTTGTAAAAGGTCTTGCCTTCCCACGCCCAAAGCCTGCCGTCTTTTTTCACGCCGGTGCGCAGCTGCACCACCGCGGGATGGCGCGGCGAGGTCGCGGTCAGCTCTTCGGTGTAGTTTTTCACGAAGCGCACCGGGCACCCGGTTTGTTTCGACAGGTGGTAGGCCGCCGGCGCCAGTGATGGATAGTCCTTGGCCCCGAAGGAGCCGCCCATGTTGCTCGGGTAAATGGTGATCATCTCCAGCGGCATGTCAAAGTACTCACCCAAAACCTTGCGCAATTTGAATACCGACTGATTGGCCACCCAGATCGCGAGACGCCCTTGTTTATCGACTTCAACGGTAATCGCGTAAGGCTCGAGATAGCCCTGGTGCACCAGCTGTGTGCGGAAACTATTTTCGAAAATATGATCCGACTCAGCAAAACCGCGCTGGATATCGCCCTTGCTCGCTCGCACCAGGGTCTGGACGTTTTTCAAGGTCGGCGCTTTGGTCTTCGGCCCGTGATAGCGTTCATAATCAGGATGGAGCACCGGCGCCTCCGGCGTCATAGCCTCGAGCGGGTCGAATACCGCCGGCAACTCCTCGTACTCGACGTCGATCAGGTGAATCGCTTCCTCCGCCGTATCGGCGTCGACGGCGGCCACCGCCGCGATATCTTCGCCGACGTAGCGAACCCGATCCGAGGCCAAGACCGGCATGTCTTGCAGCACCGCGCCGATCAGTCTTGGATCGAGATCCGCCGCGGTTACGATCGCCTTGACGCCGGAAAGATTTTTCGCCTGGTTGATATCGACGTTGACGATGCGCGCATGGGGATAGGGACTACGCAGGACCTTACCCCATAGCGTGCCGGGCCGATAATGATCGGCGGTATAGGACAAAGCACCGCTGACCTTGTCCGCGCCTTCGACTCGCGGTAGGGGTTGGCCGATAATTTTACCCCACATCTAAGATACTCTTCCCCGGTTCCAGTAGTTCCAATCGTTCAACCCCTTCCTTCATCCTCCCACGCGACGCGGGGGAGGAAAGAGGTGGGGGCTGGAACATTTGGAACTACTGGAACGTGTGGAACGCATTTTTATTGCTATTCCAACCCGAGCTCCGCCCAACGGCTGAGAACTTTCTGCGACAGCTCGCGGCTGACCGTGTTGATCTCAGGAAACTCGACTCCCTTGAATTTCGACGTCGCATCGATGGCGATGCGCGACGTGAAACCATGCTTGACCAGCGGTTGGTGCCCGCCATGCTGACGCGGCGGCGTGATCCACACATCGCGATGCGGTTCGGTGCGCGAATACATGCGCCACCAGATATCGTTCCAGTCATCGATATCGGCATCGGCGTCGACGACGATGATCCAATTGGGGCCCATGGCGTTGACGCCCCAAACCGTCTCGACGATTTGCATGACTTGGCCCGGTTCTTTTACGTCGGCCGACACCACGCAGATCTCGCGGCCGCAGCCGGGATCGGGAAAGCGCACATCGACCACTCCCGGCGTGCCGAGACTTTTGAGTTTGCCCCAGAGGACTGCGGAACGGGTGATTCTCTTGCCGCCGTCTTCCATGAAATTACAGATCAGCCCCTGGTGAATCGGATTTTTTCGGTGGGTGACGCATTTCACTTCGAAGACAAGGCCTTCTTTTTCGCCGCCGTAAAAGCCATGGGATTCGCCGTGCGGCCCTTCGTCAACACGGACCTTCGGCAGCACTTCGCCTTCAAGCACGATCTCCGCTTGCGCCGGAACGAGCATATCGAGAGTCTCGCACTTGGTGAGATCCACTGGCTTGCCGCGCAGCCCGCCGACGTAGGCAAACTCGGCGTGGCGCGCCAGTCCCGAACTGATCGGGCTCATCGCGGCGATGCACAGCAGCGGTTCCATACCGATGGCGACCGCCATGGGCATGGGCTCGTTCGCCGCTTCGTACTGACGGTAGTGCGCCAGGCCGTCGCGGTGAATCGACATCCAGAGAGTTTTCTCGTCTTTCACCAGCAGGCGATACATGCCCATGTTCTGATCGCCGGTGGCGCGATCTTTGGTGATGCAGCCATGAAAGGTGCCAAGGTAGGGACCGGCGTCCTTTTCATGCCAAACCGGAGTCGGAAACTTGGTGATATCCACCGCCCCGTCTTTGTAAATTTCCTCTTTGCACGGCCCGCCTTTGACTTCGACGGGCACCATCGGATTTTTAAATCCCGAGAGAAACTTCTCGAACATCGCGCGCATGTCGCCTTCGATGCCCAGCGCGACGGCGACTTTCCGGTCCGTCGATAACACGTTGGTGACCAGCGGCGTCTTGTGGCCTTTGATATTTTCAAACAACAAAGCCGGGCCTTTTCTTATCAGCGAATGATAAGCGATGGCGCCCAGCTCATGCACCGGCTCGACGGCAGCTTTGACGCGTTTCAGCTCACCGATCTCCTCTAGCGAATGCAAATACTCGCGTAACGAATCAAACGGCATAAACAGGTTCTCCTTTCATTCGCCGAGCTCAGTCTTTGCTGAGTGCTGACTGCTATTCGATTCTATGAATGTCCCTTCAAAACCTCTTCAACAAACTTCGGCTCGACAAATCTTCTGAGATCCACAGCTCCGCGGGCCTTAAGCTCCGGTATGCTGTCCCATGCGTTCTGAATCCCGAGCAGATCGGGCCTCGGCTCGGCGCGCACTAGTCGGGTGATTTCCCGGTATGTCTCTTGGGTTTCCGCATCCGATGAGCGGTAGGCTTTTTTTAAAAAATCCATGGCGGTTTCGGGACGGGTTCTCCAGGATTTGATGCCATCGATGATCGCGGCAACAGCGGCCCTGACTAGGCTCGGCCGTTCTTTAATTAATGAATCATTCGCAATCACGATCGCATTGGCGAATTTTGTTTGGATCGTCGACAGGTCGAAAATGATATTCAGGCCGGCTCGTTTCGCGGCGGGAATAAATCCCGCCGTAACGACCGCGCCGTCGACTGCGCCACCGGCCAGAGCGGCGGCGCGCGCAGCCGAGTTGCCGATCTGCAAGATCTGCACATCCCGATCCGGGTCCATGCCCCACTGGCGGACAAGGAAGCGCGTTTGAATATCCGAAAAGGCGCCATAACGACTGACTGCAATTCGTTTGCCCTTCATCTCTTTCGGCGTCTTAATTCCGGAGCGCGCGACAAACAGATGCTGAAACTGATCCACGCCGACCATGATGATCTTTAGCGGGGCTCCAGCGGCGATAGCTCGCAGTCCGTCGGTCGCGTTGCTGTTTGCCATGGGAGCGCTGCCCGACGCGACCGCTTGAGTGGTTGTCACGCCACTGACGACGTAGATCATGGTCGCGTCGACACCGTACTTTTTAAAAATACCTTGCGCATGCGTAAATCGGATCAGATCGCTTTGGCCTCCGATGCCGGTGTAGACGAAATTGAGCGGCGTGAGCTGGGCCGCCACGATTGCCGGCAAAACACAAAAGGTCGCGAACCACCATGTCACTAAAAAAAATCCTTTTGTAAGCCGCATCCTTGCCTCAACTGGAGCAGGCCCTCGTTTTAGACCGACTTTGAACATTGAACTTTGAACCTTGAACTCTCCATTATTCTCAACGGTAAAGCTGCTCGGCGAACCCCGACCTTGCCACCTCGCGCAACACCCGGTCGTCGATAAACGCGGCGGGATCCGCGCCCTTGGCTTTCGGGTTAGTCAAGGCGATTTCCTCGAGCACCAGCTTGAGATCTTCCGGCTGGATCTCGGGCAACTTGGGCAGCAACTTGACGTGCAGATCGTAAACCGCTTGGAGAATGTCGTCATCGCCGATGCGCAGATAGCGCTTGGTAATTGCCATTCCTTCCTTCGGCCGCGTTCGCAGGAAATGGATCGATTCGGCGAGCGCCCGAAAGAAGCGCACCATGAGCGGCTGCTTTTCCGCAAGAAAGCTTTTCTTGGCGACGAAGGCGGTCAACTGATAGCGCAGACCGCTGCGCGTCAGGTCAGCGAGCTCGCGCAAGCCGTTTTTTTTGGCGATCAATACGGCCGGATAACCCATCACCGCGGCGTCTAAGTTCTTGGCGAGAAGCGCGCGCAGAAGGTCGTCTTGGGAGCCCACCTGAATCAGGGTCAAATCCTTCTGTGGGTCCAAACCGCGTTGGCGCAAAAAATAGCGCCCGGCAAAATCATTGGACCCGCCGAACCGGGTGACGCCCAGCCGCTTGCCCTTGAGCTGCGACAAATCCTCGATCGAAGGCACGGCGCAAATGGAAAAAAGAAATGTATTGAACAGCCCGCCGAAAATGGCGATGTCTTTATACCCTTGGAGCTGCATCGAGACGCTCGGATTGGCGCCGCCGACCACGACGTCGATTTCACCCGACAGCAAGGCGGTCATGGCGATCGGCGATGAGCGGATCGCCACCAGCTCCACGGCGAGATTTGCTTTCTTAAAAAACCCGGCATCGTTGGCCGCCCAAAGCGGAATGAACGATGCGGCGGCCGAAGGGTAGGCGACCCGCGTCGCCTTGTTGTCGGCGGCCGTGCTGTTACGGCCATCAAACAGAATCAGCGCGCAAGCGATCAGCGCTCCGGCCAACCAATGCTTAGTCACAATATTTCCTCAGCGATAAATCTGCTCGACGAAACCGGAGGCGATAACCTCTTTAGCCGCGCGACCATCGATAAAGCTGGCCGGATTCGCGCCCCTGGCTTTAGGATTCGTCAAGGCCACTTCTTCGAGAACCAGCTTCAGATCTTCCGGGAAAATTTCAGGAATTTTTGGAAAGAGCTTTACGTGGAGATCGTAGGTCGGCTTGATAATATCCGGGGCATCAATGCGCGTGTAACGCTTGAGGATCTCCATCCCTTCTTTCGGACGGGTTTTTACGTAATAGGTGGCCTCCACCAACGTTTTCATAAACCGCACCATCGAATCATGATTTTCCGAGAGAAAACTCCGCTTGGCCAAGAAGCCCGCCAGCGCATAGCGCGCGTCTATTTCTGAAAGATCGGCGAGCTCACGCAGCCCTTGTTTCTTGGCAAGGAAGTTTTGCGGAATGCCGACCACGCCCGATTCGATGGCGCCCGAAGCCACGGCGACGGCAATGTCCGGCATCGCACCAATCTGCAAAAAAGAAACATCCTTTCCCGCCTCCATACTGTAGCGCTTGAGATAATAGCGCGCGGCAAAATCAAGCGTGCCGCCAAAGCGCGTGACGCCCATGCGCTTGCCGCGCAGCTGGGAGACATTGGTGATGGAGGGCTGGGTCATGACCGAAAATAGAAAGGTTTGAATGATGTTGGCGAAGAGAGCCATGTCTGTATAGCCCTGCAGCTGGGAAGTCACCCCGCTGCTTCCACCCCCGGCCAGGATGTCCAGATATCCCGAGACCATGGCCGCCACTCCTCGCGTCGAAGAGCCCACGGCGATCAGCTCGACCGAAAGACCGTGCTTTTTGAAAATTCCAGCGTCCTGGGCGGCCCAGAGCGGCAGGAACGCGCCAGCCGGCGCCGGATACGCGACGCGCAGCGGACGCTCCGCGCCATGCGATAGCGCGCCGCTCGCCATAAACAAAAAGATTGCTAGGATTGAAATTCTCGCGGTTTTGAATTGCCTCATCGTGAGATTCCCGCGCATTATTTAATTTCACTCAGAGCTTCGTTGATGAATCGGGCGTCGACGAACTTTCGCAGATCAATGCCGCTTTTTCCCCGCGACTCGGGGATGCTGTCCCAGGCGTTTTGCAGTCCTTCGAGATCGGGAGTCGGCGCGGAGCGCAAGAACCGATTGGTTTCCGTGTAAATATTGTCCACGTCCGCTTCGGAAACTTTGTAGTATTTCCGAATGAAAGCTTTTGCCGGCTCCGGCTGCGCTTTCCAACTTCTGATACCGTCGAGAAAACCCATGGTGACGGCTTTGACCAACTCGGGCTTTTCCTTGATCACCTGATCATGTGCGACCATGATCTGACTGGCGAACTTCGTCTTGATGGTTGCGAGATCGAAAATCAC
>Ga0066710_100003890_pt1 | contig 12954 bp, 14 predicted proteins | sample GraSoiAngelo_159_FD_79666 | JGI IMG/M metagenome (GOLD analysis project Ga0066710, IMG submission 79666) | Grasslands soil microbial communities from the Angelo Coastal Reserve, California, USA - 14_1009_16_40cm | ecosystem: Environmental > Terrestrial > Soil > Grasslands | place: USA...
CGAGCCTGCCGTCATCTGGCCGACCATCGTCAGCCCCTCGGCCTCGAGCCGGCGGAACTCGTCCCCGTTGGCCCAACGAGGGACGAGCAGCGAGTTGGCGATGAGCACGCGGGGCGCGCCCTCGTGTGTCCGGAAGACGCCGACCGGCTTGCCGCTCTGCACGAGCAGCGTCTCGTCCTCGCGGAGCTCGAGCAACGTGCGGACGATCGCGCGCAGCGCTGCGTGATTGCGCGCGGCCTTGCCGGAGCCGCCGTAGACGATCAGCTCCTCGGGGCGCTCGGCCACCTCCGGATCGAGGTTGTTGAGAAGCATCCGCAGCGGCGCCTCGGTCGACCACGAGCGCGCGTTCAGCTGCGTTCCCCGAGGAGCGCGAACAGACGAGAGATCCCCGACGAGCGACTCGACGAGATCGGCGGCGACGCTCACAGCAGCTCGCCTACCTCGGCCTCCGCGGCGGCGATGAGCGACCCGTCGCGGATCGCCGCGGCGACCGCTTCGATGTCGCCGCCGAGCGGACGGTCGTCCCGGAGCCGCGGCGAGATCTCACGCACCGCCGAGCGCAGCGCGCGCACCCCGAGTCCCGGCTCGAGCGGCGCGAGGAACTCGACGGCCTGCGCCCCGGCGAGCAATTCGATCGCCAGCGCGCGCTCGCAGTTCCCGAGCACCTGCCACGCCTTCAGTCCGGCCGCGTTGCCCATCGACACATGATCTTCCTGACCGGCGCTCGTAGGAATCGAGTCGACGCTCGCAGGATGGCAGAGCACCTTGTTCTCGCTGACGAGCGACGCGGCCACGTACTGCGGGATCATGAACCCGGAGTTGAGGCCGCCGTCGGTCGTGAGGAACGCGGGCAGCCCGTCCGAGAGGTTCGGATTCACGAGTCGTTCGACGCGCCGCTCGGAGATGTTCGCGAGCTCGGCAACGGCCATCGCAAGCACGTCGAGGGCGAACGCGAGCGGCTGACCGTGGAAGTTGCCGTTCGAGACGAGCATCTCCTCCTCGACGAGCACGAGCGGATTGTCAGTCGCCGCATTGACCTCCGCCGAGGTCGTGTAGTCGACGTAGTCCAGGAGGTCGCGGGCGGCGCCGTGCACCTGCGGCGCGCAGCGGAGCGAGTACGCGTCCTGCACCTTGTCGCACCATCGGTGCGACGCGAGGATCGCCGAGCCTTCGAGCAGTCGCAGCACGTTCGCTGCCGAGTCGGCCTGCCCCTTCAACCTGCGCAGCGCGTGGATCTGCGGCAAGAACGACGTACTCGTCCCCTGTAGCGCCTCGAGTGACTGCGCGCACGCGAGGTCTGCCGCCTGCGCGAGTCGACGCGCCCGCACGAGCCCGAGCGCCGCGGTCGCAGCCATGAACTGCGTCCCGTTGATCAGCGAGAGGCCTTCCTTCGCTTCGAGCCGCGTCGGCTGGAGTCCGGCGGCGGCGAGCGCCTCGGCGCCGGGCAGCCGTTCGCCGTCGAACCACGCCTCGCCCTCCCCGACGAGCGGCAGCGCGAGATGAGCGAGCGGAGCGAGATCGCCGCTCGCACCGACCGACCCGCGTGCCGGGACGACGGGCAGGAGGCCGCGGTTCATGCACTCCAGGAGCAGCTCGACGGTGGCAATGCGTGCGCCTGAGTTGCCCTTCGCAATCGCATTCGCACGCAACAGCATGGCGGCGCGCACAACCTCGTCCGGATATGAATCGCCGACGCCGCAGGCGTGCGAACGGAGAAGGCGCAGTTGCAGCTCGCCCGTCAGCTCCTCGGGGATCGAGCGCGACACGAAGCGGCCGAAGCCCGTGTTGACGCCGTAGGTATGCTCGCGCGTGCCGTGCGCCGCCTGCTCGACGATCGCGCGCGCCGCCCGCATCTTCTCGCGAGCCTCGTCCGACAGCTCGGCCGGCGCGCGTTCGACGGCGACCGACCAGACGTCCGCGACCGTCAGATCGTCGCCGGTCAGCCCGATCGCCGTGCGCTGCGTCATGCGTCGATACTAGTCCTCGCCGAGTAGTCGCAATTCGAGCACGTGGGAAGGATCGAAGCCCTCGATGCGGAGCGTCGAGCCGGCGGCGGCGACCGCGGCGCCGGCGGGCATCAGGCCGACGAGCTCGGAGCCTGCGAGCTCGACGCCGCGAGTACGCGCCTCCCGCTCGATGCGCGCGACGATGTCGTGGAGCGCCGCAGCCTCCCAGTCCTCGACGTTCATGCTCACCTGCGCGAGGCCGGCCCGCGGCAGGTCGAGGCCGAGGGCACGGACGCCGGGGAACCCGCCGTCGCGCTCGCGCACGACCGCGGCGATCTCGCGCGCGACCTCGACGTTCGCGCTCCTCAGATTGACGTTGAACGCGATCAGCGGCCGGCGCGCACCGATGATCACGCCGCCGGCGGCAGGATGCAGCCGTCGCGGCCCGAAATCGGGAGCGAACTCGCCGGCGTCGATCCGCCGCTGCAGCTCGTCCGGCCCGCCGCGCCGGAAGAACGCGGGCCCGCGCCCGGGTGCGAGGTCCGCATACAGGAAGACCGGCAGCTCGAGCTCCGCGCCGACGCGCTCGGCGAGCCGCTGCGCCGTAGCGGCCGCGCGCTCCCGGTCCTGCGGCCGGATCGGGACGATGGGCACGACGTCGGCCGCGCCGATCCGTGGGTGCGCGCCGTCGTGCCGGCGGAGGTCGATGCGGTCGCGCGCGCACGCGATGCCCCCGAGCAACGCGTCGACGAGCGCGTCCTCGGGGCCGACGAGCGTGAAAACCGACCGGTTGTGATCCTCGTCGACGTGAACGTCGAGCAGCTCGGCGTGCTGCGACACGGCGGCACCGATCGCGTCCAACGTCGCCGCGTCGCGACCTTCAGAGAAGTTGGGAACCGCCTCGAGCGGAAAGGGCACTAGACGCCCCAGACGTTCGTGCACTCACGGCAGACCGACTCGGGCAGGATGCCCGTGCGCATCAGCAGTGCGAAGACCTTGCAACCGACGCAGAGTCCGACGGCGGCCTCGAGGAACGCGAATACGGCGACCACGCCGATGAGCAGGTACGGCGTGGTGTCGTAACCGAGGCCGAGTGCGAGCACCGCCGCGGTTGCGGAAAACGCGGCGCCGACCGCCTGCGCAAACCGCTTCGGCGGCCCCGGTGCGTAGCGCGGTTCGAGCCCGAGCCGCGGAGTCACGACGCGTGTCACGAGCTGGCCGAGCGGGCTCAGCGTCGGCCCGGTCGCGACGCGCGCGACGAATCCGTACGCGAGCACGGCGAGCAGCCACTCCTGCCGCGTCGCGAGCGTCACGACCGCAAGCACGACGACGCCGGCCGCGACGAGGCGCGCCGACACCTCGTTGACCGGATTCGGGAAGCTGAACAGCGCACGGACGCTCATCTCACGGCACTCTTGCTTCCCGCCGTGACCGTCCGCAAGTCCAACTACCGCTCGATCACGTCGCTCCAGCGTGACATCGCCCGCTGCCGCGCGTGTCTCGAGGCCGGCTACCCGCTCGAGTCGCTGCCCGTCCGCGCGCCGTACTTCGGGCAGCGGGCGTACATGTTCGGCCAGGCGCCGGGGATCGTCGAGGGCCAGGAGCGGCTGCCGTGGCGGGGCCGCGCGGGCCAGACGCTGCGCCGCTGGCTCGACATGGACGAGGACGAGTTCTACCGGACGTTCTATTGCGCGTCCGTGACCCGGTGCTATCCGGGCAGGGCGCCGTTCGGCCGCGGCGACCGGACGCCGACGCCGCGCGAGCAAGAGCTCTGTTCCTTCTGGCGGAAGTGGGAGCTCGAGCTGCTCCGGCCGCCTCTCGTCGTGACCGTCGGCGGTCTGGCGGCGCGCCACTTCCTCGGACCGCTCCAGCTGACGGCGTGCGTCGGCGAGCGCTACGAGCAGGACGGCCGGATGGTCGTCCCGTTGCCGCACCCGTCCGGCGCGAGCGGCTGGCTCAACGCTCCGGCGAACCGGCTCCGGCTCGAGCGTGCGCTCAGGCTCGTCCACGCGGAGCTGGCACGGCTGTGAGCCAGCTGCCGTGGTCGTCGAGGAAGCGCTGGAGCTGCAGACCCGCCTCCGCCAGCGCAGCGCGAAGACCGCCCTCGTCGAACACGCGCATCGCGAACGGATGACGCCAGTGGTCAGTGTGCCGCTCGTACTCGACGACGCCGCGGACCACATCCCCGTCGACCGCGACGTCGACGACGCGCGTGACGATGTCGCCGAGCCGGCTCTCGTCCGGCGCCGGCCGCCAGCCGAGCGGGAGGCCCTCGATCACGACGACGCCGCCCTCGGCGACGTTGCGCCGGCATGTGTCGAGGAACGCGCGACGCTGCTCGTCGCTCTCCGCATTGACGAGGTTGCTCGCGAGCAGCACGGCGTCGAACCGGCGGCCGAGCTCCAGCGTCTCGATGTCAGCGCGCACACGCTCTGCCCCTTCGACGTGCGCGAGCATCTCCTCGGACTGGTCGACTGCGACGACGCGGAAGCCGCGGGCGAGCAGCTGCCTCGTGATTCGTCCAGCGCCGCATCCGAGCTCGAGGATCTCCGAGTCGCGGCCGACGGCGCGGGCGACGATTTCGCCCTCACCACGCTGCGGCAGCTGCGCGTAGAGGTCGACCGGACTGCCGTCGGGAGCGGTCTCGGACACGGGTTCAGGCTAGACCTGCGCGGCTAGATTGGGGCCGATGGCCGTCGTCCCGTACCGCCGCACGTTCATGCGCCTCCTGAGCTTCCTGCGCCCCTACTCGTGGCCGCTCTGGATCTCGGTCGTGCTCGCGATCGGGTCCCAGCTGTGCCAGATCGCGCTCGTCGCGATCACCGGCCGCGTGATCGACCGGGCGATCCGCCCGCACGACGGTCACGAGCTGGCGCGCCTCGTGGAGCTGATGGTCGTGCTCGGGTTGGTGAAGGCCGTGCTGATGGTCGGCCGGCGCCTGATCTCCGGGCGGCTCGCTCTCGGGGTCGAGTTCGACGTCCGCAACCGCCTCTACGCGCATCTCGTCCGGCTCTCGTTCGGCTTCTACGACCGCCACCAGACCGGCCAGCTGATGTCGCGCGCGACCGTCGACCTGCAGGGCGTCCGCTTCTTCCTCGGGTATGGGCTCATCTTCTTCTTCCAGAACGTTCTGACGATCGTGTCGGTGACCGCGGTGCTGTTCGCGTACGAGTGGCGGCTCGCATTCGTCGCGCTGGCGATCACGCCGCTGCTGATCGTACTCGCCTACCGGTACAGCCACATCTCGCATCCGACGTTGCGTGAGGTGCAGCAGAAGCTCGCCGACGTCGCAACCGTCGCGGAGGAGAACATCGTCGGCGTCCATGTTGTCAAGGCGTTCGCACAGGAGCCGCAGGAGGAGACGAAGTTCCGGCGCCGCTCCGAGGACGTCTTCGACCAGACGGTGCTTGCGAACCGGCAACGTGCGTTCTACGTCCCGCTGATCTCGTTCATTCCAGTGCTCGCCCAAGCGGCGGTGCTGCTCGTCGGCGCGCGAATGGTCGCGCACGGGACGCTGTCGATCGGATCGTTCGTCGCGTTCAACGTCTACGTGACGATGCTCGTTGTGCCGCTCCGGTCGCTCGGCATGTGGATCGGGCAGGCGCAGCGGGCGACCGCGTCGGGCGAGCGCATCTTCCAGGTGATCGACGAGCCGGAGGAGATCGCGACGCGGCCGGACGCCGGCGAGCTGCCGCCGGGACCGGGCCTGGTGCGCTTCGACGGTGTCTCGTTCGAGTACGCGCCGGGGCGACCCGTGCTGGAGGGCATCGACCTCGACGTGGAGGCCGGCCGGACGATCGCGCTCATCGGGCACACCGGCTCGGGCAAGACGACGCTGACCTCGCTCGTGCCGCGGTTCTACGACGTGAGTGGGGGCCGCGTGACGATCGACGGCGCCGACGTCCGGGACGTGACGCTGACCTCGCTGCGGCGCGCGATCGGCGTCATCTCGCAGGATCCATTTCTCTTCTCCGCCACTGTGCGGGAGAACATCGGCTTCGGCGCGCCCGGGATCTCGGACGACGAGATCGAGCGCGCGGCGCAGCTCGCGCAGGCGCACGAGTTCGTCGCGGAGCTGCCGGACGGCTACGACACGGTGATCGGCGAGCGCGGAATCACGCTGTCGGGCGGTCAGCGGCAGCGGCTCGCAATTGCGCGCGCCATCGCCGTCGACCCGCGGGTGCTGATCCTCGATGACGCGACGGCGTCGGTCGACGCGTCGACGGAGGCGCTGATCCGGGCAGGCCTGCGCGAGGCGATGGAGGGCCGGACGACGCTGATCATCGCGCACCGGCTGTCGACGATCGCGCTCGCGGACGAGATCGTCGTGCTCGCGGACGGCCGGATCGCGGCGCGCGGGACGCACGAGGAGCTGCTCGGCACGAGCGCCGTCTACCGCGAGATCTACGAGCACGGATTGCTCGAGCGGCAGTTCGCGGACGCAGTCGAGGCGAGGGCGGCGTCGTGAGGACGAATCGTCACACTTTCGGCACATCTCGTCACACACGTGTGCGCTTTTTCGCGTTACGCTCGTGCGTGAGCAGGGGGAGGGTCGGGACCCGAAGTTACCCACGCGCGCGTGTATCTAGAAAGGACGCGCGATGAGAGTCTGGCAGCCCGGCACGCACCTGACGATGGAGCGCGGCGCGGAGGTCGGCGACTGGTCGTGGCGCCGCACGCGCCGGCGGCTCGCCGAGCTCGCGCGCCTGACGAAGCCGTACAAGCGCCGCACCGCGCTCTCGATCTTCTTCCTGCTGCTCGCGACCGGCACCGGCCTCCTCCCGCCCGCGCTTGCGAAGTTCGCCGTCGACGACGGGATTCGCAAGCACGACCTGACGGCGCTCTGGTGGATCGTCGGCGCGTTCGTCGCCGCGGGGCTCCTGAACTGGATCGCCGGCTACGCGCAGACGTACTACACCGGCTGGGTCGGCGAGCGGATGCTGGCCGACCTGCGCTCGCAGCTCTTCCGGCACCTCCAGAAGCTCTCGCTCGGCTTCTACGAGCGCAACCGCGCCGGCGTGATCATCAGCCGGCTGACGAACGACGTCGAGGCGCTCGACCAGCTCGTCACCGACGGCGTCACCAGCCTCGTCCAGAACTCGCTGACGCTGCTCGGAACCGCGATCGCGCTCTTCATCTTCGACTGGCGGCTCGCCCTCGCGACGCTCTCCGTGATCCCGCTGATGAGCATCGCGACGGTCCTCTTCCGGGTCCGTTCGACGCGCGCCTACCGCGCCGTGCGCGAGCGGCTCGGGCTCGTCACGGCGACGCTCGCCGAGGACATCGCGGGAATGCGGGTCGTCCAGGCTTTTACGCGCGAGGACCGCAACATCGCACACTTCCGCGAGGTCAACGCGCACTACCGGCAGGCGAACCAGCAGACCGTCGTCCTGAGCGGCCTCTACTTCCCGTTCGTCGACTTCCTCTCCACCCTCGCGCTGTCGGTCGTGCTCGGCTATGGCGGCTGGCTCTACTTCCACGGCGAGACGACGATCGGGACGCTCTTCACCTTCATGCTCTACGTCCAGAACTTCTTCGATCCGGTGCAGCAGCTGTCGCAGCTCTACACGACGTTCCTCTCCGCAACGGCGGCGCTGGACAAGATCATGGACGTGCTCGACGAGGAGCCGCAGGTGCTCGACGCCACGGGCGCGCGCGAGCTGCCTGCGATCGCCGGTCACGTGCGCTTCGAGGACGTCCACTTCTCGTACGGGACGGGCGCGGAGGTGCTGCACGGCCTTGACCTCGACGTCGCGGCCGGCACGACCATCGCGCTCGTCGGCCACACCGGTGCGGGAAAGTCGACGATCGCGAAGCTGCTCGCGCGCTTCTACGACCCCACCGGCGGCCGGATCACGATCGACGGCATCGATCTCCGCGACGTTCGTCAGGACTCGCTGCGCCGCCAACTCGGCGTGGTCCCGCAGGAGGGCTTCCTCTTCGCCGGCACCGTCGCCGAGAACATCGCCTTCGGCCGTCCCGACGCGCGCCCGGACGGGATCGTGCGCGCCGCGCAGACCGTCGGCGCCCACGACTTCATCCTCCGGCTCGAGGACGGCTACGAGACCCAGCTCGGCGAGCGCGGCTCGCGGCTCTCTCTCGGCCAGCGTCAGCTCGTCGCCTTCGCCCGCGCCCTGCTGGCCGACCCGAGGATCCTCATCCTCGACGAGGCGACCTCCTCCGTCGACATCGGCACAGAGCAGAAGATCGAGCGGGCCTTACGGATCCTGCTCGCCGATCGGACGGCCTTCATCATCGCGCACCGCCTCTCGACGATCCGCGACGCCGACCTGATCGTCGTCCTCGAGCACGGGCGGATCGTCGAGCAGGGCTCGCACGAAGAGCTCCTCCGCCGCGGCGGGCTCTACACGTCGCTGTACGGCGACTGGGCCGCCGACGTGGCCTGATGGAATCAACGCCGGCGGCCAGACGATCAGCGGCAAGCTCCTGATGGCGAACGCCGACATGACCTGCTCGAACGGCAAGGCGGCAATAAGCGGCAGTGCCGAGATCGTCGGCCTGGCCGTCAACGGCACGCCCGTCGACGTCCAGGGCGGTGTCGGCGAGCCGGGCCGAAACGTCGACACGTTCGGCCTGACCACCGACAACCCGAATCTCGCAGAGCCGCCGCCGACCCTGCTGGGCGGCGGCAACATCCAGTACCACCGCTATAAGTAGACGACCCGATCTCACGATCGGTGAGACCGACGGCGAGGAGTCCCAGCAGCTCGAGCTGGACGTCGCGCCGCGCCGGGTTCGCGTTCAGCACGCCGCGAGCAGCATGCTGCCGCCGCGGCCGAGACGCAGATGGATGACGCTCTCGGCGCGTGCCGCGTGCTCGAGCGACCCGCGGACGTCCTCGGGCTCGACGGCCAGGTCGAGTAGGCCCGTCACGCCGGCGGTGAGCAGCCCTCGCAGCGTCCCGGCGTCACGGCGTACTCACAGCAGAGCAGGGCGACGAGCGGCAGCGAGGGATACTCGGCGTACAGCCGCCCGCAGGTCTCGACCGCGCCGAGCGCGTCCGCTGCGACGTCGACGACGGCCAGGGTTGCCCGTCCGGGACGATCCCGCGGGGGACGAGCTCGAGGCCGAGTCCGTCGAAAGAAGGTCCGCACAGCTGTCCTGCTCGTCGCGAGCCAGACCCGGTCTCCGTGACGGGCAGAGCTCGTCGTCAGCAGGCGCGCCGCTGACAGCCCCGCGCCTAAAGTAACGCGCCTCGGCCTGCTCTGCGCGCGTAGGCTTCCCGCCATGGCGCTCGACAAGGAGACCGAGGAGCGGATCGAGCAGCCGGTCGCCGCCGAGGCTGAGCGCGAGATCCGCCTGACGCCTGCCGAGGCCGTCGAGCGGATGCGGATCAACGTGCCGGTGCGCGGCAACCGCAAGCTCCGCGCGCTCGTCGAGCGCGTGAACGAGGACCGCCAGCTCAAGGGATGGTGGCACGTCTCGAATGTCAACGCAGTCGCGCGCATGGAGATCAACGATCACTCCTGGGTGCACATCCAGATCGTCACGAACATCGCCCTGAAGCTCCTGCGGCAGCTGACGAAGCACGGCATCGAGCCCGCGATGGTCAAGGACTACGGGATGACCCGTGACGACGCAGAGGTGGTCGTCACGCTCGCGGCGCTGACGCACTGCATCGGCATGTCCATCCACCGGCAAGGCCACGAGGACTTCAGCCTCTTCCTCGCCGAGCCGAAGCTGCGCGAGCTGCTCGCGGGCCTGTACGACGAGCCGGACCTCACGGTCGTGGTCTCCGAGGTCCTGCAGGCGATCATCAGCCATCGCGCCGACGGCGTCCCGCTGACACTCGAGGCCGGGCTGATCCGCGTCGCCGACGCGCTCGACATGGCGAAGGGCCGCTCGCGCATCCCGTTCGAGCACGGCCGCGTCTCGATGCATTCGCTCTCGGCGGCGGCGATCGAGGACGTCGAGATCAAGGACGGCGAGGAGAAGCCGATCCGGATCGAGATCGTCATGAACAACTCGTCCGGCATCTTCCAGGTCGACGGACTGCTGAAGGCGAAGCTGCGCGGCAGCGGCCTCGAACCCTTCGTCGAGGTCGTCGCGCACATCGACACCGAGGAGGAGAAGCGCCTCGTGCCGATGTACCGCCTGGAAATCTGACCGCTACAATGCCGCGGCCCGTTGCGGGATCGTCTAACGGTAGGACGCCTGACTCTGGATCAGGAAGTTGGGGTTCGAATCCCTGTCCCGCAGCTCCGAAAGCTGCCGCTCACGCCGCGATCCCGTGACCGAGCCTGACGACCGGCCGCCGATCTGCCCCGCCTGCGGCGTGACCATGGGGATCCGGGAGGACGACGACGGCGAGCCGCGCTACGTCTGTCTCGAGTGCGGCTATCCGGACCAGGACGCGGACTAGTCCGAGCGCTGCTCGTCGCGGCGCGCGTCCGGGCTCGTGCCCTCCTGCGGCGCACCGCCCGGGCCGCTCATCGCAACCGATTCGTCCGTCACGATCTCGCGCGGATCCGCATGCCGGTAGCCGTCGCTCTGGACGCCGCCCCGCGGATCGCCCTCGCGGGCGAGCTCGTGCGGGTCGCCCTGCTGCTTGGCCGGGCTCCCGCCGCGCTTCCTCTTCCAGCGCCCGAACACGGAGAACGGCCTTTCCGGGCGGTCGCTAGACTAATCCTCCCGCCCGGCGCATTCGTCTAGTGGCCTAGGACACCGCCCTCTCACGGCGGCGGCACGGGTTCGAATCCCGTATGCGCCTTTCTACTGCACGTAGCCGAGCCCGAGCACGCCTGACGCACTCTTGTTCATGCTCGGCGCGGTCGGCGGCTTTGCGCTCGTCGGTGTCGCGTCATTCGGCAGGCTCACCGCTCACGTGCGCATCGAGGCGCCGCAGCCGGCGCTGTGGGCAGGCTTCCACGTGCTCTCGATCGGCGTCGCAATCGGAACGGCAACGCCGACCGCGCACATGCTCGCGAATCGCGGCGCTTGGCCGCTCGGCGGCTTCGCCGCGACAACGAGCTACCTAGCCCTGCTCGCGGCACAGCTTGCGCTGGCAACCTAGGCAGGCAGAGGTCGCACGCAACTCGTCGCAGCGACGAGCGTTATCGAGCCCGCAGTCACGGATCACGCGAAATTCCGAGCTCGAGCGTCCACATGCTGGATCGAGTCCAACCGCGCGGACGTCGCGGTCGGCTGCTATCCGCGCTGAAGATACTCGTGAAGAACTGCCGATCGCGCCCGTCGACCTTCAGACCGACGGACACAGCAGGCACGTTCGAGGGCTACGTGGATGCTGAACCAGGAATCGACACGGCACCGAACTATGACCCTGGGCATTGGCAGCCGCTCTTGGATCCGATCACGCTGCTGCCGATCCTCGACCCGACGCCCTGGGTCGGCGGGGTGCGACCGTTCCTGATGCAGAGTTCCTCCCAGTTCCGCACCGACGGCCCGAACGCGCTCACCAGTGCCGCCTACGCTGAGGACTTCAACGAGGTGAAGGCGCTCGGCTCGGTGAACAGCACGATCCGCACGCCCGAGCAAACACACATCGCGCTTTGGTGGCAGAGCGCCGGAGGACCGGCCCTACTCTGGAACGGCGTCGCCCGCAATCTCGCCAACGACACACAATACGACGTCGACGTCGGGGGCAGCGCCTCCTGTTTGCGATTCTGAACCTCGCCTCCGCCGACGCCGCGATCAACTGCTGGAACGACAAGTACTACTGGGACTTCTGGCGGCCCTGGACGGCGATCCAACAGGCCGACCGAGACGGCAATCCCGCAACGGAACCAGACACGTCTTGGATGCCACTCCTCACGGCCCCCTATCCCGAGCACCCGTCCGGACACCTCTGCATCGACGGCGCGAGCCTCCGCGTCCTACAGATGTTCTTCGGCACCGACAAAATCCGGTTCGGCGTGACGAGCAGCCGCTTCGGCGGTGAGACGCGCTACTTCGATCGCTTCTCGGAGCCTCTCAAGGAGATCATCGACGCGCGCATCTGGGCGGGCCTGCACTTCCGCACCGCCGACGTACAGGCGAAAGTACTCAGCATGAAGGTCGCCCACTACATGGCGACCCACTATTTCCAGCCGCTCGGCTGACCTGACCAAGGGAGGGGCCGCTCTCGCGGTCCCTCCCTTATCCAGTCCGCTCACCACAGCGTGTCGGCGCCGGATCACACGGCTCGTCTTTCCAGGACCGCGCGGCCGCTCAGCGTCGCCTGAATCGGCCGGCGAGAATCAGCTCTTCGGCGTGGCGAGCGGTTCCGCAGGCTCGCCCGGCATCGCCAACCGTTCGCGCACGACCGCCTCGCCGGCCATACGAACAGCCGGGTGCCCGGTGACAACAGCGAGGAAGTCCTCGCGCCGGATCGTGCAGAGCTCCATCTGTTCCCGAGCAGTAACGGTTGCCGTCCGCGGAACATTGCGGAGCAGGGCAATTTCGCCGAAATAGTCACCGGGCCCCTGGCTCCTTACGTGCGCCCCCCGGATTGTCACATCGGCGTGGCCCTCGACCACGATGTAGAAGTAGTCGCCCGGCTCCCCCTCGGAGACGATCGTCGCGCCGGCGCGAACCGAACGCGCGCCGAGCCGCGACGCCAAATGCTCCTTGGCGGCGACCGACAGAGGTTCGAACAAGGGGACCACGCTCAGAAGTGAGAGTTCGCGCGCCGGCGGAGGCGCAACCGCGTCGATGGCGACCAACCGGGACCACGCGACCAGCGTTGCCACCACGAGGAAGGAGCCGGTTGCGATCAGCGCGCCGCGAACGCCGAACGCGGCGACAAGCGCCGGCGCGGCGATCGAGCCGAGACCGAGACCGACGACGGCGAACGCGAAGAGCACGCCGAAGACCCGGGTCAGCAGCTCATCGCGCACCATGCGCTGGAGAAGGGTGTACGCCGAGACGTCCTCGATGCTGTTCCCGAATCCAACCACGGCGAGGAGGGCGAGGGCGACGGTGGGGTCTGGCCAAGCCGCAATGAGCGCGATCGGAAGTCCCCAGAGGATGAGCCCGACGCCGAACGGAA
>Ga0066710_100003891_pt1 | contig 12952 bp, 10 predicted proteins | sample GraSoiAngelo_159_FD_79666 | JGI IMG/M metagenome (GOLD analysis project Ga0066710, IMG submission 79666) | Grasslands soil microbial communities from the Angelo Coastal Reserve, California, USA - 14_1009_16_40cm | ecosystem: Environmental > Terrestrial > Soil > Grasslands | place: USA...
TGCCTGGCTGGACGCTCTTGAGCATCCCCACCGTCAGCTCGCCGATCTGATTCCTGCTCATCTCCTGCACGGTGTCGGGCCGCAGGACCTGCACTCCGCCGAGCCGTCCGCCGCCGAGCAGCATGCGCTCGAACTTCAGGTAGTCGGGACCGGTGCCGTACAGTCCGCCGCCACCCATGTAGAACTCGGGCTCCTGAGTAATCTCGAACGGAATGGCGACCAGCGACCCATCTGGCTGCCGCACGTGCATGCTGGCCAGCCGCGAGCGTTGTTCGGGGCGGATCACGAAACCCGTGTCGTCCATCCCGAGCGGACCGAAGATGTGCTCCTTGAAGTACGCCTCGAGCGACTGTCCGCTCAACTGCTCGACGGTCTTGCCGACCCAATCGAGGTTGACGCCGTACTCCCAGCGCTCACCCGGATCGAAGACGAGCGGCGTCTGGAGGGTAAGGTTCTTACATTCGATGATGCCTGGCACCGCCGCGTACTGCTGGTAGCGGCCCATGTCCTGATTCCAGATGTCGTACGTGAACCCGGCCGTGTGCGTCAGCAGGTGGCGCAACGTGATCGGCCGGCGTGGTGGGCGGAGCCGCGGAGCGCCGGCATCGTCGAAGCCTTCGAGGACCTGAATCCCGGCCAGCTCCGGCAAGCGGTCGCTCAACGGCTCGTCGAGACCGATGCGGCCTTGCTCGACGAGCTGCATCGCCGCGACGCTGGTGATGGCCTTGCTCATCGACGCGATCCACACCACCGTGTCAAGCGTCATGTCCGCGTCCCGGCCGATTTCGCGCTTGCCAAATGCGCCCTCGTAGATGACGCCCTGGTCGTCGGTCGCCAGTGCCACCACGCCCGCGGCGACCCCCTGTGCCACAGCGCGCTCGAGCACCTGATCGACACCACTGGATGCGACTACCATAGTCCCTCCCTCTCGCAGGCTAACGGGCTGATCTTACAGGGTCCCTCGCCGCCTGGCGGCACGCACTTGTACGGCCGGTGAAGCGGGTCTATCGACAAGCGGCGAGCGCACTGGTAGGATGATCGGTCATCAGATGTCTAACAACCTGCTGCTCGAGCCGCTACCGGTGCGGGCGCCCCTGGTGGCCCAGACCGCCGCCGCGATCCGCGCGCGCATCGAGGCTGGCCGCTGGCACGTCGGCGAGCAGCTGCCTGCCGAACCACAGTTGGCCACCGAGCTGGGCATCTCGCGCGGCACACTGCGCGAATCGGTCCGCATGCTGATCTCCAACGGCCTGCTCGATCGTCGCCACGGCGTCGGCACATTCGTAGCGCGCGTCCCGCGGCCGAGCATCGACCGCGGCATCGACGAGCTGTTCGGCGCCACGGATGCCATTGCTCAGATGGGTTACCGCCCGGCGTTAGGCGCCTGCAGCGTGGAGCTCGTAGCGGCGCCCGACGTCGTCGCACGCGAGCTGCGGCTACGCCGCCGCACCGAGGTGTGCTTTATCGAGCGCGTACGCCTGGCCGACAACCGGCCCGTTGTGCTGTGTCAAGACTATTTCGACGCGACGTTGTTGCGCGAGCACGACATCGAGGTCGATCACGTCGAACAGCAGATCCTGGCCCGTGGCGGCTCGCTGTACGCCTGGCTGGAGCGCGACCTGGGGCGGCGGATCGACACGGCGATGGCGCGCATCGAGCCGGTGCTCGCCACACTGAAAACAGCCGCGAAACTGGAGGTCGCGCCGGGCGTAGCGCTGTTGCGTTTGCGTCAGACACACTTCGGCCCGGACGGCGCCGAAATCCTGTACTCCGACAACCTGCACAACAGTGACCTGATGCACTTTCACGTGGTTCGGCGGCGGGCCACGCCCACGTTCTGACCGCCAGAAAGGGGGTCTTCGACAACCCAGGACTTAGCGCGGTGCCTCGTTCACGAGAGAGAATCGATAGCGTCCGTTCGCAGATTGGGGGATGGAGTAGCCCATGCAAATAGATTTTCTGGCCAACGTATTGGGCGGGGAGGGCCCGCTGCATTCACTGTTGATCGTCCTGGCGCTGCTGGGCATGGTGCTGGCAGTGCTGATATGGGCGATGGAGTTCTCTGGCTGGACCATCAGCCGGCACGGATTCGTGCGCAACAACGTACCGTGGAACTCAACCACGATCGCCCTGATCGCGATCTCAGCGGCGATCTACATCGCCGGCCGACCGATTCAGTTCCAGTTCATACCCGGGATAGGTGGCTTCAACCCGACGCTATCACTGGCGCCGATCTTCGCCGTGCTGTTCGGCTTGCCGGGCGCCATCGGCGTGACGTTCTCAATGCCAATCGGCGACGCGATTTCGGGCGCGCTGACGCTTGGCTCGGTGGCCGGCTTCCTGTCTCACACCTTCGTCACCTGGCTACCGTACAAGATGGTAAGGACACCGGACTTCAAGATTCCCGCCGCGGTAGCCAGCTACTACCTGTGGTCGATCATCGTCGGTCCGGTCATTCATGCCATCGTCATCCCGGGCTGGCTGGACTTCACGCACGTCGTGCCCACTGCCGTAGCTTGGGGCGGAGTCACTCCCGCCATCCTGCTCAACCACGGGCTGACTTCAGCCGTCGTCGCGGCCATCCTGATGCCGATCCTGTACCCCGTCGTCAAAGCCCGCGGCCTGTACTGGAAGGACCGCTACCTGCCCGCCGATCAGCAGCCCGAGCCGCGGAAGAGCGTGCCGAGCGCTCGACCGGCCTGAGCATGGAGCCTGCCGACGACGTCGCCATTCGCGTGCGGGACCTGCGGTTCCGCTACCCCGGCGCAACCCGTGATGCGCTGGCCGGACTCAGCCTGGACGTCTGCCGTGGTGAGTTCCTCGGCATCACCGGCCCTTCGGGAGCAGGCAAGAGCACGTTGTGTTTGTGCCTGAAGGGCCTGGTGCCAGCTGGTGAGTTCAGCGGCAGCGTATCTGTCGCCGGCCAGACGCTCGCGCCCGGATCGGCGTACGTCGAGAGCAGCGCGCTCGTGTTCCAGAATCCCGAAACCCAGATCATCGGCCTGACAGTGGCCGAGGATCTGGCGTTCGGGCCGGAGAACCTGCGGCGCGATCCGGCCTGGATTCGCGCCGCCATTCCCGTTTATCTCGATCAGGTGCGTCTGGCGGGCTACCAGGACGTGGACACGTACCGCCTGTCAGGAGGCCAGAAGCAGCGCCTCGCGATCGCCGACGCACTTATCCTCGAACCTGAGATCTTGATCCTCGACGAGCCAACCTCCGAGCTGGACCCCATCGGCAAAGACCAATTCTTCGAAGTCCTGGAACGGCTCCGCCGCGAACGCTCCATCACCGTGATCATGGTCGAGCACGCGGCGGAGCAACTGGCAGCGATGGCCGACCGCGTCATTGTCATGCAGCATGGACTGGTCGTCGATCAAGGTCCGCCGGACCAGCTGTATCGAAATCCCGTTCTGTTCCACCACCCGGAGGCCGAACGCGCGCCGCAGATCAGCGAGGTGCTCTTCGAGCTGCTTCAGGCTGGGCTGTTGCCCGCGTCGCAATTCACCGCGCAAGAGGAAGCAGGCATCCAGCGGCTGCGCGCACTGCTCGAGAACTCCGTCCAGTCTGTAGCCCAGCGTGTCTGAGTCCGCGGCGGCCCTCGACATCACTGATCTGGTCTTCCGTTACGCGTCCGGCGTCGCCGACGTCTTGCGCGGCGTCAACCTGCGGATCGACCACGGTGAATTCGTCGCACTGATCGGCCAGAACGGCGCGGGTAAGACCACGCTGGCTAAACACTTCAACGGCCTGCTGAAGCCGAGCTCCGGCAGCGTCAGGGTAATGGGCCGTGACACGCGCGCGGCGCCTGTAGCGGACCTGGCCCGCGCTGTCGGATACGTGTACCAGAACCCTGATCACCAGATCTTCGCTCAACGTGTGCGCGCCGAAGCCGCGTTCGGACCCCGCAATCTCGGGCTGAGTCCGTCGGAGGTGGAGCAGCGCGTCGAGCGGGCGTTGGCGTTGGTTGGATTGCGGGAGCACGCCGACGACTTCGCGTTTTCGCTCGGGCGAGGCCAACGACAGAAGCTGGCCGTCGCCTCAGTGTTGGCAATGGAGCCGCGAATTCTGGTTGTGGACGAGCCGACCACCGGTCTCGATCAGGCAGGCGCGCGCGGCATCCTGGATCTGCTGTCGACGTGGAATGTTGAAGGCCGCACGATCGTGGTCATCACGCACGACATGACGCTGGTTGCCGAGCGCATCCCGCGCACAGTCGTAGTGAACGACGGTCTCATCCTGGCCGACGGTCCCACGCGTCACGTGCTTACGGATGCGTCGCTGTTGCGCAAGGCGTACCTGCGGCCGCCCCAGGTAACGCGCGTGGCCCAGCGACTGGGGGACCTGGGAGTGGCACCGGACGTTTTGACAGTTGCGGAGCTGTACAGACAGATTGCCGCCCGAATGGGACCCAGCTGATGCCCGTCGGTTACAGCATCTACGTCGACCGTCCGTCCTACATTCATCATCGGCTCGACCCGCGCACGAAACTGGCTGCGCTCGGGGCCGCCTTTGTGCTTGCGCTGGCGTTCAATCATCCGGCCGTGCTCGGTGGGCTGGTGGTGCTGGTCCTGGTGGCGGGCCGAGTGGCCCAGGTCGGCTGGCGGAGCATGGCGCCGTTCCTGGCCGGCAGCGTGTGGTTCATCATCCTGGGCGTGCTGATCTGGCCGCTGTACGTCCGCAGCGGAGCGCCGTTGTATGCCATCGCCGGCCAGACGATCACCGTCGACGGACTGCTCTTCGGCCTGGCGATGGGCCTGCGCGTCGCATTGATGGTCACCGCGGCCGGCGTCTGGATGATGACAACATCGCCTCAGAAGCTCACCGTCGGCCTGCTCCACCTGGGCCTGCCCTACAAGGCCGGCGTTGCCATGACGGCCGCGATCCGATTCGTACCGCTGCTGAACGCCGAGCGCGCCACGATCGCCGAGGCCCAGCAGGCACGCGCGCTGGACCTCCGCAAAGGAAGTCCCCTGTCGCGGGCGGTCAAATCCGTCGCAATCATCGGTCCACTGTTCATCCGCGCCATCGACGTCGCCCAGGGCCTGGCGGTGGCGATGGACGCCCGCGGCTTCGGTGTTCGGGACGGTCGCACTTCCATTGTCGAGCTGCGTTTGACGGGCGTGGACCGCATGGTGATGCTCGCACTCCTGGCTGCCAGCCTGTTGGGCATCGCGCTTCGGCTGCTGGGCATCGGGCTGATCAGTCGAGACTATCTGTGACACGCGCCGACCTGTGGGTGCTGGGCAATCTCACGATCGACGACCTGGTGCTGCCCGACGGCACAACGAGCATGGGATTGTGTGGGGGCAATGCCATTTTCGCCGCGCTCGGCGGAAGAGTGTGGTCGGAACACGTGGGTCTGGCCGCGCGCGTCGGTCCCGATTTTCCGAGAAGCAACATCCGGCGGCTCGAGGCGGCCGGGATCCAGCTCGCCCTGTCCGAGGTCGACGCGCCGACGCTCCACAACTGGGCGCTATACGAGTCGGCCGACCGTCGACGCTTCGTCGAGTGGCTGGACTCAGGCTCACATCTCGAGCAGTCGTTGGTGCCTGGCGAAGTACCCGCGGCGGCCAGACTGGCGCGCGTCTGCCATGTCGCGCCCATGCCACTCGAGGTCCAGTCGCGTCTGGTGCGCTTCCTGAAACCACGGTGCGCGCTCGTGTCGCTGGACCCGCACGACGAGTACATCCAGGGCGCCGAGGACGCGCTGCTCGATCTGCTCGGACTGGTCGATCTTTTTCTGCCGAGCCGCCGGGAGGCAGCGCTGCTCTACGGTCGCGATGCGCCCGAGGAAGCCGCTCGCATATTCCTTACGCGCGGACCGCGTGCCGTGGCCGTCAAGCTGGGCGCAGAAGGCAGCCTCGTGTGCGGTCGCGGAGTCGAGCCCGTGCACGTCCCAGCCGTGCCCGTTGTGGCCCTCGATCCTACTGGAGCGGGGGATGCATATTGCGGCGCGTTCTGTGTCAGTTACGGCCAACACGGTGATGTGCGCGAGGCGGCGCTGCACGCAACCGTCGCGGGCTCGTTGATGGTCGAGCGGCGTGGCGCGCTGGGGGTGCTGCCGTTCGATACGGACGTCACCGAGCAACGCCTGGAGCGCCTTCGAGACAGACTCAAAACGAAGAGAACGGAGACGGACCGCCGATGCGCATGGATAACCGCGAACTGAAGTGGGACAACATGGTGGCGGCCATCAGTGCCCAGCCGGATTACCTGCGCAATGGGGCCGCCCGCGCACTGCACGCGCTCACGCTCGACCTCCCGCTGCGGGTCCCGTCGCGGATCTACCTGGTGGGCTGCGGAGATTCCTATTATGCGGGCCTGGCCACGCGCTTCGCGTTCGAAAAGTGGACGGGGATCCCGACTGAGGCGCTGGAGTCGCTCGAGTTCTCGCGCTATGCGATCGACACTGCTGCCTCCGATGCGCTGGTGGTCGCGGTTTCGAACTCCGGACGCGTGGTGCGCACCGTCGAGTGCGCCGAAGTCGCGCGGGACCGCGGCATTGCGACCGTAGGGGTGACGTACAACCCCGAGAGCCGCCTGGCCGAAACGGCCAGCATGCTGTTGCGGTGGACCTACGCGGACGTCGGCTTTGGCCCAGGCACGCTGTCATACCTGGCGTCACTGGTGAGTCTGTATGCGCTGGCGGTCCGGTTGGGTCAGCTCACCGGGCGGCTGGATGAAGCACGCGCGACTACCACACTCGAGGCTATCTCGGCCATTGGCAACGACATCGCCGTCACGGTGGCCGCGAATCAGCTTCCGGTAGAGCAGGTCGCCTCGACACTACCCGACGGCGGACTGGTGGCCGTCGTCGGTGGCGGACCCAATTACGCGACGGCACTGTTCGGCATGGCCAAATTCATCGAGGCGGCCGCGTACCCCGCCGCGAGTCAGGAGCTGGAGGAGTGGGCCCACGAGCAATACTTCTGCACCCGACCGGGTACGGCGACCTTGGTCGTCGCACCGCCCGGTGCGAGCCTGGATCGCGCGCGGGAACAACTCCAGGCGGTCCGCGACGTTGGCGGAAGCGCGGTCGCGATCTGCGATCCGGCCGACACCGAGACGACATCACTTGCCGACGAAGTGCTGCCAATCCAGTTGCCGAGTGACGAGCTGCTATCGCCGCTGGTCGCGGCGGTACCGTTGGAGTTGGTTGCACTGCGGTTCGCGCAGCGGCTGGGGCGGACCATGCTCGGCTTCGACGACGACCGTCGGCGGGCGATCAACTTTCGCCAGATCTTCGGCAGTCCAGACCCACTTCTCGCCGCAGGCGCCGCGTTGGACGCCGCATCCGAGAGGACCCCTCAGGAAGCAGGTCATCCGCGCGGTGGCGAGCGCCACGAAGGCCACGACCAGGCGCTTTCCACGGAGGGGTCCCCTCTGGGGAGAATCGAAGTTCCGACGCTCGGAGCGCCACATGCCTGAATTCGATGTTGCCATCAATCATGCCACCGTGGTGTTGCCCGGTGGGCCGGTCCAGGCCAATCTGGGCATCAGGCTTGAACGCATCGCTTCGATCGCGAGCGAGCCAGTCGAGGCTCGCGAAACGCTCGATGCGCAAGGCAAGATCGTGTTGCCAGGCGGCATTGATCCGCACGTCCACTTCCGCATGTATCAGGGTCCGATGGTCACCAGCGACGATTATGCGACGGGCTCGCGCTCGGCCGCGTGCGGCGGAGTCACCACGTACATTGATTTCGCAGTCCAACCGAGCGGAGGTTCGGCGCTGGAAGCGGTGCAGGACCGCCTGTCTGAAGCGCAGCGCGACTCCTCCATCGACTTCGCGTTCCACGCCGCTCTGACCACCGCCACTGACGCGACCCTGGCGGACATCGAGCCGATCGTCGCGCTCGGCGTGCGCAGCTTCAAATTCTTCCTGACGTACCGTGCCTTCGGCTTCTACACCGACCTGGGTTTCCTGTTGGAGGCGATGCGCGAGATCGCCCGCCTGGGCGGCGTCGCCCTTATCCACGCCGAAAACGACGAGATCCTCGAGCACCTCAAGGCGCGTTATCTGGCGGAAGGCCGGATCGGCATGCGCTCTCTGGCGCTACAGCGTCCGGACTACGCCGAAGAGATCGCAGTGGCCAGCACGGCCACCCTGGCACGCGAGACCGGCTGCAACACCGCCGTCGTCCACCTGTCGTCGGCACGTGGTCTGGCGGCCGCGGTACACGCGCGCACCAACGGTGCACCGTACTGGGTCGAAACGTGCCCTCAGTACCTGCTGCTTTCCCAAACGCAGCTCGACGGTGCAGACGGCGGCCTCTATACCTTCACGCCGACGATGAAGGAGCCGGCGGATGCGGACGCGATCTGGAGTGGAATCCAGAATGGCGATGTCACGTACGCCGGCTCCGACCACAGTCCGTTCGATCGCCTGGTGAAGCTGGGTGCGACGAGGTTCGACATGGTCTATCCGGGTATCCCCGGCACTGAGACACTCTTGCCGCTTTTGTTCAGCGAAGGCGTCAACAGCAGTCGACTCAGCCTCGAGCGCTTTGCCAGTCTGACCAGCGGCAATGCTGCACGACTCTTCCAACTGCGCCACAAAGGCGCCATCCAGCTCGGCTACGATGCCGACCTGGTGGTCTTCGATCCCGGCAAGGAGGTGATTCTCTCGCCGGCGGTGCTGCACAGTCGCTGCGATTACACCCCATACGACGGTCGCTACCTGCGCGGGTACCCGGTGGCGACGCTCAGTCGCGGCGAGGTGGTCATGCGCGACGGCGAGTTTACCGGGCGAGCCGGCCGCGGGCGGCTGGTGGAGCGCGTCGGGTCGGTCGCGCCTCGAGAGTTGAAGCCTGTCGTCGCGTGACGCTGTTGCGCACCTATCGTCGGTTGGGGAGCGCGGCACGTGTAGACACGGAGCGCGCTCGGAGCATTGTCGCCGCGGCGATGCCGCACGCGGTGGATGCACTCGGCCGGTCACGTGGCGGAAGCCTGCCCGTGCGGGCGGAGCGCGTTCGCGATGAGGTCGCGCGCGGTGGCAGTCTCATTCCGGCCTGGCCGGTGCGTCAGCCAGATGGCTCGGTCGTGATCGAACATGTCGCGGACTGGGGCACGTTGCTGACCGGCTGGCTGACGTGCGTCGGCGAACAGCAACGTGGGCTCGCGCAGGACCTGGTGGACTCCGGACAGCGGATCTGGATCGGGATCGCCAACGACGTGCTGCAGCTGTTCGCGACGGATCCGCCGGCAGACACCTACAGCATGATCCGCCATCACGCGCTGATGCTCGCGGCGGCAACCACGTGGCTGGGGGCGGAGGCCACTCGGGCCTGGGCGAACGTACATGCGAGTGCTGGTCGCGAGTTTCTGCGGCGCCACGCCGGCGAATCACTGTGGATCGCCGTCGATGCCGCGGAGCGTGGGCTCTCGGCGCTATTGCTGGATTCGCGTAGCCGACAGCCAGCCCGACTCGCCCTGGGCTGGCTCGACTCCGACGCCGACGCTCGCGCACGCTACATCGATTACCTGGCCGCGGCCAGCCTCGGCGTTGCAGCCGTCCTCGATGCGCTTCAGGCGTCTGGCCAGCCCGACGAGATCTGGGTAACGCAAGCCGTCGTCAACCTTCACGCCGACCCAGCCTTCAACCGCGGCTGGATGGAAGGCTGGTCGTCGCGGGCGTCGGCTCTGCCTTCCGCGGCTCTGGCTGGGGCAGGCGGCCGTTCACAAAGCGCTGAAACGACGGCTCGTAGGTGTGCTGAACACGCTGCCAGTAGCCGGCGAAGTAAGGCCGACCCAGGAACGTTTCGGCAGTAGCCGCCCAGGCGCTCCAATCTTCCGCGGGCATCGAGTGCTCGAGCGCGTACTGCGTGTGCGCCTCCTCCAGCACACCGAGGAACATGTTGGAGAAGAAGAAGCGCACATCCATACTATCGTCGGCTTCGTCATCGAGCAGGCTCATCAGGTTTGGGTCCTGGATGCAGATCTCGCTGATGCGATCCATGCGCGCCTGGAGCATTGCGCGGGCGTTTGCTTGAAGCGTGGTGTGCGTTTCGCGCACCAGCGCGCGCGATGCCCACGCGTAGTAGCCAGTCAGCGCCACGAGCACGAGCGTCGCCGCTGCCTGCACGCTGCCCGCGTGTGAGTCGAGCCAATCCATAGCCGCTGCAATCTACCATGCCTCAGCCGTGACGTATTAAGGTGAGTAGCATAGTCTTCCCAGAGGGACCCCTTCGGGGCTTGCCATTCGGCTCTCGGCCGCGAACAGGCGGAGCGCCGCTGCCCAGCGGAGACCCATGGTGGAGTATCGTCGGATGGAACTGGCCGAGTGAGCGCCGAGCGTGAGCAACAACTCATAACCGCGAAGCCTGACGCCGAGCGAGCGCGGCAGGCGGAGGCGCGCGGGCAGCGTGTGCCATGGTGGCGCTGGGGGCCGTATCTCTCCGAACGCCAGGGGGGCACGGTACGTGAGGACTACTCGCCCGGCGGCACCGCCTGGGAATGGTTCACACACGAGCACGCTCGCTCGCGCACGTACCGCTGGGGCGAGGATGGCTTGCTCGGCATCACCGACAACCACGGCCGGCTGTGTTTTTCACTCGCTCTATGGAACGAAGCAGACCCTATCCTCAAAGAGCGGCTGTTTGGCCTGACAGGACCAGAGGGTAATCACGGCGAAGACGTCAAGGAGTACTACTTCTATCTCGACTCGACGCCGACCCACTCCTACATGCGGGCACTCTACAAGTACCCGCATCGCGCCTTCCCATATGCCGACCTGCTGACGGAGAACCGCCGGCGGAGCAGGGACCAGCCGGAGTACGAGCTGGTGGACACGGGCGTTTTTGCCGAAGACCGCTACTTCGACGTGTACGTGGAGTACGCCAAAGCGACTCCAACCGACCTGGTCATCCGCATCACGGCCACCAACCACGGACCCGATCCAGCGCCGCTCCACCTGCTGCCGACGCTCTGGTTCCGCAACACCTGGGCCTGGCGGCGCGACGACGCCGACCGCGGTGGACTTCGCGCAACCGAACGACCAGTCTTGCGCCAGGTCGGCGCCGGGCTGATTCACGCGAGCCACCAGACACTCGGCGATTACTGGCTCGCCTGCCTGGGAGCGAACGAGCTGCTGTTCACCGAGAACGAGACGAACGCTGCACGACTGTGGGGTGTGCGGAACCGCAGCCCGTACGTAAAAGACGGGATCAACGACGCGGTGGTCGACAGCCGGTACGACAAGGTCAACCCGGCCCACCTGGGCACGAAAGCCGCTGCGCATTACTCGCTGACGATCGCGCCGCACGCCACACAGAGCGCCCTGTTGCGCCTCTCTCATCGCCAGCTCGCGGAACCGTTCGCCGATGCCGAGCAAGTGCTCGCGTTGCGCCAGGCCGAAGCCGACGCCTTTTATGAAGGCCAGTTCGGCGCGCATGCTATGACCGAAGACAAGCGCAGTATCCAGCGACAGGCGTTCGCGGGCATGCTGTGGACCAAGCAGTTCTACTACTACGAGGTCGCGGAATGGCTGGCGGGTGACCCGGCCGGACCACCGCCACCGGATCGCCGCAGGCGCGGTCGCAACAGCGAGTGGATCCATCTACACAACGCCGACGTCATCTCGATGCCGGACAAATGGGAGTACCCGTGGTACGCCGCATGGGACCTTGCGTTTCACTGCATCCCACTGGCCATGGTCGACGCGCACTTTGCCAAGCGCCAGCTGATCCTCATGCTGCGCGAGTGGTACATGCATCCCAACGGACAGATCCCGGCCTATGAATGGGGCTTCGAGGATGTCAATCCTCCCGTTCACGCCTGGGCCGCCTGGCGCGTTTACAAGATCGACAAACGCATCAACGGTGTGGCTGATCGGCGCTTCCTGGAGCGCGTCTTCCAGAAGCTGCTGCTGAACTTCACCTGGTGGGTGAACCGCAAGGATGCCGAAGGCCACAATGTCTTTCAGGGCGGCTTCCTCGGTCTGGACAACATCGGCGTCTTCGACCGCTCGGCTCCGCTGCCAACCGGTGGCCACCTGGGACAGGCGGACGGCACCGCCTGGATGGGCATGTACTGCCTGAACATGCTGGCGATCGCACTGGAGCTGGCGCGTGACAACCCGGCGTATGAAGATGTGGCGACCAAGTTCTTCGAGCACTTCCTGTATATCGCCGAAGCACTGAACAACATCGGGGGTCTCGGCATCCCGCTGTGGGACGAGGACGACGAGTTCTTCTACGACGTCTTGCACTTCCCGAACGGCGCCTTCCAGAAGCTCAAGGTCCGTTCGCTGGTCGGGTTGATGCCGCTGCTGGCGGTCGAAACCATTGAGCCCGACCTGCTGGAACAGCTGCCCAATTTCGGGCGACGCATGGATTGGTTCCTGAATCATCGCCGTGACCTGGCGAGCCTCGTCTCGCGTTGGCGCGAGGCAGGCGTGGGTGAGCGCCACCTGCTGGCGCTGGTGCGTGGCCACCGCATGAAGCGGCTGCTCAAGCGTATGCTCGACCCCGCCGAGTTTCTCAGCGACTATGGCATACGGGCCATCAGCCGCTACCACCTGGAGCAGCCCTACCGAGTTCAGTTCGACGGCCGTGTGTACGAAGTGCGCTACGAGCCGGGCGAGTCCGGCACGGGACTCTTCGGTGGCAACTCCAACTGGCGTGGTCCGATCTGGTTTCCCATTAATTTCCTCATTGTCGAAGCACTGCAGAAGTTCCATCACTACTACGGCGACGATTTTCTGGTCGAGTGCCCGACAGGCTCAGGTGAGAAGCGCACACTCTGGCAGATCGCGGCCGAGATCTCACGTCGCCTGGAGTCGATCTTTCTGCGCGGTCCCGATGGTCGCCGGCCGGTGTTCGGCGAGGCGGAGCAGTTCCAGCTCGATGCGCACTGGCGCGACTACGTGCCGTTCCACGAGTACTTCCACGGCGACACCGGCCGCGGCATCGGCGCCAGTCACCAGACCGGCTGGACTGGTCTGGTGGCCAAA
>Ga0066710_100003892_pt1 | contig 12951 bp, 7 predicted proteins | sample GraSoiAngelo_159_FD_79666 | JGI IMG/M metagenome (GOLD analysis project Ga0066710, IMG submission 79666) | Grasslands soil microbial communities from the Angelo Coastal Reserve, California, USA - 14_1009_16_40cm | ecosystem: Environmental > Terrestrial > Soil > Grasslands | place: USA...
GTTGGGCAAAGCCCCTCCTACGTTAGGAGGGAAGTTTTCCGGCTCATTCTGTTTTCACTGATCAAGACGAATCACCTGGCCAGATCAGGAGGTCTGACATTCGTAACGAGAACAGAATTCTCGTTGCGACGGCCATACCAGGCTAGACAAGGACTGCGCGACTTTTCGGGCAAGCAGACGCTTGCGGAGCTTTGCACAAAAATAGCATGCGAAGCATGCATGCGCTACAGTGCAAAGCCGCTTGCGGCTACTGAGTGGTAATCGTACAGGCGCCGATATTGACCGAGGGATTGCCGTTGGTGCCATTCCCGGCGAACTGGTTATCCCCGGCCGAGCAGATGCTTCCTCCGGCGGGATTTATCCCTATACTGTTGCTGAAGAACGTATCGTGCATCATCCGGGCAACGCCTGCGCTTGCGCTAATCCCGATGCTGTTGCTCGCAAAACGGACGTTGTCCGTGTTTGCTTGTGCGTTCCCGGCATCAATGAGCAAACCGATAGTGTTCGTTGAGAGGTCCGAGTTACGAACGCTGACCACGGCGTTGTTGCCTGCACGGACGGCGAATCCAGAGTTCACAATGCGGGTGCCGCCAATGGCAGTGCCCACCGCGCCTGACGAGCTCACGACTTTGATACCCGTTCCGGCGCAATCGGTTATCAAGGTATTGTCGACGTTCAGCGCGCCCGCCGCAGCCTTGGCTACTTCGATACCGTCGCTGGTGAAGCCGAAGATATCAACGTTGGCGACACTTAGGGTTTTTCCGGCAAGGAACCGGATACCATCTACTCCGGTACCTGCTCCATCAATGGACAGATTCCGGATGTTCACCACGTCGGTTGCGGCGGCGTTGACGATGATGCCATTCCCGCCGCCGGAGGCCAGAATGGAGCCAAAAGATCCACCCCCGTCGATGGTGATCGATTTTGTGATCGTTACGGCTCCATAGCCGCCCGGATCCAGGATATTGATCTCGCCCCCGGCAGCGGTCTTGGAAATCGCACCCGCGAAAGTCTTGCAGGGGGCAGTCCTGCTACACGGGTTGACGTCATCACCCACTCCAGACACCCAAGTTCTTGTCGCCTGCGCTTGCGCGAGAGATGCGAATACGAACACTAAGCCCACGCCAACCCACAGCCTCGACATCTTCATTTTCAATATCCTCCCTTCAGTTCTGGATTAATTCGGACGCGCTGCCCAAAACGCCGGGGCGTCACTATACTCCCGGCAAATATGATAAATTCGGGCCCTTCCTGTGCAAGCCAGTATTTCCGAATCGATGGCGTACTTCTGCCCGCTGGCCGGCGCGATGGGTTTCATCGAGAATGAACACGGTTCCGCAGCGGAACGTACCGAGCCAGGGCAGGTCCCTCTTCCAGAGGGCCCAGAGGGAGAGGGAGTTGGCTCTGGATAGTCGACAATCGGGTGAGAACTGCGGGCTCGTGGCTTTTTTGAGGAAGTTTTCAAAAAAGTTTTCACTCCGTGGGCTACGGGAAATATGAGAGGTGATAGAATGCGCGCATTTGAACCCGTTAACACGAAGAGAGGCGTGCCTTGGGAAAAAAGATCAGATGGATTGCTTTACTTGCTGCGTTGGTTCTATTAACGAGCAACTCCGCCCTTTACTCGAAGCTGTCGGATGATCTGGCCTCGCTTCCCACCGATGGTTGGCTCAAGAGCGGAGGCAACCTCTTCAACCAGAACTACTCTCCTCTGACCCAGATCAATCGCCAGAACGTCGTGAACTTGAGAGCTGTCTGGCGGGCTCGGCTGGACGGTTCGGCGATGAACGCCAAGTATTCGGGCGAGGCCCAACCGATCGTTCATGAAGGTGTCGTCTATATCGTTACAGGAGCCGATGACGTTTTCGCAATCCGTGTGAAGACCGGCAGTATTCTGTGGAAGTACCAAGCCAACCTCGACGAAACCATCTCCACGGTCTGCTGCGGCTGGACAAGCCGTGGCCTTGCTCTGGGTGACGGCAAGATTTACGTTGGACAGTTGGACGGCCGCCTTGTGGCTCTCGATGAGAAATCAGGCAAAACGGTGTGGTCCATTCAAGCCGAGCGCTGGCAGGAGGGCTACACGATTACCGCCGCGCCTCTTTATTTCGATGGGTTGATCATCGTCGGCTTTGCCGGCGGAGAGAACGGCACGCGAGGCCGTGTGAAAGCTTACGACGCGAAAGATGGACGCCCGATCTGGACTTTCTACACAATCCCTGGCCCGGGCGAGATGGGCCATGAGACGTGGCCGCAGAACAACGAAGCGTGGAAGCACGGCGGCGCCACGGTATGGCAAACGCCGGCAGTGGACCCGGAGTTGGGCCTTATATACTTCACCACGGGGAATCCGGGGCCTGATTTCAACGGCCGGATCCGGCCTGGAAATAATCTTTTCTCTGTTTCCATGCTGGCCGTGGAAGCAAAGACCGGAAAGTACCGGTGGCATTTTCAGCAAGTTCACCATGATATTTGGGATTACGATTCTCCCAATCCCGTCATCCTCTTCGATGTGAAAATCAGTGGCCGCGTCCGAAAAGCAGCCGCCGAGGCGAGCAAGACCGGCTGGGTGTACATCCTTGATCGAATCACGGGCAAGCCGCTACTCGGCATCAACGAGAAAGCGGTCCCGCAGGAGCCACGGCAATTCACAGCGGCAACGCAGCCTTTTCCGCGCGGAGATGCTTTCGTGCCGCACGACGTCGACATTGCGCCCGAGGGCTTTCCGCTTGTGAACCAAGGCCGCATCTTTACTCCGTTTTGGACTGACGGAGTGATCGCCAAACCAGCCCCGCGGGGCGGTGCGAACTGGCCGCCCAGCTCGTACGATCCGGCGACAAATTACTTTTACGTTTGCGGTACCGACAGCATCAACCTGTTCAAGGGCGGCGAGGAGGACCAGGTGATTCCACGCGACAGTGGGGCACGCTACCTGGGAGGCGTCTTTGGCGGCGCTCCTATTCCAGGCACAGGAATCTTCGCAGCACTGGACATGAAGACGAACCGTCTGGTGTGGCAACAAAGGTGGAAGGATCCTTGTTATAGCGGTTCGGTGACAACGGCGGGTGGCCTCGTTTTCGTCGGAAGAAACGACGGCCGGCTCACCGCCCTTGACTCTGCCAATGGCAAGCGCCTATGGGAATTTCAGACCGGCGCCGGCGTGAATGCTCCGGCCAGCGTGTTTCAATACGAAGGCGAACAGTACGTCGTGGCCTATTCGGCGGGCAGTCTGTTTGCCGGATCACCACGCGGGGACAGCCTCTGGCTGTTTTCCTTGAAAGGAACATTGGAACAAGCGGCTGCGCCATCGACAACAGCAACTCGGTAAGCGCGAAGGAATTGGTCTTCGCCTGCTTGCCGCGTGCCAGACTGGAACCTTAAAACGAGAGGAGTGATCGTGAAACGCTATGTCAGCGGCTTCGTCCTGGGTATCGTATGCTTCGTGTTGGGAGCCGCTGTCCAGAGATATTACGACAGCCGCCGGCTCACCACGTCACCGGCAGTCCGGACTGCGGAGTCACGGCCTGAAAGCGGAACGCGGGCTGCCGACGTTGGGGCCATCAATTTCCAAGATCAACCATTATGGGCGTATGGCTTTGACAGGCCTCCCGCTCCAGGGGAAAAGGCTGCCCCTCAGAACCCGCCCACCAGGAACTTGAGGCCGAACGAGGACCCCGTTGAGCAGACCAGGCCCAGACGCGTCGCCGGGAGCAACGCGACATATTCGCTTGTGGACATACGCGACGGCCAGAACGTGATCGACTGGTTTCCTAACGACCACCCGCCGATACCCCACGTGGTCGCACACGGTCCGGCCGCCTTGGGCGACGCAAAACGCGGATGCGGCTCGTGTCACCTGCCCAACGGAAAGGGCCGCCCCGAAAACGCCCCGATCGCGGGACTCCCCACGACGTACTTCATGCGCCAGATCCAGGATTTTCGGGAAGGCCGGCGGCGCTCCGCCGATCCGAGAAAGCCGAACACGAATACGATGATCGAACTGGCGAAGGCCCTCACTGATGACGAACTGAAGGCCGCAGCGGAGTACTTTGGATCGATGAAGTGGTGGCCGTGGATTCGAGTGGTCGAGACACAGTTAGTTCCCAAGACGCGGATTGTGGGCAATCTGTTCCTGCCGATCGAGCAGGCGAAGACCGAACCGATTGCCGGCCGCATCATCGAGATGCCGGAGAACGAGGAACAGGCCGAGACGTATCGCAATCCGCGCTCTGGATTCATTGCTTACGTGCCCGTCGGCAGCGTCAAGAAAGGCAAGGACCTCGTGACGACGGGAGGCGCAAGGATCGTCGGCAAGCAGTTTATTGCGGGCAAGTTGACGCCGTGCATCACTTGCCATGGACTGGATCTGATGGGTGTGGCCGATACACCACCCATTGCCGGACGATCGCCCAGCTACATCGTCCGCGAGATGTGGGACATACAACAGGGCACGCGAAACAGCGAACCGGCACAGTTGATGAGGCTGGCCATCTCCAAGCTGAACCAAGGGGACATGGTTGCGATTGCGGCGTACGTCTCGTCACGCATCCCTCGCGTGACCTCGCCTGCCGAGCCGAACCCCACTTTAACTTCGGCAGGGCCTTCGCGTTAAGAACACACTATTCGACGTTGTGAGGCTCCCAGCCGCGGAGCGGCTACAGAACGTAGCCCCGGGCGCAAGCCCGGTGTACGTGTGAGTTGACTTCCCAGCCCCCAGGGGCGAAAGAATAACTGACGAGCGTGTGTGAGCGACCCCCTGTGCAAGGGGGACGGCCGTGAAGCGGCAAGGGGTCGCTCACACATGCCCGTCCGGGAGTTCCAATTCGCTCACAGTTCGCTGAGTTAACGCCTATGGGCTGAAGCCCGCGACGCTAGTATCCCGGCGGAGGGCCGGACCTCGCCATGATGTCGTACACCGGCTTGTTATCAGCGTAGACTCGCCACTCCTTCACCAACCCCTTTTCCACGACAGCCAGCCAGGCGGCCGATATCCGCCATTTGTTTTCCGGGGGAAGCTGTCCGTTTGCGGCGATGGTGCCGCCCGCCGCGCCGAACACGGCGACACGGTTCCCATTTTGGAGAGTCTCCTCATGCGAAACCCAGTAGTCTGGGCAAAATGCGTAATAGCCTCGCCAGTTGGCTCGCGTCTTCTCGCGGCCACGCACGGATTGACCGAGCGAGTCAACAAACAGGTGGTCCTCCGTCATCAACTCGGCTAGCTTGTCCGCATCGCGCTGGTTAATGAGGTTCAGAAAGTGAAGTACAGTCTCCACAGGACTCATGCGCCACCACTTTCCGGCGTCCGACCGGATCCTCTTCGCGACGGGCTTGTCGGAGCCATAGCGCTTTGCCCAACGAATCGCCGGATCCGAAGTTCGCAACTGTAGGGGCGGTCTATGACCGCCCGTATTTCGTTGAATCTAGGAAGAACGGGCGGTCATAGACCGCCCCTACAGTGAGCAAAGCCGAGCCATAGCGCTAGGGTTAAAAAACATATCTCAACACCAACTGCATGATCCTCGTATCCAACGCCGCCACTCCCGTATTCGCTTCGTTATTCTCTGGCGCTATCGATCACAATAGCGCGTGTGGAAGGCAGATAGAGTTCATCCACCAAAGCACGGCGATTTTCGCGGACTGCGCGTTGATTGAGCGAGCCCTTGTCTGTCACCTCATGGGCGTCGATGGAAGGCCCCTGGTCCAGAAGAATCGCGCCGGCGATGAGATTCGAACTGCCGGTGCTGGTCTTTGAGAAATCTTCCAAAAGCTTTTTGAACTGCGAACGAACCGGCTGGCTCTGGAGCAAGTCCGCGAGTGGAGCGCTGCGCAGGTTTTCCGGGCATATCCGCCGGCAGGCCTCCACATTGGGAAAGATGAGTATTCCAACGTAATCGCGGTTGTACCCTGCGATCACAACGTCCTCGACGAAAGGTGCGCAATGGCTCAAAAACCTTGCGCGCAGCGGTCCGACACTAACCCATGTGCCTGTGGAGAGCTTGAAATCCTCCGTGATGCGGCCATCGAAGATGAATCCTTTTGATGGATCGTTTTCATCGACGAATATCAGAGCATCGCCCATCTTGTAGAAGCCCTCTTCATCGAACGCGGCTCGTGTCAGATGATCCTGGCGCCAATAACCGGGAGTGATGTTCGGCCCGCGCAGGCGAGCCTCGAGTTTGCCCTCGACAGGTACGAGCTTCATCTCCAATCCGGCGGCGGGAACTCCGACATGCCCTGCGCGGCTGACCTCCCGGCCGGGGCACAACGCAAACGGAGCGGTCTCGGTGGACCCGAGACCGGTCAGCATCAACACGCGTTCGCCGCAAGTCTCCACTGAAAGTTCTACGAGTTCATCCCACACGTGTTGAGAAAGGCCGGCGCCCGCGTAAAACATGAGCTTGAGGCGGCTGAAAAAATGTTTGCGGAAATCCGGCTCGCGCCGCAGATACGGAATCAGAGCCTCCCAGCCCCGTGGCACGTTCAGGTAAAACGTGGGAGCGACTTCGAGCAGGTTACGGACGGTCTTCTCGAACAAGTCCGGCGTTGGCTTGCCGTCGTCAATGTATAGAGAGCCACCGTTGTAGAGCGCCACGCCGATGTCGTGACTGCCGCCGAAAGTATGATTCCATGGTGTCCAATCCAGAAGTATGGGAGGTTCATCGGCCAGGAAGGCAAGATGGGTTCGTATCATTTCCTGGTTGCTGCACCACATCCGTTGTGTATTGATCACGCCTTTGGGAATACCGGTGGACCCTGACGTGAATAGAATCCGAATGATGGTGTCGGGGTTCACTCTCCGGTACGCTTGATCCAGGCTCGCTCCAGCGCGGGTCTGGAGGAGATCGGAAAAAAGCGTTGCTCCGTCTATCGGATCCGCCTTCACCACGATCTCTGTGTCTTTCGGCACAACCGCGCGTATTGCCTTCGCATACTGCGTGCCGCTGGCAGCGAAGACGAGCCCCGGATTCAGCAGCCCCAGAATGTGGCGCAATTTGCCGAAATCGGATGAGACCAGAGAATAGGCGGTCGAAATCGGCGCGTACGGCACTCCCGCGTACATGGCGGCCAGGCCCAGCAATGCATGTTCGAGGTCATTGCCGGAAAGGATCGCAAACGGCCGCTCTTGAGCAAGACCGCGGTCGACAAGCGCCTGGCCGATGTTGCGAGCGAATCTTCGAGCGTCGGCGTAGGTCAGTTTGTGCCAACTGCCGCCGGGCCCGCGCTGCGCCATGAAAATACGATCCGGAGCCTCAGCGGCCCAGCGCTCCAGGCGTTCGGTCATCTTTTCGGGATAAGGACCCAGAATCTGGCGAGAACGCACGTAGATAGTTCCGTTCGGCTCGCGTCTGACGTCAACCTCGGTTGACCCGAGCCGGATGCTTCGGCACGGAACGGTTGTTGTCATGACCTCACCGCCAGGACTTCCTTCGAAGCGTCGAGGCTTGCGAAAGTGTTGCCTTCTTCAGCAAGACGTTTCAATAATGGCGCCGGCTCCCACAACTCGCCGTGTTGCCGGTGGAAGTCCATGATCTTTTCGTAGATCTTTTTCAAACCGACCGCGCCGGCATACCACATGGGGCCGCCGCGATACGCCGGGAAACCGTAGCCGGCAAGGTAGACCGTATCGATATCTCCAGCGCGCAGAGCGTGACCCTCATCGAGAATGCGGGCGCCTTCGTTGATCATGATGTAGATGCAGCGCTCGATGATTTCATCGTCGCTGATGGTTCGTCCAGGGATGCCGGCCTGCTTCGCTACGGCCTCGATAAGCGCTTCCACTTTGGAGTCCGGGATCGGTTTTCGATCTTCATCGTAGCGGTGCCAGCCTGCCCCAGTCTTCTGGCCCCACCGGCCCATCTCGAAAAGTTTTTCCAGCACGAGCGGGACGCGCACGCCGGGTTTTTCCAGATATTTGTACTCCTGACGAACCCGCCAGGCGAGATCGAGTCCGCCCATGTCGCCGACCGCGAATATCCCCATGGCCATTCCGAAGTCGACAAGCGCCTGATCCACTTGCATCGGCGTCGCGCCTTCTTCCAGCAGGAATTGAGCTTCGCGCATATAAGGCAGCATCATCCGATTACCCACGAAACCCCGGCAGTTTCCAACCACAACTCCGGCTTTGCGAAGCTGTTTAGCCAGCGCCAGGGCGGCCGCAATCACTTCGCTTGCCGTCGCGGCGCCCCGCACAATTTCAAGCAGCCGCATCACGTGGGCGGGACTGAAGAAGTGCGTGCCAATCACCATCTGGGGGCGCGAAGTGCCGGCGGCTATCTGATCGATATCGAGTGTCGAGGTATTCGTAGCGAGAATGCATTCCCGTTTGGCAATCCGGTCGATTTCCGCGAAGACCTGCTTCTTCAGAGCCAGGTTCTCGAAGACGGCTTCGATGATCAGGTCCACGTTTTCGAATCCGTCGTAGGTCAGCTGCGGATGAATGAGCGCCATCCTCTGGTCCATCGTTTCCTTAGAGAATCGTCCCTTGTTCACCGAAGTTTCATAATTGTTCCGAACCGTGGCCAGGCCGCGATCGAGCGCAGCCTGATCGGCGTCCTTGATCAACACCGCGATCCCTGCATTGGCAAAAGCCATGGCAATACCGCCGCCCATCGTTCCGGAACCAATGATGGCGGCTCTGCGAATGTTGTAGGTTCGAGTGTCTTTCGAAATGCCGGGAATCCTGGCCGCAGCGCGCTCGGCGAAAAAGGCATGGATCAGCGCTTTCGCCTGGCCGGATGCCAGGCATGTTTCGACAATTTCGCGCTCTCTTCTGCAACCTTCCTCAAATGGCAGGGTGACGGCGGCTTCGAGCGCATCAATCACGGCGAGCGGCGCCAGCATGTTGCGCCGCGTCTTCCGGGCTTGTTCGCGTCCATGCGCAAGAAGTTCAGCGTTGGATTCGGTTGTTCCGAGCTTCTCGTTTCGGCCGCGAGTCCTCGGGTGCGGACCGCCCCTGGCAGCCATTTCTCGAGCGAAGGTCACCGCTCCGGAGAGCCAATCTCCATCGATGATTCTGTCGAAGAGACCCAGACGCAATGCCTCTGGCGCTCGGATGGGTTTGCCCGACACGCACATCTCCAGGGCAGCCGCAAGTCCAACCAACCGCGGGAGCCGCTGGGTGCCCTCCGCTCCAGGGATGATGCCCAGGTTCACCTCCGGTTGGCCGGCTTGCGCGTCGGGCGCTGCCACGCGGTAATGTCCCGCCATCGCGAGTTCGAGGCCCCCACCCAAAGCCGTTCCATGGATGGCCATCACCACAGGCTTCGAACAATCTTCAATTTGTTTCAGCAGCCCATGCAGGTTCGGCGCGCCGGGACCGCGGCCGTGAGCTTGATCCTCGAGTTGTTTAATGTCTGCCCCGGCGACGAACGTCCGTCCGGCCCCGTTCAGCACGATCGACGAAACCGGCCGATCCTGCTCCGCGCGATCGATGGCCGCCGCGATTCCTTCCGGAACTCCTGCCCCAAGCGCGTTTACCGGCGGATTATCGATCGTGATCACCGCCACGCCATCATTTATAGTCAGTCTCACGAACTCATTCATGCGTGCAGGGCAGGACCGTACCATAGGACGGATATTGCACACAAGAAACCGAAAGGAACAAATGGACAAGCTGAGAGGTCTCAAGGTTGATGAACTGATAGCCATCGATACTCACGTTCATGTCCACGGCGATGATCGTGGGAATGCGGCCGGCGAAGCCGTTCGCAAATATTTTGGCCATTCGGGAGTATCGGAACGGCCCGAAGACATAGCGGAATACTACCGATCTCGGAAAATCGCTTGCGTGGTCTTCTCCGTCGACGAACGCCTGACCGGCAGGCGGCAGGTTGCGAATGATGAAGTTGCAGCCTTAGCGGCCGCGAATCCGGACATCATGATTGCGTTTGCCAGCGTGGATCCCACCCGTGGCGCCGACGCTGTAGCCGAGGCTCGCCGCCTGATTGCAGCAGGTACTTGCGGCTTCAAACTCCATCCGCCGGTGCAGCAATTCTACGCAAACGACCGGATTGCATATCCCTTCTATGAAGTCGTCGCCGAGGCGCGGCTGCCGGTCATTTTTCACACGGGCCACAGCGGGATCGGCACGGGTGTGCGCGGAGGCGGGGGTGTGCGATTGAAATATGGCAATCCGATGAACATCGACGATGTCGCGGTCGATTTCCCGGACATGCCGATCGTCCTTGCGCATCCATCATTCCCGTGGCAAGACGAAGCGATTTCAATCTGCCTGCATAAACCGCAAGTGTTTATCGACCTCTCCGGATGGTCGCCAAAGTATTTCTCGCCGGCACTGATTCAGTACGCGAACACGTTGCTCAAAGACAAGATGCTCTTCGGTTCCGATTTTCCGTTCATAACACCGGATCGATGGATGGCGGACTTCGAAAAAATCCCGATCCGTGACGAAGTACGTCCTCTTATATTGAAAGAAAATGCGATTCGCCTGCTGCGAGGCTGACGCGAATGGGATGGACTACGGAACCGTGATCACGTAGGTGGGGCAACCAAAGCTCGAACACAAAGCGGTGGGCGTCCCGCCAGGTGACGGATTCGAAGTTGTTATCGAAACTTGAAAACGGTACGTTCCTCCCGAAGCGCTTGAAAATGGCGTCCCTCGAAGCACGCCTGAGGACTGGTCCACGACCAGGCCGCCCGGCAACGTTCCGTTACTCACGCGCCAGGTGAGCGTGCCCGGAGTTCCCAGGATAGCCTGCAGGCTGGCGCCGTATGCCTTTGCCTGTGGAGCATCGGGTAACGTGATGGTCTGGGATTGAGGTTGTTGAAACGCCGCGACGGGGCAGGGGCCTGAAAAGTTCGGGGAGAACACGTCGGAGTCTACGTTTTGAACAGTCAGCGTGAACGTTCGAGTGCCAATACGCGTGCCGTCGGAAGCTTGAATAGTGAACGTACCGGCACCCACCGTGGTTCCGATGCGTTTGAATATTCCAGTAAGCGGTTCCAGTGCCGTACCGGCGGGTAATGTAGAGCCGGTTGCCACGGACCACGTGTAACGCGAGATGGGCGAGCCGCCCTGCGCCAGCAGGTTTATCGCCGACATATTTCCGGTTTTCGTAAACGTATCATAGCAGGCGCCGGCCGACGACATCATCGGGACGGTATCGTAGTCATTGGCCAGGACGCAGATGGTCGTTTCCGATGGAGTACAGCTTCCAGTGCCGCCGCCGCCGGTCCCTCCCCCGGACCCACCGCCGCCACCGGTGCCGCCGCTGCTTTGCACTGTGATCGAGTTCGACGAGAGAATTCCGTTGTAGTCCACGGTGGCCGTAAAGGTGTACGTTCCCGCAGGAGCGTCGCACGGAACCGTGACGCTCGAGTAGGCCGAGGTTCTGCCTGCAGCCTGATCTCGCGCGAATGAACCCATGTAAAGGCTGTAGCCATTGGGCCCAATCGCTCGATATTGTCTGGTGACGATGACTGTGCCACCTGTCGTATTGTTCACCACAACGTTAAGCGTGACTGAAGCGCAAGGTTGGAGCGACGTTATGGGCTGCCTGTTGGCATCGCCGATGAAAGCCTGTTCCATAACGATCGTGCCGCCGGTACCGGCCGCGGGAGTCGACGGCGGAGTGAACGCGAGTCCGAGTCCGGTCAACCGGGTTGCCGGGACGTTGGAATACACGCGGCTGCTTCGCAGGAAGAACAGTTCGATTCCGGAAATCTGCACGGCATTGGTTGTGCGGATGTAGAGGTAGCCTCCGTCCGTCTGTCGCGTCTGCATCGGCGGTAATACCTCGTCGATCAAAAACGCCTTCTTCGATTGAGCGGGGATTGCGAAGGCCGCACCGGCCGACTGCGCCGGTCCAGCGATCAGCGTCCCGGATCGATCGAAAGCATAGACCTCGACCTGCGCGATGGATGTCGATGCGTTTGCAAGCGCGATTCCTGTCCACCACGGCGACACGTTCGCGACGTGCCCGAAAATGAGGCCGGTATCACCACCACTCGATGACTGCATTTCGACGGCGGTGCTTCCGCCCGAGACCGTGTCGGTGTAGGTAACGAAGCCACTCAGTGAGCCGGTGCCTCCATCGACCTGCAGCCAACCGTCAACGGAAGGGACGCCAAACAAAGAGTTGATGCTGGTTCGAAGTACACCGCTTTGAAGAATAGTCCGCTGAACGGTCAATACGGCGCCGGAAGTCTGCCTTAACGTCAGAGTGACGTTTGCTGTCGAGCGATAGTTGGTCAGAGTCAACAGGCTCTCGTAGATTGCTCCACCGAGCTGGCCGCCCACTACATGCGGGAACAGACCTTGGGTATACGAGGCAGACACCGCGTTGGCCACAACATTGTCTAATCCCGCGTTCGTCGTGACGACCGTTCCAATAATCTTCGACCCGGTGGCAACCGAATTGAAGCCTATCCAATAGCCGTTGGAATTGAGGCCAGCGGCTTGCGACGGGAACATTGAAACCACCGTTCTCTGAATCAAGCCGAGCGGCGGAGCTTGAAATGGAACGCTGACAACGCTCGCGCCGCTTGCATTCACAAGGACGAGATTGCCGGTCAACGTACCCGAACCCAGATTGACAAAGCTGATTTCCGAAGTGCTCGTGAGATTCGTAAAAGCAGGGGTCGAAATCGCGTCATTCGAACTCAGCAGTCGAGCGCCATCCGTGGAGGTTACGAAATCACCGTACATCCAGAAGCCGGTGACCTGATCCACATCAATCTCGGCTGAGAACGAACCCGCAGCCGAAGCACCCGGAAAAATCTGATCGAGCGTAAGCGCGGACTGACCTTTTGCCGGAATCGTACCGTTTGCAGTCATCAGCGTTGTGCCCTGATCCGATCGGAGCCGATATGTCAGGGACGCCGTCGTCAGCGTCGGATTCATGAATGCGACTCCAACAGTGCCCATTTCGGAAGGATCGAATTGTCGCGGAATATAAAGCGTGGTTGATGCGTTCGCAACCTCTGCCATCA
>Ga0066710_100003893_pt1 | contig 12951 bp, 12 predicted proteins | sample GraSoiAngelo_159_FD_79666 | JGI IMG/M metagenome (GOLD analysis project Ga0066710, IMG submission 79666) | Grasslands soil microbial communities from the Angelo Coastal Reserve, California, USA - 14_1009_16_40cm | ecosystem: Environmental > Terrestrial > Soil > Grasslands | place: USA...
GGTCCTCCGGTGAACCGGGCGGGCTACTCAAGATTTCCAGAATGTCGGGCGGGAACGCAAACATCATGCCGGTCAGCAATCACGGCAGTCACTCGGATCGGGAGGCAGTCCCCGCCCGTCGTCACGCCTCGCGCCTGAACGCCCGTGGCCGGGTGTCCGGGGGCCGGTAGAACACCACCCGGTTCTTGGGCGGATGCTTGGCCTCGAGCAACGCCTGATTGGCCACGCGCCACAGGTCGGCGCCCGTGCTCTCGTGGTCGGGGAACAGGGCCACGCCGATGCTCACCGTCACGGCCACGCGGTGCGACTGCCGGTCCAGCGCCTCGATCCGAACGGCCTGCCGCTCGACCAGCTGGCGCAGGCGCTCCGAGATGGTCAGCACGTCCTGCGCCTGGACCGGCGCGGTCAAGAGCACGGCGAACTCCTCGCCGCCCCAGCGCGCCACGGTGTCGAATGGGCGCACCGCGCGCTTCAGCGACCGGGCCACCTGGATCAGCACCTGGTTTCCGGCCTCGTAGCCGAAGGTCGAGTTGAACGACTTGAAGTCGTCAATGTCGGCGATGCACAGGGCCATGGAGCTGCCCTCGCGCTTGGCCCGCGCCATCTCGTTGGGGAGCTGGACCTCGAAATAGGATTTGTTGTAGATCGAGGTGAGCGGGTCGATGAACACCAGCTTCTCGATCCTCGCCGCCCGCTCGAGCACCCCGGCGCAGTAGTCGGCGAGGAGCGCCACCATGGCCAGGTCCTCGGGCCGGAACGGGTCCTTTTGCGCGCTGGTGACCTCGAGCAGGCCCAGGGGTTGTCCCTCGCCCGACAGCACGCCGGCCATGACCACGGCCTGGACCTGGCGCCGGCGCGCCTCGACATCGAGCATCGGGCACCGCGCAGTGTCGGGGCAGTAGTAGATCGCCTCGGGGTGCTCGCCGGCCTCACGGGCCAGCTCGGGGTCGAACGGGCTCTCGATCTCCGGCTCGGCCGAGCTGCCGGCCGGGATGAAGCGCAGTTCCGTGGCGCCCAGCACCTCGCGCCCGGCCTGGTTGAGCTGCTCGATCAGCCCGATTCGGGCATCGGGGCGGCGCGGGTCGGAGGAGAGGAGGGGGTCGTCGAGCCTCAGCAGGCGGCGCACCTGCTCGAGCCCGGCCCGAGCCTGCGCCGGCAGGCTGGAGCGCGGATAGATGAGGATCCCGTCGCGGTGGCGCGGCTCCGGGAGGCGAACGGTGATGACGTCGATGGTGTCGCGGGGCTGATAGCGGACCACCCCGCCGCCGTTTCCCGGGGTCGGGATGCGCTTCACCGTTCCGAACTGCTCGAGGCGGGCGAGCGCCAGGAGCGCGGCCTGCTCGATCTGCGAGGCGACCCCGCTGCGCAGCGCGCGCTGAACGTGGAAGCGATCGGCTGGCGGCAGCTCATCCAGAGGCAGGACGCGCTCAAGCAACTCTCGGAAGTCGATCACTTTCTGCTTCATGGGGTCGTCCGTGACCTCCGTTCCGGGCGGCCTTCGCCCCGGTCACGCGGACCTGGGGGGTGGCGGAGCTGGATGAGTGAGGCTCGACACACCGCCTCCGGATTCATGGATCCTATCACAGGGCGGTGTGGAAGCGGCGGCAAAGCGAGGACTTAACGCTCGCGAGGGTTGGGCGTGGTAAGCCACCGGGGAAGGTTGCCGTGCGGAGCGAGGCGCGTGACTCCGTCTCCTGCTCCGTCTCCTACAGAGGAACGATCGCGGGCGCGACCGGGTCGATCAGCGGACGCGGACGATGCGGGTCGTCGTGGCTCCGATCGGGGAGCTCAGGCGCAGGAAATACGCGCCGGGGCCGAGCTCGCGGCCGTTCTCGTCGCGCCCATCCCAGCTCAGCGTCTTGACGCCGCGTGCCAGGATGCCCTGGTAGAGCCTCTTCACCAGGCGACCCTGCAGGTCGATCAGGCGCGCCTCCACCGCGACCGCCGGGTCGCGGCCGGTGCCGGGCAGCGAGAGCTCGACCCGGGTGGGCCCGTTCCCGGGATTCGGGAACGCTCGGGCCCCGAGCGGCACCTGGGGCACGGCGGGGATCGACACCGCGTAGGGCCCGAAGCTCGGGCGCTCGCCGTTCGCGAGCTGCAGGTCGAAGCGATACCAGTAGGTCCGGCCGGGCTCGGCGCCGGGGTCGTTGGTGAAGCAGGTCCCGAGGCAGAGCAGATCGAGGCGCGAGATGGCCAGGAAGGGCCCATCCGGCGAGTCGGCCCGCCACACGGTGTAGCGGCTCTGCGGGTAGCTTCCCGTCAGGGTGATCTCGGGCACGCCCCGGATGTATCGGACCTCGACGGTCGGATCGGCGAAGGCGAGGCCGGCGACGAGAAGCAGCCCGGCAATGCTCAGCGTGCAGGATCTGATCATGGGCGAGACCTCCAGTGAGTGGAATTGTCGCCGATGGTGCCGTGATCGTCCAGTGCTACGAAAGTCTCGGCGAATCGTGACCGGGCCGGATCGGCATCCCCAGCAGGCCGCCCTCGGGTCCGGTCGCTGGCCCGGGAATTGCCTTGACACTCCACGAGGTCGGTCCTTAGGTTCGATTTCTTATCCTGCTACGCATAGCTGCCCCGGGAGCGGATGCGCCATGCGACTTTCCGAGCTGTTGAATCCCAACGCGGTATCGCTCCGTCTCGCCGCAAAGAACAAGCGCGAGGCCCTGGTCGAGCTGGTGGGCATCCTCGAGTCAGCCCACGGCTTCAACAGCCAAGGGGAGATCCTGGACCGGGTGCTGCGCCGGGAGGCCATGATGACCACCGGTATCGGCAACGGCGTGGCGATCCCGCACGGCAAGGCGCGCTCCGTCGATCGCATGGTAGCGTCCTGCGCCGTCGCTCCGGAGGGGCTCGAGTTCGAGGCCGAGGACGGGCAGCCGGTCTATCTCCTGGTGTTGTTCGTTTCCCCCGAGAACGCCACTACCCTGCATGTCCGGGTTCTCGCCAACCTGTCCCGCCTCCTCAAGGAGGAGTCCGTGCGCAAGAGCCTGCGTGAGGCCAGCAGCGTCGATGCCTTCATGGCGGCTCTCCTCTCGGCCGAGAGCGCTTACATTCCCTGAGGCCCCGGCACCCGCGCGGCGTCGCGGGTGGTGGTGCGCCGCTTCGCCAGGAGGTGAGGCGTGCACTTTCTGGATTCCTGGACCCGGCTCCCGGCCGCCGATCTGCTGCGGCTTCTGACGCCCGCTGCCCTGCTCTGCCTCGCGGTCTTCGTCCCGACCCGGTGGATCGCGCGCGCCACGGCGGCCGGGATGGCCCTCTTGGTCCTCTTCCTCGGCGAGTTGGGTCCGCGCTGGCCCGTCGGGGTTGGCTGGGCGGCGCTGTGGGGCGTCGTGGCCTGGAACGCGCGACCCGCACCTCGCGCGCGGGCCCGGGGCACCCCGGGCGGCGCCGAGTCCGGGGTGGTCGGGCTCATGCTCGGGCTCGCCCTTCTGGCGCTTCTCCTCGCCGCGGTGGCGCGCCTCGACCTCGACGCCGCGGGAAGCCGCGGCGCCTCCTACGGGGTCTTGCTCCTCTGTCTCGGGCTCCTGCACCTCATGCTCAGGCGCGACGTCACGCGCGCGGGCGTGGCGTTCGCGGGCATGGGCCTCGGCCTCCAGATCCTCGAGCACGCTGCCCGCCAGGTTCAGATCCTCGAGCCGGAGCGTGGCAGCGCCGCGATCCTGCTCGCCACCGCGCTCGCCGTCGCGGCCACGGCACGCCTCGGGCGCGTGCGGTTACTGGATGCCGGAAGCTCGCGTGTGAGCGACGCCCACGATCTCCATGATTGACTCCCGGGCGCATTCCGCGCTGAGCCCGAGCGTGGCCGTGGGCCCCGTGACCGGCGCTCCGGCGAGCGCGCGGACCGCACGGCCCGGCGCGCGGGTCGCCGGCGCCGTGCTCTGCACGGCCGGGCTGGCACTCCTCTGCCTCCGCTCGCTGCTCGGCGCGGCGCTGGGCCTCGAGGCGGTGGCGATGGCGTTCTGGGTCTGGGCCCGGGCGGCCGAGGATGCCGAGGCGCAGGCGCCGCGCTGGGCGTGGCTCCGGCGGCCGGCCGCGGCCCTGTGGCTCGCGGTCGCGATCCATGCCGTCTGGCCCTGGCTCTCCCACGGCCCGGGACCGTTCCGGGACGGCATGCTCGCGCCGCTCCGGTGGCTCGAGGCGGCGGCGGTGGTGTGGGCCGGGCTCGAGCTCCTCGCGGGCCTGCCGCTCGCGCGCCCCTATTCGGACCTTCCCGGCCCGCTGCTCGTCATGCGCCCCTGGCTCCCCGTGATGCTCCCCGCGGCCGGATTCATCGTGCTGTGGCGGCAGTCCCCGCACTGGCTCGGCCTCTCGCCGCTGCGCCACACGGCCACCGTCCTGCTCCTCGTCACGGCGGTGCTGGGCGCGCTGCGCGCGTTCGCGCGCCGCCAATGGACCGCGAGCCTGCGTTGGCTCACGATCTCGGACAGCGCGCTGGCGGGGGTCCTGGTGGCGGCCCGGGTCGTCCCGGAGCGCTCGAGCCTCCTGCTCTGGCTCGGGGCCTGCGGCGGGCATGCCCTGCTCCTGATGGGCGAGCTGCGCGGGGCTTCTCCCAGACGCGGGCCCTTCATCACCCGCCTCTGGCGCGCGGCGAGCTGGACGACGCTCGCGGCACTCTCGTGGCCCATGATGATCGCGCTCACCTCCGGGAAGCGGGGAGTGGCCTGGGCCGCTTTCTTCGCGATCGGGGCGCTGCCGGTCTGCCTCAACGCGTGGGTCACCGTGGGCCGCATGGTCGCCGCCCCCGAGCGGCGGAAGATGGTGAGGGCAGGCGCGGCGCTCAAGCTCACCCGACTCGCGCCGCTGGCCGTGCTTGCAGCAGGCCCCGTGGCACTGCTCATCGCCTGGTGGGGAGGTTTCGAGCCCCCCTGGAGAGATTCGGCGGCCGCCCTGGTCCCCGCGGGCCTGGGAGGCATGGCGGCGCTCGCCGTCCGGCAGACCCGGGCCCGGCCGGTGTGGCAAGCATTGCGGGGATTGGGGCGCGGGATGCCCGCCTTCGCGGGCGCGGCGTTCCAGGCGGTGATCGGGATCGAGCGGCGGCTGGTCGCGCTGGGGGATGGATTGGTCCGCGCCGTCGCCTCGCCGCTCCACGACCTCCACTCCGGCGACGCGCAGGAGTACCTGCTGTTCGTGGTGGGCCTCGGCGTGCTGGCGCTCGTCCTGCCGCTGCTGCAATGAGCCTCGCGATGGGCACCTCGATCATTCTGGCGGTGCATGACCCGCTCCCCGGGCTCGTCCGGGCCCTCGGAGCGACGCTGCCCGCGCTTCACGGTCCGGTCATTCCGGCGCTCGTCTGCCTGGCTGCCGCGGCCCTCCTCCTGTTGCTCGAGGGGCGGGAGGGAGCCGGGGCCATGGAGATCGCGTCCCTGCTGGTGCTGCTTCCGCTGGCCGGCGTCGTGGCGACCGCCCCGCACGTGGAGGCCGCATGGCCGGCGCTCGCCGTGGCCCTGGTCGTGGCCGTGCTCGCGCGCCACCGCGAGGACCTGCTCCACAGCGAGTGCGGGATCAAGCTCCTCTGGGTCATGGGCGGCGCCCTGGCGCTGTCGTGGGGAGGGCTCGAGCTGCTCGCGATCTCGACCGGCACGCGCGTGCTCGCCGAGCAGTGGGCAGTCTTGCGGCTCGACCTGGAATCCAGCATCGGATGGAGCACCGCGCTCTCGCTCTCCCTGCTGGTGGGGGTGGTCATGCTGGGCGGGGCGCCGTTCCACTTCTGGCCCGCCGATCTTTTCCAGGGCGCGCGCCCATGGCTCGCCCCTCTCGCGGTCGCGGGGATCCAAGTGTGTGGCGCGGGCTGGTTGCTGTCTCGCGTCGACGGGATCGAGCAGTTCCCGGCCGGCCAGCGGATCGTGTACTCGCTTCTGGGCACCGCCGCGTGGGTCGCGCTGGTCGCCGGCGGCGTGACGCTGATGGTTCAGCGCCGCCCCGAGCGGCGCGTCGGCACGCTCGCGAGCTTGAACGGCGCGTTGATGCTCGCCTCTTTGGCGGCGCCCCACCGGGACGCGATCGGGGCGGGCACTCGCGACATTCCCCTGGCCCTCTGGGCCGGGCACCTGGCCCTGGCGCTCGCCGGGGCGGCCACGCTGTCGCGCTTCGCCGCGGTTTCCGCGGGAGCTCCTTCCGCGGGCCCGGTCTTGTTCCGGCGGCACCCCTGGAGCGGGATCCTGGGCCTCTATGCGGTTTTCTCGCTGGCTGCCGTCCCCGGAACCCCCGGCGCGCGGCTGTGGCTCGGCGTGGCGCGCGACCTCGTGTCGGCCGGAAGGGTCGGGCTGCTCCTGGCGCTCGCCGTGGCATGGCTTGCATCGTTCGGGGCCGCGATCCGGCAGCTTCACGAGGCGTTCGGCGTCGTGACCCCGGCTGCGCCTCCCGGCCGACCCGTGGCATGGCAGCCGCGCGCGGCGATGTGGCTGACGGGTGCGGTGCTGGTGTGGATGGCGCTCTCGGGGATCGCGGGCGCGTCCCGGTAAGAAGGCTGCTACAAGTCGCCGAGGTTCTTCCCGGTGATGAGCTTCCAGAGCGCCGGCGGCCTGCGCCCGCTGATCTCGATCAGGTAGAGCTCGTCGTTGGCCTGACTGATATTCGAGGCTTGCGCTGGGGTCAGGCCGAGGAGCGCGCGGAGGATCATCTGGTTCGTGCCCCCATGGGCCACGATGAGGATCGTGCCGACCGGGTGGTGCCTGCGGATCTCCTCGACCGTGGCGCGCACGCGCTGGTAGAAATTCTCGAGCGTCTCGCCGCCGTCCAGCGCATCGTCGGGGTCGCGAACGCGCCGGTTGAATTCCGCGACGACCGTCGAATCGCCCTTGCTCCCGCCCACGACCACGCCTTCATACTTCCCGAGCCGGCGCTCGTTGAGCCCCGGAAGGCTGTCGATCGGCACCGCGCCGTGGACGATCTCTGCCGTCTCGCGGCTGCGGGCGAGCGCGCTCGAGTAGACCGCGTCGAACCGGATGCCCTCGAGTCGCTCGGCGAGGCTCATCGCCTGCTCCCGGCCGGTGGCGTTGATATGGGTGTCGATCCAGCCCTGGAGCCGATACTCCGCGTTCCGGTCGGTCTGCCCATGGCGCGCGAGATAGATCCGGAGCTCCCCGGCCGCGGGTCCGGGCGGCCGATGCGCGCAGCCGGACGCGAGTGCCAGGGCGAGCAGGGCGAGACGGCGCAGGCCGCGGAGCATGGGCCGGGACTCTAGTACAGGCGTGGCTCCGACTACATCCCCCGGCGGACGGCGAAGCTGTCGGGCGCGGCCTTGAACGCGGCGAAGGTCGAATCACCCGAGAAGTAGTACGGGCGGCCATGGTACTGAAGCCGCGGCGAGCGCGCGCCGGGATCGAAGCGCGCCAGGGTCACGGGGTCGGTCAGCCGCCGGCAGTAACGGAGCGGATCCTTGAGGAAGCGATCGCGCTCCGCTCGGCCGGAGAAGTAGAAGAGGTCGTGACCGATGAACACCCGCAGGGTCGAATCGATCAGGGCCGTGCGTCCCTGGCGCATCAGGGACGGAACCTCGACGCCCTGGGCCTTGAGGTACGACTCTGGACCTTTCACGAAGGTCCCGGGGCAGGGGCCTCAGCAGAACCCGATCGGCACTCCATTGACGTAGACCGGCCGCACTTTCGGGTTGAGCTTGCTCCCGCTCACGACGCAGCGGTGGTTGACCGAGACCAGCGAGTCCGCGAACTTGAGGCGCGGATGGAGCGAATCGGGGCCCGCCACGAAGTGCTGGACACGTGACGAGGAGACGCATGCGAAGGTGATGCAGAGTACGGCGACAACGCCACGAAGCTTGTAGCTCATGTGCCTCCCCTGTCTACCACGGGCGATCACGGAACCATGGACGCACTATCTCGGCCCGGTCGCACGATCCTAGCGAATTCACGACCAGCGGATCCCGGACGCAGCCGCCGCTCGCCGCGCCGCGGGGAATGCAGACCTCCACCGTGCCGTGGCTCTCGCCGCCATGGCCGTCGGAAGCGGTGAATTCAATCGTGTAGACGCGTCCGTTACCCGTTCCGGAACGCTCCCTGCGGACCGAGGCCACGCCGCCGTCGATCGTCGCATCCGGACACGTGGGCCGCTCGCCGCGTCCGACGAGCGGCTCGTCCTGCGTGACGCCCGTCACTGTGAGCGTGACCTCGTCGCCATCGGGATCGATCACGCCCCCGATTCGGACCGGCGAGAGCGCGCCGTCGGGTGATGCGCCGCCGGTCAGCTCGGCCGTGGCTGACTGGACGTCGGGCGGGCGGTTCACGGCCTCGACCACGTTAATGCGGATGATGCCAAGGCTCCGGTACCCGATGCGGTCCGACACATCGACGTAGAAGCGGTGCACGGTGGGCTCGGTCCCTGAAATCGTGAACGGACCGACCGTCGCCGACGTGGTCGTGAGCGACCTGGCACTCCAGTGCTGCAGGTCGGTGGTCTCATCGATTCGCGGCGTCTCGTCGGCCACGTCGGCGATGTCGAGCGACCAGCGATACCAGAAAATGTCGGTGCAGCCCCCGCTGGCATCCGCCGACCATCGGAACGTCACGGTCTGATGCTCCGGGACGTCGATCGGGACCTCCCTCTCCGGGCACGGACAGTATCCACCGGTGGGGTAGTGATATTCGAGGCCAGGACCGAAGAGCGAGAGGACCGGGCCCAGGTAGGACGTATCGCAGGGCGTCTGACCGGCGGGATCCTGGGCGCGACCGACGCGAGCGTTATCGACCGCGTGGCGCGAGGCGTGGCCGGGGACGAGGACGCGCGCCGCATCGATGCCACAGCCGGCCGCGAGCGTGATGGACGCGCCGCATGCCAGCCATCGAAGAGAGCGAACCGAGATCATCGTGGCCTCCGAGGGAGGGCCCCGCGCACAGGGGAGGGTGTGCCGGTGCCAAGCGCATTCCCGGTCCGAAGTCGAGCCTAAGCCACACCTCGGATCGGGCTCAAGGATTTCTTGTGAGACTCGATCTCCACCAAACTACTCTAACGCTGTCTGCCGACCTCGGGTCACGAGCTTTTCGGGCCGCGCGCCCGTAAGGGCGCCTCACCGAAACAGCAGCTGGGCGCGGACGTCCTCCCCCGACACCAGGGTCACCCAGTACATCGCGGCGCCGGCCCGGTGGCCGGCCTGATCGAGACCGTTCCAGACCACCGCATTGGACCCGGCCGGAAGCTCCCGGGCGCGCAGGGCTCGGACCGTGTGGCCTCCCATGTCGAGGATGTTGACCTCGACCCATTCGGTGTCGGGCAGGTCGAAGTAGATGGTGGTCGATTCCCCGATCGGATTCGGTACCGGATAGAGGTCGCCTTGCGAGGCGATCCGCAGCGTGTCAGCCGCGGCGATGTCGAAGGTCGAGATGGTCAGGGGCTCGGTCTCGTCGCCGATGTTGCCGATCACGTGGGTGCGGGCCACGTACGCCCCGGCGCCGAGCCCCGCAAACGTGAAGACCCCGTCGACCGTGGTCGCCTGGGAAACGACGCGGTCGCCATAGATCAGCTCGACCAGGACTCCATCGGCGTCTCCCACGACTCGCGTGCCGGCGAATCGGCCGTCGTCATAGACGAGGTATCCGGTCAGGCGCAGATGGCCCGATAGGGAGTGAAGTCGGGGAGCCGACGGCTCGTCGCGCGAACAGGCCGGGACCGCCAGGGCACTCAGCGCCACGACCCAGCAGGGGATCCATCGAAGGTTCATGCGCCCTCCTGGTCCGTCCCCCATTCTACCGCGCTGGCGGTGGACTGTGCCGATCGCCTACTTTTAAACCCGCCATGGAATTCACTCTTCGCGCCATCCACCCGTCGGACATCGGGTCCGTTCACGAGCTTCAGCGCCGGGTCGAGGATCGGGACCGGATCCCCATCGCGACGCCTCGCGAGGAGTTCGAGGACTGGCTCCACGAGCCTCACTTCGACCTGGGCCGGGACTCCCGGCTGGCGGAAAGCCGGGGGAGAGGTGGTCGCGTGGGGCCGCATCCGGCATCAGCCGAGCGAGGTCCGCGAGCAACAGGCGTACCTACATGGCGCGGTCGATCCCGCCCTGCGGGGAGAGGGGCTCGGCTCGGCTCTCCTGAGCTGGCAGATCCAGAGAGCGACGGAGATCCTGCGGAGCGGGGCTTCGCATCTGCCGCGATACGTCCGGGTCCACGCCTACGATCACGAACACGCGGCCCACCGGCTTTACGAACGCCACGGGCTTAGCCCGGTTCGATACAGCGAGGAGCTGCTGCGGGGTCTCGAGTCCCTTCCCGCGGTGGCTCCGGTCGAGGGAATCGAGATCGTCCGCTGGGAGTGGTCGCTCTCCGAGCAGGCGCGGCTGGCGCGGAACGACGCCTTCGCCGACCACTGGGGCAGTGTGCCCCGCGACAAGGTTGCGTGGGACCACGTGCTCGCTGCCTTTGGCACCCGCCTGGACCTTTCGTACCTGGCTCTCGACGGTGATCACGTGGTCGGCATGTGCCGCAACGGCCATTTCCCCGGAGACGAGGCCGTTACCGGCCGCCGCGACGGGTGGATCATGCAGGTGGGCGTGATCCGGTCGCATCGCAAGCGCGGCATTGCCTCCGCGCTCATCGCCAGGTCGCTCGCGGCCTTCAAGGCGGCGGGGTTCACCCACTCCGCCCTGGGAGTCGACAGCGACAACCCGACCGGCGCCTACCAGCTCTACGAGTGACTGGGGTTCGGCTCGATCCACCGCTCGGTGGTGCGCCAGATGACCGTGTGACCATGACGACCCCTCACATCGCTGCGGGACGCGGGGATTTCGCCCGCGTCGAGCTCATGCCGGGGGATCCCCGGCGGGCCGAGAATGGACGGGCCTATTCGTGACCCACAGGGTGGAGTCAATGGTCTGCGCAAGTCCCGCGCCGGCCGATGACAGCAGGAGCGTGACCGCCCAACAGAGAACCAGGAGACAGCGGCCGGCGCCCGCAGATGTTGTCACAGATTCCTGCCGGCCTGCCATCGAAGAGCACCGGGACGGTGCGCCGGAATCACCCAACCATCTTCTTATGAAAGCCGCCGTGCAGGACCACGTACGATGGGAAAAGTGCGGGCTCCCGGGGCGAACGTATGACACCTTGGCCGAGAGCCGGATGCTAAACCCGGGGTCAAATGTCGTGGCGATCCATCTTACGCGCCGCGATTCGAGGGCTGGAAGGCCCGAACGCGGCGGGTGTATCGTCCGGACGTCTACGTGGCTGAACAGCCCTGCGATGAAGCTCCGGGCGTGTCATCGTTCTCTGATCGGATGAAATGGCCGCACGAGCGGCAAATTCAAGGAGTGCAGGCAATGCTCCCCTCCCGGAGCGTTCCGCTGCGAACCGCGGGGGCGGGCAGCGCCCTCTCGGACCATGACTGAATCGCCGCCCGAGGCGGGCTTCACGCCCATCAGCCCCAACCCCTACATCGTGGGCAACCCGGTCCGCGACCGCGCGATGTTCTTCGGGCGCGAGGCGGAGTTCGAGCTGGTGCGCAAGCGTTTCCAGCACTCGAAGCGCGGTGGGCTGCTGGTGTTCTGCGGCGAGCGCCGCAGCGGAAAGACTTCGATCCTCTTCCAAATCCTCGACCAGCGCCTCGGTCCCGATTTCATCCCGGTGCTGGTCGACATGCAGTCGATGGCGATTGGGAACGAGGTGGACTTTCTCTCCAAGCTCTCGGAGGAAGTGCTCGAGGCGCTCGGGCCCGAAGTCGAGCGGATCGCACCGCCCGAGTTCACCTCTGGTTTGAACCACTCGGCGACCTTCCAGAAGTTCATCGAAGAGGTGTTGAAGAGGCATCCACGCAAGAAGTTGATCCTGCTCTTCGACGAGTACGAGCTGTTCGAGAACAAGATCGACGCGGGGACCTTGGCTGAAGACGCGCTCTACATCCTTTCCAGCCTGATGGAGAACCAGTCGGTCTTCCTGGTGTTCACGGGTTCGCAGCACCTCGAGCAGCGCCGGCGCGAGTACTGGAGGATCCTGGGCAAGTCGATCTTCAAGCAGATCAGCTATCTCGACCGCGATGACGCGGTGAGCCTGATCCGCAAGCCCGTCGAGGCCAGGGTTCACTACGCCGAGGGGACAGTGCAGGCGATCTACCGCCTCACGGCCGGGCAGCCCTTCTACACGCAGGCGATCTGTCAGAGCCTGGTCGACCACCTCAATGAGCAGCGTTCGAACCACGCGACGTCCGAAATCGTCGGCACGGTCGTGGACGGGATCATCAACAATCCACTCCCGCAGATGATCTTCTTGTGGGACGGGCTCGATCGGGACGAGAAGCTGGTCCTCGCGCTCCTGGCTGAATCGCTGCTGAACGAGAACGCGCACGCGGCCGCGAATGGCGTGAGCCGCACGCGGCGCGAGTACCCCGTGCAGCTGAGCAAGGCGAGCATCTCGACCGCACTCGAGAAGCTCTTCAAGAGCGAGATGTTGCTGAGAGACGACGCGACGTCGCCTCCGGGCTACGCATTCCGCATGGATCTCTGGCGCCTATGGGTCCGCCGCCAGCACTCGGTCTGGCAGGTCATGCGCGAGGAAGGCCTCGAGATCCGGCCCCGACCCAAGTGGGTCGCTCGGGCGACGGTCGCGGGGGGAATCGGCCTGGCAGCCGCAGTCGCGGCGTTCGTCATTCCGGCGCTCCGAAAGGACCACGGGGGCGCGACCTTGTCGGGCCCTGCGGGGACGGCGGTGCCCACGGCGCCGTTCGCGCTCGAGGTGCAGCCCGGGGAGGCGGTCATCTATCTGGACGGGCGGCGCATCGGGATGGGCTCGATCCAAGACGCGATCACTGCCGGCGAGATACATGTCTTCCAGATCGCGGCGCCAGGCTACGCAGACACCGAGTACCGGGTAAAGGTTCCACCCGGCAGTTCCGGTAGCTGGAACATCCGGCTGCACCCGCTCTTCGGAGGCTTGCGAGTCCAAACACAACCGCCGGGCGCGGAGATCCGCGTCGACGGGCGGGTCCGCGGGAAGAGTCCCCTCAGCGTAA
>Ga0066710_100003894_pt1 | contig 12950 bp, 11 predicted proteins | sample GraSoiAngelo_159_FD_79666 | JGI IMG/M metagenome (GOLD analysis project Ga0066710, IMG submission 79666) | Grasslands soil microbial communities from the Angelo Coastal Reserve, California, USA - 14_1009_16_40cm | ecosystem: Environmental > Terrestrial > Soil > Grasslands | place: USA...
CGCTTCTGGACGACTACGTCCCTGTGATTCTCTTCCTTCTCGTGGCCCTTTCCTTCCCCCTCCTCACGTTCTTCGCGACCCGTCTGTTCCGCCCTACCCATCCGACCCCGCTGAAGGACCTCACGTACGAGTGCGGGGAGCTCCCCGAGGGCGAGGCGGCGATCCAGTTTCACTTTCAATACTACGTCTTCGCCTTGATTTTCGTCGTCTTCGACGTCGCCGCGATCTTCCTGATCCTGTGGGCGTTCCAGCTCTACACCGCGTCCAACGCCGTGGACCCGGCCCTACCGCTCGGCGAGCGGCTGGGATACTTCGTCCCGGTCCTCGCCCCGATGCTCCTCGGTTTCATCCCCATCCTGTTCGTCGCGACGCAGTACGCGCTCAAGAAGGAATCCGTCATTCACATCTGAGCCCGAGGCGGCTCGGGATCGGTGGCACCAATGGGCAGCCAGGAAGAGGACCTCATGCGACGGCTGCGGGAGAGGTTCCCCTCGGCGTTCACGGAGCTGCGGGTCGTCCGGCCCTCGGTCGTCAAGGCGGTCATCGACCGGAAGGACCTCGTCGAGGTCTGCACGCATCTCAAGAAGGAGCTGGGCTTCGAGCACCTGTCGTGCGTGACCGCGGTCGACTGGAAGGACCACTTCGAGTCCGTGTACCACCTGTACAGCTACAAGCTCGGGACGACGGCGCAGATCAACGCGGTGATCCCGTATGACGACCCCAAGATTGCGAGCCTCGTGCCACTGTGGAACGCGGCCCGGTACCACGAGCGGGAGGCGTGGGACCTCATGGGGGTCACGTACGAGGGGAACCCGAAGCTCGAGCGGATCCTGCTGCCGAAGGACTTCCGCTACCACCCGCTCCGGAAGGACTTCCCGCAGGAGACGGAGCGCCAGTACATCACCCGACGGAAATTGAAGACGGGGGGCCGCTGACCGTGGCCGAGTTCTGGGTGAACATGGGGCCGCAGCACCCCATGACCCACGGGCTGTGGAACATGCGGGTGAAGATCGACGGCGAGACGATCACGGACGCGGAGCCGGAGATCGGGTACCTGCACCGCGGCTATGAGAAGATCATGGAGGTCCGCGAGTTCCAGAAGAACGTCGTCCTCACGGACCGCCTCTGCTACGTGTCCAGCATCACGTGGTCCCACGCCTACTGCCTCGCGTGCGAGAAGATCATGGACGTCGAGGTCCCGCCCCGCGGGCAGTGGATCCGCGTGATCGCGCTAGAGCTTCAGCGGGTCGCGAGCCACCTGATGTGGCTCGCCGCGTACGGGCCGGACCTCGGGCTCCTCACGGGCCTCCTGTGGGCCCTCCGGGAGCGGGAGCTGTTCCTTGACCTCCTCCAGCTCCTCACGGGCGCCCGGATGAACCAGAACTTCCCCCGGATCGGCGGCGTCCGGAACGACCTGCCCCCGGACTTCGACAAGTATTGCTTCAAGGTCATCAAGCACTTCCGCGAGAAGATGTCCGAGTACGAGCGACTGTTCCAGGACTCCAAGATCTTCCTGATGCGCACCCAGGGCGTCGGCAAGATATCGCTCGCGGACGCGATCGACTGGGGCGTGACCGGGCCGAACCTGCGGGCGTGCGGGATGGACGTCGACCTGCGCCGGCTCGAGCCCTACGAGGCGTACCCGGAGGTCGAGTTCGAGCCCCAGGTCTGGAGGGGCGGCGATGGCGGGGATTCGTACGCGAGGTTCATGTGTCGGTTCAACGAGCTGCGGGAGAGCTGCAGCATCATCGAACAGGCGGTAAAGAAGGCCCCGTCCGGCGCGTACCGGGCGAAGGCCCCGCGGCGGGCGGAGGGCGAGGGGTTCGCGCGGACGGAGGATAGCCGCGGAGAGGCCCTGTTCTACGTCATCGGAGACGGTGACGACCGGCCGTACCGCGTGAAGATCCGGAGCCCCGTGTTCTGCACGATGGCGGCGACTCCGATCATGCTCCGCGGGAACAAGATGGCGGACGTCGTCTCGATCCTTGGGAGCGTGGACGTCTGCGTCGGGGAGATGGACAAGTGAGCGGCGCCCTCGTGTCTCCGGACCTCTTCACCCTGTGCAAGGTCCTCATCACCGGCATCATGAAGATCCAGTCGGACGCGATTCTGGCGGGCGCGCCCGTCGGAAGTCCCGTCGAGCCCCTCCGCGGGGTCGCGTATTTCCTGATGGAGGACTGGTTCCTCACCCTCAACGCGTGGATGATCGCGATCACGATCATGGTCACGTGGGCCGCCGCGATCCAGCTCCTCACCCTGATGTGGATGGAGCGGAAGTTCTACTCCCGCCTTCAAGACCGGTACGGGATCATGATCAGCATCTGGTCCCTGCCGTTCTGGCCGTTCTCCTGGTGGGCGCAGCGGAGGAACAAGCCGACCCACCGGGGCCTCGGCTACCTCCAGAACGTCGCGGACGGCGTGAAGCTGCTCCAGAAGGAGAACATCACGCCCGCGAACGCGGACTCCGCGATGTTCCACACGGCCCCCGTTCTCATCGCCTCGTCCACGGTCATGATCTTCGCCGCCCTCCCCTTCAGCGAGGGCTTCGTGATCGCGAACATGCCGATGAGCCTGCTCTTCATCCTCGCGGCGTTCTCCCTCGCGCCCCTGGGCATCCTGATCGCGGGCTGGGCGTCGAACAACAAGTACAGCCTGATCGGCGGGATGCGGGCGGCCGCGCAGCTCATGGCCTACGAGATCCCCCTGCTCCTCGCGGTCATCGCGGTGCTCGTGTACGCGGGGACCCTCAACGTGATCGACATCGTGGCGAAGCAGGAGACCCTCCTCGCCTCCGTCGGGCCGATCCCGATCCCAAACTGGAACGTGTTCTCGATCCCCCAATTCATCGGGTTCGCCGTGTTCGCCACCGCGATGATGGCGGAGATGGAGCGGATCCCGTTCGACATCCCCGAGGCCGAGGCGGAGCTCGTCGAGGGGTGGCTCACGGAGTACTCGGGAATGCGGTTCGGCCTCGTCTTCGGGTTCAAGTGGATGCGGGCCCTCGCGGGGTCCGCGCTCGTCGTGATCCTGTACTTCGGCGGGTGGTCCGGTCCGGTCTTCGTGACGCTGACCCCGTCCGTCGGTGGCACCGTCGTCCCAATCCCGATCCCCCCGCACGAGGTGTGGTTCCTCCTGAAGGTGTATTTCCTCTACCTTGTGTTCGTGTGGGTCTCCTGGTCCGTCCCCCGCGTGCGGATCGACCAGATCCTGAACATCGGCTGGAAGCGCCTGATCCCCCTCGCCCTCCTCGCGATCCTCCTCGCCGCGTCGTTCGTGGCCCTCGGGCCCGCCCTCGGAGGGATCCGGTGAAGGAGGCGGGGCCCTGGCGGTAGACTGGCAGCTCGCCGCTTTCCTGGCCCTTTCTGTCCTCGAGATCGGCGGGTCGATCCTGGTCGTCGTCTCCCGCAAGCTCGTCCACGCCGTGTTCTGGCTCGCGATGACCCTCGTGACGATCGGCGGGATCTACCTCGTGCTCCAGGCGGAGTTCGTCTTCCTCATCCAGATCCTCGTGTACGCGGGGTCGGTGCCCGTGCTGTTCCTTTTCGGGATCATGCTCACCCGCCGGAAGATCATGGAAGAGGTCACGCCAGCGGAGATCCCGGAGCCCCCTGCGCCGCAGGCGCCGGAGGAGGGGGCGCCGTGAACACCCGCAATCTCCTCGCCGCCGCCACGCTCGGCGTGTTCTTCGTTCTCATCTCCCTCTTCTTCGTCGGCGTCCCCTGGCCGAGCGAGACCCACGACGTGCCGCTCTTCGGGCCCTCCGGCCCGTCCGTGGCGGGCGAGCTCTTCACGACATACGCGGTCACGCTCATCCTGATCGCCCTCCTGCTGTCGAGCGCGATGATCGGCGGGGTGTACCTCGCGAAGATGGAGGACAAGCCGTGATCCCCGTCGAATACGAGCTCATCCTCTCCCTCGCCCTCTTCTGCATCGGGCTCTACGGGATTCTCGTCCGCAAGAACGCGATCATCGTGCTGATGTCGATCGAGATCATCCTCAACGCGGCGATCCTGAACTTCGTCGCGTTCTCATCCTACATCCCGCCGTCCGGCGACCCCGCGGGCCAGGTCTTCGCCCTCCTCGCCATCGCGCTCGCGGCGGGGGAGGCGGCGGTCGGGCTCGCGATCTTCCTCGCGCTCTTCGAAACCCACGGGACGGTCGAGCTCGACAAGATCCGCCTCCTGAGGTGGTGAGGTGCTCGAGAACGCATGGCTCGCCTGGCTAATCCTGGGCTCGCCCCTCATCGCGTTCGTCCTCGTGGGCGTTGTCGGGCGGCGGCTCCCGGAGGGAGGCGCCTATGTCGTCGTCGGCTCGTTCGCGACCTCCCTCGTCATCGCCCTCTACTTCCTGGCCCAGGTCCTGCTGCAGGGGGCGGTCGGCGGGACGACGTCGTTCTCGATTCCGGGGTTCACGTGGATTCCGGGGAATCCCGCAACCGTCACGGAGGAGGGCAAGATCGAGATCAGGTTGCTCATCGACAACCTGAGCGCCTTCATGCTCGTCCTCGTGTCGTTCCTCTCCCTCCTGATCGCCGTGTTCTCGATCGGGTACATGCACGAGGAGGAGGGCAAGCCGCGGTACTACGCGGAGATCGCCCTTTTCGTGGCGGGGATGCTCGGGACCGTGAGCGCGGACAACTTCCTCCAGCTCCTGATCTTCTGGGAGATCATGGGGCTGTGCTCGTACCTCCTCATCGGGTTCTGGTACCACAAACCGGAGGCGGCGAGCGCCGCGAAGAAGGCGTTCCTCGTGACCCGCGTGGGCGACGTCCTGTTCCTCGCGGGGATCCTTGTGATCTGGAACGTGTTCCACACCTTCCGTTTCGAAGAAATCGCGGCGGAGATTCCGGTCCTCTGGGGTTCGAGCTTCACGCCCCAGCTCGCGACGCTCATCCCGCTCCTCCTGTTCGGCGGGGCGGTGGGCAAGTCCGCGCAGTTCCCGCTCCATGCGTGGCTGCCCGACGCGATGGAGGGCCCGACGACCGTGTCCGCGCTGATCCATGCCGCGACGATGGTGAAGGCGGGCGTCTACCTCACCGCGCGCTCGTTCGTCTTCCTCGTCCCGATCGCCTCGGGCGGCGGGATTCTCGTCGCCGCGGTCCCCTGGACGGCCATCCTCGTCGTCGCAATCATCGGCGGGTTCACCGCCGTCTTCGCGGGCTCGATGGCCCTGGCGAGCTACGACATCAAGCGCGTCCTCGCCTTCTCAACGATCAGCCAGCTCTCGTACATGTTCCTCGGTCTCGGGGCGGGTGCGTACCTGATGGCTTCGGAGGCGGCGGTCGGGAGCCCGGAGGTCAATACGGTCGGGTACAGCGCGGCCCTGTACCACCTGATGAACCACGCGTTCTTCAAGGCCCTCCTGTTCCTCGCCGCGGGCTCCGTGATCCACGCGGTCCACACGAACGACATGCGGGAGATGGGGGGCCTTGGGGCGCACATGCCATGGACGTCCCGCACGATGCTCATGGGGGCCCTCGCGCTCTCCGGGATCATCCCGTTCAGCGGGTTCTTCTCGAAGGACGACATCCTCGCGGTGACCTTCGAGACCGGGGCGGCGAACCCCCTCTTCTATCTCCTCTGGCTCGCGGGGATCGCGACCGCCTTCATGACCGCGTTCTACACGTTCCGGATGTGGCTGATGACGTTCCACGGGGAGTACCGTGGGCACGGCCACCCGCACGAATCCCCGCTCGTGATGACCTCGGTCCTCCTCGTCCTCAGCGCCTTCACCCTCGCGAGCGGGTTCATCGCGTTCGTCACGAACGGCTTCGGGAACTTCGTCTTCTACGAGGAGCCCCACGCGGCGCTCCCGTTGGTGACGCCCCTCCTTAGCGGGAACGTCGTGGAACTCGGCCTCACGGGCCTGTCCCTGGCCCTCGCGTTCGCCGGCCTCGGCCTTGCCTGGGTCGTCTACGCGCGGAAGTCGATCCCCGCCTCCACCTTCACACGGACGCCGACGCGGGCGTTCCTGCACTCGATGCTCCTCCATCGATACTGGATCGACGACGCGTACAATGCGTTCGGGTCGCGCGCCGTGGCGGGTTTCGGGAGGGCCACAGACCGATTCGACAGGAACGTGGTGGACGGGATCGTGAATGCCCTGGGCCGGGGGACCGTCGTCACCGCGGCCCTCGCCGATCGGTTCGACCGCAAGGTGATCGACGGGGCCGTGAACAGCATCAGCCTCGAGACGATCCGGTCGAGCCTGGCCTTGCGCACCCGCCAGACGGGACAGGTCCAGAACTACACGTGGGTCATCGTCGTCGGGATCGCCGTGATCCTCGCCCTCGCGTTCATCCTCGGGTTCCTGCCCCGCACTCTCGGGAGGCCGTGACGTGAGCTTCGTCCTCTCCCTCCTTCTGATCCTCCCAGCGGCGGGGTTCGTTGCGGTCCTCGTCGGCGGTGCGAACCTCAGGCTCGCTCGCGGAATCGCCCTCGCCTTCTCAGTCGCGGACACGATCGTAGCGGGGCTCCTCCTGTACTCGTTCCTGGGCCCGTGGGTCGCGCCGCTAATCGGGCCACGGGTCGCGTACACATCGCCCGTGGGGAGCTTTCCCCTCTATTACGTTGAGCGGTATCCGTGGATCCCCCCGCTCGGAATGAGCTACATCCTCGGAGCGGACGGGCTCTCCGCGCCTCTCGTCTTCCTCACGCCCCTGCTCACGACCCTCTCAATCGTCTTCAGCTGGACGAAGGACGTCCGGCCGCGGCAGTTCTTCGCCTTGCTCCTCCTGATGGAATTCTCCATCTCGGGCGTCTTCATCTCGATGGACTTCTTCCTCTTCTTCGTCTTCTGGGAGCTCGTCCTGATCCCGATGTTCTTTCTCATCGGCATCTGGGGCGGTCCGAACCGGCAGTACGCGTCGATCAAGTTCCTGATCTACACCCACGTGGGCTCCGTGATCATGCTACTGTCCATCTTCGCGCTCTATTGGAACGGGTCCGCGGGGCTGAACCAGTTCGTCTACGGGAACCCCGCGCGGACATTCGACATGACCGCCTTCCTCATCGGTGCGACGAACGGGCCGGCGTACCTCGGGATCCTCCCGCTCGCCACGCAGGTCCCGGTGTTCCTCGCATTCTTCTTCGGGTTTGGCGTCAAGCTACCGATGGTCCCCTTCCACACTTGGCTCCCGGACGCCCACGTCGAAGCGCCGACCGCGGGCTCGGTGATCCTGGCGGGCCTCCTCCTCAAGATGGGCGGGTACGGCCTCTTCCGGATCGGGCTTGGGATCCTCCCCTCCGCGGCCATCGACCTGTGGTGGGTCCTCGCGGTCTTCGGCACGGTGTCGATGGTATACGCGAGTTTCGTGTGCCTCGCCCAGGTCGATCTGAAGCGCTTGATCGCGTACTCGAGCGTCGGTCACATGGGGTTCGTCCTCCTCGGGGCGTCGAGTCTGGTGCCCATTGGGATCGCGGGGGGCATCTACCAGCTCTTCACGCACGGCCTCATCACCGCCGTCCTGTTCATGCTTGCCGGGACGATCAAGCACGTCGCGGGGACCCGCGACATCCCCGTGCTGACCGGGCTGGGCCGGGACATGCCCCAGTACTCCGTGGTGCTCATCGTCGCGTTCCTCGCCTCCGTGGGACTGCCCGGGCTCGCCTCGTTCTGGTCCGAGTTCTTCGTGTTCGTCGGCTGGTTCCAGGGGCTCGCCGTGGGGCCCTGGCGGGCGCTCATCCTCGTGCCGCTGCTCTCCCTGAGCGTGACGGCCGCGTACTACGTATGGACGCTTCACAAGGTGGTGATGGGGGACCCGAACCCGAAACTCGGGCGCCTCCACGACCTGAACGAACAGGAGAAGCTGTCGTACACGGTCCTCATCGGCCTGATCGTCTTCGCAGGGCTGTTCCCGCTCCCGTTCTTCGGGATGATCCTCGACTACGCGACCTCGCTCGCGGGCACCCTGGGGGGATGAGAGGTGGTCCTCGACATCCCGATCCTCTCCATCATGCTCCTGACCCCCGCCATGGGGGCGGTCCTTGTCTACTTCACAGGGCGGAACGAGGAGACGGCTCGGACGACGGCCCTCGCCATCTCGTTCATCCCGCTGGTGTTGTCCGTCGTGCTCCTCCTCGGGTTCTTCCCCGTGACCGGGGTGGAGCTCCGGAGCTTCAGCCCTGTCGGGAGCCCCTTCACGTACCGCGCGTACGAATCGGCGCCCTGGCTCCCGATGTACGGTGTGACCCCGAGCGGGGACGCGGCGGTGTCCTACTCCCTGGGCGTGGACGAACTCTCCGCCCCCCTCGTGCTCCTAACGTGCATCCTGACGACGCTGGCTCTCATCATCAACTGGGACGAGCACCACCGGGTGCGGGAGTTCTATGCGATGTTCCTCTTCATGGAGACGACGATCCTCGGCGTCTTCATCTCCCTCGACTTCTTCCTCTTCTTCCTCTTCTGGGAACTCGGCCTCGTCCCGATGTACTTCATCATCGCGGTCTGGGGCGGGCCGAGGAAGCGGTACGCGGCCCTCAAGTTCTTCCTGTTCACCTTCGCGGCGAGCATCCCGGTCCTGATCGGGATCTTCGCGTTCTTCGCGTATGGCGGGACCTTCAACATGGTCCGCCTGATCGAGCTCGCCCGGACCGGCGCCCTGATCCCCGCGGGCACCGTCCAGAACCTCCTTTTCGTCGCCCTCCTCGCGGGGTTCGGGACGAAGCTCCCTACGTGGCCGCTCCACACGTGGCTTCCGGACGCGCACGTCGAGGCGCCCACGGGCGGTTCTGTGATCCTGGCGGGGGTGCTCCTCAAGCTCGGGGGGTACGCGCTGATCCGCGTGAACGTCCAGATGCTGCCGCAGGGCGCCCACGAAATGTACTGGGTCGCGGCGATCCTCGGGACGATCAGCATCCTGTACGGCGCGATCGTGTGCCTCGCCCAGGACGACCTGAAGCGGCTCGTGGCGTTCTCGAGCGTAAGCCACATGGGGTTCGTGACCCTAGGGATTGCGGCGGGAGTGGTCGCGAGCGGGACTCCGGCGACGGCGACCGGCGGGCTCCTCGGGATGAGCGGGGCCATCTTCCAGATGTTCGCGCACGGCATCGTGTCCGCCGCCCTGTTCATGGTCGCCGGCTCCCTAGGCCACAAGGCGGGCACCCGGAACATCTCCGAGTTCGGTGGGATCGCCGCGGTGACGCCGAGACTCTCGACCTTCCTCATGATCGCGTTCCTCGCCTCCCTGGGTCTCCCCGGCCTCGTGGGTTTCGTGGCGGAGCTCTCCGTGTTCCTGGGCGTGTACGCTGCGTTCGGACTCCTCGCGCTGATCCCGCTCCTGACCGTCGTCTTCACGGCCGCGTACTACATCTGGGCGATGCAACGCGCGATCTTCGGGCCGCTCAACGCGCGCTGGAAGGACCTGGAAGACGCACACTCTTACGAGACCGTCCCGCTCGCGGTCCTATGCGCGCTGTTCGCCATCTTCGGAATCCTCCCGTTCCTCCTCCTCGACATGACGATCCAATGGGCGGCCCGCGCCCTCGGGGTGGCGTGAGTGGCGTCGATCGCGGTCTTCCTGCCGGAGATCATCCTCGTCTTCGCCGCTCTCACCTCCGCGATCCTCGGGTTCGTTGTCGGGCGGCGGACGCAGATCCTCTGGGCCTGGGCCCTCGTCACGCTCCTCGCGGCGATGTTCTTGACCCTGGACATGATGGGGCTCGGGGTCACCCGCCTCCTCGGGTTGAATCTGTACGAGGTTCCTGTGTCGGGGGTCGGGGGCAGCGGAGACTTCGCGTCCTCGTGGAAGCTGCGCGTGGACACGTTCACCCTCTTCTTCCACATCGTGTTCATGTTCGTCGCCCTCCTCGCGGTCCTCGCGTCGAAGTCGTTCATCCGGCCGGAGGAGCCCCACCAGGGGGAGTACTACTGCCTCCTCTTCCTCGCCGTCGTGGGGATGATGCTGACCGCGGCCGCGACGGACCTCTTCGTGCTGTACCTCGCGTTCGAGATCAGTTCGATCAGCACCTTCGCCCTCGTCGCGTTCCGGAAGAAAGACAAGCAAGCGACGGAGGCGGCCCTGAAGTTCTTCGTCATCGGTGCGGTCTCGAGCGCGATCATCCTGTTCGGGATCTCGATTGTCTACGGGGTCGCAGGGTCCGCCTCGATCGCGGGACCTGGACAATCCCTGACCGACCTCTCGGTGTTGAAGGGCGACCCCGGTGTCTCGGGGCTCGGCCGGGTGGTGACCTCCAACCCTCGGATGGAAGCCCCGCTCATCGTGGCGATCGTCTACCTCCTGGCGGGGTTCGGCTTCAAGGTCGCGGTCGTCCCGTTCCACATGTGGGCCCCCGACGTCTACCAGGGCTCCCCGACCACGATCTCCACGTTCCTCGCGGCGGGTTCGAAGAAGGTGGGCATCGTGGCCCTCCTGAAGGTGTTCCTCATCGGCCTCCTCTCCATCCAGATGGACTGGATCGCGGCAATCGCGGTCATCGCGATCGTCACCCAGACCGTGGGGAATCTCTTCGCCATCCCGCAACGGAACATCAAGAGGATGCTCGCGTACTCCAGCATCGCCCAGGTCGGGTACATCCTCATCGCGATCCCCGTCGGAGCGGTGGCTCTCCAGGGGAACCAGCCCGGACCCACACAGGACCTCGCGCGCGCCGTGGCCGTCGCGGCCCTGCTCGGCGCGATGTACCACGTGCTCACGCACGCGATCATGAAGGGGGGCGCGTTCCTCGTCGTGGCGGCGACCTCGAGCGCGGGGGTGGGGGAGGAGATCGGGGACTACAGGGGACTGGGGAAGCGGATGCCATTCGCCGCGTGGTCGATGGCAATCTTCCTGTTCAGCCTCGCGGGCATCCCCACGGGCGGCGGGTTCGTGTCCAAGTTCCTCTTGTTCTCGAGCGCGGTCAGCGCGATGCCGTTCAGCCCGTGGTTCCTCGCCCTGGCCGTCTCAGGGGTGCTGAACAGCGCCGTGTCCCTGTACTACTATGCGCGAGTCGTGTGGTACATGCTCGTCCTCGATCCTCCCGAGGGGGCCAAGCCCGCGAGCGTCGGGCGCCCCCTGACGGCGGCGATCGCGCTCGCCCTCGTCCTCATCCTGCTCACCTTCGTGGCAGCGTTCCCGTTCATCGAGTATCTGCAGGGCGCCGCCCGGGCGTTCTTCGGTTTTTGATCGTCTAGGAGTCCCCGACGACACGGAGGGCGATCCGGGTCGCGAGGCGACGGAACGCCTCTTCGACGCCCTCCCCGGTCTTCGCGGACGTCATCACAAAGTCGTGCCCCGAGCCCTGGGCGAAGCGCGCGACGTCCTCGGGCCCGATCTCCGCGCTCTCCGTGAGATCCTGCTTGTTTCCCGCCACGATGACGGGAATCGGGCCCGTGACCCTCGAGGCCGCGTCGATCCAGCCCTGGAGGTCCGCCAGGGTCCCGCCGCGCGTGATGTCCGCGACGGCGAGTAGGCCATGCGCCAGGGTGAAGTACGCTCCCTGGAGGAGTTGGCGGAACCCCTTCGTTCCCATGATGTCCCAGATCATTAGGCTGACGTCGACCTCCCGCCGCGGCAGGCGAAGAGACACGAGCTTCCGGGAGATCCGCGTTCCGATTGTCGTCACGTAGTGCTCGTCGAACTCGTTTACGACGAAGCGGCGGATTAGGGAGGTCTTCCCCACGGCGGCTTCCCCGACGAGACACACCTTTGCTTTCATTCGGACGGGCTTGGACCTCGCGAAGCTTCCTGGAGTGCCCATGGTCACCTGCCCGGCGGTAGTTCTTCCCCTACAAATCCGCCCGCCCTATGGGCCTCTGGACCGTCATCGGGGCGGGGGGCGGATGAAGCCTTTCGTCATCGCGTTGGCGACCTGGCGCTGCGCGCGGCGGATGATCTGCGTCGCGCGGTCCAGGAGATCCTGGCGGGTGCGTTTCACGCGGGCAAGACCCTGGTCCATCGCCTTGAGCGCCACGGCCGCGGCCTCCCGCGCGAACACCTCGACCTCCTCCATGCCCGGCACGATGTGCTCCTCGTTCAGGCCCCGCTCCTCCGCGACCGCGGCGAGCTCCTTCGCCGCCGCGATGCACATTTCGTCCGAGATCGTCGTCGCTCGCACGTCGAGGGTCCCACGGAAGATCCCTGGGAACCCGAGGCTGTTGTTCACCTGGTTCGGGAAGTCGGAGCGGCCCGTGGCAACCACGCGGGCTCCCGCCTCCTTCGCCTCCCAGGGCCAGATCTCGGGCACCGGGTTCGCAATCGCGAACAAGATCGCGTTGTCCGCCATGGAGGCGACCCAATCCTTCTGGATGACCCCGGGGCCGGGCCGCGAGGCCGCGATCACGACGTCCGCGCCCCTCATCGCCTCCGGGATCCCGCCTTCCCGGTCCTCCCGGTTCGTGACCTGAGCGAGCTCCCATTTCTCCCGGAACGCGTCCTTCGCGTCCTCGAGGTCCTTGCGGTGCGGGCACAGGAGCCCCTTCGAATCGACGAGGCGAAGGTTGCCGGGCCGTGCGCCGGCCGCGATGAGGATCTTCGCGGTCCGGATGTTCGAGGCCCCCGAGCCGATGAGGGCGATCGCGACGTCGGAGAGCTTCTTCCCGACGACCTTCAGCGCGTTGAACGTGCCGGCGACGTTGATCGTCGCGGTCCCCTGCTGGTCGTCGTGCCACACCGCGATGTCCGTCTCCTTCCGGAGGCGATCGAGGATGCGAAAGCACTTCGGCTGGGCGATGTCCTCGAGGTTCACCCCGCCGAAGGCCGGGGTGAGCCACTTCACGAACTGGATGATCTCCTCCGGGTCTTTCGTCGCAACGGGGACGGGGAACGCGTCGACGCCTCCGAGATACTTGAACAGGAGCGCCTTCCCCTCCATCACGGGCAGCCCTGCCTCCGGGCCGATGTCGCCGAGGCCCAGGACGCGCGTGCCGTCCGTGACAATCGCGACGTTGTTCCACTTGTTCGTCAACTGCCAGACCTTGAGCGGGTCCGCCTTGATCTGCAGGCACGCCTCCGC
>Ga0066710_100003895_pt1 | contig 12948 bp, 10 predicted proteins | sample GraSoiAngelo_159_FD_79666 | JGI IMG/M metagenome (GOLD analysis project Ga0066710, IMG submission 79666) | Grasslands soil microbial communities from the Angelo Coastal Reserve, California, USA - 14_1009_16_40cm | ecosystem: Environmental > Terrestrial > Soil > Grasslands | place: USA...
CTGCTCGCGGCTACCGCCATCTTCGGTGGAATTCTCGTTGTTGGCCTGTCGTTCACCTCTTTTGGCGTGCAGAAGCACGAAAAGGATGTGAATGCAACGGGAGCAGTATCGCCGGCGATCGGATTGGGAATCACGATTGCCATGGCCGCCATGTTCTTTATTTATGTAGCGATGGAAAACGGCATCGGTTTTTGGTCCGCAGAATACGCCAAACGAGTAGCAAATGGCATCACCTATATGACCACGCTGGCGCCAATGTTTTTCTATGCCGGGCTCACCTCCGGCCGCGCCGCTGCACCGCTGGTTCTAAAGATCCTGCACGAAAGAAAATTAGTGCTGGGCGCCCTAAGCTTGGAAGCTGCGGCGACCGTATTGCTAATTACATCCAGAACGCTACCGGTTGCCACTGCGGCCGTTTTCCTGGCAGGCCTCGGGTGCGCGAGTGTCTATCCCATTTTTATTGCCTGGCTCTCGCGATGGTATGGAGGAAGAGCGAAAAAAATCGGGGGCATCCTCTTTGCACTCGCTTCTCTAGGGGGATCGGCGGGCTCCGAGTCGATCGGAGTGGTCTCCAAATTTTCCGGCAGCTTGCGCGTGGGATTGCTCGTGCCGCTGGTCTGCGCGACTACGCTGATTTGTCTGGTGTTGCTGCTGCGCCGCCAAACGGCGGCGTGAGGTATTCTTAGCCCGTGCAGAATGCTGCATCCTCGCGACGCTCACCCACGAGCGGACTGCTGCTGGGGCTGGTGATCACGCTGGCCGCCGTCGTAGCTTACGCGTCTTACATCACCGTTCAGCTCGCCGGTCTGCGAAAACTTCAGAGTGAGATGGTGGATCGAAACCGGAAAGACTCGCTGCAATTGTTGCGCGTCCAAAACGATCTCAATTCCCTCGCGCTGGCCATGCGCGACATGCTGGACACCACGGAACCTTATCCGCTGACGGCATGGACCGCACAGTTCGAACGCATTCGCCAGGACCTGGACGCCGGCTTGATATTGCAAGAGCGCCTGGCCGGAGCGAACCGCACTCCGGAACAGCGACGGTATCTTTCGCAATCGGTGGCGCAATTCTGGGACGCCGTAAACCGGATGTTCGGGCTGGCGCAAAACGGCAAGGATGCGGAGGCGCGAGAACAGATTCGATTGTCGCTTCAAGCGAGGCAGCAAGCCCTCAGCACGGCGGTTTCACGGCTGCTGGTGGGAAATAACGAAGGTGAGGAGCAGGCAGCCGCGCGCATTGCTCAGATTTACGATGGTGTGCAGCGGCAGCTCTATATTTTCCTGGCGGCCACGCTCATCGCCATTGTTCTGACAAGCTTGTATCTGATTCACAGTAACCGACGGATTTTTGCGCGCCTGGCAGAGCTTTCCGAGCAGCGCAGCGACTTGGCGCAGAAACTGATTTCTGCACAGGAATCGACGCTGCGGCACATATCCCGTGAACTCCACGATGAATTCGGGCAGGTCTTGACGGCCATCGGATCGATGCTGGGCCGCGCGGGCCAGCACGCTCCGGAAGGATCGCCCCTTCGCGTGGATTTGAAGGAAGTACAGGAGATCGCACAATCGACATTGAACAATATCAGGACGCTCTCACAGGCGCTTCATCCCGTTCTGCTTGAAGAGGCGGGGCTGGAAAGCACGCTCGACTGGTATATTCCCACGGTGGGACGGCAAACAGGTCTGGCGCTGCATTACGAGAAGACAGGACGGTCATTTCCCGTGGAGATGAGCGCCGGCGTACATATCTATCGCGTGTTGCAGGAAGCACTGAATAATGTGAACCGGCATTCCGGGGCCAGCGATGCATGGATCTGGCTGAGATTCTCTCCGGACTTACTGGAGCTCGAAGTGGAAGATCACGGCGCGGGTTTCGTGCCAGAAACAATGCAGCGTGGAATCGGGTTGGTCGCCATGCGGGAACGCGCGGAGTTGATTGGCGGCACGCTGACAATCTCGCCGCGGCCGCAAGGCGGGACCAAAGTCCGTCTCCAGATTCCGAGGATAAAAGTGGATGCCAACGGCGCATAAAATAACGGTTCTGCTGGCCGATGATCACGCGCTGGTACGCCGCGGATTTCGCCGCATGCTCGAAGATGACCCGGAAATCTCCGTCGTTGGAGAAGCCAGTGACGGTAAAGAAGCCGTGCGCCTGGCTTGCGAACTGCGGCCCAGAGTCACGGTGATGGACTGCGCGATGCCGGAACTGAGCGGCATTGAAGCGACGCGAAAAATCCTGGAGAAATTTCCTGAAGCAGGAATCCTGATGTTGAGCATGCATTCCGAGGAAACGCTGGTAAGCCAGGCGCTCGAAGCGGGTGCGCGCGGCTACGTGCTGAAAAATGCCATGGACCTCGACTTGGTCAGCGCGGTGAAGAGCATCGCGGCGGGTATGACCGTGCTCGACCCGCAGGTGTCGCGCCCGGACACGCTCAAAGGGGAGCGCGGCGGAGGATTGACGCCGCGCGAGCTGGAAATCCTGCAGCATATCGTGGCCGGCAAGTCGAACAGGGAAATTGCGGCGGATTTGAATCTGAGTGTGAATACCATTGCGGTGCATCGCGCCAATATCATGGATACGCTGGGGATTCACAAAACCGCAGAGCTGGTGGTCTACGCGATTCGAAATGGTCTGGTAAACCTCCCGTGAACCGGCGCGATTTCCTTTTCACGGCATTCGGAGTAGGACTGACCACGGCGGCTGCGTCGCCTTGGACATTCGCTGATCCGGCCTCTTCCCTGGGATTCCGCCTGACGGACATTACAGACGCGGCTGGCATCCAGTTCCGGCACAACAGCGGTGCTTATGGCGGCAAGTTGCTCCCAGAGACGCTGGGCGCAGGCTGCGCGTTCCTCGATTACGACGGCGATGGCTGGCAAGACATCCTTCTCGTCAACGGCATGGACTGGCCCGGGCACAAGCGCCAGCGATCCACCCTGCAGCTCTACCGCAACAACCGCAACGGCACCTTTACGGACGTGACGCGAAGCGCAGGCCTGGACGTCGAAATGTATGGAACGGGAGTGGCCGTCGGGGATTACAACAATGATGGTTTTCCCGACATTTTCATCACCTGCGTGGGGCAGAGCCGGCTCTTTCGCAACACGGGCAAAGGAACCTTCATTGATGCCACACGTGCGAGTGGTCTCTTCGGGCGTGAGGGCTTCAGCACTTCCGCGTTGTGGTTTGATTATGACCGGGATGGCTTGCTGGATCTTTTCGTATGCAATTATGTGCGCTGGTCTCCCGAGCACGATGTCTTCTGCAGCCTCGATGGCTCGCATAAATCGTATTGCACGCCGGAAGCGTATCGCGGAGATACCTGCTGGCTCTTCCACAATCGCGGCAACGGAACTTTCGAAGACGTAACTGCAACCAGCGGCATTTTTGACAGCAGCTCAAAATCCCTCGGGGTGGCGATGTTCGACTACGATCAGGACGGCTGGCCGGACCTGCTGGTAGCCAACGACACGCAGCCCAACAAACTGTATCGCAATTTGAAGGACGGCAAATTCAAGGATGTCGCGGTGGAGGCCGGCCTGGCCTTCAGCACGGAAGGGAAAGCCCGCGCAGGCATGGGCGTCGACACCGGAGGTTTCGATGGTTCGGGCAAGCCCGGTGTGGCCATCACCAACTTCGACAACGAAATGATCGGCCTGTATCGCGCCACCGCTCCGGGAGTTTTCGACGACGTGTCCATGGCATCCGGCATCGGCACGGCCTCCAGAAATACCCTAGGATTTGGCTGCATGTTCCTGGATGTAAACCTTGACGGCGCCCTTGATCTCGCGGTCGCCAATGGCCACATCGATGAAACCGTCCGGAATATCCGCGGCAACACCGGATACGCGCAACCGCCGCAACTTTTTCTGAATCTAGGCGGCGGAAAATTCAGCGACGTGGCCGGCCAAGTTGGCGGAGGGTTCGAATCTCCCAAGGTAGGTCGAGGCCTCGCCTACGGCGATTTCGATCGCGACGGTGACCTGGACATCTTGATGACCACCAACAATGGGCCAGCGTACCTATACCGCAACGATCAAACAGCAAACTCTCGGAGCATTCGATTTCACTTGAAGGGCACTAAGTCGAATCGCGATGCGATCGGCGCGTCAGTCCGTATTTTCTACGAGGGCCAGACGCAAGCAAAGATGGTCCGGGGCGGTTCCAGCTACCTTTCTCAGTCGGAATTACCGCTAACGTTTGGCCTCGCCTGGCGCGATAAAACCGACCGTGTGGTGATTGACTGGCCCAGCGGCCGCACCGAGGAGTACAAAGATCTGCGTGCCGGAAAGACCTACAATTGCATGGAAACAAAGGGGATAGATGCTCAGCCGGGCTTCTAATGCTTTTGCATTATTGTCAGCCGCGGCGCTCTTCCCTATAACTGTGCCCAACAGCAACAGGGCCTCCGGCTCCGCCAGATCCTGGCTCGATTCGAGGCACCCCAAACTGAATAGCGGCCGGATGTTACTCAGACATCCGGCCGCTATTTTGATAGCCGCAAACCGCGCACCCAGGTGGAGATGATGCAAATTGAATTTGCAAAGCGGTGGTTATCACGAATCTTGGTTGCGCTGACGATCAGCGCGGTTTACTTGTACGGATATCCCTCGGCTACGATCTCCTATTTTGTTGCGGACTTGTTCCATATCGCGATCGGAATGGTCTTAACGATTTTTCTCTTTTTTTGCGTCGTACGGTTGCTCCGACACGAATCACTGATGGCCCGTCTGGGATGGATCTCGCTGGCCGGGGGGGCATTTCTCGGAATCGTGTTGATCAAGATCGGAACGCCTCTTCGACTGAAGCCGTGGCTGTATGCCCATATTGCGTTGTGTGTTCTTGGGACGGTTTTCCTGGCAACCTCCTGGCTTTCTTCAAAAGGATGGCTGGGCGACGACGTCATCCGGCGGGGATGGGGACTTGCCGCGCTAGCGCTCTTGACGGCAGGCGTCGCGGCAGGCACCTGGTGGACGCGCGAAGTCGCCTGGAAGAACGCGAATCGCATCTACAATCCGCTGATGCCGCCGGACACCATGGACAATGAAGGGGACGGCCCGCAGGGGAAGTTTTTCCCTAGCTCCGCACAAACCAAACATGGCGGCAACATCCCTTCCAAATACTTCATGAAATCGGATGCCTGCCAGCGCTGTCATGCGGATATCTACAAGCAGTGGGACAGCTCGATGCACCATTTCTCTTCCTTCAACAACCAGTGGTACCGCAAGAGCATCGAGTACATGCAGGAAGTCGCCGGCGTGCGTTCTTCCAAGTGGTGCGCCGGCTGCCATGATCCGGCGCTGCTCTACAGCGGCTTGTTCGATACGCCCATCAAGCAGATTGTTGACCGGCCGGAAGCCCGCGCGGGCCTCGGCTGCCTGATGTGCCACAGCATTGTGGAAGTGAAAAGCACGATGGGACAGGGCGACTTTTTCTTGGAATACCCGAGGCTCCACGAGCTGGCGGCCAGCGAGAATCCTTTGGTGCGCTCGTTGCACGATTTCGTGGTTCGCTTGAATCCGGAGCCGCACCGCCGCACCTTCCTGAAGCCGTTCATGCGCGCGGACACCGCGGAGTTTTGTTCTTCATGCCACAAAGTCCATCTGGATGTCCCGGTGAATCACTACCGGTGGATTCGCGGCTTCAATGAATATGACAACTGGCAGGCCAGCGGCGTTTCCGGGCAGGGCGCGCGCGCCTTCTACTATCCAAAGTCGCCGATGAATTGCGCGGATTGCCACATGCCACAAGTTCCCTCGAACGATGACGGCAACGTTGACGGCCTCATTCATTCGCATCGCTTCCCCGGCGCGAACACGGCGGTGCCCACGGCGAATCAGGACCAAGCGCAATACGAGTTCGCCAAGAAATTTTTGCAGGACAAGCAACTGAGCGTCGATATCTTCGCCGTTTCTCCGGCGGAGAAAAAAACCAACGCGCTGGTGCGGAGCGAAATTGGAAGGCCGGAACTCTCCACCACTTTCGCGGTTGGGGAAGAGTCCGATATTTCACTGCCGAAAGGTCCAGTAGGGGAAGTCCGCCCCATCACCGCTCCCATCGATCGCACGGACGCAGCAGTGCGGAGGGGCGATGATACCCGTGTGGATGTCGTTGTGCGCACGCGCAAGGTCGGGCATTTCTTTCCCGGCGGTACGGTTGACGCTTTCGACGTTTGGCTTGAGCTGCAAGCCACTGATGAAAAAGGCCAAACAATTTTCTGGAGTGGGAAAGTGCAAGGCGATGGCAAAGGCCCGGTCGAGCCTGGAGCGCACTTCTATCGTTCGCTGCAGATCGATGGGCACGGCAATCCCATCAACAAACGAAACGCCTGGGCGACTCGCTCCGTTGTTTACGTGCATCTGATCCCTCCGGGCGCGGCGGACACCGCGCACTATCGTCTGCACATTCCGGACAGCGCGGGCGACAAAATCACCTTGCATGCTCGGCTCAACTACCGGAAGTTCAGCTGGTTTAATACGCATTTCTCGTTCGCGGGCGTCGAAGCGGATAAAACGGGGCCGGGCGACCTCGGCACACCAACCACGCCGGATTACGACGACCGCAAGTGGGCATTCAACGGCGACACTTCGCAGGTGTCCGGCAACCTCAAGACAATTCCCGATCTTCCCATCACCACGATTGCGGAGGACACTAAGACTCTGCGAGTTCTCCCGCGAACTGCTGCCGCTCCCCTTCCCAAAACAGCCAGCACCAAGGAAGATTGGACCCGCTGGAACGATTACGGGATTGGGCTCTTCTTGCAGGGCGATTTGAAAGCCGCCGCCGCGGCCTTCGAGAAAATCACCCAGGCAGACCCGCAGAATCCCGACGGCTGGACCAACATCGGCCGCGTTCTGCTGCAGGAGGGGGACACTGCCGGCGCGCGAAAAGTGCTGGAGAAATCCCTGGCGATCGACCCGCGGCTTGCGCGGACGAATTTCTTTTACGGCCGCGCGCTCAAAGAAGACGGTGATTACGACGGCGCGATGACTCATCTGCGGACCGTGCTCGAGCAATTTCCGCGCGACCGTGTTGTGCGCAACGAGCTTGGCCGCGTTCTGTTTCTCGAGAAGCGCTACGCCGATGCCGTTAAGGAATTCGAGCAGACGCTTTCCATCGATCCCGAAGACCTGCAGGCGCACTATAACCTGATGCTGTGCTACAACGGCCTCGGCGACGACGCCCAAGCCAACGAACACAAGGTGCGATATCTGAGGTTCAAGGCCGATGAATCGGCCCAGGCCATTACCGGGCCGTATCGCCAGGCGCATCCCGAAGACAACAACGAGCGGCAGGCGATTCACGAACACCTGAGCGTAGCGCTTACACCGGCGCAAACCAAAAAGACAGTTGCGGCGCGCGCTTTGGCGCAAAACGCAGACCGGGAGCGCGCCCGCCCGGGCGGTTCGAAATAACTCTCCGGATGATAGTCAGTTCAAGGAGCTGCGAAGAATGACCTGGATCAAGACTGTTCGAATGGATGAAGACGATCGCGTAAAGAGCGCGATGGAAGCGCAACGTAAGCTCTATCCGGTCGAATACGCTACTCCCGTCCATCCCGTGAATGACGGCGCAACGTCAGGCATCGTGGCGAGCCATACGCTTCTCCCCGACGTGCTCTTCCATGCCTTCAGTACGTTTGGCGCGCTCATGTCCCCGGACTTGCCTCTCAAGCGGCATCAGCATGAAATGATTGCCACCATGGTTTCGGTGACGAATCGTTGCCACTATTGAATCGAGTCACACGCAGAGTTTCTGCGTCGGGTCACGCTGGATGAAGCGATGGTCAATGCGCTGCGGAGCGACTATCGGGCTGCGCCAATTGGCGAGCAGGACCGCACCATGCTGGACTATGTGGTGAAGCTGACGAAAGACGCGACGCAATGCGACCCGGAAGATCACGCTAGGCTGCGCGCCGTTGGCTTTGACGATCGTGGCATTCTGCAAATCACGCTGATCGCGTCCTGGTTTAACTACATCAATCGCGCGGCCGATGCACTCGGCGTGGGCCGCGATTGAAATTCGGGGGAATGGTGAAGCGTCCGTTCGCAACAATTCTAGCTTTTGCGCTGGCAATACTTCTCGTCGGACAAACAGGAATCAGGGCAGCGCCGGAAACCTCAACGCTTCAGTTCCGCGATGTCACGCAACAAGCCGGGCTCCGTCTCGTCCACAACAATGGCGCTTTCGGAAAGAAATTTCTCCCCGAAACCATGGGACCAGGTGTGGCCTTCATTGACTACGACAACGACGGCTGGCCGGACATTTTTCTCGTAAATGGCATGGACTGGCCCGGCCACCTTCAGAAGCACACGACGCCGAAGCTCTATCACAACAATCATGACGGCACCTTCACCGACGTAACCCACAAGGCGGGATTGGACGTGGAGATGTTTGGAATGGGCGTGGCGGTGGGCGACTACGACAACGACGGCCACGACGATCTTTTCGTCACCACCTACGGCCAGAGCCACCTTTTTCACAACAACGGCAACGGCACTTTCACGGATGTAACGCAAAAAGCGGGCCTGCTAGGGCCCAAGGAATTCAGCACCAGCGCCGCGTGGGTCGACTACGACAAGGACGGGCATTTGGACCTGGTGGCCGGCAATTATGTTCAATGGACGCCGGAAACCGACCTGTATTGCACCCTCGACGGCAAAAGCAAATCGTATTGCACGCCGGAATCCTACAAAGGAACTTCCGTTCGCCTCTGGCACAATCGCGGCAACGGCACGTTTGAAGACGTGACGCAAAAAGCCGGTCTCGGCGACCCCACGTCGAAAACTCTCGGTATCGCTGTGCTCGATTACGATAATGACGGCTGGCCCGATCTTCTCTTTTCGAATGATACCCAGCCGAACAAACTCTATCGCAACAACGGCAACGGCACGTTTACCGAAAAGGCGGTCGTCGCGGGCGTGGCTTTCAGCGAAGACGGCGTTGCCCGCGCAGGCATGGGGGTGGATGCGGCGGATTACGACCACTCGGGCTTTCCCAGCCTCTTGATCACCAATTTTGCGAACCAGATGCTCGCGCTCTATCACAATGAAGGAAAAGGACTCTTCGTCGATGAAGCTCCGCGCTCGGAGATTGGGCGCGCCTCCCTGCTCACTCTCGGCTTCGGCTGCTTTTTCTTCGATTATGACCTCGACGGCTGGCCGGATGTTTTGGTGGCGAATGGCCACATCGATGCCGATATCCAGCGCGTGCAGGCGAACGTGAAATACGCCATGCCACCGCATCTATTCCGCAATCTCGGCAAAGGAAAATTTGCAGAGGTCACGAAGTCACTCGGCCAAGCCTTCGCCACTCCCCGCGTGGGGCGCGGCGCCGCCTACGCCGATATCAACAATGATGGCCGGCTGGATCTGCTTCTCTCCACCAATGGCGGTCCGGTGTATTTGTTTCGGAATGAGGCCGAGGGCGCCGCGACATCGAACCACAGCCTGCGCATCAAACTGACCGGCACAAAATCCAACCGCGACGGGATCGGGGCAACTATAAGGTTAACGTCCGGAGGAGAAACGCAGACGCAGATGCTCCGTAGCGGGTCCAGCTACCTCTCTACCAGCGAGCTTGTTCTGACCTTCGGCCTCGCGCAGCATGACAAGGCCGACATCATCGAGATTCGCTGGCCCAGTGGCCAGCAAGACCATCTTTCGAACGCCAACGCAGACCAGACCATCACCGTGACCGAAGGCCAAGGCAGCACCGCCTCCCGCCCCTTCGGCAAGAAAAACTAAGCTCACCCGCAAAAACACCGCGGACGAAGAAAAAACGCCTCCGGCTGAACCGCAGGCGTCGTCTTCCGCATTTCCGAAATTCTTCTAGAACAAATTCCACAGGAACTGGTTGTACACCTCATGATGGTATTGGACTTCGGGCGTTTTCACGACCGTGCCGAGGGAACGAGGGCAACGATCCGCCGCCGCCCGCTTGAGATCCGCGTAGCGAGCCTTGACGTCCGCCCCGAAGAGCGTGGTGGTCCAGTCAGCCTTCTCGAAATTTTCCAGCGCGGTGTAGATGTTATCCGGGAGGTAGCGCTGAGCAGAGCGTAGACTCTTGATCTTGGCGATCTCGCCGTCGAGGCCGGTCTTGAAGATGGAATACATGACCATGTAGGGGTTTGCGTCGGGAGCAACTGCGCGCACTTCCGTGCGCATGCTCTTCTCGTTGCCGATGGGGATGCGCACCATGGCGCCGCGGTTGACCGCCGAAGCATTGAGCTGGTTGGGCGCCTCGAAGTGCGGGTCGAGCCGGCGGTACGCATTGACGCTGGAATTGATCAGCAAACAGATATCGTTGCCATGGCTAAGAATGCGATCCACGAACTCCCAACCGAACTTGCTGAGCTTCTCCTCGCCCTTGGGATCCCAGAAGAGGTTCTTGCCGTCCTTGCTGACAGAAACGTTAGTATGCATGCCGTTGCCATTGACGCCGACCACAGGCTTCGGTAGGAAGCACGCCGTGAACCCCATGTTCGTGGCTACCTGGCGGCAAATCAGCTTGTAAAGCTGGATCTGGTCGGCGGCGGAGACAACTTCGCCGTAGCCGTAGTTGATTTCGAATTGCGAGGGCGCGACTTCCGGGTGGTCTTTCTCGTTCTGGAAGCCCATGGCTCGCTGGACTTCAGCGGTGGTATCAATGAACGTGCGGAGCGGATCGCCGGGGAGAGAATGGTAGTAGCCGCCGGTATTGACGTATTCGAATCTGCCGGTCTCGTTGTAATTCCGCTCCGCGTTTTGGCCCTTGAAAAGGAATCCTTCGATTTCATTGGCAGCGTTGAGGGTGTAGCCTTTTTTCTCGTTCAGATTGTCGGCGTAGCCCTTCAGGACTCCGCGAATGTCGGCGGCGTAAGGCGAACCGTCCTTGTCAATTACGTGCCCGAAGATAAGAACCTTGCCCGATCCAAACACATCCGCAGGCGCCCAATAAAATGAGCTCCAATCCATCGCCAGCCGCAGGTCACTCTCGCGTTGCGCGGTGAAGCCACGGATCGAGGAGCCGTCGAAAGTCAGATTATCCCAGCTCTTGATGAGAAACTTCTTGTCATAGTCGAGCATGTGCAGGCGGCCTTCGAGGTCGCTGAACAGCACCGTCACAGCCTTGATACGCCTTTCATCCGTCAAATATTTAATGCGTTCTTCCTGAATTTTGTGGATGGCAACCCGTTTTTGACGTTGTTCTTTGGCCTTCAGGTTCAACTGCTCCAGCTCATCGTAGGAAATGGCGAGAAAATTACGCAGTTCGTTCGACATGAATCTCCTCAAGTTGGGATAAGACTCAAGCTCAGGGGTAAACTCTAGGGTGGCAAAGGACCTGCCAACCCGACGTTAGGGTATCGCGTGACACTTCAGACCGTCAAATCAAAAGACTTAATATAACGAATTCAAAAGTCCGCACCGGCTGCAGTCCGCATTGGCTTGAAGGATGAATTCGGAGAAAGCAGAACTGGTAGCGATACCGGGATTCGAACCCGGATTTTAGCCTTGAGAGGGCTACGTCCTAACCCTTAGACGATATCGCCATTGCTAAACAGATGAAGATAATTTTCGCATGGCTGGAAATCGCGTGCAAGTAACTATGGAACGGAACGCGCGTTATCCGCGACGATTCCGCCGCCGCGTCACCTCGCGCGGTGCGGACTTCTGCCCCGCCGGTCCGTTTGGCGCCGGCTCCACGTCACCGCCTCCCTGCTGGCTTGGCGATTGCTGCCCATGGGCGGCTCTCAGGCTCAGAATCACCAAGCAAAGCAAGATCCCGCCACGCTTCACGCCAACCCCCCTTCGCTGGCACCGCGCTTCTTCTCAGCACCTCGAGCAGCGCTTTTTCGCTCGCTTCCATCATCGTCGAGTGGATTTCAAACGAAGCCAGTAATAAATCCCGACATTCTTGTTGGGAGCGAGCGCAATGATCCGCAGCGCAGGAAATTCGCGTAGCAGCAAATCGCACAACGGCGGACGCCGTTGCTGCTCGTCCTGGGCAATCAGCAGAAAATCCGGCCGCGTCTCTGCCACCAGGGAGGGCACGTCCCATTCGTTGCCGGTTTCTCCAACCGCACTGATCCCCACTTGCTCGGAAAGCGTGGGCAGCACCAGAGCGCTCAGCCGCGGACGGTTGACCACCAATACCGGGATGCTTGTGTCCATGTGCTCCGCGGGAGAAGAGGAGAGTAAAGGGAATCGGGTAAAGCGAACAGGCCGGAAAGGGTACGGTAAGTGAAATACTACAAAATAAAAATTTCGTACTGTTGTTGCGGGGACTTGTGAGGTACGGATTTGGTAACGAGCTCTACTCGCTTTGCGCGGCCGTCACGGGTCGCTCCTCGTGTCGCAGCGGTCTTACGGAAAAAAACTTATGCCGGCAGGGTGCGCAGCGCAGCGCCGGGAGCCCGAGGATGCGCCCAAGGATGGCCGTCATGCCTGGCACATGCTCGGCAGAAATGTGCTGCAATTCGAGGTTGCCGCAAATCCCGCAATGAGCATAGAAGAACGTGCGAAACGGCATCAGGCGGGCGTGAAATCGCAACTCGCAGGATTCGCAGCGCCACGGCAGGATTCCCGCGAGACTGAAGAGATAGTCCACTACCGACCGCCGCTTGGAACGACGGCTGTTCGCACTATGACAAAGCGGACAGCTTATCGAGCTGGTGCTGATCGGCTTTCTCCGCAATAAGAATAGGTGAAATGCACGGATGTCTGCAAGAGGCATTGCTTGCCTCGGCAAGAGGCGCTGTTCGTTTGGTGAGGCCCCTCGTCGCGATACAATAAAGTTCGAGGAGCACTCATGCCCGAATACACTCGAGAGCACGCTCGCGCCGGCGTCAACGCAAAACTTCCCGCGCTCGAAACCTGGCCCAACCAATTTCCCGGCTACGTCATCACCACGCGCTTTCCCGCATACTCCCCCGTCTGCCCCAAGACCAGTCTCCCCGACTTCGGC